>FWWM01002438.1_pt1 | contig 50239 bp, 48 predicted proteins | sample 2228351 | NCBI WGS metagenome assembly FWWM01 (sample SAMEA103939774, study PRJEB20133) | metagenome | reverse complement strand
GTCAGAATTTTTTGAGACTAGATGTTGAGTGATTTTATTGATTTGAGTGTTCATTTGAATAGAACCTGAAAACAAAGAATATGCAACTAGAATTGATCTGTCAAAGATAAATAATGTATTAGCTCTGATTATCAGTTAGAGGGCTGAAAATCTCTATTTTTATCAAGTACCAGCGCAGAAGGTTCTCAAAATCAAGGGAGATACAGCAGTGTGTATAACTAGCTAGCACAGTAGCAGTCGTAAGCAAAGTAGTTCCTCTTAGCTGCCAACAGTGTGATGACTCAGTGCTATACTGACATAACTCTGTGAAAGCACTATCCTATATTGCCACGGAAATTGCTGTATGGTAAGCTAGTGTTACACAATTTTTAGTATAATCTTGCTTGATTATAGAGGTTATTTTGCTGGCTAAACCAAACAATTTAGTAGAATCATCAACAACCAAATGTGCTTCTGAGCAAACGTCTCGAAAGATTTCTATCTCTTATACACGAACTTGCTCATGTCCACCCAATCATCTTAACTGCCTAAGTGCCAAAGAATGGATAAAGTGTCAGCTTGGCGTTTGGCAGTTTTCCTATGAAGGCAGAGATATTCGAGATAAAAGTTTACATCCGGCAACATTTCCAATTGCTCTTGCCAAGCGTATCATTAGCCTTTTTACCCATGAAGGGGAGCTTGTGCTTGATCCATTTGTTGGCAGTGGAACAACACTTGTTGCGGCACAGGATCTAAATCGTAATGCTGTTGGATTTGATCTTAATGCAAAATATATTCAACTCTGCCATGAACGTTTAGCTGAAAATAATTTGTTTAATAAATCTCAGCAGTTGCCAATTCAGGATGATGCCCGTAATATACCTAGCTACTTGAATCCCGAAGTAGTTAGTTTAATTTGGACATCTCCACCTTATGCTAACTTGTTAAATCGTAAACGAACGAATAAGTCCAGAAGAGATCGTCGTAATGAGCAATTCGGAAAGATAGAACAGTATTCACAAGATGAAAGAGACTTAGGAACCATGCCTATTGCAGAATATACCCATGCAATGGGTGATATCTTTGAAGTATTGCTGCCCTTATTAAAACCCAAAGCACACTGCGTTATTAATGTTCCTGATATGTGGTGGGAAAATAAGCGGATAACCATTCATGTAGCACTGATTGAGGAATTAAGGAAACGTGGTTATGAGCTCAGAAACATAATTATTTGGGACAGAACAAATATCGTCAATAAGGTAGGTATATTTGGCTGGCCAAGCAACTATATTACGATGGGAACAACTTTTGAGTACCTGTTGGACTTTTGGAGACCGCCCCAGTGAGGCTAATGACAAAGTCAGAGTTGATTCAGCGCATTCATGAGGTGGCTGCTCAGGGATGGCATCGTAGTGTTAAACGGATAGTAGCTCTAGTTGTCTGATTTCTGGAGGAGAAATTTGATGCTGTTGAATTTCTCCAGATTCAATCGTGTTCAGTAAGCAAATCAGCGATCGCCCCACCGCAGCAGCGAGGTTAACAGGTACAGCATTGCCAATTTGTCGATACTGACTTGACAAGGAACCATAAAATTCCCACGAATCTGGGAATGTTTGGATACGAGCATACTCGCGAACTGTCAGCGGGCGTGTTTCTTCCGGGTGGCAGCGTTCAGTTTGTTTTTGGGCAGGAGAACAGGTTAATGTCAATGAGGGTTCATCCCATGCTAACCGCCGTGCCATCCCTGTTTTGCCCCCACCAAGGTGCATACTGCCGAGCATGTATTCTTTCTGCACGTCTGGTGGAAGATGTCGCCAAAAGCCGCCCTGTGGAACCTGTTCTAAAATTGCCGCTTTTTTGCGTGGATAAATCTGCCCAACGGAAGGTGGTACATCCGTCGGATAGAGTGCACCTGCCTTTAAGGCATCAGCGAGAGTCATGATTTGTGGGCAAGGGCTTGGCCATTGAAACCGTGCAAACGGCACCAGATCGTTACGAATGCCAATTAGGAATAGCCGTTGGCGCTTTTGAGGAACGCGATAAAACAAAGCATTGAGGACTTGTGGCGGTAAAAAAGTGTAGCCAATCTCCGTAAGCACTTGCTGAATGGTTCTAATCGTGCGTCCACCGTCATGTTGCAGGAGACCTCGGACGTTCTCGCCGAGAAATACCTTCGGCTGCAGGTCTTGGATCGCTCGTGCAAACTCGAAAAATAATGTGCCTCGAGTGTCCGCAAAACCTCGCTTCTCTCCGGCATAAGAAAAAGCTTGGCAAGGGAATCCCCCCGTCAACAGGTCAACGTCTTCATCTCGTAAAATCTGGAAATCCAAGGTGCGAATGTCCGCCTCAATCACTTGCCAGGTCGGCCGATTATGGCGCAGGGTGGCACAGGCATCCTTGTCAATTTCATTGAGGTAGGAGACATGAAACCCTGCCATTTCCAGTCCCAAAGCTAAGCCACCAGCCCCAGCAAATAGCTCTACTGTGCGGTAAGCCCGTCTTGGTTTAACCGCCAGCTCCTTATCCCATGGGCTAAAAACTAGCTCTCGGAACTGAGGAAACTGTATTAATTGAGATACAGGGAAGTAAGATTTGCCTAGCGGATCGCAAAAGCGAGATGAAAGAATGCCCTGTCGCTCCCATTTTTGAATTGTTGCCTTAGTCACACAGAGAATGTCGGCAACAAGTTCACCGGAGAGGACATCATCGTTCTGGTATAAAATTCTCAAATCCTTCATAGTTGGCAAAAGCTAGGAGGTATAAAGCGGTAAGTGGGTCAGAATTTTTTTGGGCTAGATGTTGAGTAATTTCATTTGTTGGAATTTGTATTTGAGTGCTTTCATTCTTAATAACATCGCTGATGATCACTGGCAATTTCCGACATAATTTAGCAAATGAATATTTATCTCCTGTTGCAATTTTATAGAATTTATCAATAGAAACAGTTCTTATTCTATCATGTTTAATAATTTGTTTGTCTAAACTACAAGACCATGGCTCATTTCTCGATTTTTTAGCAATTACTTCAACCAAGAGACAGATTGCATCATCATCGGTTGTAATAGTCTCCCACATTTTGCGAAAAATATTTTCTTTTGAATTACTATTCATCGTATTAAATTTGTTTTTTATTTCCACGTAATATCCAAGCTCTTCATTAACTATATCATAGCCAGAATCAGGAATTTTCCAACCATTGATATACTGAAATATATTTTGATGGAAATAGCCAATATGATTGTTGTTTGATTTATCAATTTGTCGCATAATTTCTCTTTCTATAAATTCTTTGCCACTTAGGCCGTAAATGGCAATGTCAAATGTTGCTTTAATTGGATCGATTTTACTTTTTACAAATTCGCTGAAATTAATTGCTGACCGATATTTTAGAATTGTTTGTTTAACATGGTTGTAAATGTCTTGATCGCTAATAAAGCCTAAGTTATAGTTACCAGCTTTTGACATTGTTGCTTTTCGGGAAAGCAATAAACTACTAAACTTTAATACGCTAGAATGAAAAGACTAGCTATCTAATAATACTTCATGGCCACTGCGGCTTACCTCCACCTTCCCTTTTGTCGGCGGCGCTGCTTCTACTGCGATTTTCCCATTACTGTGGTGGGCAACCAACCTTTAGCTCCGTCTTCGCCGCTGCTACAGGACTACATTGACGCGCTTTGCTACGAAATTGAGCATACGCCCAGTGCTGGCAAACCCTTAGAAACGATCTTTTTTGGTGGTGGCACACCCTCTTTAGTTCCCCCGCGGGAGATTGAGCGGCTGTTAAAGCTCTTGGATCGGCAGGTGGGAATTGCTGCTGACGCTGAAATTTCGCTGGAAATGGATCCCGGAACGTTTGATCTGGCACAATTGCAGGATTACCTCAGGGCTGGGGTTAACCGTGTAAGTTTGGGGGTGCAAGCGTTTCAGGATCATCTCCTCCAGTGCTGTGGCCGCAGTCATGATGTGGCAGATGTTTATAGGGCAGTAGAATTCCTCTATCAGGCTGGCGTGACCAATTGGAGTATGGATCTCATTTCAGGGCTGCCAGAACAATCCTTAGCTGAGTGGCAGGACTCTTTGGCGGCGGCGATCGCCCTCGCGCCCACTCATCTTTCGATCTACGACTTAATTGTGGAACCACAGACGGTCTTTAGCAAACGTTATCAACCCGAGTGTGCCCCGTTGCCCTCCCAAGAGGAAGCGGCCACGGCCTATCGTCTAGCCCATGAGCAGCTCACTGCCGCAGGTTATGAGCACTACGAAATTTCTAACTATGCCCGACCGAGGGCTGCCTGTCGCCACAATCAGGTGTACTGGCGCAATGAACCTTACTACGGGTTTGGCATGGGTGCCACCAGTTATCTAGACTATCGTCGTTTGACGCGTCCCCGCACCCGCCGCGAGTACTACGCATGGGTAAAGACGCTGCCGCAGGGACTGACGGCAATATCTCCCGATAGTCTTTGGGATCGCTGGTTGGAAACGCTGATGCTAGGGTTGCGCCTGCAAGCGGGGGTGTGCCTGCAACGCTTAGCAAAAGAATTCCCAGCGAGTTGGGTGGCAGCATTGGCAACAGCGGCAGCAGCGGTTGATCCCGCCTATTTGCAGCGGCAGGTCGATCGCCTTCGTTTGAGCCAACCCGAGGGATTCTTGATGGCCAACCGTGTGATTGTGGCGCTGTGGGAGAGCCTTGAGGGATCGGTTATCCCCCAACAGCGGCAGGAACCAGTGCCGATACACTAGATCAAAAGATGGCACAGCGCAGAGGTGCTGATGCTAAGTGATTTAGTAGTGCTTACGGGAACCAATCATGTTGGAACAGGGAACGATTTCAATTCATACCGAGAATATTTTCCCGATTATTAAAAAATGGCTCTACTCCGATCATGAAATTTTCCTGCGGGAGCTGGTCTCCAATGCAGTGGATGCCATTCAAAAATTACGGATGATTGCCCGTACTGGCGAGTACAACGGCGATGTGGATCACCCGGAAGTCACTATTACGATCGATAAAGAGAACAAAAAACTGGCGATCGCCGACACCGGTCTGGGCATGACCGCCGAAGAAGTGAAAAAATACATTACCCAAGTGGCCTTTTCCAGTGCGGAAGAATTTGTCCAAAAGTACAAAGCTGAAGGCGATCAGCAAATTATTGGCCACTTTGGGCTTGGGTTTTATTCCGCTTTCATGGTGGCCAGCCGCGTTGAAATTGATACCCTTTCCTACCGCGAAGGCGCTACACCCGTGCACTGGATCTGCGATGGTTCCACTGAATTCACCCTTGAGGACGGCCAGCGCACCCAAGTGGGTACCACCGTCACCCTAACGTTGCAAGACGAGGAATTGGAGTACCTCGAACCTGCTCGTATTCGCGAATTGGTGCGCAAGTACTGTGACTTTTTGCCCGTGCCGATTAAGCTGGATGGGGAGCAAATCAACAAGCAAATTGCCCCTTGGAAAAGTTCCCCCAACAGCCTCAGCAAAGAGGACTACCTAGAGTTTTATCGCTACCTTTATCCCTTTCAAGAGGATCCCCTATTGTGGGTACACCTGAATACGGATTATCCCTTTGTGGTTAACGGAATTCTCTACTTTCCGAAACTGCGTCCCGATATTGACATCACCAAGGGACAAATCAAGCTCTTTTGCAACCAAGTGTTTGTCAGTGACAACTGCGAAGAGATCATTCCCCGCTTTTTGTTGCCCTTGCGGGGGGTCATTGACAGCACCGATATTCCGCTGAATGTTTCCCGCAGCTTCCTGCAAAACGATCGCACGGTGCGCAAAATTGCTGACTACATTGCCAAAAAGGTGGGCGATCGCCTCAAAGAACTCTATCGCGAAGACCCCGCCACCTACGTGCGTTCATGGCAGGATCTCGGCACGTTTGTTAAGTTTGGCTCCCTCAACGACGAGAAGTTCAAAAAGCAAGTTGAGGACATCCTCATCTATCGCACCACCGCTGACTTGAGCAGCTCAGAGGGAGACGATGCGTGGGCCACCCAAGGGGGAATTGTCGTCGATGGCAAAGCCTACACCACCCTCAAAGAGTACCTTGATCGGAACAAAGCGCGTCATGCCAATCGTGTCTATTACTGCACCGATGAAGTGAACCAAGCCACCTATGTCCAACTCCTCAAGGGACAGGGCATCGAAGTGCTCTTTATGGACAGCTTCATCGATACGCATTTTGTGCCGTGGCTAGAGCAAAATTATCGTGACGTGAAATTCCTGCGGGTGGATGCGGAACTGGATGACATCCTTATCGACAAAGATCAAAGTAGTGAGATCATCGATCCAAACACCAATAAAACCCGCAGCGAACAGATTAAGGCACTGTTTGAATCGGTGCTTAAAAAACCCAAACTGACCATCCGCACCGAGGCACTGAAATCCGGTAGCAACGGCGAGGCACCCCCGGCCATGATCCTGTTGCCCGAAACCAGTCGGCGAATGCAGGAAATGATGGCCATGATGCAGCAGCAAGTGAATACCCAACTGCCGGAAGAGCATACGCTTGTGGTGAATACGAGCCACCCCCTGATTCAAAACCTGCTGAACCTCAGCCAAGGTACCATCATTCAAACGAGTGGCCAGTCAGATACGGCGGCCCTTGTGGAAAAGCTCTGCCACTACGTCTATGACTTAGCGTTGATGTCGCAGCGGGGCTTTGATGCCAATGGCATGCAGCAGTTTAGTGAACGGGCTAGCCAAGTGCTGACGCAGTTGACAACAATGGCGGTTCGCTAGCACAGAGACCTATCCTCGCGGCGGTGGCGGCGGGGGGACGTGGAGGAGAGTTTATGATCATTACCGTTGGCTTACTGGCAGGGGCAGTTGCCCTATTGGCTTGGGGACTATACCGCGCCTTGCCCTATGGCAAACTCGGCATTATTGCTTGGCTGCAAACCCTTGTCGTGATGTTGCCATGGCTGGTTGTTTTTGGCAGCTTTAGCCTTGGCATTGTCCTCAACTTCGCCGCTGTCTTGTTTAGCTTGCTGCTCTCGATTGTGGCCTACATTGCCCTTGGCCGTTGGCTACGCTCCCTCGCTGCTACCTCTGATCTGGCGCTGCCCTTGTTGCGATCAGGGCGTGCAGAGGTGGATCAGCCTAGCGAAAGTGTCCCCAGCTCAGCACAACAGCAGGACACGCCAGCGGCAGCCCCCACTTTGCCAGCGGAAGACCTGCAACGTATCCAAAGCATCTTCAGTATCGATACCTATTTTGCCACCGAGTATATTCCCTACAAAGGGGGTGTGATCTGTCGCGGTAACCTGCGCGGGGAGGCTAAAGCAGTGCATCAGACCCTCACGGAACGCCTCCAAGCTGCCTTACCGGATCGCTATCGCCTGTTTATGGTGCCCAATAGCGAAGGGAAAGCAGTGGTTATCGTCTTACCAGCAACACCGATGATTACGGGGTCGCGAGTCTTACAGCGATTGACAGCCATTTTGTTAGCCGTGGCTACCTTGGGCACCTGCTTGGAAACCAGTGCTATTCTCCAAGGCTTTAGTTTACTCAATAGCCCCGGTCTGTTTGCGCGATCGCTCCCCTTAGCGCTTTGCTTGGCACTCATTGCTGGCGTACGGGAACTGGGTCACTGGCTGATGGCCAAACGTTATGGCGCTCAACTGAGTCCTCCCTTCTTTCTACCGGCGTGGCAATTGGGTACCTTTGGGGCCGTGACCCGCATTGAATCCTTTTTGAAAAACCGGAGTGAGCTATTTGACATTGCTGTGGCTGGCTCCCTTGCTTCTGGGGCGCTGTCGTTACTCTTTCTTTGCGGGGGTCTAGCCCTCTCCCCTACTGGCAACGGGTTAGAGGTGCCGACAGTTTTTTTCCAAGGCTCTATTTTGGTGGGGACAATTGCCCGTGTGTTTTTGGGCAGTCAACTGCAAAGTGAACTTGTTGTCGTTCATCCGTTTGTGATTGTGGGGTGGTTGGGGCTGATTATTACGGCGCTGAACCTCATGCCAGCGGGCCAATTGGATGGCGGGCGGATTATTCAGGCCATTTACGGGACAAAAACAGCCCAGCGACTAACTTGGATTACGCTGGTTATTCTCGGGTTGGTGGCGATCGTCAACCCCTTAGCCCTCTACTGGGCTTTCATCATCTTGCTGCTACAGCGGGATTTGGATCGCCCCAGTTTGGATGAGATGACGGAACCGGATGATACGCGGGCGGGCTTAGGGTTGCTCTTGTTGTTCTTAATGGCGGCAACGCTGATTCCACTGGCACCCGGATTGGCAGGTCAGTTGGGGATTGGTGGCTAGCCCTGCTGGCTTGGGCGTTTATGGCAATTAGCGCAACTGCGATTAAAGACTACGCCTATCAGCTAGGGTTTCACCGGGTGGGGATTGTTGATCTGCGAACCTATTCGCAGGATCACGCTTCCGGCTCGGCTGCTCTCCAGCGCTGGTTAGCCAAGGGGTACCAAGCAGATATGGCGTGGATGGGGGATCCGCGGCGGCAAAATCTCCAGACGGTATTGCCCGGCGCACAGTCCCTCATTGCTGTTGCTCTGAACTATTTTGTGCCTGACTCACCCCGTGCCCCCGATCAAGGAAAAATTGCCCGTTATGCTTGGGGACGAGATTATCATCGGGTGGTGGGGCGCCGTCTGAAAGCTTTGGCGCAGTGGTTGCAACAACAGGTGCCAGAGGTCAGCTACCGTTGGTATGTGGATACAGGGCCGGTGCAGGATAAGGTGTGGGCGGAGCAGGCAGGCATTGGCTGGATTGGCAAGCACAGCAATGTGATTTCCCGCCGCTATGGCTCATGGATTGTCCTCGGCGAGCTTTTAACGACGCTTCCCCTTGAGGGCGATCGCCCCCATCTAAACCACTGTGGCACCTGCAGTCGTTGCATTACTGCCTGTCCCACGGGTGCCATTGTGGAACCCTACGTCGTCGATGCCAACCGCTGTCTTGCTTACCACACGATTGAGAATCGCCAACCCGAGCTTCCCCCGGAAATTCTCCCCAAGCTGGAGGGCTGGGTCGCAGGCTGTGATATTTGCCAAGAGGTTTGCCCATGGAACCAGCGCTTTGCCCAACCTACTGACATTGAGGACTTCGCGGGGCGATCGCCCCTCCTGAGCGCCAGTCTTGAACAACTGGCTACTCTTTCTGAGACCGAATGGGATCAACTGACCCGTGGTTCTGCTTTGCGGCGCATTAAGCCAGCCCAGTGGCGTCGTAATGCCCAAGCCCTACTGGCCCACAAGAGAGCTGTTGATGTCCCTGACTCTCATTAAGCTTTTACATTGAAGGCGTTGTGAAACCCTAGCAGCCGTTTGCCATCTTTTACCGTGCGCAACATATGGCGTTCTGAGAACACGAACATGCCGATTCTACGGGGAGAAGTACTTCCCCTCGCTCGTACAAAATAGCCATCAGTATATGGCAAGTCCTTGGATGGGCAACTCTGAGGTTGACTGACGAATGCGATCGCCCCGCCCTAAGAGGCGTTCTTGATATGGGCATGCCATTGTGCGACTATCTTGACACTGCTCACCCTACGTCAAACTTGGCCTCCAAGGTCAGAATGCAAACGTGCCAGTGGTGAATTGGCAAACACAATAACAGGGACAGCAATTTATGTTTGACAAGCCCCTGAACCGTATCTACGAGCGCATTATGGTGGCGATCGCCAGCGTCAACCTGCTTTTAGTGCTGTTTGACCTCACCTACATTCCCCTGCGCGACTTCTGGCTCCTCGGAAAAGTCCGCCTGCCCCTGATCCAGCGCATTATTTACCTACCCCAGCCCTTAGCCATTACCCCCCTCTACGACCCGATCAAGGGTATTGAACCGCACCGGGAAACGGAACAGTACCTTGCCCTTGTGCGCCAACTGCGGCAAACCATTGAAACAGAGGGGGTGGAGGCTCCGGCTACGGCAGACCTGCTGGCTGAGTTGCGCGAGCGCAGCGAAGTGATGATTGATACCAACCCCTTTGCCTTGGCCAACAAAACGGGCACCCTTGAACGAATTAAGAACCTGATGCGGCTAAAGGTGTTTGGGAATCGGGAAGCCTCAGCACGGCAGTCTTTCTTGCGTTTTTGGAGTCCGGCCTACATCAATGCCAGGGACTGGCAGAAAAACTTAAATTGGTTTGAGCAGCACATCACACCCCTGGTGGCCAGCAATTATTGGCGCGCTTACGGTGAGGATGGCAGCTTTATTGACCGCTTTGACACCATTGATATTCCCTTTAACCTCCTCTTTTTGGTCGAGTTTTTGGGGCGCACGTTTTGGCTGAGTCGGCAGTATCGCGCTTACCACTGGCGGGATGCCATGCTCTGGCGCTGGTATGATGTCTTACTCTTTTTCCCCTTTTGGTGGTTAGCCCCGGCTTGGGCATGGCTGCGGATCATTCCCGTGGTGATTCGTTTGGATCAAGCGGATGTGATTTGCCTTGATAGCCTCGAAGAACAAGCTTCGCAAAGCCTAGTGGCGGCGATCGCCAGCGATATTTCTGAGGTGGTCGTCCTCCAAGTCCTGAGCCAAGTCCAAAAAGCCATCCAGCGGGGGCAGTTTAGCCGCTTGCTGCCTCGGAGTAGCGAACTGAGCACCACGAATGATGTGGACGAACTCGGGGAAGTTGCCGCTTTAGTGGTGCAGGTGGTGTTGTACCGCGTCATCCCAAAACTGCGGCCAGAGATTGAAGCGTTGGTGGCCTACAGCGTCGATCAAGTCTTGCGTCAGGCACCTCCCTACCGGCGGCTCACGGAAATTCCGGCGCTACAGCAGTTCCCCGCCCAATGGCGGCAAGAGATTGCCCAGCAGATCACCGCTCGCCTGCTGGGGTTACTAGAGCGCAGCGCCCACACTCAGGTCGCGTTACCCCGCGAAGGCACGCTTTTAGCGAGTCAACTGGCGCAAAAGTTTGGCCAAACCCTCAGCCGCGAAATGCAGCAGGAGCAGGTGGGCAAAGCCATTCAAGACCTGCTGGTGATGTGGCTAGAGGAACTCAAAATTTCGTTTGTTCGCCAGACCCATTGCGAAGGCGTAGAAACGGTTCTCGAGGAAACTCGCAAGCTGCAGCAGGATCTCCAGCGGCGGCAAGCCTAACGGTTGGCAGCCCGCAGATAGAGAATGGCCACCATCACACTCACGGCGACGACCAGCAGTCGCAGCACCTGCGCTGGGACAACCCGTGCCAGTTGCCCGCCCAGCAGCCCCCCCAGCACCGCGGCGATCGCCATCATCAGCACCAGCGACCACCGCACCTGAACCGAAAAGAGGAAAAATAGAGCCGCCGCCCCATTCACAGCCAAGGCAACCGCCTGCTTGAGACCATTGAGGCGCGTTAGGTTATCCTCGATGACCACCCCCAACACCGCCAAGAGAATGACACTCAGCCCAGCGCCAAAGTAGCCGCCATAGAGGGCTGCCAAAAACACTGGGGCGATCGCCCCCTTTGCTTCCAGCGTTCCTCTGGGTAACCGTCCCCGTTGCAATAGCCAGCGTCGCAACGGGTCTTGCAGTGCCAGCAACAAGGCCGCCAACAAAATGAGATAGGGAATCAGAACATTAAAGAGGCGCTCACTGGTCCTCAGCAACAGGAGGCCGCCAGCCATGCCCCCGAACACACCACTGGGAAGTAACACCCCTAACCGTTGCCCTTGCCCCTTGAGATCGCGGCGTTGGGCAAGAGTCGCCCCCAGATAGCCCGGCACCAAGGCCACCGTACTGGTGATGTTTGCGGCCACGGGGGGTACCCCCGCCGCCATCAGGATGGGAAAGCTAATCAGCGTACCACCCCCTGCAATGGCATTTACCAAGCCGGCGCCCAGACCCGCCAGCGTAATGAGCAGTATTTGAGAGCCAGTCATGGGTCGGGATGGCTAGCCAGCATTGAGATAACGCTGTATCGTCTCCCGGTACTGGCTCTTCGGCTTCATGCCCACGATCACTTCCAAGAGTTCCTTGTTCTTGAACAGTTGGATCGTGGGGGTACTGGTGACCCCCGCTTGCTCGGCAATGGCACTATCTTCGGTGATGTCAATCTCAATTAGTTGCACCTTACCCGCAAATTCCTCCACCAAGCGATCCAAAATGGGCTTAAGGGTGTGGCAGGGGCCACAGGTGGGGGAGACGTACTTCACCAGCAGGAGGCGATCGCTCTCGTGAAAGAGCTTCCGCAGCGCATAGCTGCCCCGATGCTTGATCGCCGTTGGGTCAAACTCAGGGGTAGCGGGTGTGGTTGGCGGGGGTGAGGCTGCTGTCGTGGTCGATGCCGCTGTCTGGTGAAACTCCTGAATCAGCCCTCGTGCTGAGAGCCAGCGTTCCGCATCCAATGCCGCCATACAGCCACTGCCTGCTGCTGTAACCGCTTGGCGATACTCATGGTCTTGGACATCACCAGCGGCAAACACGCCTTCCACATTGGTGTGGGTGCCATGGCGGGTGACAATATAGCCCACACTATCCAGTTCTAAAAAATCCTTAAAAAGCTGCGTGTTGGGGGTGTGGCCAATGGCATAGAACAGCCCCCGCACAGCAAGTTGGGACTCTTCCCCAGTGGCCTTGTTGACAATCCGCAGCCCCGTCATGAGCTGGCCATCGCCAAGAATTTCCTGCGCTTCCGTTTGCCAGTGAACGGTAATTTTGGGGTTGGCCAAAACCCGGTCTTGCATGGCCTTACTGGCTCGCATTTTGTCACTGCGCACTAAGAGGTGCACGTGAGAACCATATTTTGTTAGATAAACTGCTTCTTCCGCGGCACTGTCACCGCCGCCAATGACGGCCAGCTCCGCATCCTTGAAAATGGGCGTGGCACCATCACAAATGGCGCAAGCGGAAACGCCCTTCGTCCAGTACTGCTCTTCACCTGGGAGGTGCAGCCGCTTTGCCGTTGCCCCTGTGCAAATAATCACCGCGTGGGCATAGACTTCCCGCTCCGCCGAACAGATGCGGAAGGGACGTTGGCTAAAATCAACTTGGATGACATCTTCGGTTACCAGTTCGGTCCCCCAACGCTCAGCTTGCGCTTTCATGCGCGCCATCAGCTCTGGCCCTTGGATCCCTTCGGGAAAACCGGGGAAGTTTTCCACTTCGGTGGTGGTCATTAACTGACCGCCGGGAAGCCCCCCCACCTGATACCCTTCAAACATGAAGGGCTTGAGGTTAGCACGCGCCGCATAGATGGCGGCGGTATAACCCGCGGGCCCCGACCCAATAATCACAACGTTTTCAATCCGTGGCGGTGTCATGACTAAAGTAAACTCGAAACGACTATGAGTTATTTGATTGTAGCTTGATTCCCACCGGCAAGCAAGGGAGGGGGAGTCGGATCGATGCGACCCATTGGCGATCGCGGCGAGGCAGCAGTAGTAGCGTGGTTAGAGGCACAGCAGTGGCAGATTGTGGCTCGCAATTGGCGCTGTCGCTGGGGGGAGTTAGATGTGGTGGCCTGTAGTCCCTCGGGGGAACTGGCGTTTGTGGAGGTGAAAACCCGTCGCCCCCACAACTGGGATGCCAACGGCCTAGGGGCAGTTTCGCGCCGCAAGCAAGAAAAACTCATCCGCGCCGCTCAAGCCTTTCTGCAAGCGGCTCCCCAGTGGCAGGACAGTCCCTGTCGCTTTGATGTAGCATTGGTGCTGTACCAGCCCTCCCCCGCCGGAGGTGGCTATTGCGTGCAGCAGTATTTAGAACACGCCTTTAATGTGGAGTAACGCCCGTGAGCTATCAGATGGATCGCCGTGCCTACGCTGAAACCTATGGCCCTACGGTGGGCGATCGCCTGCGCTTAGCGGACACCGAGCTCTTCATTGAAGTCGAGCGAGACTACACCTGCTACGGCGATGAGGTGAAGTTTGGCGGTGGTAAGGTCATCCGCGACGGTATGGGGCAGTCTCCCATTGCCAATGCCGATGGTGCGGTAGATGTGGTGATTACCAATGCGGTAATCCTTGATTGGTGGGGGGTGGTCAAGGCTGATGTTGGCATTAAGGAGGGCAAAATTTACCGCATTGGCAAAGCGGGCAATCCCTACACCCAAGAAGGGGTAGATATTGTTATTGGCCCCGGCACCGAGGCGATCGCCGGCGAAGGCATGATCCTGACTGCGGGCGGTATTGATGCCCACATTCACTTTATTTGCCCCCAGCAGATTGCCACTGCCTTAGCCTCGGGGATTACGACGATGATTGGCGGCGGCACTGGCCCTGCCACCGGTACCAACGCCACCACCTGCACCCCGGGACCATGGAACCTCTACCGTATGCTGCAAGCGGCGGATGCCTTTCCGGTGAACTTGGGCTTTTTAGGCAAGGGCAACAGCAGCCAGCCCCAAGGCTTGAATGAACAAGTGGAAGCGGGTGCCATCGGCTTAAAGCTCCATGAAGACTGGGGAACAACCCCTGCCGCCATCGACACCTGCCTCAGCGTTGCCGAAGCCTACGACATTCAAGTGGCCATCCACACCGACACCTTGAATGAGTCCGGCTTTGTGGAAGATACGATTGCCGCCTTTCGCAACCGCACCATCCATGCCTACCACACCGAAGGGGCAGGAGGCGGCCATGCCCCCGACATCATTAAAGTTTGTGGTCAGGCGAATGTACTGCCCTCTTCCACGAATCCCACCCGCCCCTACACCGTCAACACCCTTGACGAGCACTTGGATATGTTGATGGTGTGCCACCACCTTGACCCCAGCATTCCCGAAGATGTCGCTTTTGCTGAATCGCGGATTCGCCGTGAAACAATTGCCGCCGAAGATATTTTGCACGACATGGGGGCGTTTAGTATTATTTCTTCCGACTCCCAAGCCATGGGTCGAGTGGGGGAAAGTATTATTCGCACTTGGCAAACCGCCCACAAAATGAAGGTACAGCGGGGGCATCTGAGCGACCCCAACCACCCTGCCGCCAGCCACGACAACTTCCGCGCCCGTCGCTACGTAGCCAAATACACCATTAACCCTGCCATCACCCACGGCATTGCTGAGTACGTCGGCTCGGTGGAAGTGGGCAAGATGGCAGATTTATGTCTGTGGCGACCCGCCTTTTTTGGCGTGAAGCCGGAACTGGTGATCAAAGGCGGTGTCATTGCCTACGCCCAGATGGGGGATGCCAATGCCAGTATCCCCACGCCGCAGCCGGTGCATATGCAACCCATGTTTGCCGCCTACGGTGGCTGTCGCACCACAACCGCGGTGACGTTTATGTCGCAAGCGGGCATTGCCAACGGTATTCCCAGCCAGCTCAACCTGCAAAAAGCAGTCCTACCCGTGCGCCACATTCGCCAACTCCGTAAAGGGGACATGAAGCTCAATGATGCCCTGCCCCAGATTGAGGTGGATCCGGAAACCTACGAGGTTCGCGCCAATGGCGAACTCCTCACCTGCGAACCGGCCACCGTGCTACCCCTTGCCCAGCGCTACTTTTTGTTTTAGCAGCTATGGATCAGATTTCCGCCCTTTTGCACCAAGGGCAGCAAGCGTTTGAGCGGGGCAACTACTCCCAAGCCCTTAGCCTTTTGGGGGAAGCGGCAACCTTAGCGGAGGGAAACCCCAGTCGCAGTGGTGAAATTCAACTGTGGCTCGTGATGGCTCACAGTGCGGTCGGTGATCAGGCCGCCGCCCTAAGGTTGTGTCGGCAGTTGCAACGCCATCCGGATCGCCAAACCCGGCAAGAAAGTCGGCGCCTCTTGGCGATTTTGGAAGCGCCACGACTTAAGCGGCATCCTGAGTGGTATAGCCAAATTCCAGACCTTTCCCAAGTGGGCGATCGCCCCTATCGCTCCCCCTACACAAACCACCGTCCCCGCAACAGTGCAACCACTGAAAAACCAGAAGCTCCACCGCCCCCTGCCACCCCCTTACCCAATGCTTTTATTTGGATTGCCTTGGTGGGCTTAGGCGTGCTCACAGCTTTTGCCGCATGGCCGTAACTACTTATCTTCGGAGGTGGGGACTTCCTGTAGTAGCTCTTTAATTTGTGCCAAGAGGGCACCCAATTTCCCCTCTTCAAAGAGGGCATTAATTAGGGCAAGGCCACTGGTCGCCAGTAGCAGTTTGTTAATGTCGGCAGCACCGTTGGCGCCGGGAAAAGCATAAATTTTGGCATCGCCAATCACGCCAGGCTGCGGTGCCAGGGCTTTGAGTACCTCGGGCAACTGGCTGGCCAACTCCGGCCAAAGCGTAGTAATGACTTCGGCGGTGAGGTTGGCATTGCTAATCACATTTTTAGCCGCCAAGAGGGCTTCGATCCCAGTCGCTTCCGCCATGGCCTTATCCCGGTTGGCGGCAGCTAGGGTGCGAATGGCTTCGGCTTCGAGTTCGGCTGCCTGCTGGGCAATTTCCGCCTGTCGCCGCCGTCGGAACCCATCAATTTCCACCACATTCTGGTCGAGGACGCGCTTTTCGGCAGCTTCCCGCTCGGCAGCAATAATGGCTAAATTTTTCTCGCGTTCTGCTTTTTCCACTTCAATGGCCGTCGTCACCGCTGATTCTGCTCGGGCGCGTTCTGCTTCCGCCTCAAGGCTTTCTTTTTTCTTTCTGGCCACGGCGATCGCCACATCCTCTTGGGCAAGGCGGGCTAAGCGTTCTGATTCAGCAATCGTTACTTGGGCTTGCAGCCGATTTGCCTCCACCTGTTGTCGACAATTAATCTCGGCAATTGCTGCCTCTTGCTGTTGCTGGGCTTGGGTCACTTTCAGGAGTTTATTTTTTTCCTCCAGTTCAATACTGGCGTCAATTTCTTTTTGCTGAATGGCTAGCTTTTTACGAATTTCTTCCTCTTCCACCGACTGGGCTTGCAGGAGTTTCGCCCGCTGGATGGCGGCGGCCTCCGCTGCTCTGGTTTCTTCAATTTCGCGCTCCCGCTGGGCTTTGAGGGCTTCCACTTTTAGGCGCTGGCTCAACAGCGCCGCCTCTTTCTCCTCGGCAATTTGCAGCGAGCGCTTTTGGGCATCCAATTCCTTTTGCTCGATGGCGACGCGGGTGGAAAGCTCAACTTCGCGTTTTTGCTGGATCGAGCGTTGAATGGTTTCAGTGCGCAGGCGTACCCCCTGGGCATCAAAGAAATTATTTTCGTCGTAGGTGTCGCTCTCTTGCACTTCCGAGATGGCAATGTTGTTGAGGGTCAAGCCCACCTTTTGCAGATCCTGCTGCACCAAATTCAGGACTTCTTGGGCAAACCCCAACTTATCGGAGTCAATTTCTGCCAACGATTTGTGCTTGGCGGCAGCTCGAATGGCATCATCCGCCCGTTTTTCGAGGGCATTTTTAATGTCTTCGGGAGTAATGCGGTTATTTTGGGAAAGACGCGCCGCCGCCGTGAGGACATCCTCCTCCGTGGCATTGATGCACACGTAAAACGTGACCCGCATATCCGCTCGCAGATAATCTTGGGTGCGTACCGCCAGCTTCCCTGTACGCTCCACATCAATGGAAATTTCCCGCAGGGGTACCCGCGTCAGTTCATGAAACCCCGGTAGGGCAATGCAGCCCCCATTGAGAATCACGGTTTTTTTCTTGACAAAGATGCCGCCCGTGCGTACAAACGCTTCGTTGTTGGGGGTAATGACATAGACGCGAGTATAGGCCCAAACGCTGATCAGCAGGAGGATGACAATCCCAGCAATCAAGCCCGGAAAAAAGAGTAAGCTGCCCAAGCCCCCCAGTTGACCCATGACCATTGGCGGCGCTTCACCCACCATGGCTGTTGTGGTCGAGCTTTCCCTGGGAGCATAGGGTGTCTCCGGCAGGGTGGGGGCAGGTAGTGCTTGTAAAAATGTCAGCCAATAGAGCATAAAGTTAGCGTTCGCTCATCCAATGGCAGTGCCTGCCTCAATTGGCGGGGGCAACCCCCGTGGTGGAAGTGACTGCTGCATCCTTGCGTTTTTTCTTTTCCCCCACGGCAACGGGGCGCACTTCAATGTGATTGAGCAGCGTTGTCACAAAGGCAAATAGCAGAAAGGGGAGCGTCAGCACTAGGATCAGGCCACCCACTAAAAAGGCTTGGACAGGGTTATTGTAAAGGGTGACTGAGGCCGCCAGTCCAATAAAAATGACGATGAGCCAAACAATCACTTGACCGTAAATGTCCCCAAAGGTGAGGGTGCAGACAAAACGATATTTTTGCAACTCGTTAGGCATGGGGGCTATCCTCGCGGCTTGGTAGGTAGTGATCCAATCTGGGGGGAATTGTCGGGGATGCCGTTCCAGAGAAAACTGGGACAGCAAAGTAATCGAATTTTAGGAAAACTGCCCTGAAGATTAAAGCCTTTGCAATAAATATACAAATTTCAAGGGAGCAAGCTGTGCTTTTGGGATGTAGTATGACAAATTGTATCGGTTTGATTGCCTAACGTTACGGGATTGTGATGTCTCAGCCGCTTGTTGCCATTGTGATGGGAAGTGATTCAGACCTGCCAACGATGCAGGGGGCGATCGCCATCTGCGAGCAGTTTGGCGTCCCTCACGAGGTGGCGATTCTTTCAGCCCACCGCACTCCCTTAGCGATGGTGGAATTTGCCCAAGGGGCACATTTACGCGGCTTGAAGGTAATTATTGCGGGTGCTGGTGGTGCTGCTCATTTACCCGGGATGGTGGCAGCCTTAACTCCCTTACCGGTGATTGGCGTGCCCGTGCCCTCGCGACATTTACAGGGGGTGGATTCCCTTTACTCGATTGTGCAGATGCCAGCAGGCATTCCTGTGGCCACGGTGGCGATTGGTAATGCCCAGAATGCGGGTTTATTGGCGGTACAGATCTTAGCTAGCCATGATCCCGAACTTTTAGCAAAAGTCATGGCCTATCGTGAGCACTTGCGGGAGATGGTAACGGCTAAAAATGAACGCCTGCAAGCCATGGGAGCCGCTGCCTATGCCGCTGCAGATCCCCCCAGACGACCATAGTTGACACACCACACACCTAAAGGCGTAGGATTCTTGGTTCTACGAGATAACCTTGCTATCCATAAAAATTAACGCTCGATCGCCAGCGTCGTTTCCGAGAGGCGACCATCTTCCATGTGGATGAGGCGATCGGCGATATCGAGAATACGGTTGTCGTGGGTCACAATCAGAATGGTGCAGCCCTGCTCTTGAGCCAAGGCACGCATAATTTCCACCACGTCGCGACCTGATTTTTTATCAAGGGCTGCGGTGGGTTCATCAGCAAGGACAATTTTGGGTTTTCCAACGAGGGCACGGGCGATCGCCACCCGTTGCTTTTGCCCCCCCGAGAGCTCATGGGGATAGTAGTCCAGATGATCCCCAAGGCCAACAGCGCATAACATTTCTTCCACTCGCTCCCGCACCTCTTGTGGTGAAAGGTGGGGTTGCAAATCAAGCGCCATCTGCACATTTTGGCGGGCTGTCAGCGCGTGCAGTAGGTTATGAGCCTGAAAGATATAGCCAATTTGCCGGCGAATGCGAATTTGCTGCTCCGTTGTGGAGTGACGCAGTTCTTGGCCAAGGACCTTGAGGCTGCCTTCTTGAGCAGAACGCAACGCACCAATGAGGGTCAAAAGTGTCGTTTTGCCAGAGCCAGAAGGCCCCGTCATAATCACAATTTCGCCCACATCGATACGGGTGCAAATGTCAAACAGTACTTGCTTACGCAAATGGCCATGGCCGTAGTAATGATTGAGTCCTTGGATATGAATCGCCGGCTCCATGGCACACTCCTAAAAAATATCCGCCGGATCAGCCGCTTGTACTCGCCGCATGGCGATCGCCCCCGACAAGGTACACATCAACACGGTTAAGGTGAAGACAAGGGTTGCCCGCTCCAGTGTCATCCACACCGGTAAAGACGTGGCATTGGCAATCATCGTATATAAACCGAAAGACACCACCAAGCCGGGTAAGTAGCCCAAACACGAGAGAATCAACGACTCCTGCATGACCACGCCGTAGAAAAAAACATCGCGGTAACCCATGGCCTTGAGCGTGGCATATTCCGCCAAGTGATCCGTCACATCCGTGTAAAGGATTTGATAAACAATTACCGAGCCGACAATAAACCCCATTAGCGCACCAAGGGAGAAAATAAAGCCAATGGAGGTGCTGTTCTCCCAGTAACTGCGCTCAAACTCAGCAAAATCGGCGCGGGTCATCACCAGCACATCGTCCCCCAAGGCAGCCCCCATCCGCTTAGCTAGAGCGCGAGCATCAACCCCTGGTTTCACTCGCACCAAACCCACATCAATTAAGCCGGGGTTACGCTCCGGAAACATGCGCAGGAAGTTGAGATCACTGGTGAGCAAGTTACCATCGGCGCCAAAGTTGGCTCCCATCGTAAACAGCCCCGCCACCTGGATGCGCCGCCCAGAGACCTCAGTAATCACCGGTTTCCCCGCACGGTAGAGCTCGGGAATCGGGCCAAACTCCGCCCGTGATTGAGCATCAAAAAGAACGTGATCCGACAGTTTCAGGGCATTTTGCCACCCAGGTGTATCGGAAACGTGCAGTGCCATTGCCATTGGATCGACACCAATGACCATAAGCTGTCGCGTAGTTTTATCAATGGGATTGCGCCACAGGCCAAAACTCAGGTAAAGGGGGGAAATTGACTCAACCCCCTCAAACCCAGCCGCCTGAAAAAGCCGCCGCCGCGGGAAGCTCTTCATGGCAATGAGGGCGGTGGATTGGGGGCTAATGAGGACAATATCGGTGTTGAGGCTTTCATGAAAGCGTACGGCTGCTTTGAACAGGGCATCGCGAAAGCCAAACTGCATCAGCATCAGCACGACGGCAAAGGCTATGCCAGCGATCGCCACCAGCAGACGAATGCGCTCACGAATGAGTTGTAACCACGCAAGGGGAATCGCCAAGATCATGGGCAGCCTCAAGAACGCGGATCAATCGCCACTTCCACTTGCATATTCGTCAGCCCCGCCACTGGTGCACTGTCCGCCAAACGAATGCGCACCTCCACCACCCGCACATCCGTATCCGCTGCCGGATCGGTACCCGTGAGATCATTCTTGGCCACCAACACCCCCACCCGCGTCACTTCTCCCGCAATGGGAGCTGCCAAGGCACGGCTGCGAATTTCAGCCCGTTGCCCCACCCGCACCCGCGGCACGTCGGTTTCATAAACCTCCGCCACCGCATACATCTGATCCGTGTTGCCTAGCTCGAGGATGCCTTTATCGTTGATGTTTTCGCCCGCTCGCGTATGGATGCGCAGCACGATGCCATCCCGGGGCGCCCGGATGGTGGCGCGCTCGAGGCGAGCCTCCGCCAGTTCTAAATTGCGCTCTGCTGAGAGCAGTTGCACTTGGGTTTGCACTCGGCTCAGATTTGCTTGCGCCACCTCGACTTGGGCAGTGGCCGTGGCCAATTCCGTGCGCCGTTCCTGCTGTAAGCGCACAAGGTTGGCTTGGGCATTGCGGAGTTCCTCCTGCAGCGTGCGCACGCGGATGGCGCGATCATCCAAGTCCTGTTGAGAAACCGCACCATCGGCAAACAGTTGGCTGAACCGCTGGTACTCGCGATCAGCAGTCTCGAGTTCAGCACGAATCCGTTGGAGGGTTGCCTGCTGTGCTTGAATTTCCGCCAGTTTGGGTTCATCGACCCGCTGCCGCCGCGCCTGTGCTTCGCCAATTTCCGCCCTTGCCAAGCGGGTTTCCGCCTCAAACCGGAGCCGTGCCTCTTGCAGTTGGGTGGCCGCCAAGTCCCGCTCAGCTTTGCGCTCCGGATACGTGTCAAGGTAAGCCAGTACCTGTCCCGCAACGACGCGATCGCCCTCCTCCACTAACAGTTGTCCCAAGCGCTCGGTCATGGCGGGAGCACTCACAGCAATGATCTCCCCTTCCGGTTCCAAGCGACCTAGAGCAGTAATGCGATCGCTCACCGGGTTGAGGAGGGCTGCCGATGTTGCCTCGTCTTCGGCAGTTCGCTGTAATTGCTGCCAATAGCTAAAGCTAACGCCAATGCTCACCAGACCAAGGGCGATCGCCCCCCCAATGAGCCATGGACGACCCACTTGGAATGGAAATGGCTGCCCCATCGGACGACCCTCAACGTATTTGCTACAAAATGATAACTAATGATAACTGGCGTTATTCAACAAAAACTCACGGGATTCTTCCATCCTCGCGTAGCAGGTGGGGGAGGAATAGCGGGGCAGGGTAGCCGCTCGATGCGGTGTAGCTTGCCCATCGCTCATGCCACGCATAGACCATTTGACCTCCGAACCAACGTTGTCTTTGAAACTGAAAACTGCCCGATTCGCTCCCATCGCCAGTTGTACAGCAACACCACCTTGTTAACTTCGCTGTAGCCGCCAATGTACCCAATAGACTCGGTTTTGCCTTTGCTGGAGCGGGCTAGGTCGCCAACCCTGAAACCCCACGGCGTAACGGTTCCACCTTTGCGCTTCCTGATGCCGCCTTCATCTGGAACCTCAACATGAAGCTGACGGCGGAACACACCGTACTCTTTGCCACGTTTGACCGCACCCGATCGAGTGATGATTCTGAACAGTGAATGGGTTGGCTGCACCTGCCCAAACCAGGCACATCCGTGAGTATGACCTTGATGGAAGGGCTGGTACTGGATGAAATAACCACAGGCTAACGCAACACCGTCTACTGCATGAGTCTCCGGCTTTGCCTCAGCTTTATTTTCCTTATCCTTAAACAGCCCCCGGTGAGGGCGGAGTTGAGATGTGCCATTACCGTCTTTCTGCCACCCCTCACGAATACAGACAGGTGCAATCTTTTCCAATTCCGAAATGCACCAGCGTCGACCCACCATGACAGGGCTAAATCCTTTTCCAGAACGGGCACCTTGACGTCCGCTAGTCAGGTCTACGTCGGCTCGGACTTTCTCATAAAAGATTGCTGTTATTGGATAGAGCGCAGCAACCTCCTGCACCACCCGAATTTCCAGTTGTCTGGATGCTCGAATAGAGGGAGCCAACTTGCTACCCCTGCGATTGTCAAACCGCTTTTGGCGATGATTCCGCAGCTTGAATGGCACGTTGCGATTGATGCGTCGAGAACGGCGACTCCGCCGGAGTAGACGAGGTTTATCCATTCGTGCTCGAACCCTGCCAAAGGGCATTAATGCAATTGCAGCAACGTACATTTAGCAGACTGAACGCCAACCCCTGAGTAAGACTTGCCGGGGTCTAAGCCCACCACCACAGGCTGGACTTCAGTGCCTGACGGTTCTTCGAGTAACTGAACGTAGTAAACGCCTAGGTCACTCCACTTGCCCTCAGCGCGGCCAGACTCTACCCATTTATGGGCGCGACTGGGTTTAGTTGGCATCAGCGGCTGTCCGTCTTTGGTGACAACAGGTATTCGGTTCATGGATATAATCCCTCCGAATAAAGTTTATGTCTCTTAGCTCAGGCATTACGGCTGTGTCCTAGATTTACCTAGTTGGGCGAGATTCCACCCCCTTACAGCTAATCCGGTCTAGAGAAGCAACCGGTAAGTGTTGATCCGTAATACCCCTCTGAGCTATTCGCAGCTAGGGGAAGGTTATCTCTCCCCACTCCCCCACCCGAACGAGGTGGGGGTCATTGAATCTTAATATAGCCGCCAGTCACTCTTAAGGAATAATTAAGTTGTCGCCCCTGCCTCCGGTTATCCCAGAGAACTATTCATCATCCTCGTTCTCCCCATCTTCCCGTGGATCCTGTCCAATGAGATCACTGGCGAAGTCATCGTCATCCATGGCGTAGCTAGAGAGCGCCCGATTAGAACGGAGATCGGTAAACTGCTGTACAACATGAGGTGCCGTTTCATCGTCTATGAGGACATCCTCACCCAAATCAGCGCTGGGGGGTGTCACCGGTTCCCGTTCGGGTTCTGGCGTAATCACGTGAGTGCGCCCAGAGCGATCCTCACCCTCTTCAAAGTCTTCCTCCTCACTCGCGGCATCTTCATAACTGTTGAAACCAGTGCCTGCCGGAATCAGGCGACCAATGATCACATTTTCCTTGAGACCACGCAGCCAATCGGATTTTCCTTCAATGGCCGCCTCGGTAAGTACCCGAGTGGTTTCTTGGAAACTGGCGGCAGAAATAAAGCTATCGGTATTCAACGATGCCTTGGTAATCCCCAACAGTATTGGCGTGTAGTGAGCCGGAGCCCCACCCGTCAGTGCCATGGGTTCGTTGGCTTGCTCAGCTTGGCGCAAGCTCATCATTTCCCCAGAGATGAGAACCGTATCACCCGCATCATCAATCCGCACCTTGGAGGTCATTTGCCGCACAACCACCTCAATGTGTTTGTCGGAAATTTCAATACCTTGACTGAGGTAAACAGACTGTACTTCATTCACCAAGAAGGTCTGTACTTTTTCCAAGCTAATTTGGGCAGCTTTTAAGAGACCCTCCGGTTTGTAGTACTCAAAGTAGATCGAGAGAATATCGTGGGGATCCACAGGGCCATCAGTGAGAGGGTCAGCCAGATTGACTTTTTGGCCATCCACAACAATCGGGTTTTGCCCTGGCAGCACAGGGTACTCTTGGATGGCACCATCCTCCTCGATAACCTTGAGGTCAATCGAGTCGTCGCTATTGTAGGTCACCTGACAAGTGCCCGGACGAATGGCCAAAATACACTTTTCTTTGGGGTGGCGAGCTTCCAGCAGCTCCTCAATCCGCGGTAACCCCTGAATAATGTCACCGGTTTTGGCGCGCTCGAAGACCAGCAAGGCCAAGTTATCCCCTCGCTGCACCAAGTCCCCATCTTCAATTTGCAAAACGGCACCCGGCGAAACTAGGTAGGGGCGCGCCAGCCGCAGGATGACGTGATCTGCAGCCACTTCCATCACAGCAGCCGTTTCCGGTGACTGAAGGCCGGGGGCAATTTCATCTCCCGGTCGCAGCAGGTCACCCACCTTGACACTGACCGGAGCGTCCTTGGTGTCAATGCGCAGGCGATCGCTATCAGTAACGACCAGAATGCGGCGCACCGACTCACCACTGCGATGAATTCCCTGCACTTGGCCAGCCTGTTTCGCCTTAATCGCCGTGCGAGCAATTACAGCTCCCGGCTCAATATGATCGCCATCTTTAACCAACAAAGAAGTGAGGGTGCTACCTTGAGTTTGATCCGCCGCCACATCCCGCCGAATCACCAAGGACTCCAAAATCACCAGTTGCAAGCGCTGAGCTTCTGGATCTGAATCATCTGGCACGATTTCAATGTCTGCCGCCAGTTGAGGCGCTTCGCTACCAATTTCCAGCACAAGCTGAGTACGCAGCAGATCCACTCCATCCACCGCTTTCACCCGCTCGTCATGCTTGTAGGGTAGGCGCTGCACTGCTCGCAAGCGAATCGATTGGCCGGAGGCATCACTGGAGTCTTGGCTGGGCACCGATGGCTCATCGGGCACACTGAACTCCTGCACTGGCCGCAAGAGGATAGCAGGTCCTTCGGGGCTATCCTCTAGATAATCCACCTGACAGAGGAACTCGGCTGTCAAACCGGGGAGAATTTCGCTGCCGGGATGGGCAAGGCTGCCATGTTTTTGGCGAGCAGCTTCTGGGTCATCAACAAGGTGGAGTTCCCCAGGCTTAATGATAATTTCCCGCAGGATATCATTCTTCTGAATCACCTCCACTACGCCGCTATTTTGACAGAAGATGTCCTTGACCACTTCGGTGCCCGCTTCCACGTACTGGCTATCTTCCACCAGCAGCAGCGAAATGTCCTTGTTCACTTCATGGGTTTCCTCGGGAACCCACAGCAGTGTTCCCCCCTTGAGGACTTCATAGCCCTGCTTGGCTTTACCTTTTTTGGCCACTTCAATATCGGCGTACTTCAGAATACCGCCAGTAGCAGTGTGGTAGCGATCGTCAATGAGCTCTGCCACCACTTGCCCATTGGCCACCTTGGTTCCGGGAGCTGCCTTGAGGGAGAAGCGCTGCCCCGCCGCCGTTTCAATAATGTAGTGTTCGCGGCCTTGCTGAGTTTCCTTAAGTACCTTGGCTTTGTCCAGCATCACCGAGGCAGTAATAATTTCCACCTCGCGGCCACTTTTACTTTCTTGCTGCTCCGGTAAGCGCACGACACCGCCATGCTCCGTTTTGACGGTGGTTTCGGCCAAGACCGCCCCCGCCTGAATCTGATCGCCATTTTTAACCACTGGCTCAGCACCGGGAGGCAGGTTGTACACTTCCCCAGAGAGCACCCAGATCAAGCCACCTTTGGGGGCAACCCGGGTCGTGGTGCCTTGGCGATCGCGCTTTTCTTCTGCTTCAAGATTCACAAACTTAACTTGGCCAGCCAAATCGGAAGCCACATCCTTGGTCACCTTTTCTGTGGACTTGCGCACACTGCGGGAGGCCTGAGCCACTTCCGCCAACAGTTGACCGGCCTCAACGGCCTCCCCATCTTTAACCAACAGAATTGACCCTTGGGAGATGTCAAACTCTTGGCTTTGCTGGCCGGATTTCACACTCAGCTTACCTGAGGTTTCCACTAAGAAGGCATCCTCACCATGCCGCGTCCGAAACGGGCGTGTCCGCAGTTTTTTACCATACTCCACAGTCCCGGCGAAGGGAGCGCGCTCTTGCCGTGCCACTTCACCGGTAAACACGCCCCCCGTGTGGAACGTGCGCATGGTCAACTGCGTTCCCGGTTCACCAATCGACTGAGCCGCAATAATCCCTACCGCTTCTCCCATATCCACCAGTTGGGCATGGGCAAGGCTCCAGCCATAGCACAGCCGACAGACTGAGCCAGTAGCTTCACAGGTGAGGGGCGATCGCACCACCACTTCTTCAATGCCCGCATTGACAATAGCCTTTGCCAATTCTGCGGAGATTGCTTGATTTTTAGCCACAAGAACCTCGCCCGTCTCCGGATGGCAAATGTCCTTGAGGGCCACCCGCCCCAAGAGGCGATCCTCGAGAGAGAGAACCTTGTCACCCACCGTCATACTCCGCAGCGTAATCCCGCGCTCAGTTTCGCAATCCTCTTCCCGGATAATGACATCTTGGGAGACATCCACGAGCCGCCGCGTCAGGTATCCCGAGTCTGCTGTGCGCAACGCCGTATCCACCAATCCCTTACGGGCACCATAGGAGGAAATAATGTACTCGGTAACCGTCAACCCTTCCCGGAAGTTAGTTTTAATGGGCAAGTCAATGATTTCCCCTTGGGGATTGGCCATCAGACCCCGCATCCCCACCAGCTGCCGCACTTGGGAGAGGTTCCCCCGCGCTCCCGAAAAGGCCATCATATAGACCGAGTTCAGCACATCGGTATTGCGGAAGTGGCGCACCACCTCGTTTTTAAGTTCTTCATTGGTCGTGTTCCAAGTGTCAATTACCTTTTGGAACCGTTCCACCTCGGTAATTTCGCCCCGGGAGTAGCGATCCTGCGCTGTTTTAATTTCCTTTTCCGCTGCTTGCAGTAATTCTTGCTTTTTGGGGGGAACTAACAGGTCATCGACACTGATGGAAACCCCCGCCCGCGTCGCGTAGCGAAAGCCCAAGTCTTTCACCTTGTCGGCCATTTCGGCAGTGCGAGCCGTACCAAAGTTACTAAAAGACCAAGAAATCAGGTTGCGTAAGCCTTTCTTGTCAATAATGCGATTAAAGAAAACAGGCTTTGTCTCAGTCATGGTAATGGGGTCTCCCAAATTAACTAGCTAGGGCTTCTTGAATGGTTTGGTTGTAAATAATGCGACCCGGGGTCGTGCAGATGTATTGGGAAATCAGTTGACCGTTGGCATCTTCGCGTACTCGCCGCAACGGATACACCAGCAATCGTGAGCCATCCTCGTAGGTAGTCACCGTTGGCTCGCTGGTATCATCATCTTCAACCAAGCCGTCGTAGCGTACCCACACAAACGCATGCAGGGGCAGAATACCTTGTTCGTAAGCCATGACAACATCTTGAAAATTGGCGTAGTAGCGATCGCGGTAGTCTGGTAGCTTGGGATTCTCTGCTGTCAAGTAATAGCATCCCAAGACCATATCTTGGCTGGGGGTAATAATGGGCTTACCCGTTGCTGGAGAAAGAATATTATTCGAGGCTAACATTAACATGCGTGCCTCAGCCTGCGCCTCAATCGAGAGGGGCACATGGACAGCCATCTGGTCACCGTCAAAGTCGGCGTTAAAGGCAGGACACACCAGCGGATGCAACTGAATCGCTCGACCTTCCACCAAAATGGGCTCAAACGCTTGAATCCCCAAGCGGTGGAGGGTGGGCGCTCGGTTCAGCAAGACCGGATGCCCGTCAATCACTTCCTCCAGCACATCCCAAATGACTGGATCGTTACGCTGGATCAGACGCTTGGCGGCTTTGATGTTGTTGACAATCTGCTGGCGAATCAACCGATGAATCACAAAGGGTTGGAAGAGCTCAATGGCCATTTCTCGGGGCAGGCCACACTGGTGCATTTTCAGATTTGGACCCACCACAATCACTGACCGCCCAGAGTAGTCCACCCGCTTTCCTAGCAGGTTTTGCCGGAAGCGTCCTTGTTTGCCCTCAATAATGTCGGAGAGGGATTTGAGCGGACGGTTATTGGCTCCCACCACTGTGCGCCCACGGCGACCATTATCAATGAGGGCATCCACTGCCTCTTGCAGCATCCGCTTTTCATTGCGGACAATGATTTCCGGTGCCAAGATCTCCTGCAGACGGGCAAGGCGGTTATTGCGGTTAATCACGCGGCGGTAGAGATCGTTGAGATCCGAGGTAGCAAAGCGACCGCCATCCAACTGCACCATTGGCCGTAGATCTGGAGGAATCACCGGAATGACCGTCAGCACCATCCACTCTGGCTTAGATTTGGTGCTAATAAAGTTATCAATAACCCGCAGGCGTTTAATCAGTTTGGCGCGCTTTTGACCCTTACAGTTGAGAATTTCTTCACGCAACTGTGCTGCTTCCGTCTCCAGATCCAAATCTTGCAAAAGACGTTGAATGGCTTCAGCGCCAATTCCCACCTCAATGTCTTCCAGTTCGGAGTCTTCGCTGTAGATTTGCTCTTCAATTTCCTGCCACTGGTCTTCACTGAGCAGTTGCTTGTAGGTCAATCCCGGATGGTTGCCGGGGTTGAGCACCACATAGGAATTGAAGTAAACAATTTGCTCCACATCCCGCAGCGGCATGTCAAGGAGAATGGCCATGTAGCTGGGAATGCCCTTGAGGTACCACACATGGGTCACTGGCGCCGCCAGCTTAATGTAGCCCATGCGATGCCGCCGCACCCGCGATTCTGTGACCTCTACGCCACAGCGTTCGCAGACAATGCCGCGATGCCGTACCCGCTTGTACTTACCGCAGTGACACTCCCAATCTTTGGCTGGACCAAAAATGCGTTCACAAAAGAGACCGTCCATCTCTGGCTTGAGGGTGCGGTAGTTGATGGTTTCTGGTTTGGTGACTTCACCCACCACCTGCCCATTGGGTAAGGTGCGCTGACCCCACTGGATAATGCGCTCAGGTGAGGCAAGAGACACCTTTACGTAGTCAAAGCGTTGTTCGATTCTGGGCATAAACTCACGAATCCTCTGGGAATCAATAGGTTAAAGGGAGAGGCAATAAATCCCTCAACGGAGTTGTTGAACTAGGGAGCGGTGATACTGTCTTTTTCTTCAAAGTCTTCCCCTTGCAGGGAGTCGAATTCGATTGTGGGGCGCACAGGGGTTCGCCGTGGGCTAATATCCACCATGAGATCTACTTCCGGATCCGGTTTAGGCGGTTGGTTCGGATCCTCTGGGGGAGGAAGCGACTTGCGCACAGAAATATCCAAACATAAGGACTGAAGTTCGCGCATCAGCACCTTAAAGGATTCTGGCGTGCCTGGTCGCGGAATCGATTGACCTTTGACAATGGCGTTGAGGGCTTCGTTACGTCCCTGCATATCATCGGATTTAACCGTCAGCAGCTCTTGCAGGATATAGGCGGCACCGTAGGCTTCCAGTGCCCACACTTCCATTTCACCAAAGCGCTGTCCCCCCTGCTGTGCCTTACCACCAAGGGGTTGCTGGGTAACGAGGGAGTAGGGACCTGTGGAGCGGGCATGAATTTTATCGTCCACAAGGTGTACCAGTTTCAGCATATAGGCCATCCCCACGGTAACGGGGCGATCAAACGGTTCACCGGTGCGGCCATCATAGACCACCATCTTGCCGGGATCGTTGGGGTTAAAGACCCAGTCTTGACCGGTTTTTTCCTTGGCTTCCTGCAGTTTGGCATGAACCGTTTCCCGAGATTTCTCGGTACCGTGCATTTCATCAAAGGGGGTGATCTTAAAGCGGCGCCCCAAGCATTCGCCCGCCCAGCCGAGTAAGCACTCATAGACTTGCCCCACGTTCATGCGCGAGGGCACCCCCAGCGGATTGAGGACAATATCTACTGGCCGCCCGTCGGGCAAGAAGGGCATGTCTTCAACTGGCAGAATGCGGGAAATAATCCCCTTATTGCCGTGGCGACCCGCCATCTTATCACCGACTTGGATCTTGCGTTTTTGAGCCACATAAACCCGCACGACCATGTTGGCTCCCGGGGGCAGTTCGTCTCCCTGCTCACGGGTAAAGACCCGCACATCGACGACACGACCTTTTTCGCCGTTGGGAACCCGCAGCGAGTTATCGCGAACATCCCGCGCTTTTTCACCAAAGATGGCTCTCAGCAGTTTTTCCTCGGGCGGTTGATCCGATTCCCCTTTAGGGGTCACTTTGCCCACAAGAATATCGCCCGCTTCGACAAAGGCACCGACACGGATAATACCGTTTTCGTCGAGTTGCCGGAGTGCATCCTCAGAGACATTAGGGACTTCGCGGGTAATTTCTTCTGGACCGAGTTTGGTTTGCCGCGCCTCAATTTCGTACTTTTCAATGTGGATAGAGGTATAGACATCTTCTTGGACGAGCCGCTCGCTAATGAGGATCGCATCTTCGTAGTTGTAGCCTTCCCACGGCATATAGGCAACTAAGATGTTTTGCCCCAAGGCCAATTCACCACCTTCAGTGGCAGAGCCATCAGCAATGACTTGCCCAGCTTGGACGCGATCGCCCATGAAAACAATAGGCCGCTGATTCAAGCAGGTGTCTTGGTTCGAGCGTTGATATTTTTGTAAGGTGTAGGTAATTTCAGAGCCGCCGTCGGTTTTGATGCGAATTTGGTTGGCATCCACGTAGGTCACAACGCCATCGGTTTGGCTGAGGATCACCATTCCCGAGTCGCGGGCAGCTTGTGCCTCTAGCCCAGTACCTACCAAGGGACGTTGCGGTCGCAACAGGGGCACCGCTTGCCGTTGCATGTTCGAGCCCATGAGTGCACGGTTGGCATCATCGTGCTCAAGGAAGGGAATGAGGGAGGTGGCCACGGAAATAATTTGCACTGGTGAAACTGCCACGTAGTCCACCTGATCTGGCGTTGTCGTGGTGAAGTCTTGGCGATAGCGCACCGGCACCACATCCCCAAGAATGTAGCCGTTTTCATCGATAGGCACATCCCCAGGGGCGACCCGCTTATCGTCTTCTTCGTCAGCAGTCATGTAGATGGGGGGCTGATCTTTAAGAACGCGCCCATCTTTTACCGGATAGAAGGGAGTTTCAATAAAACCGTACTCATTCACCCGCGCATGGGTGGCCAAGGATCCAATCAGGCCAGCATTGGGGCCTTCTGGGGTTTCAATCGGACAAATGCGACCATAGTGGCTGGGGTGAATATCCCGTACCGCAAAACCTGCCCGCTCTCGGGTGAGACCACCCGGACCGAGGGCACTGAGGCGGCGCTTGTGGGTCAACTCCGCCAGGGGATTGGTTTGATCCATGAACTGCGAGAGTTGACTGGAGCCAAAGAACTCTTTAATGGCAGCGACGAGGGGTTTGGGGTTAACCAAGGAGGCAGGGGTTAACGAATCGGTGTCCGACACTGTCATCCGTTCCCGAATAATCCGCTCGAGGCGGTTCAGACCGACCCGCACTTGGTTTTGCAGCAGTTCCCCCACCGAGCGAACACGGCGGTTCCCCAAGTGGTCAATGTCATCGATGCTACCGAGGTCAAATTCCAAATTAATGAGGTAGTCAATGGCAGCCAAAATATCCTCAGGGGTGAGAATCCGCACTGAGTCGGGAATATTCAACTGTAGCTTGCGATTGAGTTTATAGCGCCCGACTCGTCCGAGATCGTAGCGTTTGGGGTCAAAGAAGCGGGACTCGAGAAGCTGCTGGCCGCCAGAAACGGTAGGCGGTTCTCCGGGTCGCAATTTTTTGTACAGTTCAATGAGGGCATCTTCTTCCGTGAATTTACCCTCTTTCTCAACGGTTTTTAGGTAGTACTCGGGGTGACGCAGCCGCTCGGTAATTTCGCTATCGCTCAGGCCTAAGGCTTTTAGGAGTACGTGAGCCGACAGCTTTCGGGTTTTGTCAATGCGCACCCAGAGCAGATCGTTTTTGTCGGTTTCAAATTTTAGCCAAGCGCCACGGTTAGGGATAAGGCTGGCATTGTAGGTACGGCGACCGTTTTTGTCCGTTTCCGATTTGTAGTACACCCCCGGACTGCGGACAATTTGATTAACGATGACCCGTTCTGCCCCATTAATAATAAATGTGCCGCGGTCGGTCATCAGGGGCAGATCGCCGATGAAGACATCTTGATCGATAATGTTGCCGTTCTCTTTATTGATAAGCCGCGTCGGCACATACATTTGCATCGAATAGGTGGCGTCGCGACGCTTGGCTTCATCTACTTCATATTTGGGCTGCTTTAGTTTGTAGTCTTTGGCTAAGAAGTGCAGCTCAATTTTGCCCGTATAATCGGTAATGGGTGAGAAACTCTCTAGTTCTTCAATTAGTCCTTCTTCAAGAAACCATCGGAAGCTGGCCCGCTGAATCTCGACAAGGTCTGGCAAGGTGAAGGCGGGTGGCGTGTAAGTCTGATTACTAGCCATGTATATCCTCTAGAGGGTATCGCTAAAACGCGGATCTTGCATCTTAGGACATTAATGTCAACTTTGTCAAATAAACGCTAAAAATGCTCCATGCAGCTCTACTGCTGCTGGAGAATAGAGGGAGTTGCTGTAGGGAGACGAAAAGAGTTGACAAGTGTCACTACTGCGCTGCTAAGCCGCTTATCAGCCTACTCTAGCACAAAAGGGCACTTGGGTGAATTATATCCTTGTTAATGGTCTGGGAAGGGTTGACCCTTGATTCTATACAATAGAGATCCGATTGTGGGGATTCCCCCACTTGCGTATGATGGATAGTACCGTTTGCTTTTTTGACACTTTGGAGGCATCTCAACGTGGCTGGAACGACAGGAGAACGACCATTTTCCGACATTATTACAAGCGTCCGTTATTGGGTGATTCACAGCATCACCATTCCGGCTCTGTTTATTGCGGGCTGGCTGTTTGTGAGCACTGGGTTGGCCTACGATGTGTTTGGCACGCCACGACCCGATAGCTACTTTGCCCAAGAAGAGCGGGCCATTCCCCTCGTTACTGACCGCTTTGAAGGCAAACAACAAATTGATACATTTTTGCAAAATTTAAAGTAGGATTGCTATGACCAGTAATACACCAAAGCAAGAACCCGTTTCCTATCCTATTTTTACGGTTCGCTGGGTGGCCGTTCACACTCTAGCCGTGCCTACCATTTTCTTTTTGGGGGCGATCGCGGCCATGCAATTCATTCAACGTTAACGTCAGGTGCTGTTATGGAACCGAACCCAAATCGTCAACCGGTTGAACTGAACCGCACATCCCTTTATTTAGGGCTGTTGCTGATCTTTGTCTTGGCACTGTTGTTTTCGAGCTATTTCTTTAATTAATCAATTGTTATCATCATTTACTGTTTAGGAGGGTGTCACAATGTCTGAAGGTGGACGCATTCCTCTATGGATCGTCGCCACAGTGGCGGGGATGGGCGTCATTGTTATCGTTGGCCTCTTTTTCTATGGCGCCTACGCTGGCCTCGGCTCATCTCTTTAGGCGTGTTAGGCGTGGGGGTCTTGACGGGTACGTAACTGCAACCATGTCAACCCCAGAGTGACCCCCAGAAGTACCGTGGCTGCTGCGGCTGCATAGCCAACGTCAAACAAGGCAAAAGCCTGTTGGTAAATATAAAACACCAACAGGTTTGTTGTATTTAGGGGGCCACCGCCAGTCACCACATAGACTTGCTCAAAACTGCGCAGGGTGAAGATTGTTGTCGTAACAAAGACAAGGATCAATGTAGGCCGTAGCCCCGGCAGGGTAATGTAGCGAAACTGTTGCCAAGCGTTAGCGCCATCTAGCAGTGCCGCATCGTAGCGATCGCCCGGAATGGTTTGCAGTCCGGCCAAAAACACCACAAGGTTAAAGCCCAATTGCTTCCAACTACTCAGCAGAATCAGCACGGGCATGGCCCAAGTTGGATCACTCAGCCAAGGAATGGGGGCAACCCCCACCAGAGCCAGAACTTGATTCACCGGCCCATCCACTTGAAATAACCAGCGAAATCCCAACCCTGCCGCAACAATTGACGTCACGGTCGGCAAAAAGTAAGCAGTGCGCAGCAGCGTGCGGCCAACAACCGCTTGGTTGAGTCCCACGGCCAACAGCAGTGGTATTATCAGGGTCGGTAAAACGGTTGCCACCGTAAAGTAGAGGGTGTTGCCCACCACCTGCCAAAAATCAGGACTCTGGAGCAGTCGTTGATAGTTTCGAGTGCCCACCCAATGGGTTTGGCTCAAGCTGCCATTGGTAAAGCTTAAGTAAATAACGTACAGAATTGGTACAAAAACAAAAATAGTCAGTAACAGCAGCGCCGGTAACAGGAACAGCCATGCTGCCAGTTCTGCGCCACGTTCAACATCCCCCCTTGGGAGGATTGGCGATCGCCCCTGTGACAAATATTATGTCCTCGAAACCAAGAATGTCACAAATTCAATTTTAGGGGAGACGCCCTGGAAATTGGAAATGATAAAATAACCTCAAATGCACGCCGTCATGGGGAGATGCTGTGATTCGCACTGTTCCATTGCCCGCTACAACTCCCTCTTACTTTGCTGACCACAGTCGCCTAAAGCTTTTTTCCGGTTCTGCCAACATTCCCCTCGCCCAAGAAATTGCCCGCTACCTAGGCATTGATCTGGGGCCGATGGTGCGGAAGCGATTTGCGGACGGTGAACTTTATGTTCAAATTCAAGAATCCATTCGCGGCTGTGATGTTTATCTGATCCAGCCCTGCTGCCATCCGGTCAATGACCATCTGATGGAGCTGCTGATCATGGTGGATGCCTGCCGCCGCGCTTCAGCGCGCCAAGTCACTGCGGTGATTCCCTACTACGGCTACGCCCGGGCAGATCGCAAAACGGCAGGTCGCGAGTCCATTACGGCTAAGCTGGTGGCTAACCTGATTACTCAGGCGGGAGCAAGCCGTGTTCTGGCCATGGATTTGCACTCTGCCCAAATCCAAGGCTACTTTGACATTCCCGTGGATCATGTCTATGGCTCGCCGGTGATTTTAGATTATCTGCGCAGCAAGAACCTTGAAGACATTGTCGTGGTGTCACCGGATGTGGGGGGGGTAGCTCGTGCCCGTGCCTTTGCCAACAAGCTGGACGATGCCCCCCTAGCAATTATTGATAAACGCCGCCAAGCCCACAATGTTGCTGAAGTGATGAATGTGGTGGGGGATGTCAAGGGAAAAACGGCAGTCTTAGTGGATGACATGATTGACACCGCAGGCACAATTTTAGAAGGGGCACGGCTGTTGCGACGGGAGGGTGCTAAGGAAGTCTATGCCTGTGCCACCCATGCGGTCTTTTCACCACCAGCGATTGAGCGCTTGCGGGGCGGTGATTTTGAAGAAGTAATTGTTACCAATACTATCCCTGTACCGGAAACCCAGCGCTTTCCGCAATTAACCGTTCTATCGGTTGCCAGCATTTTGGGGGAAACTATTTGGCGCATCCATGAAGATAGCTCTGTGAGCAGCATGTTCCGCTAGAATTAGTTTCTCGGGTTTTTCAACATCTTGGAGGAACAGAGCATGGGGCGCATTGCCTTACTCAGCACCAGTGACAAAACCGGACTGGTGCAGCTTGCCACGGCTTTAGTGCAAGAGTTTGGCTTTACGCTCCTGAGCAGTGGTGGCAGCGCGAAAACCCTCCAAGCGGCAGGAATTCCTGTTACCCCTGTTGCCGAGTACACCGGGGCACCGGAAATTCTCGGCGGGCGCGTTAAAACCTTACACCCCAAAATTCATGGCGGTATCTTGGCGCGGCGCGATCGCCCCGAAGACATTGCCGACTTGGCTGCTCAAGGCATTGAGCCGATTGACCTTGTGGTGGTCAACCTCTACCCCTTTGCCGAGACCATTGCCCAACCCAGTGTCACCCTTGCCGAGGCGATCGAGCAAATTGACATTGGCGGGCCGACTCTGCTGCGGGCAGCGGCGAAAAACCATGCCCATGTGACTGTGCTCATTCATCCGAGCCAGTACGAGAGCTATCTGCAAGAACTGCGTCTGTACGACGAACCACGGCCTGAATATCGCTTAGCGTGTGCGCAACGGGTGTTTGCCCTGACGGCCAGCTACGATCAGGCGATCGCCACCTACTTACAGCAAACCGCAACCCCAACTCCGGCAGAAACGGAGTTACCCCCTGTCTTTTACCTGACGGGTCAACAGAAACAAAAGCTGCGCTATGGCGAAAACCCCCACCAAGTGGCCGCATGGTACATGACCGGTGCTGCCCCCACAGGCTGGGCGGCGGCGGATCTGCTGCAGGGCAAAGAACTCAGCTATAACAACCTCCTTGACCTAGAAGCGGCCCGTGCCCTCATCAGCGAATTTACAGACACGCCAGCCGCGGTTATTGTCAAGCACACCAACCCCTGTGGCGTTGCCGAAGGTCGCACCCTCGTTGAAGCCTACGAGCGCGCCTTTGCCGCTGACAGTGTTTCTGCCTTTGGCGGCATTGTTGCCCTGAACCAGTCCATTGATGCAGCAACAGCACAAGCCCTCACCCGTACCTTTTTAGAATGTGTGGTTGCCCCGGGCTGTGATGCCGAAGCACAAGCTATCCTCAGCAGCAAACCGAAGTTGCGGGTATTGACCCTAGGGGATCTCCGCCAAGCACCGGCTGCTGCCGTGCAAACGATTGCTGGCGGCTTTTTGGTACAGGACATTCGGCCTACGCCCATCGAGCCAGAGACATGGCAAGTAATGACTGCCACCGAACCCTCACCTGACCTGATGGCAGAACTGCTGTTTGCTTGGAAAGTGGTCAAGCACGTGAAGTCGAATGCCATTGTTGTCAGTCGCGATCGCCAAACCCAAGGCATTGGGGCAGGCCAGATGAATCGGGTAGGAGCGGTGCAAATTGCCCTTGCCGATGCGGGCGAAGCCGCTCGCGGTGGCGTGTTGGCCAGTGATGGCTTTTTCCCCTTTGCCGACTCCGTCCAAGCTGCCGCCCTCGCAGGGATTGCCGCTATTATCCAACCCGGAGGTAGTCTGCGGGATAACGATTCCATTCAAGCGGCCAACGAAGCGGGAATTGCCATGGTCTTTACCAGTCGTCGCCACTTCCGTCACTAGGAGTCAGCAGCGTGCTGCGCCTTGGCCTGATTAGCGACCCCCACATTGCGCTGCCGGAAACCATTCCGACGGATCATCCCCCCATGTTTCTTTATGGTGTCAGCATTCCCGCCTTGGAAGCAGCCGTGGCCGACCTGCTGGAGCGTGGCATTGATGCCCTCCTGATTGCAGGGGATCTCACTCGGGATGGCGAAGTGGTCAATCACCAATGGCTGCAAGCTTATCTTGCCACTGTACCCGTGCCCTGCTACGTCATTCCAGGGAATCACGATGTGCCCCTTGCCGAGGCTGGCCGTGAACGCATTGGCTGGGCGGACTTTCCCAAATACTACCGTCATGCCGGTTATGGCAATGGCACAGACCACTACTACGTCACTCATCTGAGCGAGAACGTTCAACTCATTGCCCTGAACTCGAATCAATTTAGTCCCGACGGTAAGCAATTGGGGGAATTGGATGCGCGGCAACTTAAGTGGTTGCAGGGGGTTTTAGCAGCGCCGTTTGCGGGACTGCGCCTAGTGATGGTGCACCATAACCTCCTCGAACATTGGCCGCAACAAAGCCTGAGTCCTATGGGACAACGCTACCTGCTCCAAAATCGCCGTGCTCTGCACCAACTGCTGCAACAGGCGGGGGTTGCCCTTGTGCTGACGGGGCACCTGCACGTGCAGGATATTGCCTATGAGAAGGGGGTCTTTGACCTCACCACAGGCTCCTTAGTGAGCTATCCTCACCCCTACCGCCGCCTCACCCTAACGGCACAGCCAGAGGGACGGTGGCAGGTGCAGGTGGAATCCTTCTGTATTCACTCTTTAGCCGCCTATCCCAACTTGGCTCAGGAGTCCCGGGCTTGGATGGTGCAGCGGGGCGCTGGCTTTATGAGCCGTTTTTTAATGCTGCCTCCCTTTAACCTGCCGGAAACGCAAGCCCTGCAACTGGCCCAATCCCTTTCAACGCTGTGGCCGGAGATTGCCAAAGGAGATACCCAAGTTCTGCTGCCCAACCTGCCCCCGCCGCTGGATCGCTACTTTGCCCAATTTAACCATTGTCCGCCAGCGCAGTTTCCCCATCTGCGGGACAATAACACCACGTTTGTGCTGCCAGCCTGCTCATGACTGCCGCCACGCCGACCACAGCAGGCAAATAATGCCCACATTGATGGCGATGTCTGCCACATTGAAAACCGGAAATTGAATCCAGCGCAGGTCTAAGAAGTCCACCACCTCACCGGTTAAAAAGCGATCAATGCCGTTGCCGAGGGCACCCCCCAACAGGCAACCGTAGCCCACCTGCTGCCAGCGGTTGAGGCGCGGCCCCCAAATGGCCCAAGCGATGAGCACCAGACTGACAATGAGGGAGAGCCAGCGCAACCAGCCACTGCCATTGGCAAAGAGGCTAAAGGCAGCACCGCTATTGGTGACGTAGGTAATGTGAAAGATCCCCGGCACAATCGGCGTGGTTTGCGGCGGTATTATTAACTCGTAGGTGGCTACTACCCATGCCTTTGTCAGGCGATCCAACGCCAAACAGAGGAGCGCTGACCACCAAAAGCCAGTATTTTTCAGGCGTTTACCCCTCATCCTACGGCACTGAGGGCAGCCACCGATACCCGCGCTGCGACCTGCTGGGCGATTGCCCGCAATGCTTGCGCCGAAGCCGACTCCGGATAGTTGAGCAAAATGGGTAACCCCACATCGCCGCCCTCCCGTACTGTTAGCTCTAGGGGAACTTGACCAAGGAGGGGCACCCCCATTTCCGCCGCTAGTGCTTCACCGCCGCCAGTGCCAAAAATATCGTAGCGACGATTGGGTAAGTCCGGCGGGATGAAATAGCTCATATTCTCCACCAAGCCTAGAACCGTGACCCCCAACTGCTGAAACATCCGCAGACCCCGGCGAGCATCCGCCAAGGCCACCGTTTGCGGTGTTGTGACGATGACCACCCCCGCCATCGGCACCGCTTGGGCAAGGGTGAGCTGGGCATCGCCTGTACCGGGAGGCAAATCCACAATCAGATAGTCAAGGCTGCCCCAATCACTTTGGTAGAGAAATTGGCGAATGATGCCGTTGAGCATCGGGCCGCGCCAGATCACCGGCTGATCGCGATCAATTAAAAACGCCATTGAAACCACTTTGAGGCCGTGGGCTACTGGCGGTAACAGCACATCGCCCCGCGCTTCCTTGCGCACTTCCACAATGGCGTTCTCCAGCCCCAGCATCGTTGGCACATTAGGGCCATAAATATCAGCATCGATGATGCCAACCCTTGCCCCCGCTTGGGCTAAGGCCACGGCTAGGTTCACTGCCACTGTGCTTTTGCCCACTCCCCCCTTGCCACTGGAGACGGCAATAATGTTCTTTACTCCCGGGACATCGGTACGATCCGGCAAACTTTTTTGCTGCGGGGTTTCTGCCGTAACTGTAACATCGACCTCCATCACTCCCGGCAGCGTAAAGACCGCTTTTTTGCAATCTTCGACAATAAACTCCCGCAGGGGACAGGCAGGAGTGGTGAGAACCAGCGTAAACTGCACCCGCCCGTCATGGATCTGCACATCGCGGATCATATTGAGTTCCACAAGGGAGCGCCGCAGTTCCGGGTCTTCAACCGGACGCAAAACGGCAAGAACTGATTCAGGCGTGAGGGCAGTACTCATGAAGGATACGGTAAATGATTGATTTCTCTAGTGCGATCGTACCATTGCTTGCCGATCGCCTCGAAGCCAGACTATTACTGATCTTTGGCTTCAGACTCTGCCTTCCTCTATTGAACCTGTTGGGTCTGCACTTCCCTACCTTTGGATCAGCAGCAGGGGATTGATGTTGCGCTGGCTGCGCAGCGCTATGATAAGTTTTGTAACAGCCTGCCGAATTCTAAGGATTGAGCATGATTGAACTGCCTGCACCGCTGCAACCGATTGTCACGTTTGCCCATCCTGTGTTGATGTGGATGTTGTTTGCCCTGACCCTCTACGCTGCCTACTTAGGTGTGCAAACGCGGCGTCTGCGCTCCCTCAGTGGCGAGGAAAAAAAAGCGCTCGTGCAAGCGAAGGTCAATGTTAAACACCACCAAGTGGGTGCCCTCCTATTGGCGCTGATGGTTTTAGGAACAATTGGTGGCATGGCCGTCACGTACATCAACAACGGTAAGCTCTTTGTGGGGCCTCATCTTTTGGTGGGCTTGACCATGACAGCCTTAGTGGCGATTTCCGCCAGCTTGACGCCCTTCATGCAAAAGGGCAGTGAAGTGGCTCGTGCCCTGCACATGACCCTCAACATGTTGCTGGTGGGGTTCTTTGGCTGGCAAGCGGTGACCGGAATGCAAATTGTGCAGCGGATTCTCACTGCCAACTAGTGCCCCCGAGATTCCCGAAAATAATTGCAAAAAGTCTGCAACAAGCTGCCGCTTTTGTGCCAGAATAAGACTGTTTGCATTACTGCAAATAATTCCTAGGGGCAAGCCTTCCCCTAGCGCAGGCAGTTCATGATTCTGGCAGCGATGACGACTTTTTCCCTGACACCGCCTACAACCACCACAGCCGTTGCCCTAAACGATTTATGCAAAACGTTCGGTTCCGTTTGCGCCGTTGAGGGAGTCAACCTAACGGTACAAGAAGGGGAAATTTTAGGCTTACTGGGGCCTTCTGGCTGCGGTAAAACAACGCTTCTGCGGTTGATTGCTGGTCTGGAGCAGCCGGATCAGGGCACCATTAGGATTGGCGATCGCCCCGTGAGTGCGGCTCACCTCTTTGTGCCACCCGAGCAGCGCTCGTTGGGCATGGTCTTTCAGGATTTTGCCCTGTTTCCCCACCTCACCGTAGCGGAAAATATTGCCTTTGGCTTGCAACAACAGCGGCTGAGTAAAAAGCAGGTACAGGAACGAGTTGCCGCAGTTCTCACCCTAGTGCATTTAAAGGGTCTTGAAAAGCGTTATCCCCACGAACTTTCGGGTGGCCAACAGCAGCGGGTGGCGCTAGCGCGGGCGATCGCCCCCCAACCAGCTGTGATTTTGCTCGATGAACCCCTCAGTAACCTCGATGCCCAAGTGCGGCTGCAGTTACGGGAAGAGTTGCGCACTATTCTCAAAGCCGCCGGTACAACGGCCATTTTCGTCACCCACGATCAACAGGAAGCCCTGAGTCTTTCTGATCGCCTTGCCGTAATGCGTCATGGCCGTCTAGAGCAGGTGGGAACGCCAGAAGAAATTTACTGTCGTCCTGCCTCGCGGTTTGTGGCTGGTTTTATTAGCCAAGCCAACTTTTTAGCTGCCTGTGCCCAAGACAACTACGTCCTCACCGATGTTGGTACGTTTCCTTTGCCAGAAGTGGTGCCGCCCGTGGAAGGGGAACTGATGATCCGTGAGGAGGATCTAAGGCTGGAAGTCGCACCAGAAGCCAACACTCCCCGCGTCGTGCGCGATCGCCAGTTTTTAGGACGGGAATACCGCTACTGTGTGCAGACCCCCTCCGGCAAAGAACTCCATGCCCGCGTCCCCATGGATGTGGTGATTCCCATTGGAGCAACCGTCTCCATAGCAGTGGATATCGAGGCTGTGCGCTTTTTCCCAAAAGGCGCTTGATCTCACGCTAGAAAGCTACAATATAAGCGCAATGGAACAGGGGTGTGCTATGGCCATTAAAAAAGGAGACTTCGTCAAGGTCATTGCTGAAAAGCTGGCCAATAGTTTAGAGGCTCTTGCCAGCGATCGCCGTTACCCGCCGTATCTCTTTGAAGGGCGCGGAGAAGTGGTTGACATCCGCGGCGACTACGCGCAAATTAAATTTCCCGTACCGACTCCCCCCGTTTGGCTGCGCCTTGATCAACTCGAAGTGAGCCAGTAGATGTCTGGCCGGGTTGCCATCCTAGGTGCCGGAAATGTTGGCAGTGCCCTTGCTCAGCGCCTTGTAGAGGGGAACATTGCCGATGTTGTCTTGCTAGATGTCATTGCGGGGCGACCCCAAGGACTAGCTCTAGACCTCATCCAATCACGCCTCCTCCAAGGCCACGATCGCCAAGTGGTGGGCACCACCGACTACAGCGACATTGCTGGAGTTGATGTTGTAGTCATTACTGCCGGATTTCCCCGCAAGCCCGGCATGAGCCGCGATGACCTCCTTAAGCTCAATGGCCATCTGATTAAAGAAATTACCCAGCAGGCTGTGGCGGTTGCACCAACAGCGGTCTATGTCATTGTCACTAATCCCCTTGATGTCATGACCCATGTGGCATGGCAAGTGAGTGGGCTCCCCCCGCAGCGGGTGATGGGGATGGCAGGAGTCTTAGATGCGGCGCGCTTTGCTGCCTTCATTGCCCTTGAATTAAACATTTCTATCAAAGATATTCGTGCCATGGTGCTTGGCGGTCACGGGGATCTGATGGTACCGTTGCCCCGCTACTCCAGTGTCAGTGGCATTCCCATTACCGAGCTCCTCCCCACAGCTACGATTGAGCAGCTCATTCACCGCACCCGTTATGGGGGCGCCGAAATTGTTAACTTGCTACAAACCGGCAGCGCCTTTTATACCCCAGCTGCTGCGACTGCCCTGATGGTCGAGGCGATCCTTTCCAACCATGCGCGGTTGCTACCTGTCTGTGCCTACGTTGAGAACGCCTACCAACTTCAGGGGGTGTACGTTGGTGTGCCGGCACGCATTGACCGTCAAGGGGTGACCCAAATTATCGAACTGCCCCTGAGGGAGGGCGAGTTGCAGGCATTACACACCTCGGCTCAGGCGGTTCAAGACGTGATTGCTGCGACCCAAAACCTTCTGCGATAGCAATTTTCAGCATCCCTCGATATGATGGAGGCAATGCCGTTGCTTAACATTTAGTAATGTTAGTACAACCTTCGCAACCCCAAGCTTGGTTTCGCTGGCTGCAGAAAAACGTCCTGTTTGGTCAAGAGCCCAGTGGTGAACTCTTGGCTATCTTGCTGGTTTATTTTGTCCAAGGAGTACTGGGGTTAGCACGGCTGGCCATCAGCTTTTTCTTCAAGGATGAACTTGGGCTATCCCCCGCCGAAGTGGCGGCCTTGATGGGGGTGGCCGCCCTACCTTGGGTAATTAAGCCCGTCTTCGGCTTGATTTCCGATAGTGTGCCGCTCTTTGGCTTTCGTCGCCGCTCCTACCTGATCCTCTCAGGAGTGCTCGGATGTGGCGCTTGGCTGAGCCTCGGCACATGGGTTCACACCGCTAGTCAAGCTACTCTAGCAATCCTTGTGGCTTCCGTTGCCATTGCCCTTAGTGACGTCATTGTCGATTCGTTAGTGGTGGAACGAGCACGGAAGGAATCCGCAAGCGAGGTGGGCACGTTACAATCCCTGAGCTGGGCAGCAACAGCCTTAGGGGGCATTCTCACCGCTTACTTCAGTGGCCAACTGTTGCAGTGGATGAGTACGCGCACGATTTTTTTAGTGACCGCCATATTCCCCCTACTGGTCTCGGCAGTGGCCGGGGCGATCGCCGAAGCCCGAGTCCAGACAGCGCCCAACCTGCAAGAAGCATGGCAGCATATTCAGCAAGTGCGGCAGGCCATGATGCAAAAGACAATTTGGCTGCCAGTGGCCTTTTTGTTTTTCTGGCAGGCAACCCCCGGCTCGGAATCGGCCTTGTTCTTTTTCAGCACCAATGAGCTGGGGTTTCAGCCTGAATTTCTGGGACGCGTGCGGCTGGTAACCAGCGTGGCTTCCCTTTTGGGAGTGTGGCTCTTTCAGCGCTATCTAAAAACCTTGCCCATCCGAACGATTTTTTTCTGGAGCACGATTCTCTCAACAGTACTGGGTTTGTCCAGTTTAATTCTGGTGACCCATCTCAATCGCCAGTGGGGGATTAGTGACCAGTGGTTTAGCTTGGGAGATAGCCTCATTCTGGCGGTGATGGGGCAAATTGCCTTTATGCCTGTGTTAGTGCTGGCGGCTCGTCTTTGTCCGCCCGGGATTGAGGCCACCCTCTTTGCCCTGTTGATGTCGATTAGTAACCTAGCTAATTTGGTTTCCCACGAACTGGGGGCACTCCTCACCCATTGGCTCGGCATTACAGAGCATAACTTCGAGCAATTGTGGCTCTTAGTCCTGATCACTAACCTCAGTACGCTGCTGTCCTTACCGCTGCTCAACTGGTTACCGCAGCAGCTACCATCGCCCACGAAAAGTGCTGCCAAAGCAAGAGTTTCCCTAGGTGTTGAATTGGAGCCAAGTGTTTCATCATGACCGGAGTTCTTGATCGCCCCTACAGCATGGCCGATTGGCGGGGGGGCACTCAATCCCTCACTGAGGAGTACGACTACTGGATTGATGATATTGAAGGGAGCGTGCCGACCGATCTCAACGGTACCCTTTACCGCAACGGGCCGGGTTTACTCGAGCGCGGCGGTGTCTCCCTGGCTCACCCTTTTGATGGCGATGGCATGATTTGCGCCTTCCGCTTTGAACAGGGGCGGGTGCATTTCCGCAACCGCTACGTGCGCACGGCGGGATTTCTTGCCGAGGAAAAAGCCAATCGCCTTCTTTATCGCGGTGTCTTTGGCACCCAAAAGCCCGGCGGCTGGCTGGCCAACTTCTTGGACACCCGAATTAAAAACATTGCGAATACCCACGTCATTTATTGGGGTGGCAAACTGCTGGCGCTGTGGGAGGCCGGTCTGCCCCATCGTCTGGATCCGGTGACCCTCGACACGCTAGGTCTCGACAATCTCGATGGCCTGTTAGCCCCCACTGATGCCTTTGCTGCCCACCCCCGCTTTGACCCCCAAACCCAGCGGCTGGTAAATTTCGGCCTTAAGCCGGGTCTGAGTACACGCATTCAGCTTTATGAGTTTGCAGCTAGTGGTGAGTGTGTTGCGCAACCTGTCTTTCACATTCCGGGGTTTGCCTTTATTCACGATTTTGCCCTGACCGCCCACTACGCCATTGTTTTTCAAAACCCTGTCCGGCTCAACCCTTTGCCCTATTTGCTAGGGCTACGGGGGGCTGCCCAGTGTCTTGAGTTCAATGCCAAAGAGCCTACTCGCATCTGGCTTCTGCCGCGAGCCGGGGGACAACCGCAGCTGTTTACAATGCCCACTTGCTTTGTTTTTCACCATGCCAATGCCTACGAAGCAGGCAATGAGATCCACATTGAGTCGATTGCCTACAGCCATTTCCCCACCCTAGAACCCGGGCTGGATTTTCGCGAGGTTAATTTTGCCGCGTTGCCAGCCAGCCTGCTGTGGCGGATTAGAGTTGATCTGGCAACGGGAGAGGTAAACACCACAATTGTTGACGATCGCCCCTGTGAATTTCCGGTGGTGCATCCTGCCAAGGTGGGGCAACCCTACCGCTACACGTACTTAGCTGCCGGTCACGATCCCAAGGTGAATGCTCCCTTGCAAGCCCTGTGGCGGTGCGATCGCCACACGGGAGAGCAACAGTTTTGGTCAGCCGCCCCGCGGGGTTTTGTCAGTGAACCTATTTTTGTCCCCCGCGGCCTTGCCCCCGGTCAGTTTTTGTGGGAAGGTGCCCAAGGCGAAGATGACGGTTGGCTGCTACAAGTGCTCTACGATGCTGCTTCCGGAAAGTCGCAACTCCTCATTTTTGATGCCGCAGCGATCAGTGCCGGTCCTGTTGCCCGTCTGAAGCTTAAACATCATATTCCCTATGGTTTGCACGGCTCATTCACAACTCAAGTCGCGCCCTTTCCTTCTTCATAGGCGCGAACCACTCGTTCTCTAAGGTCTACAGCGTAGGTGGTCATGGCACATCCTCATGCTGCAAGAATTGTCCCATACTGTCGCGGAAACCGCTGTAATTGGCCGCCAGTGTAGAAATAACTCGCGCTAGATCGAGGTCAAGTTGGGTAATGCCGCCTGCATCGTGGGTAGTGAGGCTAACGGTAACGCGGTTCCATGAGATGCAAATATCTGGGTGATGGCCAGCTTCCTCAGCAGGCTCGACAAGGCGATTGACAAAGGCAATGGCGCCTAGGAAGTCTTGAAAGCGAAAGGTTTGCTCGAGGCGATCGCCCACTAAAGACCATCCCGGTAGATTGGCCAACTGGGCTTCAATTTCCGCCTGAGATAAACGTTCAGCCATGGAGGTGTTTCCACTGTAGGGATCTACCTTGCCTATTATTGCTAATTTAGCTTACCTAATTATTTATTGCTAATTTGCCCGGTGTGGGTAAGGACGCAACCAACCCGCCGGTGCCACCGTTAGGCTAGGCCGTTGTCCCCCTGACCACTGTTGCATCACCCCAGCAAGAATGGGTTCTAAGGCACGGTGCCAAGTATCAACGATGGTTAGGGGTAAGGCCAAGGCTCCCCAATAGGCGCCAAATAAACAGCCCAACAAAGGGAGGGCATCCGGTTCCTGAACCAGTTGCTGTGCTAATAGAAGGTTCCGCGGGGCGATCGCCAACGCATATTTAACCCGCGTCACGGTATCGGGTGTTGCAGCTAAAGACGCCACGGGCTTCGCTAGGGACTGGGGCTGCCACGCCCTTTCTAAATAGTCGTAGATCAGTAATTGAGTGGCCTCGAGGGCTGGCGGCAGGGTCACTAAAGGCTGCTGCCAAGCGGCAAGGATGTGGGGAAGAACACCAGACCACTCTTGCGCGGTTAAAGATTTCTCTTGCCACTGCTGTAAGTACTGAGGCACCTGTGCTGGTGACTGGCACTCTAGCCCCCATAGGAACCCTAACAGGGCACCCCTAAACTGCTCGTAAACCCCACCTCTGACCATGACTGATGCCCCTAGCCGTCACGATGAGTTTTAAGTGGCTGAGCCAGCAAGTATTTACCCCCTCGCCAAAATCCGTTATAGTTGTAAATCGTCGATAAATTCAACCCCCCTATGCAAATGACTGTTGCACTTGTTCTCTGGCGAGGGCTGCTCAATGATTAAGCTCCGTCTTAAACGCTACGGCAAAAAGCGCAATGCCACCTACCGCATTGTAGCCATGAACAATACGGATCGCCGCGATGGCCGTGCCCTAGAAGAGCTAGGCTTTTACGACCCCATTCGCGATGAATTCCGCCTGAAAGAGGAGGCCATTAAGCGCCGTTTAGAGCAGGGTGCGCAGCCCACCGACACCGTTCGGCGACTGTTTGTCAAGGCCAACTTATTACCCCAGACAAAGTAACCATGAGCGAATCGGCTGCTGCCCCCAACTATGTGGGGTTAATCCGATTTTTGCTAGAGCCGTTTATGGAGGCGCCCGATACCCTGCGCATCCATGCCGAGTTTTCGCCAGCAACCTCGCGGATTTGGATTCGCCTCGCTTTTGCCGGGGATGACAAAGGTCGCGTTTATGGTCGGGGGGGGCGGAACTTGCAGGCTATTCGCTCAGTGTTGAATGCGGCAGCAGCAGCAGCGGGTCAGCAGGTTTATCTCGATGTGTATGGGGATCACAAAAGTGAGCCTAAAATAAGTAATCATGAGGGCGATCGCTCAAGGCGACCCTCGCGTCGTTCTTATCCATCATCAAGGAGGCAAAGTTAGCGCGTGTCTGAAGTGCGTTTAGGTGAAAACGAATCCATTGAATCGGCTCTGCGGCGGTTTAAGAAGAAAATTCAAAAAGCGGGTATCTTATCGGAAGTGAAGCGGCGTGAACGTTACGAAAAGCCCAGCCTGCGTCGCAAACGTAAACAGGAGGCTGCTCGTAAGCGCAATCGCTAAGCTGTATTGCCCAGATTGCCATGAGCGAAAGCTTAACAATTGACCTGCACAGTACTGAAAGTGCGATCGCCCTTGTCGGGGAGCAAGAAGCCAACCTGCGCATCTTTGCCGCCCAAACAGGGGCGACCCTTGTTTTAAGGGGACGTGATCTGTATATCAGCGGCACCAGTGCTCAAGTGCAACTGTGTCAGCAACTCATCCAAGACCTTGGGACCCTTTGGCGGGAAGGGAAAGCCGTCTCAGGCGTGGACATTCTTACGGTGCGTCATGCCTACGATACGCAGCAGCGGGAAGCACTGCAAGAACTGCAGCAGGATATTCTCGCCCGCACCCGCCGCGGTGACATTATCCGCGCCAAAACCTTTCGCCAGCGGCAGTACGTTCAAGCCATTCGTCAGCATACCCTCACCTTTGGCATTGGTCCGGCAGGCACCGGAAAAACCTTTTTGGCCACGGTTCTGGCCGTGCACGCCCTCCTGGCAGGGACTTACGAACGCCTCATCTTGACCCGTCCTGCCGTGGAAGCGGGTGAACGACTTGGCTTTTTACCCGGAGACTTGCAGCAGAAAATTGACCCCTACCTGCGCCCCCTCTACGACGCTCTTTACGAACTGGTGGAGCCGGATAAAATCAAGAACCTGATGGAACGAGGGGTCATTGAGGTGGCTCCTTTGGCCTATATGCGGGGACGCACCCTTAACAATGCCTTTGTCATCCTCGATGAGGCGCAAAACACCACCCCAGCCCAAATGAAAATGGTGCTCACCCGTATCGGTTTTAATTCGCGTCTGGTGGTCACAGGGGATCTGACCCAAACTGATTTACCAGCGCACCAGACCTCCGGTCTAAGCGTGGCCACGAAAATTCTCAAAGACGTGGAGGGCATTGCCTTTTGTTACCTCACCAAAGGAGATGTGATTCGCCATCCGTTAGTAGAACGCATCATCGATGCCTACGATCGCCATGAGCAGGCTCATAAATCCACGCATCCACCTCGGCAACGCAGCTCAGGGCTAGATTAGAGTAGTGTAGTGAATAGTCCATAAGGAACGAAGCATGGATGCCCTTTGGAGTAGCGCCGCGATCGCCTACCTACACTACCTGAGCTTTATGATTGCCTTTGCCGCCTTGGTGGTAGAGCACCTGACGCTGCGCAAAGACCTAGAACTGAAACAGGCATGGCGGTTGGTCATTACTGATGGCCTCTACGGCATTGCCGCGATTACAGTCTTGGTGACAGGAATTCTACGGGTGTTGTATTTCGGCAAGGGCAGTGAGTACTACCTGAGCAATCCCGTATTTCACTTGAAAGTGGGCTTTTTCATCCTTGTGGGGTTGCTCTCGTTGTACCCCACCATTTCCTTTTTGCTGTGGCTAAAGCCGCTGCGCCAAGGACAGGCACCAATGCTGGAGTTGCCAACGGTGCAGCGCCTTACGTGGGTCATCCGTGCGGAGCTCGCTTTCTTGAGTGGTATCCCCCTCTTGGCGGCCATGATGGCGCGGGGAATTGGCTTGGACTGGATTCACTAGTTGCCGCTATCGCTGGGATTAGCTTTTATCATCGAGCGCTGCGGTCTGTGAGCGGATCAAGCATGGTGAACTACCGCTATTGAATCATAGATTACAATAGCGGCTTCCTACCCAACAGATTGCCCAATCGTAGATTTCTTACGTCCTCTACGGCTGGGTCTTACATCTGGACAGTCGGCTTTGCCTCGCGTCCCGGAGGTCAATAATCGTAGTCCTTCATCTCTGATGTTGATAGCTGCATTGATGTCTCGGTCATGGTTAGCCCCACAGCGAGGACACGTCCAGTTCCTGACATCCAATGGAAGCAAAATACTGGTCGCAGCGGTTTTTGGTAACGGTGACGGTTTTGACCTTACCCTCTACTGGTCGATGCAGAACGGCTTTAACCGCTCCAAGCAGCATCACGGCGTTCTCCAGTACTTTGACGTTTTGGGGGTACTGGATGGACTGCTTATCGTGCTTCGATTTGAATCGTGGATAACTAGCTCGTTTCTCAAAGAAGTTGTTAAAAGCGGTGCCTAGGTTAATACAAACCTGTTGCAGGCACTGTGCGTAAGTCAGTTTTAACCACTCATACTCCTCTTTAAG
>FWWM01002436.1_pt1 | contig 50261 bp, 44 predicted proteins | sample 2228351 | NCBI WGS metagenome assembly FWWM01 (sample SAMEA103939774, study PRJEB20133) | metagenome | reverse complement strand
TTGGCCGCAAAGGCCTCCCCAACAAATACAAACATAGTATAGTGCGCGTTTTTTTTTTTTTTTTTTTTTTGTCAAGCGCTGCACACGTGCGCTCAGGGTTTTTCAATAATGCCCTACCGCAAAAAGGTTGTCTTACCACAGGAGAGCGCAGAGTACGTAGAAACTTAGCTAATGGCGGTTCGGTATTGCAGTGGACTCATGGGTAGATTTTTGCCATACCTACCTACCCGCCTACAGGCCGGCCCCTCCTTCCGTTCTGCCGCGAGTTGCACTGCCACCCCGGCAGTACCACCGCGGGGGGAAACCAGTACATGAAGTTGCAACTGACAGTCTTTGCATGCACACAAGTCATAGCCAGCCTTGACGTTTCACGACAAATGTCGTAGAATACTTTGTAATATAGAGTTCTCTAAAAAGAGAGGAGCGACGTAAAATGAATCTTTCTCCAGAAGAAGCCGAACAATCCCTGAAAGCCATCCAAGATATTGCTCAAAAGACACGTCAAACCATCGCCAACAGTGGCGCATACTGGTTCCCCATTATTTGGGGCGTCGTCTGGTTGCTGGGCTTTGGCGGCTCACAACTCCTGGAAGATGAGCATGCCATCGGGATACTCTGGTCCGTTTTAGGCATTCTTGGCAGCATCCTGTCGGTCATTGTAGGATCTCGTATGAACATAGGCATCCGTCGTGCTGGGACGACAATTATCGGAAAACGCATACTCGCTTTCTGGTTACTGTTGCTCCTCTACGCCAACCTGGCAATCGCAATTGCCTGGCCTGTGAACGGCCAACAAATCTCCATGTTCATGATCCTCTTCGCCATGACCGGCTGGTTCGCGATGGGCCTGCTGCTCTCATTGGGTCTGACGTGGCCTGCGCTCCTCATCACCGCCCTGGCCCTGATCGGCTATTTCCTCCTGCCCGGCATCTTCAATCTTGTGATGGCCATCCTGGGCGGTGGCGGGATGATCGCCCTGGGCTTGTATATCCGCTCGAGGTGGTAAGCCATGGCCGAACTGAACGAAATCATCCACCAGCCGATCCGGCTGCGCATCATGGCCGTCCTGGTCACGCTGGTGCCAGGGGACGAAGTGGACTTCACTTACCTGCGCGACCTGCTAGAGGTCACGGATGGCAACCTGGGCGCCCACCTGCGCAAACTGGAAGAGGCCGGTTACATCGCCGTCAACAAGACCTTCGTCGCACGCAAGCCGCGCACCTACCTCTCAGCCACGCCGGAGGGCCGGCGGGTATTTCAGGAACACGTAGCCGCCCTGGAAGCCATTTTGAAAAGTCAAGGAGGAAAATCATGAGCGCCATCATCCAGGTTCGTAACCTACGCAAGACCTATGGCGCGACGGTTGCCGTGGACGACGTTTCCTTCGAGATGCAGGAAGGTGAGATCTTCGGCATGGTTGGCCCGAACGGAGCCGGCAAGACCACCACCATCGAATGTCTGGAAGGCCTGCGCGAGCGCGATTCTGGCACAGTGCGTGTCTTGGGTGTGGACCCGCAGACCGAGGGCCACTTCCTGCGCCTGCATACCGGCATGCAGTTGCAATCCTCCAACCTGCCCGACCACATAAAGGTCTGGGAGGCGCTTGACCTATACGCCTCGTTCTATCCCCGGCCGGCGGATTGGCGCGCCCTGCTTGGTCAACTGGGCCTGCAGGAGAAGCGCAACGCGCCCTTTGCCAAACTCTCCGGCGGACAGAAACAGCGTCTCTTCATTGCCTTGGCGCTTCTGCCGGACCCGCGGCTAGTCTTCCTCGACGAACTGACGACTGGCCTGGACCCGCAGGCGCGGCGCGCCATCTGGGACCTGGTGCGCGAGGTGCGCGCCCGCGGCAAGACGATTTTTATGACCACCCACTTCATGGACGAGGCCGAGAAACTGTGTGACCGGGTTGCCATCCTCGATCATGGAAGAATCGTCGCCCTGGATACCCCTGCCAATCTCATCCGCAGTCTGGGCGCGGAGGAACGGGTGGTCTTTCGCGTCGACGCGCCTCTGCCGGCGACGTTCACCTCCGCACTCCCAGTCGGGACTCAGCTTGAGGTCCAGGGCGAGCAGGTGACGGTGCGAGCAAAGAACGGGCGGCAGGTCCCGTTAGTGAGTGAAGTGGTCAACCTGCTGACCACGCAGGGAATTCCGTTCCGCGACCTGCGCACCGAGCAGCCCAACCTGGAAGATGTCTTCCTGAGCCTGACCGGCCGGCAAATGCGCGAGTGAGGTACAATGAAAAATTCGCTCCTGGCAGCAGTTGCTCTCGCAAGGGGTGCCGCCTCAAGCAATACAACTGCTGGGAAAACAATTGGTTGTGTGAGGCAAATCTCCGATTTGCCAATTTTCGCAAGTCCGAGACCTATCTATTTGTACACATCTCGTTCGGCTGGCTCAGGATTTGGATTCAGGCGTTAGGACGGCAGTTCAACTGCCATCCTAACGCATGCAAAGCAGGGATTGTCTCCACTTGACCAGGCCATCTGCATGGGAAGTGGTTGCGGCGCGAGGCTCTGACTCGCGGGATAGGGCAAAGGATTGGGCAAATTTCCAATTTACCCTACTTGTGGGTAATAGATAGGTCCGAGACTTGCGCCACGATAGGCAATTACGAGTGAGGTATAAAATGAAAAGTTTGTGGAAAATGACCTGGGTAGAAACAAAACTTTTTCTGCGCGAGCCGGTGGGGGTTTTCTTCACCCTGGCTTTCCCGCTATTGATCCTATTTCTTTTCGGTAGCATCTACGGTAACCGGCCCACACCCATGTTCGGCGGCTGGGGGACAGTTGACATCTCTGTGCCGGCCTACACTGCCATGATCATCGCCACCAGCGGCCTGATAGGGCTAACTATCACCATGGCCGCCTATCGCGAGCAGGGCGTCCTGCGCCGCCTGCGCACCACGCCAGTCAGTCCCTTAATCGTGCTTGCCGCCCAGGTGACCGTGCTCTTCCTTGTAACCACGCTGGGTATGATCTTGCTAGTCATCGCTGGGAGGCTGGTCTATCAGATGCGTTTCGGAGGCAATGTCCTGAGCGTCTTTCTGGGGTTCACTTTGAGCACTCTGAGTATCTTTGCCCTGGGCTTTGTCCTGGCCGGCTTGATGCCAACGGCGCGTACCGCCCAGGTGGTCGGGATGGTATTGCTCTACCCGATGCTTTTCCTCTGCGGGGCCGCCCTCCCGCGCGAACTGCTACCCGAAACGATCAAGAAGATTTCGACGTATCTGCCGTTGACCTATGTGGTCAATCTGCTGCGCGGCCTGTGGGCTGGCGAGGCCTGGAGCAGACATTGGCTGGATGTGGGAGTGCTGGCCGGTATTCTGATTATTGGGATTGTCATCTCGGCACTGACCTTCCGCTGGGAGTGAGGACTATCGTCCATCGTCCACCGTCCATCGTCCACCGTCCACCGTCCATCGTCCACCGTCCACCGTCCACCGTCCATCGTCTATCGTCTGTCGTCCCTCTCGTCCCTCTCGTCCCTCATGATACTTGCGCTTGACAGGAGGCCGGTTTTCAAGTATCTGTTACCGCGTTCACGTTGTGCATAGACTGTGCGGGTATTGGTCTGCTTTCATTCCCCCGGAGGTGATATGTTGGGAAAACTCTGCCACTTTGTGTGGGCCGTGCTCTTGCTCTGGCTGTTGACGGCCTGTGATTCTGCTGCAGTGCCGACGACTATGGCGGTTGCCTCGCCATCGCCATTGCCTCCAGCACCTGTGATACTGGCAGTTACCCTCGACCGTCAAGAGGTACCGCGCTATGAATCTGTGGAGATGACAGTCACGCTGCAGGCGGAATACACCAATCCCTACGACGCCCGACAAGTCAGACTGGAGGGCATGTTCCTGGCGCCGGATGGCCAACAAATGACCGTACCCGGCTTCTGGGATGGCGAATCGGCCTGGCGTTTGCGTTTTACGCCTTGGCAGGAGGGACGCTGGCAGTATCGGGTCACCGTCTCGGACGCCAACGGTGTGAGCGCGCCGGCCGAAGGTAGGTTTAGCGTCACGGCCTCGGACCGGCATGGCTGGCTTCAGGTCGGATCGTGGGTCAATCCGGCCTACAGTCCGCATTATCTGGTGTACCACGATGGCACGCCGTTCTACGGCGTTGGATTCTGCGAGGCCTTGAATATCCTGATTGACCGTTACGATGCCGAGCAAGGGGTGGTGCTCTTTGATATCATGAAGGCTGCCGGGGCCAACTACGTCGTCTGGTGGCCGTTTTACACGAATTCGCCTGTCAGCGGCCGTTACGATCAATACAACCTGGCCAACCTGCAATTGATTGATACCATCGTCGCGGACGCGCAAAAGGAGGGCATCTTCCTGATCTTTACCATTTGGGATCATCCCGAACTGCGCGCGAAAGGCCATCCCTGGGGTGCTGGCAATTGGGATCGTAACGGGTTTAGCAAATTAGGCAGCATTGACGAGTTCTTCGTCTCGGACGAAGCCTGGGCCTGGCAGGAGAACCTGTACCGGTATGTAATTGCCCGTTGGGGATACAGCCCAGCGATTGGGATGTGGCAGACTGTTTCCGAAATCAACGGGACGAACGCGAGCGATCAGGCGAATGTCTGGCATGAAAAAGTCAATGCCTATTTCGTTGCCCATGATCCCTACCGTCATCCTACTACCGCTAGCATGTCAGGCGATGTGGATTGGCCGGAAGGGCATCTGGTCATGGACGTGCCCCAGGTGCACCTGTACGATTTCAAGAATGCGGGTTCGGATGGGGATGCCGTGAAGGCCGCCGACATCCTGGCGCGCTGGACCTCACGGATGTGGCAACGTGCTGCGAAACCCAATTGGGTAGGCGAATTCGGGACACCGGGCAACACTTACTATCCGGAATTGTTCCATAACTCGCTTTGGGCAGCCCTGGCAACAGGCGCCGCCCTGACGCCGGCGGAGTGGAACGGCGGCGGTTCCTGGGGCCGTCCAACGGAAGAAATGTACGCGGATATGACACGCCTGGCGCGCTTTGTGGCGGACATCCCCTTAGCGCACTGGAATCCTGCTCCCGTGCAGGTGGTCAGCCGCGATCCACAGGTGCGCGGCTGGGGCCTAGCAGGTGCCCAGGGCGGTCTCCTTTGGGTACAGGATTTTTCCCTGGAAGGACAAACCATGGAGGCCGTCCGCCAGGGATGGAAACTCCGTCGGGGGGTCGAGGTAGAGGTGCGGGGTCTCCCGGAAGGTCAATATCGTCTGTATCCTTACGACACCTGGCGAGGCGTCTACCTGGAAACGCGGGCAGTGTTGTGCCTGGCCGGCCAGCCTTGTGTGATTGCCTTGCCAGATTTTCAGGCAGATCTCGCCTTGCGCTTGGAGCGAGAATGAGACGGACGGGAATGGCTGACGTCATGCATATTCTTTTGATCCATCAGGCTTTTGTTGCCCTCGATGAACCGGGCGGAACGCGTCATTACGAGATGGCGCGTCACCTGGCAGCACACGGCCACCAGGTCACAGTTATTGCCAGTCCGGTGAGTTATCTGACCGGATCGGAACTAGGGGCAGTGTCCGCGCGGCAGGAAGAGAACGGCTTGCGTATCCTGCGCGCCTACACGTATCCGGCGCTCCACAAATCTTTCGTGCACCGGGTGCTGGCTTTCTTCTCCTTCATGCTCTCTTCCCTTGTGTTGGGGATAGGGGTGCGCAAGGTAGACTTGGTCTGGGGCACTTCGCCGCCGATCTTTCAGGGTATCACGGCCTGGCTCTTGGCGCGCGGGAAGGGCGTGCCCTTCCTGTTTGAGGTGCGCGATCTCTGGCCGAAGTTTGCCATTGCCGTAGGAGTTCTGAAGAACCCGATTCTGATTCAACTCTCTCTCTGGCTGGAACGTTTTCTGTACCGCCGCGCGGACGCGGTCGTAGTCAACAGCCCGGCGTATGTGGCGCATGTGACGGAACGCGGCGCGCGGCGCGTGGAACTGATCCCAAACGGCGCTGACCCGGCCATGTTTGACCCTCAGGCCGACGGCGCGGACTTTCGCGCCCGCTACGCGTTGGGCAAGTCCTTTGTTGTCCTATACGCTGGCGCACACGGCCTGTCGAACGATTTGGGGGTGGTGTTGCAGGCGGCCGCGCGCCTGCGCGCGCAGACGGACATCCGCCTGGTTCTCCTGGGAGATGGTAAGGAAAAACCGAACCTCCAGCGACAGGCGGCTGAATTGGAACTGACTAACGTCCTGTTCCTACCGCCTGTGCCGAAAGCGGAGATGGCCCAAGCCCTGGCTGCGGCTGACGCCTGTCTGGCGATCCTTAAACCGCTGGAAGAGTACAAGACTACGTATCCGAATAAGGTCTTCGATTACATGGCCGCTGGGCGCCCGGTTCTGCTGGCCATTGATGGAGTCATTCGTCAGGTGGTGGAGGCGGCGGGTTGCGGAGTCTTCATCCCGCCTGGCGACGCCGAGGCACTGGCGCGGGCGATTCGCACCCTGGCCAATGATCCGGCCGCGGCACGCGCCATGGGACAGCGTGGCCGTCGTTACCTGGAGACACACTTTAGCCGCCCGGTCCTGGCGGAGAGATTCCGCGCTTTCGTGGAGGGGTTAAAGGCGTGAGGATCGGACGTGAACTTCTTGTATGGTTGGCGCGCCTGGCGATCGGATTGGTCGTCGGTTGGAATCTGGAATGCGCCGTTTCCTTTCTCGTGCATCCGCAGTCCTTTGCCCCCTCCTTCGAGTTGGACGGCATAGGTGGTGAGGCCGCGGTGCGTGGGGTGGGGATCCTTTTCGTGATGTGGAACATCCCCTATCTGGTGGCTCTCTGGCACCCGCTACGTCATCGCCTGTCACTGTGCGAGGCCTGGGGGATGCAACTGGCAGGGCTGCTCGGCGAGACCTGGCTGCTGACTACCCTGCCAGTGGGACACCCTCTCTTGCGGACTTCCATCCAGCGCTTTATCTGGTTCGACGCGGCTGGCCTGTTGGCGTTGACCCTGGCGGGCTGGTTGATTCTGCGCGCCGGCGTGGCGATCACACCCCGCCCATGAACGCCAAGCCAACGACGCCCGGCCCGGTATGCACACCGATGACCGGACTGACGCTGGCGAGGAAGGTCTCTACCGGCTTCATCTGGGCAGAGGCCAATTCCAACATGGCCTGCGCTTCGGCTTCCGCGTTGGCATGGATGGCGGCCAGGCGAATCGGGGCATGTCCAGCCAGGCGTTCCGCGGCGAGTTCGACCATCCGCTCAATAGCTTTGGTCTTCGTGCGGATTTTCTCGACCGGCTCGATGCGGCCTTCGCGCAACTCCAACAGTGGCTTGATGTTCAAGGCCGTGCCAAGCAGGGCCTGCGCGCCGCCGATTCTCCCACCGCGATGGAGGAACTCGAGCGTATCTACCACGAAATAGACGCCACTGTTCTGTTTGACCTGTTCGGCGACCTGTTGACATTCCGCCAGACTGGCACCTTGCTGAGCGGCGCGCGCAGCCTGGACCACCTGGAAGCCCATCGCCATAGCTGTCGAGAGAGAATCCACAATGGAGATGCGCGCGGCGCTTTCGGGCATCATAGCCAACGCTTGCTGGGCGGACTGTACAGTGCCCGAAAGCTTCGAAGAAATAAAAATGCCCAGAACGTCATAGCCCTGATAGAGCAGTTTCTCGAAGGCCTCTTTCATGTCCTGTGCGGAAGGTTGCGAGGTGGTTGGGATGGTTTTGGAGGTGGATAGCCGCTGGTAAAATTCCTGCGGCGTAATATCCACGCCATCCTTAAGGGATTCCTCTCCCCACACGACATAGAGGGGAATTGTAGCGATGTTGTATTCTTTCAGGATGGTCTCCGGGATATAGGCAGTGCTGTCGGTCAACACGATCACGCGTGACATGGCTTCCTCCTGGACAATGAGATTGGCTTATGGCCGATTTTACTCGATCTTTGGGAACGAGAGTCGTCCTTTCCTTGGTTAACCCTGCGAATCTGGCCTCCGGACTGGACGGCCGTTTACTGCCGCTGGTAAACCTAACAGGAGCAGAGCGGTCATGCAGAGGGCGGAGGTCAAGCACCACAGGCAGATCGCGCGGATGACGAATAGTTCTAGCCAGGTCAGGTAGATGGAGAAAAGCACGCCGAACAGCGCCATGGCGAAGAAAGCCTGCGTTGCCGGAAATCGCCGCCGGGGCAGGAAGCGTCGCACTCCCCAGGCTGCCAGCAAGGCGAAGTAGCCCGCCAGTCCGAGTATGCCGACCGGTAGCACGCCGAAGAGACGTGCATAGGGACTGCTCTGAACGGCGCGACAATCGCCTACAGGTCCACAAACCGGCTCGGCCATGCGAATTTCCACGTAGGACAGGTAACTGGCGACCAGAATTCCGACCAAAATGATGATGGGAATGGCCCAATCCATCCAGTCTGGCGGGCGTACAACCTTGCCAAGCAGGTAGCCTCCCACGCTGTAAAGCAGGGCGACGACCATGCCGAGCAAGACGGCCAGGGCCAGGCCAAAGCCGCCCGGTTGCTTGGGGGAGGAGGACATGGCGGGGAGTGGAACCGTCGGCGTAGGCATAGCGGCGGTTTGGCCTGTAGGAAAGGAAGAGAAGAAAGTGGCGTTGGCCGGCGGGGTCAGCCCAGTAGGCCAATCCACGCCTCCTTGGGCCAGATAGTTATCAATCAAACCAGGCAATCGTTCGGGAATCTGACGCGCGCCGATCAATACGTATTCCCCAATGACCAGGAACGGCACGCCGATGCGCTCCGGTGACAAACCGTAGCGTTCGGCTGTCTGGTAAAGGAGTTCGGCTTCCGCGGTGCCTCGTAGTTCGATAAGCCAGATTTCTAATTGATCGCCATATTGTTCCTGGAATGGCGGCAGGACATTTTCGAGAACTTCGTGACAGTGCGGGCAGGTGGCCATCCAGAAGAGAACGGCGCGGACGACCGGCGTGGCTGGCACGCTGGCGCGGAGTGGTGCGGCCGTCGGCGCGCTTACTGTGGGCGTAGGGGTTTGCGATTCGGTGAGCAGATATTCTTTCAGCCCAGGGATGGCAGGCCAGTCTACACCTCCTTGAGACAGGTGCTTCTCGATCAGCGCCGGCAAGCTTTCCGGAATATTCACGCCCATCAACCAATCTTCACCAATCAAGATCAGAGGGATTCCATGCGGAATGGCGAGAGTGGTCAGGGCCGCCTGATACAAACGCTGGCCAGCCTCGGTCTCCACGTTGACGTATAGGATTTGCAATTGCTCGCCAAAGGGCTGGATAAGTGGCGGCAATTCCTGGTGGACGATCTCCTGGCAAAAGGTGCAGGTGGGTGAGGTGAACAGGACGGCACGTACCAGACCGGATTGGGCGCGGGCCGTTCGTCCTCCTGGCGGCGCAAGGAGACATACCAGTAGGAGGGCGGCAAAGCCAGCGTATGCTATTCGCAGGATGGGTGTAACCTTCATAGGGGAATCTCCTTAAGGTTCTTGCAGGAAAGGCAGGAGGATGGCCTGGAAAGCCTCGGCCTGATCAATCACCAGAGCGTGTCCGCCCTCGGGGAGAATTACCTGGCGGGCATAGGGGATGCCCTCAGCCAGGATTTTCTGACGGGCAGGAGAGACGGTGGATCGCGTCCGCCGCTCACCACCAGCGTGGGGCGCGAATCTCGGACAGCCTGGGACGCAGGTTGACCCATGCCAGAGCACGCAGGGCGGCACGATAGGCGCGCGGGTCGGCGTGGGCGATTTGGGCGACGGCCAGAGCGCGCAGGGATTCTTGCTCGGCAGAAGGGAAGAGTCGCTTTGCTACCAGCCTGGCCTGCGATGGCAGTCCCAATACATGCAAGAGTAGCAAGCGCTGCAGGAAATAAAACGCTTGGGCTACGTTCTCCGGCCGCAGGGCCGCGAACGCGCTGACCAGGACCAGTTTGCGCACAAGGTGAGGAAAATCCAGGGTACACTGCTGGGCAACGACGCCACCCAGCGAAAGGCCGACGACGTGTACCGGCCCGGTCTGTAACTCCTCCAACAGGCCTTTCATCTCGATTGCCACGCGGCGGAAGCTCCAACCGCGCCCATCGTAAGGAGAGTGGCCGAAGCCGGGCATATCTGGTGCAATGGGGCGCAGGCCGGCAGAGGTCAGGACCTCACATTGTAAACTCCACATCGCGCCGCTGGCCCCCAGCCCATGCAGGAGAAGCACCGCCGGTGTGCCGTCTGGATTGGGATCGAGGAAATGCAAACTTGTCACAGGGCAGGCCTTTCCACTATAATGAAGGCAGTTATTACTTCCCTGGAATTATATCTGACGATCGGCAAAAAGTTATTGGCTGCCAGGAGCAGGCAGATTCTGGGCAAAGGAACGGATACGGTGCTCTGGATGCCATTGGCGCTTCCCTGGCGCGCATGATGAGAAATTGAGCAACATTTGATATTCTTTTCGGCGTGCCCTGTTCGGAAAGGCTCATATAATAGGGACAATTTCCGCCACAAGAAGTTTGTCTATATAAATTTTTTCACGAATTCAGGAATCTTTACGGATAATTTTTTGTTTTGGAGGCGAACCATGAACGTTCCTTTTTACGGCCATGTGCGGCAGTACCAGAGCATCAAAGACGAGATTGATGCCAATATCCAGGAAGTGCTTATGAGCGGGCAATATGTCATGGGCCCCATGCTCAAGCGGTTTGAGGAGGAATTGGCGGCTTACGGCGGGGCGAAGTATGCCATTGGTGTTGGCAATGGCACGGATGCCATCTGGCTGACAATCATGGCATTGGGGCTGGGCCCGGGCGATGAAATTATCGTTCCGGCCAACACCTTCTTTGCGACCGCAGAGGCTGTCTGGATCGCTGGCTGTACCGCCGTGCTGGTGGATTGCGACAAGGATACTCGCTGCATTGATCCGGAAGCTGTGCGCAAAGCCATTACTAAGCGGACCAGGGCCATTATCCCGGTGCACCTCTATGGTCAGTGCGCGCCGATGCGTGAGATTCGCAAGATCGCCGATGAATACGGCCTGTTCGTCATTGAAGACAACGCCCAGGCCATTGACGCGGCCGGTGACGACTTCAAGATCGGCGAACTGTCCGATGCAGTGACGACTTCTTTCATTATCCAAAAGAACCTGGGCACCTTTGGCGATGGCGGCGCCATCTGGACCGATCATCAGTACATCAACGACCGCGTCCGCAAGCTGCGCAATCACGGCTCGAACAAGCGTGATCACCACTCTTTCGGCTTCAATAGCCGGCTGGATGACCTCCATGCTGGTGTGCTAAGCGCCAAACTCAAGCATCTGCGCGCCTGGAGCGATCGTCGTATCCAGATTGCGCGCAGGTATGACCAGGGCTTGAAGGACTGCGATTTCATCACCCTGCCTTACAACCGCCCAGGCTATCGGCATGTCTACCATCTTTACGAAATTGAGACCGTTGACCCTGCCGAGCGCAATCCCATGCTGGCCTACTTGAACGACAATGGTGTAGATGCCAAGACCCATTACTCCATTGCCATTCACCAGCAGGATGGTTTCCCCTGGGGCAAGGATGCGCGCGTGGTTCTACCGTTGACCAATGCGGAAAAGAACGCGGCCTCTTGTATTTCTCTTCCCATGTTCCCCGAATTGACCCAGGAGGAAATAGATTACGTTATCCAGGTCGTGCGGAATTGGCCGGCCCACTGGCAAAAGTACATGAAGAAGTGAGCCTATGAGCGAGCCAAAGGTCTATACTGTCGCCATTGCGGGTTTAGGCAAGCGCGGCACCCATCATGCGGAAGCGGTTTCTAAGAACCCCCGCCTGAAGTTGGTTGGCCTGTGCGATATTGACACCGCGCGTTTGGAGGAAGCACAACGGCGGTTCGGTGTCGAATATGGGAACACGGACGCGGCCCAAATGCTCAAGGATACCCGGCCGGACGTCTTCATGTTCTGTACCCTGCCTCAGATTCGCCTGCCGATGATTCGCGCCGGCGTGGAGGCTGGCGTGAAGATGATCGCCTACGAAAAGCCGATCGCCATGTCCATGAACGAGGCGCTGGAAATGTTTGCCCTGACGCGCTCGGCCGGTATCAAAACTGTCGTGAGTCATCAGCACCGCTACGGTGAGCACTACCAGGAGGTCAAGGAAATCATTGCCAGCGGGGCCATCGGGCGCGTGCATACGGTCTACGGCCACTCGATTGGCTGGATGATGCACATGATGACTCACCTGATCGAGTACGCTAGTTGGTATAACGACTATGCAGAACCGGTCTGGGTAGTGGGGCAGGCCTTTGGGACAGAGAAGTTCTCCGATTCCCATGCTTCGCCAGATTACATTTGTGCTCTCGTCCAGTATGCCAATGGTGTGCGTGGTATCTTTGAGTGCGGCGCCGAGGCCCCGGATGTGCCTGAAGTCGACTCGATGTGGCATAAGTGTCGCATTGGTGCGCAAGGTACGCACGGCTTCGCCGAAGTTCTGACTGGCAAAGAGGGCAAGGGCGGTGGTTGGCGCGCCGTGACTAAGGACGGTTACTTCTCCGGTCCGGGTTACATGAACTACGAACATGACATGCCCCCCTACATTCAGGACATGGTAGAATGGCTAGACGACGACAGCAAGGTACACCCTTGTAATGGCGAAACCGCCTTCAAAGGCTTTCAGGTCATGATGGCGGCCATGCGCTCCGTCGTTCAGCGGGGCAAGGTCACTTTGCCCCTGGGTCCCGGCGACCCGGAACTGGAGGCTCTCCAGCGCGCCTTAAGCGCACCGTCATGACGTCGCACAGCAAGATGCCTTCGCGATGACAATCTCTCCCTCGCTGGGAGAGATTGTTGCTCTATCAGGAGACCTGGTTGGTGGAACCGGCTTCACTCGGATACTCATGCCAGGATCAGGCGCCGGATTGGACGCTGGGACAACGGTTGTCCGGAACCAGGATTCGACTACTGTGCGGCTGTTGCGTTGTTTGCAGGTGGCATGATTCTTCTTTTCCATTGTCCATCGTCCGTCGTCCATTGTCTACCGTCTACCGTCCATCGTCCACCGTCTAAGGCAATCTTTGCGTCGTTTCCAATTGCATAAAAACTCCTTTTGTGGTAAATTGTACAAATGAACCCGCTGGCAGGAGTGACTATGAAACCAATACCGGATATTATTATCAGTCGCTTGCCCATTTATCTACGCGCCCTATCCCATTTGCAGGAACAGGGCTATCAAACTACTTCTTCTAAGGAATTGGGGGAGAAAATCGGCATCTCGCCTGCCCAGATTCGCAAAGACCTCTCGCAATTCGGAGAGTTTGGCAAACAGGGAACCGGTTACAACGTGGCCTTTCTCATTGAGAAGCTCAAGGGAATTCTGAAGGTAGATCGGGTTTGGGATGTGGCTGTGATTGGTATGGGAGATATGGGGCATGCGCTGGCGCGCTATCAGGGTTTCGCGAACCGCGGTTTTCGAGTGGCTATGGTGTTCGACAATGATCCGGCCAAAATTGGCGAGCGGGTAGGTGACTTCATTATTCAGGATGCCCGGGAGATGGTCACCATCATTCGCCAGGTCGGCATTCGGGTGGCGATGATCTGCGTGCCGGCCTCGGTGGCTCAGGAAGTGGCCGATCAGCTGGTCGAAGCGGGCGTGCGCGCCATTCTGAATTATGCCCCTATCAGCCTGTCTGTCCCGCCCGGCGTGCGCGTCCAGTACATTGATCCGGCTATTGGGCTGCAACGGATGACCTATTATTTGGAAGACGAGTAACCTGCGACTTCTTCAGCGGTAGATAGGTCTACATTTTTGATAGGTTAAGAGAGGGGGTTTTATGGGATAATTAAAAAGGTCTTTCTGGTAAAAGTTTTTGAAAGGAGTCGAAGATGTTCGCGAACACACTCGTCAGAAAGCGGTGGACGCGGAGCTGGGTAGTGTGTATCTGGATGCTGGTCTTTCTCCTACTTGGAGTTCAATCGACTCAGGCGCAAGGTTCTGTCCTTTATGCCGCACCCGAGACACAAGGCACGGGCGATTGCTCCTCGTGGGACAATGCTTGTACGTTACAGACCGCGTTGGCACAGGCTGCGAGCGGCGACGAGATCTGGGTCAAAGCCGGCGTGTATTACCCGGGTGGAGAAGGCGAGCGCACTGCCTCCTTTGCTCTGAAAAACGGCGTGGCCCTCTACGGCGGCTTTGCCGGTACCGAGACCAGCCGCGACCAGCGCGATTGGCAGGCCAATCTCACCATCCTCAGCGGCGACATTGACCGCAACGACATCAACGACGACGGCAACTTCATCGCCGAAACGTGGAATGCCCTCCAGGGGGAAAATGCCTATCACGTAGTCACGGCCAGCAATGTAGATCATACGGCGGTGCTCGACGGTTTCATTATCACGGCCGGGCAGGCTAATTTTAGTGGCGTTTACCCTTATGATTTCTATGGCGGTGGGCTGTATAGTGAAACGAACGGTAGCCCGACGTTGTCGAATCTGATCTTCCGTGGCAACTTTGCTAGTAAATTGGGTGGCGGTATCTATAACGGCAGTTCCAGCAATCCGGTCTTGACCAATGTGGTCTTTCGGTCCAATCGGGCCGAGTTGGGTGGAGGGGGAATGGCGAACGATGGCCAGAGTTCTCCTACTTTAGAGTGGGTTGTTTTCGAAGGCAATGTGGCAGATGTACCGGGCGGTGGGGCAGTCTATAACATGTCCAGCAGCCCAGAAATGCGGAACACCATTTTCCGGGGGAATACCGCAGTCAAGGGAGGAGGCATATTTAACGACACTAGCAGCGCTCCTGTCCTGAAGAATGTGTTGTTCGTGGATAATCACGCGAGTAGCGAAGGCGGTGGCATATACAGTCAGAACAGCAGTGATATGCATCTCGTCAATGTTACCTTTAGCAATAATCAAGCCGGCAGCCAGGGCGGGGCACTGGCTAACTACCAGAGCAATCCTACCATTGAGAATTCCATTCTCTGTGGCAATGAGGCTCCAGACTCTCCAGAGCTTTATAACTACTTTGGCACCCCCACTATTTCTTATAGCCTCATCGCGGGTGGCTATGAGGGTGAAGGCAATCTGGATGCCGACCCCTTGTTCGTGGATCGCGAAAACGGCGATCTACATTTGGGAGAAGGCTCACCGGCCATAGATACCGGCAATACCAGTGCTATTAGTGAGGCAACCGATCTGGATGGCAATTCTCGCGTGCAGGATGGGAACAAGGATGATAATGCCGTGGTAGATATGGGCGCTTACGAGGCGCCGCCCGACATGAATCATCCTGGGGTGGTCTCGATTACTCGTGCCGATCCAAATCCGACTAACGCCACGAGTGTACGCTTCGCAGTCCGATTCTCCGAGCCGGTGACCGGCGTGGACGAGGGCGATTTCACTTTGCGTGTGAGTGGTGGGATCACCGGCGCCAGTATCGGAAGTGTGAGTGGAGGTCCGGCGATTGTTTATTTTGTCACTGTTTTGACAGGGGAGGGCGAGGGCACGTTGGGCTTGGATCTGAACGGTGCTGGAACAGAAATCCAGGACCTGGCAGGCAATCCCATCTCCGGCGGTTGGACAGGTGACGAAGACTATACGATTGACAGGACACATCCTGAAGTCATCTCGATTACCCGCCTGGATACAAGCCCGACCAGCGCGACAAGCGTGCGCTTCGGCGTTGCGTTCTCGGAACCAGTGGCTGGCGTGGATGTGAGCGATTTCCTTTTGACAGCTACGGTGACAGAGGCGCAGGTCCTTCAAGTCGCTAGTGAAGATCAAATAGTTTATACCGTTACAGTGGATACTGGCACCGGGAACGGGACCCTGCGGTTGGATATTCCTGAATCCGCCGCCATCACTGACCTGGCAGGCAATCCACTGGCTGGCCTGCCCTATGAAAGTGGTGAGGTCTACACAATCAACAAACCCGTTCCTCATCTTATTGCTCCGGCGAACGGAGCGGTGTTGCCGAATCGTCGTCCGTTCTTTGATTGGCGCAATTTTAGTGGTGCCTCTGCCTACCAGTTGCAGATTGCGCGCAACAGCACGTTCACGTTGGGGGTGGTGAAGGTGGGTGCGGTGTCTTCGCAGTATCAATGGTCGGCGGATTTGCTACCCAAGACGACCTATTACTGGCGGGTACGGGCCAAGGTGGGGGCGGTGTACACGGGCTGGTCGGATGTGTGGTCGTTTACGACAGGCAATCCGCCGTCTATTCCGGTGCTCTCGTCGCCGGCCAGCAATGCGCTGGTCGGGACGCTGCCGACCTTCCGTTGGGGCAAGGTTACCGTGCCTGCTGGCACGGTCTTTGACCGGTATGAGATTCAGATCGCGACGGATGCGGCCTTTAGTTCGCCGCTGGTGGGGTACACGCCTGCGGGGGAGTTGACGGCGGTGCAGTACACGCCTGCGGAGCCGCTGGAACATGGGACGAAGTACTACTGGCGGGTGCGGGCCTGGAACACGGCTGGCGAGTACAGTTCCTGGTCAGCGGTGCGGACGGTGCGGGTGAAGTATGCGGCGCCGGTTTTGCAGACGCCGGTGAACGGGGCGACGAACCTCCAGCCGGAGTTTGCGTGGGAGGCGATTGCGGGCGCGACGAGTTACACGTTGCAGGTTTCGCGGAACGAGGCGTTCACTTCGCTGGTGATCAGCAAGACGGTGGTGGGGACGCGCTACAATCATCCGGTGAACCTGCCTGTGGGGAGGTACTACTGGCGGGTATGGGCGAACGGTGCGTTTGGGCCTGGGGAGAAGTCGGAGGTGCGCTGGTTCGAGGCGGGGCTGGCGACTTCGGTGCCGGTGCTGGCGTTGCCGGCCAATGGTGCGCTGGTCGGGCCGATGCCGGTGTTTGACTGGGCAAACGTCACGCTGCCAGTTGGCGCGGCTTTCGATAAGTATGAGATTCAGATCGCCGCCGATGCTGCCTTTACCTCCCCCCTCATAGGCTTTACCGCCGTTGGAGATGTTGCCGCTTCACAATACACGCCTGCGGAGCCGCTGGAACGTGCGACGAAGTACTACTGGCGGGTGCGGGCCTGGACGACGGCCGGGGTGAACTCGACCTGGTCGGCGGTGCGGACGGTGCGGGTGCAATATGCGGCGCCGACGAACGCCCAGGTGTCTGTGACCGACAAGAAGCCGACGTTCCAGTGGGATGCGGTGGTTGGTGCGACGAGTTACACGTTGCAGGTTTCGAAGAGTGCGACGTTTGGGACGTTGTTGATCAATCGGACGCAGAGTGGAACGAGTTACACGTATACGGCTCTGGCATCGGGGACGTACTACTGGCGGGTGCGGGCGAACGGCGCCTTTGGGCCCGGGGAGTGGTACAGCGGGAGTTTTGTTGTGCCTTGATCTCCCAATGGCAGTCAGGAGAGTTCTTCGGGCGGGCCCATAGGCTCGCCCGAAGTGTTTTTAGCCAACAGGGGAAAAACTAATCTGGCGTGGCAAACAAACGACAACGAATCTGTAAGCCGCAAAATTTGTCCCCATGCCACTTGCATTTTGCACAGAAAATATGCTACAATAGGAGCGTAGTGGGAGAAAGTGGGTTGTTGTGGGACGCCGGTTGCCCCCGGCGTTCTGGCTTAACAGGAGAGTTAGAACAAATGTTTTTGGGTCAGTACCAGCATTCTCTTGATGATAAGAACCGCCTGACAATTCCGGCACGTTTTCGGGAATTGTTGAGCGAAGGCGCCTTCATCACGCAAGGGTTCGATCGTAACCTGATGGTACTGACCTCCAGCGCCTTTGAGCAGGTCTATGAGCGCCTCAATGCCATGAATATGGCCGATCCAGCCGCTCGTCTTCTGCGTCGCTTGATTCTGGGCAATGCTTATCAGGTAGAAGTGGATAAAGCCGGTCGCATTCTCTTACCGCAGCCACTGCGCGAATTCGCGGCGTTGGATGGTGAGGCCGTGATCGTTGGTCAGGGCGATTACTTCGAGGTCTGGTCGCTATCGGCCTGGCAGGAACAGCAACAGAAACTGGCCGACGCCGAGGCCAATGCGCAGCGCTTTGCCACGTTGAATCTTACCACGCGCTGACATGGAAGCGCATCAACCCGTTCTTTACCACGAAATTATACACGCGTTGCGTCCTGGGCGCGGTGGCCGTTATGTGGACGGCACGGTTGGAACGGGCGGCCACGCGGCCGGAATCCTGGAAGCCAGTGCGCCGGATGGTCAATTGCTCGGCCTGGACGTGGATCCACAGGCGCTCTCTTTGGCGCAAACCAGGTTGGCGAGATATGGCGCGCGTGTCCATTTGGTGCGGGCTTCCTACCTGACGTTGCCAGAACAACTGGCTACGCTTGGCTGGGATAGCGTGGATGGCGTCTTACTCGATCTGGGAGCCTCTTCTTTGCAGTTTGATACACCCCAACGAGGCTTCTCGTTTCTGGAAGATGGACCTCTCGATATGCGCTTTGATCCGGATAACCCCTTGACCGCGGCGGAGATTGTCAACACCTGGCCTGAGGAGACTCTGGCCGAGTTGATCTACCGCTACGGGGAGGAACCGGCCGCGCGTGCAATAGCCCGTGCCATCCTGGCGGCCCGACCGATTCACAGCACCCGTGAATTAGCTGTTCTGGTCGAGAAAGCCGCCGGGCGCCGTCGTGCCCATCATCCGGCCACCCAGACTTTCCAGGCCTTGCGCATTGCAGTCAACGACGAATTGAACGCGGTGGAACGCGTTCTTCCCCAGGCACTTCAGGCTCTCAGAGCCGGTGGACGGCTGGCCGTGATTGCCTTCCATTCTCTTGAGGATCGCCTGGTGAAGGAATTTTTCCGTCGGGAAAGTCGCGATTGCCTTTGCCCACCGCGTCAACCAGTTTGTACCTGTGGACATCGGGCAAGCGCACGTCTGGTCTATCCTCGCGCTGTACGTCCGACGCCGGAAGAAGTAGCCCGTAATCCGCGGGCGCGTAGCGCTCGTTTGCGAGTAGCTGAGAAACTCCCAGTGGACAGTAGCCGAGCGGTTGATTTTAGTAGATGACGATGAGTAGCAGTAAGAACCTTTGGCAACGATACCGGCAGGCACCCTGGCGTGTGCAACGTCAATGGGTTGGCCTGTTTCTGCTGGGTATTGTCTCTGTGCTCATGGTCGCGGCGCTTTACTTGAACGTGACTGTGCGCGCGGCCATTGCCGGTCGCGAAATCCAGTCCTTGCAGGAGGAAATCGAAACGAACGCGCGTCTCAACGCCGATTACGAGATGCAGATTGCGGCTCTGACTACCGCGGAGACGATGCGTTCCCGGGCGCGTGCCCTGGGTTTTGAGCCAGCCGATTATGCAGAACTGCTCTTCTTGTCGGTGGATGCCTATGTTCCCCGCCAGGCTGTAGATTTATCCCGCCGGGAGGAGACGGTCGCTGTCCCACCTCTCAAAGCGGAATACACGCAGTCTTTGCTCGAATGGTTTGCTGAGCGGATTCAGGCTTCGGCAGGACGGTGACCATGGATACGCGACAGGAATGGCGTTACCGTGTCATTCAGGCCTTTATGGCTCTCTGTGGCGTATTTATCCTGTTTTGGGTGGGGCGTGTGCAGACCAGCGCCGAGGCCCAGGCATTGCTGGAGAACGTAGAGCGTTATAGCGGCGCCTGGCGCACCTACTACCCGCCGCGCGGCGAGATCTACGACCGTCAGGGTCGCTTGCTGGCCGGCAATCGAACCGTCTATGAGGTGGGCATTGACTTGCCCTCCGTTCGTGATCCTCATACCCTTGCCCTGGCGCTCAGCGTGAACCTGGGGCTGGATTACGCTACGATTTACAACGCGATCGTGCATCCGGAAGAGGAGCGCGTGTACTGGATGGTGGCTGATTACGTCCCGGCGGATAAAGGGCACCTTCTAGAGAAGTTGGTTGAAGAAATGGAAGAGAACCCTGGCGGACAGAGCCTGGACGGTCTGGTTTTGCGCCCTCACCTGCAACGGGCTTATCCGGAAGGCACGTTGGCCGCAAATGTCTTGGGGTTTGTCACACGCGAAGGACGCGGCTACTTTGGCGTCGAGGAGAAGTACGATCATCTCCTGGCTGGCGTGCCGGTGACCGTTTGGGTGCTGTCCGATCCCAACCGTGCCGAGGAACTGCCCCAGATTCCCGCCGCGGCCTCGCTGGTGTTGACGATTGACCGCGAGATTCAAAAGGAAGTCGAAGAGATTCTGGATAATGCTCTGGCGGAGTATGGTGCCGAGTCGGGCACGATCATTGTCATGGACCCGCGTAACGGCGAGATTCTGGCTATGGCTGTCACGCCACGTTTGAATCCGAACGAGTATTGGCGGTACAAGGAAATATTTCCGGGTGAAACGCCCTACAATCGCGCCATCAGTCAGGCGTATGAACCCGGCTCGGTCCTGAAGCCGCTGACGATGGCAGGCGCACTGGAAGCCGGTGCGGTTCACCGGGGAACCCGTTACATCGATTTGGGCTCTATCGTGGTGGGTGGCGCCACCATTAGAAACTGGGATGGGCGCGCCCATGGCGACGTGGATATGACTACCTGCCTGCAGCTCTCTCTCAACGTCTGCATGGCATGGGTGGCTACCCAGATGGGTGATGAGATCTTCTACGCCACGATGCAACGCTTTGGCCTGGGGCATGTGACCGGCATTGACCTGGCTGGTGAGGTGACCGGGCGACTGAAATTGCCCGGCGACGAGGATTGGAAACCAGTAGAACTCGGAACCAATTCCTTTGGCCAGGGCGTGGCAGTGACTCCCATTCAGATGATCGCGGCGGCGGCGGCGATTGCCAACGACGGTCAGATGATGTTGCCTCATGTTCTCTACGGCGTCGTGCGCGATGGCGAACAACGCAATTTTGCCCCGCAAGTATTGAGCAGGCCCATTTCTGCGAACACGGCGCGTACCCTGACCGAAATGCTGGCCGCCTCCCTGGATTCGGAAGCCTCTCTGGCCCATGTGGAGGGCTATCGCCTGGCTGGCAAGACCGGCACGGCACAAATCCCGATTCCGGGGCGGGGTTACACTACGGACGAGACCAATGCCTCCTTCGTGGGCTGGGGGCCTCTGCCCGATGTCCGCTTTATCGTGTATGTCTGGTTAGAGCGGCCCAGGATCGCGATCTGGGGTTCGGAGACAGCCGCGCCGGTCTTCCGTCAGGTGGTGGAACGGCTGGTCGTGTTGTTGGGCATTCCGCCGGATAACGTTCGCTTGTCGTTAAGTCATCCTTGAGGCCATATGCTTACCCTGGGTGATGTGCTGGAAGCATTAACGAATGTTCGCCCGCCACAGGCTACAACGGTCATCCCGGACGCGGCGATCGATTCGCGCCAGGCTATCCCCGGGGGCTTGTTCGTTGCTTTGCGGGGCGAACGCCTCGATGGGCATGATTTCGTCATGGATGCTTTCCGCCGGGGTGCTTCGTTTGCCCTCGTGCAACGCGAGATTGAGGCGGCACGGGTACTGGACCTGCGGACTCCCCGCGAGGCGGCTGCGCTCGAGCAGGAACTGGCGGCCCTCGAGGTGCCTTTTTGCCTGCGCGTCGAGAATACCTTGGCCGCGCTGCAACAGATCGCTCGTTTTTGGCGCCGCAAGTTGAACGTACGCGTCGTTGGCGTGACCGGCAGTGTCGGCAAATCCACGACCAAGGAAGTGATCGCGGAGGTACTCGGGCGACGTTATCGGACGCTGAAAAATCCCGGCAGTCTGAACAATGAAATCGGCCTGCCCTTGACGATCCTGCGCTTGGGGCCTGGGTATGAACGGGCCGTTTTGGAGATGGGCTTCTACGTGCCGGGTGAAATCGCCTTCCTGTGCGAGATTGCGTTGCCGCAGGTGGGCGTCGTGACCAACGTAGGCACCGTGCATGCCGAGCGGGCGGGTTCCCAGGAGGCGATCGCGCGCGGCAAGGCAGAACTGGTACAGGCCTTGCCACCTGCCCCAGAAGGGGTAGCCGTCCTCAATTACGACGATCCCTGGGTGCGACCGATGGCCTCCCAAACCCAGGCGCGCGTGCTTTACTACGGCCTGGATTCGGCTGCCGACCTGTGGGCCGATGAGGTGGAAGGGTTAGGGCTGAACGGTGTGCGCCTGCGCTTGCATTATCGCCGTGAAACCTGGCATGTGCATATCCCGATGATCGGTCGGCATTCGGTGCATACGGCTCTACGGGCGGTGGCGGTGGGCCTGGCAGAGGGCCTTACCTGGCAGGAAATCATCGCCGGCTTGCAGGCCAGCCATACCCAGTTGCGCCTGGTGGCCGTGCGCGCCGAAAATGGCGCCTTGCTGCTCGATGACACCTATAATGCATCGCCTGAATCCATGCTGGCCGCACTCAATCTGTTGACGGAACTGACCGGTCGGAAAGTGGCTGTGTTGGGAGATATGCTCGAATTAGGCCCGTATGAACAACAGGGGCATGAAATGGTCGGTATTCGTGCCGCCGAGGTCGCCGATTACCTGGTGACTGTCGGTCAGCGCGGCAAAATGATCGCGGCCGCGGCTGTTCAGGCTGGCTTGCCGGCGGAAAGGGTGACCGCCCTGGAAGATACCGATCAGGCGATTGCCTACTTGCGCACCTTCTTGCAGGAAGGAGATGTCGTGCTCGTTAAGGGTTCCCACGGGATTCGCATGGATCGCATTGTTGCCGCTTTGGAGGACGTCTCATGACCGGTACTGCGATGGCATTGAGCCTGGCCGGCCTGGCCTTCATGATGACCGTGATCTGGGGAGAACCGCTGTTGCGGATTCTGTACCATTTCAAGATTGGCAAGCAGATCCGTGTTGAGGAACCCGGCCGTCATTTTGTCAAAATGGGTACACCCACCATGGGTGGAGTGATGTTCCTGATCCCTGTGATCCTGTTGACCGTGTTGCTCAATGCGGCCAGCCTGGTTGGGATGAAGGTGTTGGGCAAGTCAGTCCTCATGCCATTGGCGGCTATGCTTGGCTATGCCTTGCTGGGAGCGATAGACGATTGGGAAGGCATTCGTGGCCGGCGCAAAGGGGAGGGCCTGCGGATCCGCACGAAATTGCTGGCACAGATTGTGCTCGCGCTGGTCCTGGCCTATGGTCTGAAATACGTCCTGGGGGTGCCTGATCTGTACCTGCCGCATACGGATAGCCAGATTTCGTTGGGAATCTGGTACGTTCCGATTGCCGCCTTCATTATTGTTTCGCTCTGCAATGCCGTCAACTTCACCGATGGTCTGGATGGTCTGGCGGGCCTGATTTCCGCTACGATCTTTGCGGCCTATGGTGGCATTGCCTTGATGCAGGGACAGGTCTTCCTGGGCCGTTTTTGCTTTACGATGGTTGGCGCTCTGTTTGGCTTCTTGTGGTTCAATGCCCATCCGGCGCAGTTGTTCATGGGCGATACGGGTTCGCTCTCGCTAGGAGCGACGATGGCGGTGGTGGCCTTGATGACAGGCCAGTGGGCATTCTTGCCGATCATCGCCATTATCCCGTTCAGCGAGGCGTTGAGCGATGTCTTGCAGATTGCTTACTTCCGGTTGACGAAGGGAAAGCGCCTGTTCAAAATGGCGCCTTTGCATCTCCACTTCGAACTGCTCGGCTGGAGTGAAACGCAGATCGTCCAGCGTTTCTGGTTGATTGGCTTGCTGGGTGCGATGATTGGCGTTGGTCTGGCAGTGATGTGAGGCGGTGCCCATGGATTGGAACGGGAAACACGTGCTCGTTCTCGGGGCGGCCCGCCAGGGTCAGGCGGCGGCGCGCTATCTTGCCCGTCATGGTGCGCGCGTGACCCTCAACGATCGCCGTACTTCTGCCGAGCTACAGGCCGCGCAGGAGGCTTTGGCCGATCTACCCTTGACCTGGGTGTTGGGCGGCCATCCCCTGGAATTATTGGAAGATAGCGAGGTGCTTTGCATTTCTGGCGGCGTCCCGCTGGAGAACCCTTTGGTAGCAGAAGCTCTGCGTCGCGGTTTGCCATTGACGAATGATACGCAAATTTTTATGGAGGTTGTTCCCTGCCCCACGATTGGCATCACCGGCTCGGCTGGCAAAACCACAACTACCACGCTGGTCGGGCGCATGGCCAGTAGCGCTGTTGGACAGCTACCTGACTTGCGCCGCGTCTGGGTCGGGGGCAACATTGGCGATCCTTTGCTGAATTACGTAGACGAGATGACGCCGGAGGATTTGGCGATTTTGGAGATTTCGAGTTTTCAGTTGGAGCAAATGACCCTGTCACCGCACGTAGCGGCTGTGTTAAACGTTACGCCCAATCACCTCGACCGGCACGGTAGCATGGAGGCCTATCTGGCGGCCAAGGCGCGTATCCTGGAATTTCAGAGTGATACGGATCGCGCGGTTTTGGGACGGGAGGATGCCGGTGCCTGGAGTTTGCGCTCCAAGACGCGCGCTCATCTCTCCTCCTTTGGCTTACGGCCGTTACCAACCGGCGAGGAGGGAACTTATCTCCAGGCGGGCATGTTCGTGCTGCGGAGCGGCGGGATGGATGAGCCGTTGTTTGAGGAGAAAGTTGTGCTGCTGCGTGGGGAGCACAATAAATTGAATGTACTGGCGGCTTGTGCTATCGCTGCCGCGGCCGGCCTGCCAGGCGCGGCCATGCAGGCGGGCGTGGAGGGCTTTGGCGGTGTGCCTCACCGTCTGGAGTTCGTGCGCGAGTGGCATGGGGCACGCTGGTACAACGATTCGATCGCGACCGCGCCGGAGCGCACCATGGCCGCTATTCGCTCCTTCGAAGAACCGTTGATTCTGCTTCTGGGTGGCCGAGACAAGGACTTGCCCTGGGATGACCTGGCCGCTCTGGTGCGTCAGCGCGTGGAGCATGTCATTCTGTTCGGCGAGGCGGCGGATAAGATTGCCGCCGCACTGGGACGGGCACAAGGCCCCCGCCCCAAGACGCTGGAAAAGTGTGCCCGGTTAGAAGAGGCTGTCCGCGCCGCGGCGCGCCTGGCCCAGCCGGGCATGGTCGTCCTGCTTTCGCCAGGCGGCACCAGTTTCGATGAATTTCGGGATTTCGAAGAACGAGGAGAGTGGTTTCGCCGATGGGTACAGCAACTTTCGTGAAGAACACGCCAGTGACCAGTAGCCGCCCGGCTGTACGACGAGCGGGCTCACGAGCAGGGGACCTCTTCCTGCTCTCTGCCACAGCCGCGCTGTGCCTGTTTGGTTTTCTCATGCTGTATTCAGCCAGCACGGATTACTCGTTCCGAGTTTATGGTAACGCCTACTATATCTTCAACAAACAGGTGCTGTGGGTAGCGTTAGGCACGGTTGGCGCCTTGCTGGCCGCGCGTCTGGACTATCACCGCTGGCAGCAACTGGCTCTGCCAGCTATGGGGGTGACTCTGGTGTTGCTGATCGTCGTCTTGTTGGTGAGTGAGACGCGTCACGGGGCCGCCCGCACGATCCTGGGCGGTTCGGTGCAACCCTCGGAACTGGCGAAGCTGGTCTTGATTCTCTATCTCTCTGTCTGGCTCTACAATCGGCGTGAGTATTTGCACGATGTTCAACTTGGCCTGATTCCACTGGCGGCTATTCTGGGGTTGATCGGCGGCTTGATTTACCTGCAGCCCGACCTGAGCGCCGTGGTAACGATTTTTGTGTTGGGCGGTTTGTTGTTCTTCCTGGCAGGAGGCGACCTGCGCCAGATCGTGATGTTCCTGGCTATTGCCTTACTGTTTGGCTGGGTTGTCGTGCAGTTCAGCCCAACCGGTCGGATGCGCGTGGCTGACTATCTGGCCGGATTACGTGATCCGTTGCAATCCTCTTATCACGTCAAACGTGCTTTGGAGGCCATTATCAAAGGCGGTTGGTTCGGCGTTGGAATTGGTAAAGGAACGACGAAGTTGACAGGCTTACCCTGGCCGTTCACCGATAGCATCTTCGCGGTCCTGGTCGAGGAGTTGGGTTTCCTTGGGGCTTTGGTATTGTTCGGGCTATACGGCGTGTTGCTCTGGCGTGGCATCCACATTGCCTGCCGGGCTCCGGATAGCCTGGGACAGGTTATGGCCGGCGGGTTGACTTTCTGGATCATCATGGAAGCATTGATCAACATGGCCGAAATGGTCGGCCTGATCCCCTTTGCCGGCAATACCTTGCCGTTTATCAGTGCCGGCGGCTCGAACTTGATTGCCTCGTTGGTTGCGGTTGGAATCTTGACCGGTATTGCTCGTCAGGCTGAGCAGAAGCCGGCTGGAGTGGAGAAGGAACGGAGGTTATACAGTGCGACTGCTGATTTGCGCCGGTGGGACCGGCGGCGGCGTTTCACCCGCTCTCGCCGTGCTTGATGCACTACGGGAGATCGAGGCGGCGCCGAAAGTGTTGTGGGTAGGAGGGGAGGGGGGAATGGAAGCGCGCCTGGTAGAAAGGGCCGGCGTGCCTTTTCGCCCTATCCCGGCGGCCGGCGTCCACGGAGTGGCCTTGCCGCAATTGCCGCGCAATCTCTGGCAGTTAGGACGCGGTTACCTGGCGGCACGCCGTATCCTGCGCGAATTCCAACCGGATGTGCTCTTCTTCACCGGTGGTTATCTGGCTGTGCCGGTGGCGCTGGCTGGCAGGGACAGGCCAATTGTCCTGTATGTCCCTGATCTGGAAGCGGCGCTGGCCCTTCGCTTCGTGGCGCGTTTTGCCGATTGTATTGCAGTAACCGCGCCGGAATCCGCCTCGTGTTTTTCTCCTCGAAAGCAAATCGTGACGACGGGCTATCCGGTGCGCCGTTCGCTCGCAGGTTGGGATCGGCCGCGTGCACGGACGGCTTTGCAATTGGAGGCTGATGCCCCAGTTTTGTTGGTGACGGGCGGTAGCCGGGGGGCGCGTTCGATCAACCGGGCAGTGATGGAGAATCTGCCGGCCTTGTTGGAAATTGCCCAGGTCGTCCATGTCAGCGGTGAGTTGGACTGGCCGGCGGTTGAGGCCAGGGCCAGGGGATTGCAGTCACCGCGTTATCACGCCTTTCCTTACCTGCATGAGGAGATGGGCGCGGCGCTGGCGGCGGCCGATTGCGTCCTCTCGCGGGCTGGTGCTTCTACCCTGGGGGAGTATCCCCTCTTTGGTCTACCAGCCATCCTGGTCCCTTACCCGTATGCCTGGCGTTATCAGAAGGTCAATGCAGAGTATTTGCGCCGGCATGGCGCGGCTCTGGTCATCGAAGATGGCGAACTGGCAACGCAATTAGTACCGACCGTGCGTTCCTTGTTTGGCGATCCCCAGCGCCTGGAGGCCATGCGCCTCGCCATGAGGGCGCTCTACCGGCCGCAAGCCGCCGAGGCGATTGCTCGCCAATTGATCGCCTGGGGAGAAGGGAGATGAGCCGATGGTCAGTTTGAACTTCGTCTTCTGGATGTACGTGGTACTGTTCAGTGTGATTGGCGCTATGCGCGGCTGGGCCAAAGAACTGCTGGTCACCTTCAGCGTGATTTTGGCGCTGACATTCGTTACCTTGCTGGAACGCTACGTGCCTTTCGTGCAGAATCTGCGCAATGCAGATAGTTCTGCTCTCTTCTGGTTGCGCACAGGCATTCTTGCCATCCTGGTCTTCTTTGGATATCAATCGCCTAACATTGCGCGTTTTGCTCCGAAGATGGCGCGCGAGAAATTTCAGGATATGCTTTTAGGAATTTTTCTGGGTTGTGTCAACGGGTATCTGGTGGTGGGTACGCTCTGGTTTTATCTGCACGATGCCAATTACCCGTTCCCGGCGATCACCGCGCCTGTGGAGGGGACGATCGCGGGTGACGCGGCGTTGGCGCTGCTCAAGTATATGCCGCCACGTCTGTTGGGTGTACCCGCAATTTACTTTGCCGTAGTGCTGGCCTTCGTTTTCGTGCTGGTTGTGTTCATCTAGATACTATGGAACGCGTGCATTTCATTGGAATTGGAGGTAGTGGACTTTCGGCGCTCGCCCGCCTCTTGCTGGAGATGGGGTACGTAGTGAGTGGCTCGGATCGCGTCGAGACCCCGGTTTTGCACGAGTTGACGGCATTGGGCGCCACGGTCTTCCTGGGGCATCGCGCCGAGAACGTGCGGGGTGCTGATCGGGTTGTGCGCTCGGCCGCGATTCCGGAGGATAATCCTGAGGTGCGCGCGGCGCGGGAGGCCGGCTTGCCGGTCCTCCAACGCGCTGACTTGCTGGCTGAGTTAATGACCGGGCGGAGCGGCATCGCCGTGGCTGGCACGCATGGCAAAACCACGACCACGGCCATGATCGCCTGGGTGTTACATGCTCTCAAACTCGACCCCACCTTCGTGGTCGGCAGTACCCTGACCAACCTGGGGGTCAACGCTCGCGCCGGCCTGGGAGATTTCTTCGTGATCGAGGCCGATGAGTACGACCGCATGTTCCTGGGCCTCAAGCCGCAACTCGAGGTCGTGACCAATGTCGAGCACGATCACCCGGATTGCTATCCGACTCCGGAAGATTATCTCCAGGCCTTTCGGGAGTTTGTGCACCTCTTGCCGGAGGATGGCCGACTGGTAGCTTGCGCCGAGGATGCCGGTGGGCGCGTTTTACTGGAGGAAGCGCATCGCCTGGGACGCTACGTGGCGGCCTATGGATTGCGGCCGATGACAGAAGACGAAAGCCTGGAGATGGATGCGTTCGTCACAATTTACCATCCCAACGAGAAAGGCGGTTATACCTTCACGGCAACAGTGTTTGGCACCTCGGTGACGGTGGAATTACAGGTGCCGGGCAAACACAATATCTATAATGCGCTGGCGACCTTGTCCGCGGCGGCATTCCTCGGCGTGCCCCTGGACCAGGCGGCCCTGGCGCTTGGGGAGTTCCAGGGGACTGGACGACGCTTTGAGATTCGCGGCGAGGCGGATGGGGTACTGGTTGTGGACGATTATGCCCACCACCCGACCGAAATCCGCGCAACGCTGGCCGCGGCCCGGGCGCGGTATCCGGGCCGGAAAGTTTGGGCTGTCTGGCAGCCCCATACGTATTCGCGCACGCAGGCGCTGTTCTCTGACTTTGCCCAGGCTTTCTCAGACGCGGATGAGGTCGTCGTGACAGAGGTCTATGCTGCGCGTGAACCGAGACAGGAATTCTCCGCGCGTCAGGTGGTGGAGGCAATGAAGCATCCGGCGGCGCATTTCCTGGCTACGCTGGCGGAGGCGCGTGAGTATTTGTTGACCCATCTGGCTCCCAGTGACGTGTTGCTGGTGCTTTCGGCTGGCGACGCGGACCGATTGAGCAGAGAAGTTCTTGAACGTTTGACCAAACGTTCCTACACAAGGAGGAAACATGACTGAGCAACAGAAAATCCGTCGTTATGAGGCCGAGACGATGGCGCTCCCGCCTCTGCGCATGGTCTTGGGCGAGGTGCCCAGCCCGGACCCGGATGGCCGCGACCCTCGCGCTACCTTTTCTTGGCTTGGCCCGCGGCCGGATGCGACAACCGTGCTACGCATTATTGCGCGTTTGAAAGAGGAGACATAACCCTGCTGGACAAGCGGGAAGGCGCACGCTACAGGTGCCCTATGGATACAGGTATGCTGGATACGTTGCAGTCGGTATTTGGCGAACGGTTGCAGGTAGAAGTGCCCCTGGCGGCCTATACGGCCGCGCGCGTTGGCGGTGTAGCGGATGCTGTGTTGGAGGTCCACTCGGCTGAGGAACTGGCGGACACGGTGACGAAGTTGTGGTCCCTGGCGATTCCGTTTCGGGTGCTGGGTGGTGGCTCGAACGTGTTGATCAGCGACCGGGGTGTGCGCGGCGTGGTGGTCCTCAACCGGGCACGACGCCTGAGTGTACGCCTGGAAGAAGAGCCTCCGACGATTTGGGCGGAATCGGGTGTCTCGTTGAACAACCTTGTGCAGCGCGCGGCCCGGGCTGGCTTGAGTGGTTTGGAGTGGGCTGCCGGAATTCCGGGCACGCTGGGCGGCGCTATTTACGGAAACGCTGGAGCGTTTGGTGGTGATATGGCACAAGTCGTGCGCTCCGTAGAAGTCCTGCCTCGTCAGGATGGCCGTCAGGAATGGCGTGGGGAGCAATTGGCTTTCGCCTATCGTACCAGCCTGCTCAAGCGCGGACAGGCCGAGGCGGTCATCCTGGCGGCTACCCTGCAGTTCCAGCGCGAGGCCGTCGAAACGATTCAAGCTCGCCTGGCGCGTTTGAATCAGAAGCGCAAACAGACCCAGCCATCGGGTGCCAGCCTGGGCTCAATGTTCAAGAATCCCCCAGGCGATTACGCCGGGCGTCTGATCGAAATGGCCGGTTTGAAGGGAATGCGCATCGGCGATGTGGAAGTCAGCCCGATCCATGCCAACTTCTTTATTAACCACGGCCAGGCCCGCGCAGCCGACATCCGGGCGCTGATGGAATTGGTTGCACGCACGGTGGCAGAGAAGGCCGGTGTACATCTGGAACCGGAAGTGGAGTTGATTGGAGAATGGTCGTGATGAGCACTTCGTCTCCTTCCTCGCGTCTACGCCTCGCGGTGCTCTTCGGCGGGCGCTCTGGCGAGCATGAGGTTTCGCTGGTCTCGGCGAAGTCTGTGCTGGCAGTGCTCGATCCAGATCGGTATGAAATATATGAGGTCGGGATTACCCATGAGGGCATCTGGTTGACCGGCGAGCACGTGCGCGACCGGCTGGAACAAGGACAGACTGATGCGTTGACTCCGTGTACGATACTGGCGGATCCCTCGCGGCCAGGCCTGTACCTGTTGCGCGAGCAGGGCGGGAAAACTGTTCTGGAAAAGTGGACGGACCTCGATGTCGTGTTCCCGGTGCTGCATGGGACGTATGGCGAGGATGGCACGTTGCAAGGACTGCTCGAACTGGCCGACCTGGCGTATGTGGGCGCGGGGGTGGTCGGTTCGGCGGTTGGCATGGATAAAGGCGTCTTCAAAGACGTCATGCGCGCCAATGGCATCCCTGTGGTTGAGTCCATTGTTGTCCTGCGCTGCGAAATCGAGAAGGATATGGAGGCAGTCGTTCAGCGGGCAGAGGCACTGGCGCCGTATCCGCTGTTCGTCAAACCGGCCAACCTGGGGTCGTCGGTTGGGATTACGAAGTGCAAGTCGCGTGCGGATTTGGTCGAAGGTCTGATGGAAGCGGCTTGTTACGATCGACGCGTTTTGGTGGAGCGCGGTGTACAGGCGCGAGAGATCGAGGTCTCGGTGCTAGGAAACGATCAGCCCATGGCATCGGTGCCCGGCGAGATTTTGCCCAGTCGTGAGTTTTACTCTTATGAATCGAAGTATGTGGATGGCACCTCGGGCTTGCTGATTCCAGCCCCGTTACCGTCGGAGATAAGCGAGACCGTGCGTGCCCTGGCCGTGCAGGCTTACCGCGCCATCGATTGTGCAGGGATGGCGCGCGTGGATTTCTTCGTGGAGAAAGAGAGCCATCAAATCTACCTGAACGAAATCAACACCATTCCGGGTTTTACGGCCATTAGCATGTATCCGAAACTCTGGGAAGCAAGCGGGATTTCGTATGGGCAACTTGTGAACCGTCTCATCGAACTGGCACTGGAACGGAAGGCCGATCGCGATCGCACGGAACGACGGTTTCGGAGGACGGCATGAGGGAATCGTCGAAACTCACGCGCGCAGAACTGGTCCGCCGGCGACGGGAACGTCAGCGCACGGTGCGGAAGACGCCGCAGGCACCGCCACCGAGGGCGGTCGAACGAGTCAGGCCTCATACATTTCGGAGCGAGGCGCCGCGTCCGAACTTTGTCCGTCCGCCGGTTATGGGCGGTACGGCCAGTCAGGTCAGACGGGTGGCGCAGCGTCGTCGGTACGATTCGGCGTTGACGCTGGCAGGCGCCTCCTCGCTGCCTCTGCCCCATCTCCATGCCGGACGATTGGTCTCTGGCGCACTGGCTCTGGGGCTGGCCTTCCTGCTCTACACGATGTGGAATGCGCCTCTCTTTCAAATCGAAGGTGCCCGGGTGTATGGGAATCAACGCCTGGGCGTGACTGAGATCAATGCCGCCCTGCGCCTCATCGGTGAGCCGATCTTCAAGGCCGTGCCGGCGCAGATCGAGGCCACCTTGCGCGCCGATTATCCGGATTTGGCCAGGGTGAAGGTGCAGGTTGGCTTGCCAAACCAGATTGTCGTGAACGTGGTGGAAAGGACGCCCATCATCACCTGGCATCAGGATGAGCAAGCCTTCTGGATTGATGCCGAAGGTGTGAGGTTCCCTATGCGTGGCGAGGCACCGGTGTTAATTGATGTATTCGCCGTTGCGCCCCCGCCAGCGCTCCCGCCAGTAGGCGAGCAGGAGATCTTCCTTGACCCAGCTCTGGTACGCGTGATTGCGACGGTCTTCCCTTATGTTCCTCCAGGGACTTCGATGGTCTACGATCCTTCCTATGGTGTAGGCTGGAAGGACCCACGCGGCTGGGCAGTCTATTTTGGGCAAAACGTTGAGGATATACCGTTGAAGTTGCGCGTCTATCAGGCTGTAGTAGATAGATTGGTGGCTTCGGGCATCACTCCCACGCTGATCAGCGTGGAGCACCTGGAGGCGCCGTTCTATAAGTAGGCAGGCGTGTATGGACGAGGATATTGTTGTTGGAATTGATGTCGGTACCACAAAGGTCTGTACGCTCGTCGGGCAGGTGGCCGAGGAGGGCATCCGCATCCTGGGCGTTGGCATTGAACCTTCGCAGGGAATCAAGAAAGGCGTCATTGTGGATTTGGATGCGGCCTCGCAGGCGATTACGCGCTCGGTGCGTAAGGCGGAGCAGACCTCCGGCGTGGAAATCACGGCCGCGGTGGTCAGCCTGGCCGGGGCACATGTGGCTTCCATTAACAGCCGGGGTGTAGCAGCCGTTGCCGGCGAGGTGATTGATGAGGATGATGTCTATCGTGCCCTGGATGCCGCGCGCGCGGTGGCGATTCCTCACAATCGTGAAATCGTGCATGTCATTCAACGCGGCTTTACGGTGGATGGACAGGATGGCATCCGTCAGCCGATTGGCATGCACGGCTACCGTCTGGAAGTGGAGGCCCACATCATTACGGCGGCCTCGGCTACGATGGAGAACTTGCGTCAATGTGTTGGGACGGCTGGCGTAGAGGTCTTGCAATTCGTGTTGAATCCGCTGGCCTCTGGCGATGCGGTGTTGACCGAGGCCGAGCGCCAAATGGGCGTGGCCATTTGTGACATTGGCGGTGGGACGACCGATGTCGCACTCTACGTAGACGGCAACGTCTGGCATACCATGGTGCTGGCGGTAGGAGGCAACCACGTGACCAACGATATTGCTCATGGTCTGCGTCTGCCGATTACCCAGGCCGAGGCGGTCAAGAAAAAGTACGGGCATGCCCTGCGCGCCGGGATTGGCGCCGAGGAGTTCTTTACCATTCGTCCTTTTGGTGAAGAGCAGCCGATTGAAATCAGTCGTCAGGCTTTGGTGCACATTATCGAGGCGCGTGTGGAGGAGATTTTCTCCCTCATCATGCAGGAAATTAAGCGTTCCGGCTATGATGGCTTGCTGCCGGCCGGATTGGTGCTCACCGGTGGCACAAGTGCGCTGCCGGGTATCCGTCAGCTGGCGGCGCGCGTGGCTGGTTTGCCAGTACGGACGGCTCAGCCGGAAAATCTGCTTGGTATGGCCGATCAGCTGAAGTCGCCTGCTTACGCGACCAGTGTGGGTTTATTGCAATGGGCGGCGGCTCTGCTGGGCACCCCTATAGCCACCCGACGCGGACGGATGCGTCGTCGCTCGAAAGGAGAGATCCATATGAACCTTGAACCTCTCAAAGACTGGCTGAAGCGCCTCTTACCATAGAGACGGTAGGTGGAGCGGCTGACTAGCGCTCCCTTACGTAATCACTCATCCTTACCAGGATCATACACTCATCACAGGAGGAACGTATGGATACGAGGAAAGGAACTACGGAAACTCTCACTTGCATCAAAGTTGTCGGTGTAGGGGGCGGAGGTTGTAACTCGGTCAACCGCATGATCGAGGAAGGCATTCAGGGCGTGGAATTCATCGCTGCGAACACGGATGCTCAGGCCTTGTTGCTTTCTAAAGCGCCCACCCGCATTCGTCTGGGTGAGAAGTTGACGCGCGGCTTGGGAGCCGGCGGTGACCCGGAGATCGGGCGTAAGGCGGCCGAGGAATCGGCTGACGAACTCTATGCCCTGTTGAAAGGGGCCGATATGGTCTTTGTCACGGCCGGCCTTGGCGGTGGCACGGGCACTGGCGCGGCGCCGATCGTGGCTCAGGTAGCGCGCGACTGCGGCGCGTTGACGATCGCGGTGGTGACCCGTCCCTTTACGTTCGAGGGTAGCAAACGCATGGCTGCTGCCGAAAAGGGTATGGCCGAGCTCAAGGAACACGTGGATACGCTCATTGCCATTCCCAATGATCGTCTGCTCCAGATCACCGAGAAGCGCACTACCCTGCAAGAGGCCTTCCGCATGGCTGATGATGTCTTGCGGCAGGGTATTCAAGGAATCTCAGAGGTCATTACGGTCCCCGGCTTGATCAACGTGGATTTCCGCGATGTGCGCGCTATCATGGCGGAGGGCGGCGCGGCGTTCATGGCCCTGGGTAGCGCTTCGGGTGAAGACCGCGCTCGCAAGGCGACTGAGCAGGCAATGGCCAGTCAATTGCTCGACATTACGATTGACGGTGCGCGCGCGATCCTGTTCAACGTGACTGGCGGTCCTGACCTGACCCTCTTCGAAGTCACACAGGCCGCGGCCATTATCCGCGAAGCCGCTCATCCGGATGTGAATATCAAGTTCGGCGCGGTGATTGACCCGAATCTGGGCGATGAGCTGCGCATTACGATTATCGCGACCGGTTTTGAGCGCGCAGGCATGCCTCGTCGCATTCTTAAACCGCAAGGCCGTGTCTTGCCCGTGGCCGAGGAGAAAGCAATACCTTTACCCCTGGAGAGCGTGAGCGTGGAGGCGCGCTCCTCGGAAAATCCACAGAACGTCGAATTCCGGCCGCAGGTGTTTAACACCGACGATCTGGACATCCCGACCTTCCTGCGCAACCGACGGTGAACGGCAGGCAGTGGTTAATGCCCTCTGTGGCCATGGGGCGGCTACTGCCTGTCGCTTGCCCATGCGGGATGTGGGCTGTCGGTGGTAGGGCTATGGCGGTTGCGCGACGCGCATGATCTCTAGGCGCGCCAGGTAAGCGCGAGCGGGAAGCGTCTGGCAGGTATGGTCGTTAACTATTGGGCGCGCTGGTTGGCGTGCTGGTGATGTATTCGTCTACCAGGCGCTCCAGAACTTCCAGGGGCATGGCACCGTTGCCGAGAATCACATCGTGGAAACGGCGCAAGTCGAAACGGGGGCCGAGCGCCTGACGCGCCTTTTCCCGTAATGCCAGGATTTTAATCTCTCCAATTTTATAGGCACATGCTTGGGCAGGCATGACGATGTACCGTTCCACCTCGCTGACCACGCTCTGGTGGGCCGAGGCACTGTGGGCCTCCATGTATTCAATGGCCTGGGCGCGCGTCCAACGCTTATAGTGAATGCCGGTATCCACAACCAGGCGTACCGCGCGGAAGAGTTCCGAATCCAGAGCCCCCAGTTCTCCGTAGGGGTCATCGCGGTACATGCCGATTTCGCGTGCCAGTTTTTCGGCATAGAGTGCCCAGCCCTCGGCATAGGCGGTGAAAGGGACCAGGCGGCGGAAGAAGGGGACGCCGCGCAGTTCCATGGCCAGGGAGAGCTGAAAATGGTGGCCGGGGATACCTTCATGGTAAGCAAGGGTCTTCATTCCGAATTTGGGTATCTCGCGCATATCGCGCAGGTTGGCGAAGAAAATGCCCGGGCGGGTTCCGCTGATAGCGCCGGGTTGATAGTAAGCGCCGGCGGAGGTCTTTTCGCGGAATTCGGGGATGCGTTCGACTTTCAGGCGGGCTTTGGGGCGTAGTCCAAAGTATGGCTCGATGGCCGCGTTGACTTCATCCAGGATGCGCTGGTAATCGGCGAGGCATTGGGCGCGACCTTCGTCCGTATTGGGGTAGAGGAAGCGTTCGTCCCCGGCGAGTTCGGCTAGCAGGCGGGTTGGGCTGGCGATATTCGTGTAGCCAAGTTGGGCCAGGATAGCACGCATTTCAGCCTCAATCCGTTCCACTTCTTGTAGCCCCATCTCGTGGACTTGCTCCGGCGTGTAATCGGTCGTGGTATTCGAACGCAGGTAGTAGGTGTAACAGGCTTCGCCATCCGGCAATTTCCAGAACCCATCCCGATCATCGGTTTTCTGTTCCAGAGCCGTACAATAGTCAACGAACTTTTGATAGGCTGGATACACTGTGCTTTGGATAGCCTGCTCTGCAGCTGTCAGGAGTTTTTCTCGTTGGGGAGCGTGGATGTTCTTGCACTGGAGCAGTTTATCCCGAAAGACCGTGTAAAGCGGGTTTTCCTGCGGCGTCTGGCCGATGAACGCACCCATCTCGTCCAAAACGCGGCGGATGACAAAGCGCGGAGGCAGAATCCCCTTCTGTTCACGAATGAGCAGTCCTTCCATCACCTGGTCGAACTTCTCTCCAAAGCGCCTTAGGCGCCGTACGTAATTCCAGGCTGCCTGTTTGCCGGTGACGGGATGAATCGTCATCATGAAATTCGGCAGTTCGGATTGGATTCCGAACATTTGATTGAGAGGGTAGTTGTGAAAACGATACGGTTCGGCCCGGACCTGGTCGTCAAGGAACCAATCCAAAATGTCTGTGGAAAGAAGAGTCGCTCGATTCTGCCGTTTGCGCGAGTAACTGCGGAGGATACGCAGATCGCGTCGAATCATGGCGAGCATTTTGGTCTCGAAGGCTACGGAGGCGTTGGTGAAGTGAGCGTTGTGCCAATGGATGCCGAATTTTTCCAGGATGCCTAGCATGGTCAGGAATTCCGGGCTCCGCAAAGCCAGGCGCAGGAAGGTGCGGGTGTAGAGCCCTCGAATGCTCCAGGGTTTGCCCCACCAGAAGTCAATGAGAAACCAGAGCAGAGGAACAGCGAGGAGAAGATAGACCATAGGTTAGGTTCCTTTCGATGAATGGGTTGATCCTCTATTTTATGCCAGAATGCCGGGAGTTAGGGCGTTAGGAACGATTCGGGCGTGCACTCAAAAGTTGTCAGTGCCACCTTATACCTGGGAGGCAAATCTGGTGCTGCGCTTATCCAAACAGGCAACTTTCGTAACTGCTTACCTGTGGTGTAAGTCTCTGCCCTATCTATGTACCCATCTTGTTCGGCTGGCTCAGGATTTGGATTCAGACGTTAGGACGGCAGTTCAACTGCCGTCCTGACAGAGCAAGTTCTGCTATCAAGAGCGAATTCTGCCCAGATATGGGTGGTGAACAAGATATGGGTAATCCCCAGAAGTTTCATGCCTTGCCGATTGGAGCGTTTCCGGCTAAAATCCAGGCTCGTGTTTGAGACCCTGACCGAACGATTGAACCAGATTTTTGACCAGTTGCGACGGCGCGGCAAGCTGACGCCCGAGGAGGTGGATTCGGCTTTGCGAGCGGTGCGCCTGGCTCTCCTGGAGGCCGATGTCCATTATGGTGTGGTCAAAGATTTTCTGGCGCGTGTCCGTGAGCGGGCTGTCGGGATGGAAGTGTCCCAAGCACTCAGCCCTGGGCAACAAGTGGTTAAGATCGTTCATCAGGAATTGATCACCACGCTGGGCGGGGCAGTGCCTCTCCAGTTGAGTGGGCCGAAACCCCACCTCGTTCTGCTTGTTGGTCTGCAAGGTTCCGGGAAGACGACCACAGCGGCTAAGCTGGCGCACTACCTTCGTTCGCGCGGGGAGCGGGTCATGCTGGTGGCAGGCGATCCCTATCGGCCGGCAGCTATCCGGCAGTTACAGGTTTTGGGGCAGAAGCTCGACGTGCCGGTCTATGGGGAGGCGCGGGAGTCACCAGTGGAGATCATCGGTGGCGCGCTAAGAAAAGGTTGTGATGGTGGTTACACAGTTTTGATTGCGGATACCGCCGGTCGTTCGCAATTGGACGGGGCCTTGATGGACGAACTACGGGCCATCGTGCGCCACTCGTCTCCTCAGGAAACCTTGCTTGTTGTGGATGCCATGACCGGTCAGGAGGCATTGCGCATCGCCGAGGGGTTCCAGCAAGCAGTGCCCCTAACGGGTCTGATTCTGACGAAGATGGACGGTGACGCGCGCGGTGGAGCGGCGATTTCGATTCGCGCGGTGACCGGCATCCCGATCAAATTCCTGGGCACAGGCGAGAAAGTAGATGCGTTGGAAGCCTTCCAGCCGGAACGCCTGGCAGGGCGTATCCTGGGCATGGGCGATGTGCTGGGATTGATCGAGAAGGCAGAAGCGGCATTTGACCAGGAGCAAGCCGCACAGACTGTAGAGCGCCTGCGCAAGGGCGAGTTTACGCTGGAGGATTTCCTCAACCAGATGCGACAGATCAAGAGGCTGGGGCCTTTGGCCCAGATTTTGGAGATGTTGCCCGGGCCTCTGGCACAGGTCAGTAAGCAGGTTGATCCGCAGCAGGCCGAGAAGGTCTTCAAGAGAAACGAGGCTATTCTGCTCTCCATGACCCCCGAGGAGAGACGTTTTCCAGAGATTCTCAATGCCAGCCGTCGTCGTCGTATCGCGGCTGGGGCTGGAGTTCAGGTTCAGGATGTGAATCGCTTGTTGAAACAATTCCGTCAGATGCAACAGCTCTTCCAAACTCTTGGCAAACAAAAAGGTCGTGGATACCTTCCGAATTGGCTGGGATAGAGTAAAATTAGGGCGTTAACCGGTGTTAATCTAAGAAGGTGTGGCGCATTGCCTTGGGTAGAACGTCTTGCAAGCCAGACGGGCTTGTGCCCGACTATTGCGTTGTGCCTGCGTAAGAGACCGAGTTAGACAAGAGCATGGCAGCCTCACGAAAGCGCAATCCTTTCTGCGCCCCTCTCTTCGTGTCGCTGACAGGTGAAATTTGTTGAGAAGGAGTTGCTGTTTCTATGGTACGTATTCGTCTTCGTCGTACCGGGCTGAAGGGTCAGCCCTCGTATCGCCTTGTGGTGGCCGATAAGGAAAGCCCGCGCGATGGGCGCTTTCTGGAGGTGGTGGGACTCTATAATCCTCGTACCGATCCACCCACCCTCGAACTGGATGAGGCGCGCATTTATGACTGGATGAGCAAAGGGGCCCAACCTAGCGAATCGGTGAGTCAGTTGTTCCGATCGGCGGGTGTGCTGGCGCGCTTCGAGCGTTTTAAGTCGGGCGAGTCGCTGGAGACTTTGCTGGCGGAGGCCGCACAGGCCAGGGCCGCTCAGGTGGTCAATCCAAAGACGCGCCGTTAAGGGCGTGATCTATGAGGACGCTGGTAGAGTATATTGTTAAATCGCTGGTGGAGGCGCCTGAGGAGATGGTTATTCGGGAGGCCCGCCGCGCGGGACGCCTGGTGCTCGAGTTACGGGTTTCCAGGGCGGACATGGGGCGCGTAATTGGCAAGGATGGACGAGTCGTGAACGCGATTCGCACTTTGTTGCGCGTCCTGGCCGAGCGCGAGGGCACGCCGGTTAGCCTGGAGGTAGCTGAGCCGTGAGCAGCGAGCATGGCAGCGCGCTCTGAGAGTATCCCTGACTTCCTGGCGGTTGGCAAGATTCGACGTCCCCATGGCGTGCGCGGCGAGGTTTTGCTCGAGGTATATACCGATTTCCCGGAGCGTCTGTGCCCTGGCCGAGTCGTGTACGTTGGCGAGCGGCATGAGCGACTGGTGATCCGTCAGGCGCGGCCCCACAAGGATGGTTTATTACTCGCCTTCGAGAGCCTGGTAACCCCGGAGGAAGCAGGCCGCTTGCGCCATCAGGTTCTCTATATTGCCGGGCAGGATGCGGCGCCGTTGGCAGAAGGCGAGTATTACTTTTTTCAGTTAATGGGCCTGCAGGTGATCACCGAGGACGGACGGGAATTAGGTCGGTTGAGCGAAATCCTCCTTACCGGTGCCAACGATGTCTATGTGATCGAGGGCCAGTACGGAGAAATCTTGTTGCCGGCGATTCCGCAGGTTATCCGGCAGGTGGATCTGGAAGCACGGCAAATGCTGGTGCGTCTTTTGCCCGGTCTCTTGGACGTGGATGAGGAATGATTCGCGGCGGCGGAGTCTGTTGAGGTGGACAAACGCTATTGGGTTGGTTTCAATCTCGTGAAAGGGATTGGTGCGGTTCGCCTGCAGGCTCTGTGGGAGTACTTTGGCGATTTATCGCTGGCCTGGCAGGCTTCGCCAAGTGCCCTGGAAGCGGCTGGCCTCAGCCCAAAACTGGCCGAGCGTGTGGTTCAGGTTCGTCAGGGAGTCGATCTGGAAGAGTATCTGGCGCGCCTGGAAGCGCAGGGAATTCGGGTTTTGACCTGGGAAGACGCGGACTATCCAGCGCGCTTGAAAGAAATTGACCAACCGCCGCCGGTGCTCTATGTGCGTGGCAACCTGGTTCAGGAGGATAACTGGGCGGTGGCCGTTGTGGGCACCCGGCGGGTTACGGCTTATGGGCGGCAGGTGGCTGAGGAGGTCAGTGCTTACCTGGCCCAGCATGGCGTCACGGTCATCTCTGGTCTGGCGCGCGGTGTAGATGCCATTGCCCATCAAGCCGCGCTGCGGGCTGGTGGGCGGACTCTGGCCGTCCTCGGCAGTGGCGTGGACCGAATCTATCCTCCGGAGCATCGCGCCCTGGCGAATCAGATCATGCACCAGGGCGCCCTCCTGAGCGACTACCCGCCGGGCACGCCACCGGAAGCGGCCAATTTTCCGCCACGCAATCGAATTATTTCGGGCCTGGCATTGGCCGTGCTTGTTGTGGAGGCGGGCGAGACCAGCGGGGCGCTGATTACCGCGCAATTCGCTGCGGATCAGGGACGCGAGGTCTTCGCCGTGCCGGGCAATATTCTGGCGCCGCAGAGCAAGGGGACGAATCGCCTCATCCAGCAAGGCGCGCGGCCCCTGCTGACCGCGCAGGATTTGCTTGACATCCTGGACCTGACGCGCTTGCATGAGCAACGCGTGGCCCGTGTGACGCTTCCTGCCGATGAGGTGGAGCGACAAATCTTGAACGTCCTGGGCTATGAACCGTTGCATGTGGATGAGATTCACCGTCAGACCGGTTTGCCGGTCGAACGCGTTTCGGCGACCCTGGTCATGATGGAATTGAAGGGCCTGGTGCGTCATGCCGGCGGTATGAATTACCTTGCTGTGCGCGAGGGCCAGGCGGAGTATACCTTGGAGCGCAAGGGATGAATGAGGCGAACTTGAATCACACTTACGCGGTGATCATGGCAGGTGGCGGCGGGACGCGTCTCTGGCCAGTTTCGCGCAAGGACCGCCCCAAGCAGATGCTCCCTTTAATTGAAGAGCGTACGCTTTTCCAGATGACGGTCGAACGTTTGCAAGGGCTTTTACCTCCCGAACGGATTCTGGTGGTTACGGTTGCCGAGCAGGCGCGTGAATTACAGCAACAGGTGCCCTATTTGCCTGCCGAGAACTATCTACCCGAACCAATGCCGCGTGGCACAGCCGCCGTGGTTGGGCTGGCGGCAACGGTCCTGCAACGGCGCGATCCGCAGGCGGTCATGGCCGTCTTGCCCTCGGATCACTTCATCAAAAATCGGGACCTGTTCCATTTGCTCCTGCGGGTCGCAGTGGAGGTGGCTTGCCGGGGGTATCTGGTTACCCTGGGTATTACTCCTACCTATCCGGCTACGGCCTATGGCTATATTCAACGAGGCGAGTCGTTACCGGAGAAGTTCGTTTATCCGGTCTATCGCGTCAAACGGTTTGAGGAGAAGCCTAGCGAGGCGAAAGCACGCCGAATGCTGGCGAGTGGCGATTACTCCTGGAATTCCGGCATGTTCATCTGGCGCACGGAGCAAATTCTGAAGGAGTTTGCCCGTCAAATGCCCGACTTGAAAGCCGCGCTCGATCAAATCGGCGCGGCCTGGGGCAGCGAACAGCAGGACGCGATCTTGCAGGCTATCTGGCCGAATCTGCGCAACGAGACGATAGATTATGGCATCATGGAGCGCGCGCGACAGGTAGCGGTCTTGCCAGCTGGCGGGCTGGAGTGGAGCGATGTCGGCTCCTGGGATTCGCTTTTCGACGTCTTGCCGGCGGATGTGCACGGGAATATCGTTTTCAGCAGTCATCATCTGGCGGTGGATACGCACAATTCCCTGGTGTATGGCAATCGCGATGATCGTCTGATTGTCACAATTGGGGTAGAGAACCTCATTATTGTGGATGCTGGTGATGTTTTGCTGGTTTGCGAAAAGGAACAGGCGCAGAAAGTCCGTCAGGTAGTGGCCAGCTTGAAGAACTCGGAACGAGAAAAATATTTGTGAGGTAGAATGGCGCAGGTTGCGGCGAGTTCGCCCGCCGTAAACCCTGCTCTGGTTTACCTTCAGGAGGTTTTCATGGAAGCCTATTGTATGAAGTGCAGGACGAAGCGAGAGATGCAAGACCCTCAAGCGGAGTTCAACGCGGCCGGAGCGCCGATTACGCGCGGCGTTTGCCCGGTCTGCGGCACGAAACTCTATCGGATTGGCCGCACGGCCGCGCACGAGGGGATGACGCCGCCCGATCGGTATGCCGATCGAACCGGAAAACTCGTCATTGTCGAATCGCCTGCCAAAGCGCGCACAGTGGGTCGTTTCCTGGGAAAAGGGTACACTGTTCGCGCTTCCGTCGGGCATGTTCGTGATCTGTTGCGTTCCCAACTCTCGGTAGATGTTGAGAATAATTTCAAGCCTCGCTACCGTGTCCCCAACGAGAAAAAGGCTGTTGTGCGAGAGTTGAAGGAATTGGCACGGCAACATGCGGAAATCTATCTGGCAACCGACCCCGATCGAGAGGGTGAGGCCATTTCCTGGCATTTGATGGAAGCGGCGGATATTGATCCGAAACTGGCGCGGCGAGTTGTCTTTCATGAGATTACCGAACAGGCAATTCGGGAGGCGTTTGCTCATCCGCGTTCGATCAACATGGACCTGGTCAATGCCCAGCAGGCGCGGCGTATTCTGGACCGCCTGGTGGGGTACAGTATCAGCCCGATTCTCTGGGAGAAAGTGCGTTCGCGCCTTTCGGCGGGTCGTGTGCAGTCTGTTGCTTTGCGGCTCATCGTCGAGCGCGAGCGCGAGATCGAGGCCTTTGTGCCTGTAGAGTACTGGACGATTGCAGCGGAGTTGCGTCCTGAGGGAGAGCGCCAGACTTTCCTGGCGAAATTGGTGCAGATAGACGAGAAAAGCCCGGAACTGGGCAATGAGGCGGCTGTTCGCCCTATCCTGGTGGATATGGAGCAGGCGACGTACGTGGTGACGCGCGTCAAGCGCGGCGAACGGCGGCGGCGGCCTTCTCCACCGTTCATCACATCTACTCTGCAACAGGAGGCCTCGCGGAAACTGGGCTTTACGGCCAAGCGTACCATGGCTCTGGCGCAGGGCTTGTATGAGGGCGTGGATGTGGGCGAAGGTGGTTCCACCGGCCTGATTACCTATATGCGTACCGATTCGACGAATATCGCTGCGGTGGCACGCAACGAGGCGCGTGCTTACATTGCTCAGCGCTATGGGAGTGACTTTGTTCCGGAGAAACCGCCCGTCTATACGAAGAAGGTGGCCGGTGCGCAAGAGGCTCACGAGGCGATTCGGCCCACTTCGGTCTGGCGAGATCCGGAGAAGGTCAAGCCTTATCTCGAACCGGCCATGTTTCGGCTCTACCAACTCATCTGGCAACGCTTCGTTGCCTCGCAGATGGAAGCCGCCGTCTACGATACGATTTCGGTAGAAGTGACGGCCCAGGGACAGGATCATGCGTATTTGCTGCGCTCGGCCGGCTCTGTGGTGAAGTTCCCCGGTTTCCTGATCGTGTACGAAGAGGCGAAGGATGAGGAGCAAAAATCGGACGAAGAGGAGGAGATGAATGTCCGCATTCCGGCTTCAATCGCCGAGGGCCAGCCTCAGGAATTGGTGCGCCTGATTCCGGAACAACACTTTACTCAGCCGCCGCCACGGTATACCGAGGCCAGTTTGGTGCGGACGCTGGAGGAGTATGGTATTGGGCGGCCTTCCACGTATGCCCCTACGCTCTCTACGATTCAACAGCGTGGCTATGTCGAACGAGTAGACCGCCAACTGATCCCGACCGAGACCGGCATCCTGGTCAATGATTTGCTCATGCAGTATTTCCCAGAGATCATGGACTATCAGTTTACGGCACGCATGGAGGAGGATCTGGATAAGATTGCGGCCGGTCGCTTGAAGTGGGAAAAGGTGTTGCGCGAATTCTACACGCCGTTCGAGGCCACTGTCCGTAAAGCGCAGGCCGAGATGCCGGTCAGTAAAAGTGGTCCGGAGCCGATCGGACGCGCTTGTCCGGAGTGCGGTAAAGAACTTGTCATCCGCTATGGGCGCTTTGGGAAATTCATTTCTTGCTCCGGCTTCCCGGAATGTCGCCACACCGAACCCTGGCTGGAAGAAATCGGCGTGACCTGTCCCAAGGACGGCGGGGCGATTGTCGAACGCAAGACCCGCAGAGGACGCGTCTTCTATGGCTGTAAGAACTACCCGGCCTGTGATTTCACTTCCTGGAAGCGTCCTCTGCCACAGCCTTGTCCCAGTTGCCAGGGGCTGCTGGTGTTGGCGAATAGACGGCAGGCGCAGTGCCTGTCCTGTCAGGAGGTATTCCCCCTGGAAGAGGTCGTCCCAGAAACGACTTAAGCCATAAAATTTTTCTACAGGAGTTCCCTATGTTCCAACTTTCCTCTTCTCTCCTCGGTTTTCTCTTACTTTACTTGGACCCTGGTTCTGGTAGTTTCCTGCTCCAGCTGCTGATTGCCGGTCTGGCGGGGTTGGGGGTTGCCATAGGCGCCCAGTGGTCGAAGATCAAGCGCCGCTTCCTCAAGAAGCCGGCCGAGACCGCATCGGAAGCCGAGGTGGCTGAAGACGACGATGAATAATGGCAAGTTAGGTGCTTCGTTTCGCGATCCCAGCGGTTTCCTCTTTAGCCGCCAGGGTGTGCTCTATCGCCAGGTCAACTGGGTATACGCTGGCGAGTATGAGCGCCTGATGAGCTCCGGCCTGTATCAGAAGCTGGTCAAGGCCAGCTTACTCGTTCCGCACCAGGAGGTGGACGTTCCGCCGGCGGAGGCGGAGACCGCGTTCAAAGTGCTGCAACCGGAACGCGTGCCGTTCATTTCCTACCCTTACGAGTGGTCCTTCGGGCAGTGGAAAGAAGCGGCCCTAACGACTCTGGCTATTCAGAAGCGCGCTTTGAAATATGGCCTTTCTCTGAAGGATGCGAGTGCCTATAACATCCAGTTCTATCAAGGCCGCGCCACGCTCATTGATACGTTATCCTTCGAGACGTACCAGGAAGGTGAGCCCTGGGTGGCCTATCGTCAGTTCTGTCAACACTTCCTAGCACCGCTGGCGCTCATGGCCTATCGCGATGTCCGCCTGGGGCAGTTGTTGCGGATTTACATTGATGGGGTGCCCCTGGACCTTGCCAGTAGGTTATTGTCGGCCCGGACGCGCTGGAGTCTTGGCCTGTATACCCACATTCACTTGCATGCCAAAGCCCAAAAGCGTTATGCCGATGTGGCCATTGCCGAGGCGCGCGGTCGGCGGCGGATGAGTAAGCAAGCCCTGCTGGGCCTGATAGCCAGTTTAGAAAACACGGTACGCCGGTTGACCTGGAAAGCGGCGGGCACGGAGTGGGCAGAGTACTATGACCAGACCAACTATACGGCCGAGGCGTTCGAGCACAAGCGCCAACTGGTCGCGGCCTGGCTGGACCAGGTCGCGCCGCGCACTGTGTGGGATCTGGGCGCCAATACGGGCCTCTTCAGCCGCCTAGCGGCCGAGCGTGGTGCCTATACGGTTTCCTTCGATATTGACCCGGCCGCGGTCGAGCAGAACTATCGTCAGGTTAAAGCCAATCGCGAAACCAATCTCTTGCCGCTCCTGCTCGATCTGACGAATCCCAGCCCGGCCATTGGTTGGGGTAACCGTGAGCGTGATTCTCTGCTTCAACGTGGGCCGGCGAATTTAGTCATGGCGTTGGCGCTCGTACACCACCTGGCCATTTCGAACAACGTGCCACTTGATGCGCTGGCCGAATTCTTTGCCGAGGCCGGTCGCTGGTTGATCGTGGAGTTCGTGCCCAAGAGTGATTCCCAGGTCCAAAAGTTGCTGCGCAGTCGGGCAGATATTTTTCCTTCCTACACGCGCGAGGGCTTCGAGCGCGCTTTTGGGAGGTTCTTTGAAATTCATCAGGCTGTGCCTTTGCGCGAATCGGAGCGCTGGTTGTATTTGTTGGAGAAAAGATAAGATGTCTGGTCTAGATGGGCGGGCTTGGGTTTGGGGGTTCGTCCCTCTTGGCTGTTCGGCAGAGGCCTGCACGTTTGTCCACTTTCCTGTATAATCGGCTTTGCACGCCTTCTGCGGAGTGTTTTTAAGGAGAGCTGTCTATGACCTCGATCGTGGGTTTGCTCAAAAGACCTGCTGGTGCGGCTCTGGCGGGGGGAATTCTTGGGTTGGTTTTGGGGTTGATATGGGCATGGTTAATCCAGCCAGTGGAATGGAAGGATGCCACGCCAGCCCTGTTGCATCCGGCCTATCGGGAAGAGTACCTGCGGATGGTGATTGATTCGTATGGCCTCCACCGTGATGTGGAGGCAGCCCAGCGGCGTTATCAGGCGTTAGGAGAGGTTGCCCCCAGCGTTTTGCAGAATATTCAGGCGAACCCCGCTGGTCAGGATCCGGTGGTGATTCTGGAATTCAGCCAGCAAGTGGCCGCGACTGTGCCTTCCCCCTCTGTTCCTGCGGAGCAACCGTCCTCTGCCGGCCAGGGGAAAACAGGAGGCTACCTGCTGGTCATGCTGGCCGTCCTGGCTATGGGGCTGGTGATGTATCTGGGGTTGCGGCTCTTCCGGCGACGTGGCCGCACGACGACCCTGACTGCCGCGCAACAGGCGCGCGAGATCAGCCGTCAGGCAGAGGTGATTGATTATGCGGCCATGGGGGCAGAACCGCCGCTGGCGCAATTTGTCACTACGTATGTGCTGGGAGATGATCTCTTCGATGATTCCTTTAGCATTGAGACAGCCGCCGGTGAGTTCCTGGGTGAATGCGGCGTGGGAATCTCGGAGACGATTGGCGTGGGAGAGGGCCCCAAACGCGTCTCGGCCTTCGAGGTTTGGTTGTTCGATAAGAGTGACATTCAAACTGTGACGAAAGTGCTCATGAGTAACCATGCCTATCATGATTCCCACACCTTTGCCCGCCTACAGGCCAAAGGAGAGCCAATTCTCGTGGAAAAGGGCAAACAGATTATTCTTGAGACAGCGGCTATTCAGATGGTTGTTACGATCAGCGACATGGAGTATGGGCATGGCGCGCTACCGGAGGAGAGCTTCTTTGAGCGCCTGACCCTGGAACTCGCAGTCTGGCCCAAGACTGCTGGCTGATGGCGGGCACAAAAGTCGGGAACAGGCGGTTCCCGACTTTTGATTTCTCAATCCTGGCGCGGGTAACGTCGCGACTTCTCTCTGTTACGGCGGAGGAAGGCCTGGCTTTCACGCCGGTGTAATCTCTGACAGGACGATCAGCCGAGTGGCCTTCCGTCTACAGTTTGACCTTTTTCACCCCTACAGGCTGGTACTTGGGATCCCATTCTCCCCAGGGCATGCCGTTGTCCCCGGATCGAAAGTAGAAATCAGCCAGATTCTTGCGAAGTTCTGTGCATTCTCGCAGAGCCGCGAAGTATTCGTCATAGTGATCGTAGTTGGATGGTGTGGTGTCGGATAACTGAAACAGATGGCGCAGCGTGGCATCGGTGTAGCACCAACCCTGGGATGGTTCATGGAACCAATCGGCGTCGCGCGCGGCTCCCAGGGTAGCCAGTAAGACGCCGCCAGGTTTGAGTACGCGCAGGATTTCCTTTACGACTTGCTCTAACCCCTGCGGGGAATTATGTTCTAGGGCAGAGACAGAGATGACCGCGTCCAGTGAGTTATCCGGTAGGTCGGCCATGTCGCTTAAGTCCTGGTTGTAGAGGATGATTTCGCCGCGCGGTTGGTGCGGGAAAGCCAGGAGGAGCAAGGCGACTGCGCCGCGCAGAGCCGCCCTGGCCTTGCCAAGACCACCTGCTAGGGCGACGTTCTGACCGATAACTTGAAGAGGGGAGGACAAATCAGCCGGGCGCAGACCTCGCACGGCATAGCGTAAGCGGAAGCGCAGGGGCAAATCGGCCCGGCTGACCCGGTCCACGCTGAGGATGCACGCCCCTTGTTCGGCCAGGTACCATTGTAGCAGACCGGTTCCGGCCCCAGCGTCTAGAATGTATTGGCCACGTACTTCTCCCAGGTTTTCGAGAATCCAGGTCATATCCAGGAGATAGTGCCACCCCAGGCCAATTTTTAAGGAGTTGGCTAGGGAGCGAAGAGCCTGCACTGTTGGGCGGTGACGATCAAGCAGAGCAGTAGAGAGAATTTCGATTTTATCTTTCATGACATCACTCTTCCAGGACAAAGGGTTTTCCTTCGAGAATGCCGCCCAGCAGGGCCTTGGCGGTGGGGGAATTTTCTGGCAGCAGGGCGCGCCAGTGGAAGCGTCGTAAGCGCACCGTTCCTGGAAGCCAGTCGCTCTCCAAGTAAGCCTCGAAAGGCAAGGAGACGCGAAACAATTGGTAATACAGGAATCGACGTGCCCATTCGCGGTGCTCGGAGGGAACTTCGATCTGGTCGGCGTTCAGAAACGCGTCGGCCTGTGCGCGGAAGGCTTCTTTACTCTGGGGAAAGAAAACAGTTGGGTATTGCGTGAAGCGCGCGCGTCCGGCGCATAGGACAGGCATGCCTAGAATAGATGCCTCCAATCCAATGGTTGAATTATAAACCATGACGAATTTGGAGCGTTGAATGAGTTCGTAGGAGCTTGTGTACTGGCGTGAGCCTACGAATACGAGATTATCGAGAGTTGTTGCCTTGCGTTTTTCTACCCACATGGCCACGCTCTCGCGGCTTTCCTTGCCAGGGCGTTCTTCGTCGGGGTGGGCGCGCAGGACGAAAAGCGTTTCGGGGTGAGCGCGAATGATCTCCAGGATCTCGTCTAACCAGGCGAACATGTCTGGGAAGATCACGTTGGAGTGAGGCTGGCTGGTATCAAAAATGACGTTGGTAAAGACTGGGACGATTTGCTTGAACTGAGAGGCTTTTTGCAGGAATGACGAGTCCAAGCCCCGTATCTCTGGCCAGAAACGAATCCCTGCCATGGTGAATTGGCCGCGAAAACGTTGTTCCAGATAGGCGTCCAGGCGAGCGTTCTGGGCTTCCGAGAGCACGAAATCGGGGGGGATGTGAATCGGGTAGGCTGTCGCTTCACCTTCGGTGAAGAAAGCGGAGAAGGGACGCAGGCCGACCTCGTGCGTGATGACGCGCAGGCCGCGCCGACGCCCGATCCAGGCTACGATGGCCTCGGGAAAGAACTGGCCGTTGAAGACGACCACCGCGCGCGGGGTGAAGCGTTCTAGGAGAGATATGAACTCTTGTGCAATGTTCCAGCTGGAAAGAATATATTCTTGGTAGAGAGCGCGAGTGGCTTCATCGTCCTGCAGAGTGTGGCGACGAAGAATCCAACGTACGGATGGTAGTACTAACGCGCCCAGAGGCACTGTTGCGCTGTTCTCTAATTTCCAGTGCTCTGGCACAGGCCAGTGGAAGTCGATAAGCTGAGGAACGCTCTGCTCGCGGAGCGCATATGCCAGTTCAGTGTCCTCGTGGTAGGTGAAAGGATATACTTGGGCGCCAGTGTGAAAGATTTTTTCGGTGCTCAGGCAACGTCCACAGGGGAGCGGCTGGCTCAGGTTGCGCGGTTTCGTTCCCATCACGCAGCGTCTCATGCCTCGGTTACAGACAAAATGGATGACTGTCTGTCCGCTCAACCTCAACATCCACGCTGTGAGGAGAGAATAAGCACGATTGAGTGTTAGACGATGAATACCTGTGGAGACGCAAAATACTACTATTGGTTCAGGTGAGGGAGAATGCCGATTTGTATGACAGGCCACCTGATACCCCATGTGTACCAAACGCACCTTGCTCCATGCCCAGCGGAGTTTGTTTTGTATCTTACGGGATAGACTCATTAGAAAGGGTATAGGCATTGTGATCCGTCTCAGAACAAGAATGGTTTACCAACTGCAATCTCGCTCATATCCAAGTTGAATGAGCAAATCACCAGCGATTTCTTCGAAAAGCGCTTTGTGTTCTTCTGTGAAATATTGATGCCATTTGCTTTGTTGCAAAGATTAGAGACCACGACTGCCGCGATGCGCACTACCAGCCACGACACCTGCCTTCCGAATTTATCCCTTGCCGGAAAGCCAGGTACCAGGACACAACTTACCGATGGAGATTGTAGACCAGTCCTTTGACCAGCGGCTCTCGCC
>FWWM01002425.1_pt1 | contig 50355 bp, 48 predicted proteins | sample 2228351 | NCBI WGS metagenome assembly FWWM01 (sample SAMEA103939774, study PRJEB20133) | metagenome | reverse complement strand
ATGAATATATAAATTAGCCCAAGGATGACCGCACCTTCAAAGACGCTTATTGACAAAAAGGATAGTATGGTAAGCAGAATTACAAATGAGTTCATCTCATAAAATTATAACTACAAGGCTTTTCTCTTTCCAATCTGTGATATTCTCTTGTGTAGTTCTTTAATCTTTTCTTTAACAAGTCTGTGAAACCTATCAGCCTCAATGCCTGTTAATACTTCTATGGCATCATCCACGCTATCCACTGTATATATATGAAATTCTCCTTTCTCAACGCTATCAAGCACCTCATCGCTCAAAATAAGGTTATCATAATTCCTCTGTGGGACTATAACCCCTTCTATACCCTTTAGACCACGTATTTTGCATGTTTTATAAAAGCTTTCCACCTTTTCCTTTATGCCTCCTACTGGTTGCACATTGCCAAGCTGGTCTATGGAGCCTGTAACCGCAATGTATTGCTTTAGTGGAACCTCTGCAATGGCAGAAAGGATGGCCAAAAGCTCTGCCATAGAGGCGCTATCACCTTCCACCTCATCGTAGCTTTGCTCAAAGGTAAGGGTGCAAGAAAGGTGCAAGGGCATATCCCTTCCGTATTTCCTTCCAATATAACCGCTAAGTATTAACACTCCCTTTGAGTGAATAGGCCCACTTAATTCCACTTCCCTCTCTATGTTTATTATCCCCTTGTCCCCCACATAGATGGACGCCGTTATCCTTGTAGGCTTCCCAAAGCTATAATCACCAAGGTCAATAACACTAAGGCCATTTATCTGCCCCACCTCTTCCCCTTCAATACGTAATATGACCTTGCCTTCCTCTATGGCCTTCCTTACCTTTTCCTCTATTAGGTTTGACCTAAGGACCTTTTCATTTATAGCTTTCCTTATATGTTCTCCCTTTATAAAACCATCATCTTCTACAAAGCTTTGAGCCTCTCTAACCACATCCACAAGGTAACCAAAGACCACATTGAACTTCTTCCTGCTTCCAGAAAGTTCTACTCCATACTTAAAAAGTTCTGATAGGGCATCGGGGGAAAGGTGCCTTATGCCTTCCTCTTCCACTATCTTCCTGAGTATTTTTGGAAAGGCCTCAATTAGCTCATCTCCTATATCCACTATGGGGTCAAAGTCCGCCTTGACCTTAAAAAGCCTTCTAAACTCTGGGTCGTAGTTATACAGAAGGTAGTAAAGGTATGGGTCTCCTATTAGGACTACCTTAAAGTCCGCCGGCACAGGCTCCGGGCTTATGCCCACAAAGGGCAGTAGGCTATCCTCAAAGGGGTGAAGGGGCATGTATATCTTTTTGTGCATAAGCACCTTTTTGAAGGCATCCCATAGGAAGGGGTTTTTGAGAAGGTCGCTAACCCTTAGCACAAGGTAGCCACCCCTCGCCCTATGCAGACAGCCCGCAGACAGACTCATGTGGTCCGCATACAAAACACCCATCTCCGCAGTGTAAAAGACTCTTCCAAATAGGTTTTGGAAGGTGGGAACCTCACAGAAGACTACGGGCGCGCCTTCAAGGTCCGAGTTATCCACTATAACATTTACTCTAAAGGCGTTGAAGGACTTTTCAAGCATCTTTTGAATGGCTATGTTTCCCTTTGAAGTATGCCAAGAGAGGAAAAGGTCTGTATTTTTAACAAGCTCAAGCTTTAGGCTTTTTATATGTTCTGAAAGTCCATCATAGGGCGTATACTTGCTTTCAAACCTTGAGAATACCTTATCCACCACATAGCTTGCCACCTTATTCCTAAGCTCCAATATTTCATCGGAAAGAGAATGGTCAAGCTCCCTAAGGGACCTCATAAAGTCCCTAAACTCTTCTTCAAACTCAGAAAGGTTTTTCTCATAGCTTTCTTGGAGCCTTGGATTGGCGTAGAGTTCTTCTTCCGTTATTACTCTCCTTCCCACAAGGGGCAAAAGCCTTATACCGGCAGGAGTAAAAACTACACCCAAGCTGTGCTTTTGGGCCTCTTCTGCAAGCCTTTGAATTATCTCTTCCTTTTTACTTTCTACCCTCTTTGTTATCCTTGATACCTCTTCTTCGTATTCCTTACTCTCAAAAGCCTTTGGAATTTCCTCCTTTAGAGCTTCTATCGCCCTTTCTATATCCTGCGCAAAGGCTTTTCCCAATCCTGCGGGCAAAAGTAAAGGCTTTGGCTTAAGCGGGTTATCAAAGTTGTTCACATAGCATATATCCTCTGGAACTCTTTTGTTTTTTGAAGCATCCTTTAGTGTGGTAAGGGTATAAATGGTCCTTCCTATGCCTTCTGGTCCAGAAACGTAAAGGTTATAGCCTTCCAGCTCTGTCCTTAGGGCAAGGTCAAAGGCGGATCTTACCCTCTCCTGTCCTGGAAAGTATTTTCCTGGTTCCACATCCTTGGTAGAATAAGAGTAAGTATAGCCATATAGCAGGTCTCCCTTTGAAAGCTTTTTTATAGCCACCTTACCCTACCTTCTTTATCTCTCTTCCTATCTTCTCCTCCACCGATTTTACCTTGCTCTGTATCCTTCCAGACTTGCCTTCTCTGTAATCTATCTTCATGGTTATGGATATGCGGGGACAATCTTTTTTTAAGGCCTCAAAGCCCTCCTTTAAAACGCTCATAACCTCATCCCAACTCTCACCCTCTATTATGGTGCCCATGGGTGTAAGCACATAGGGAAGGCCAGACCTATCCACTATATCCACAACCCTTGCCACATATTGACTTACACTTTCACCCTTGCCCAAGGGAGTCATACTTACAAAGACAAGCACACTCATAGTTATAATATTCTACAGGAAGGAGGGAAGATATGGCTATAGAATACCAGCCCCTTTATATCCTCTCAAGCGGTATGCTCCTCCAGCAGAGAAAGCTTGAAACCATTACCAACAACCTTGCCAACGTGGATACACCTGCCTTTAAAAAGGACCTTATGTTTGCAAGCCTTTGGGAAACACCAATGGGTCAGAGGGTAATGGATACGGACCCTCAAAACCCAAACAACAACTTCCTTTATCCCATAATAGAAAGGGTCTTTACAGACCTCTCTCAAGGCTCTATAAGGCAGACTTCCAACCCCCTTGACCTTGCTATAGAGGGTGAGGGCTTTTTTGCTGTAAGGAGAGGGCAAGAGGTTTTTTATACAAGGAAGGGAAACTTCAGGCTTGATAATGACGGCTTTTTGGTAAACGAGCTTGGCTATAGAGTCCTTGACCAGAACTTGAATGAAATAAGGCTTGAGGGAGTGCCTACCTTTGGAAGGGATGGTTCTGTCTTTGTAAACAACGTGCAGGTGGCAACCCTTGGCATCTTCAGGCTTGAAAACCCTCAAAAGGTGGGAAGGGACCTCTTTCTGGGCCAGCCTCAGCCAGCACAGAACTTCAGAGTGCTTCAAGGATACCTTGAGATGTCCAACGTGAACCCCATACTTGAAATGGCACACCTTATACAAACTCACAGGGCCCATGAAACCTACTCAAACCTTATAAGGTCCTTGGACAGCCTTTATGAGAGATTCAACCAAAGCTTTTAGAAGAGGCTCTTTTGGGCTACCCTCTGTGAAAGGTTTTCCAGCTCCTTTATAAGGCTTTTCATCTCAAGCTCTTCAAACTTCTTTCTTAGGGCTGGTATGTTCGGCTCCTTTAGCTTTAAACTTTCTTCATCAAAGTCAAGGCCCTCAACCGTGTGTAGCTCAAGCAAAGCTAAGGCAAGCTCAAGGTCTTCCTTCTTTGCTTGAGGAAAGGACAGACTAAAGTCCTCCCAATTTCTTAGTATGTTTTCCACGCTTCCATACTGTTGGAGTAGCCTTATGGCCGTCTTTGGTCCAACGCCTTTTACTCCTTCTATGTTGTCCACCTTATCACCCACAAGTGCCAAATAGTCTTTTAACTTTTCTGGTGGAACTCCAAACTTTTCCAGAACCTTCTTCTTGTCAAAGACCTCACCGCTTATGGGGTTTATCACCACAAGCCTATCGCCTACCAATTGCATTATGTCCTTGTCTGGAGAGTAGACCTTTACAGAAAAGCCCTTTTCAAGGGCCCTCAAAGCCAGTGTGGCTATTATATCGTCCGCCTCATAGCCCTCTATCTCATACCTTTTGATGCCAAGAAGGTCCACAAGCTCCTTTATAACCGGTATTTGCACCTTTAGTGGGTCTGGCATGGTGGGCCTTTTGGCCTTGTATTCCCTGTATAGGCTTTCCCTTTTTGTAGGCGCCGGAAGGTCAAAGGCTATGGCAAAATAGACAGGCTTCTCTGTCTTCAGAAGGGCAAAGATGGCCCTCATAAAGCCGTATATGGCGCCGGTGGGAAAGCCCTTTGAAGTAGAGAGGGGAGGTAGGGCAAAAAAGCTCCTATAAAGAAAGGCAGAGCCGTCAAGGAGATATAAAACCTTCATGCATAGCCTTCCTGTAGTAGCTTTTCATGGCCTCCACAAGGCTCCTTGTGGCCTTTTCCACATCCTCAAAGCCAAGGATGGCCGAGACTACAGCTATACCCTTTGCGCCAGCCTGTAGCACCTCTCCCACCCTGTAATGGGTTATACCGCCTATGGCCACTACGGGCTTGGAAGTGAGCTTTACAGCTTGGCGAAGGCCCTCAAGTCCAACGAGCTTGTAGTTTTCCTTTGTGGTAGTCTCATAAACAGAGCCAAAGCCTATGTAGTCTATGGGAAGATGCTCCACTTCTCTTAGCTTGTCCACCGAGTTGACCGAATAGCCTATGTACATCTTGTCTCCCACAAGCTTTCTTACCACATCGGGTGGCAGGTCCTCCTGTCCCACATGTACGCCGTCGGCCTCCACAGCGAGGGCAAGGTCCACTCTGTCGTTTACCACCAGGTCCACACCATACCTTCTGGTGAGTTCTCTTAGCACCAAAAGCTCCTCATACATCTGCCTTGTGCTTTTGTTTTTGAACCTATACTGAAGGGCCGTTATGCCACCCCTTATGGCAGACTCTATGGTGGAAACAAGGTCCCTGTCTTGAAAGTATCTATCATCTGTTACAAGGTAAAGGGTCAAGTTGGGCTTTTTCATCTAAACCTCCTGTTGAAAATGATATTCATTTAGCTTATATTATATGCCATGCAGTTGGAGGAGTTAAAAAGTAAATTTGAGCAGTTTTTAAGACAGAGGGGGTATAAGGTAACAAAGGGCAGGTTTGAGATAATTGATAAGATAGCCAATTATGGTCCCCACTTTGAGATAGAGGAGCTTGTAAGGTGGATAGCCAATCAGGACAGGTCCATAGCCAGTAGGTCCACCGTTTATAGAACGGTCAGACTTCTTCAAGAGTTTGGAGCCATAAGGGAGGTTATAAAGCTTGGAAACAGGACCATATACGAGTTTGTGGCAGGAAAGCCCCATCATGAGCATCTTATTTGCGTTGAATGTGGGAAGATAATAGAGTTTTACAAGGAAGAGATAGAGGAGCTCCAAGATAGAGTATGCGAAGAGTATGACTTTACTCCCTTAAACCACAGGCTTGAGGTCTTTGGCATATGTTCAGAGTGTAAGGGGAAAAGGTATGAGAGTGGAAGGCTGGAAGCTGGAGCTTAAGACCACAAGGGAAGAACACATAAAGCCAAAAGAAGACTTTAGCTTTTATCTTCAGTCTGCCGTTGAGGGTCTTAAAAACAAAGAATTTAAGGAAAATATACCCATAGAGGCCAGAGTAAGGGCAAAGGTGGAGGAAGTCTCACAAAAATACTCCATACCAAAAGAGTTAATCCTCGCCATCATAAAGCAGGAGAGCAACTTTAACCCAAGGGCATACAACAAAAACAAGGACGGCACAGAGGATAGGGGCCTTATGCAGGTCAATTACCAGCACAACTTAAGGCTTATGAAGGAGTATGGCATAGAAAACCCAGACCAGCTTTATGATATAGAGACCAACATAGAGATAGGCGCGAGAATACTCTATGAGAACTTTAAAAGGTTTGGAAACTGGGTGATGGCTGTCAAAGCATACAACGGGCTAAAGGCAAACAACTGGGACTATGTAAAGGGCGTTTTTGAAAAGATTTCCCTCCTTAGGTGAAACCATGAGGATAAGAGAGCTTGAAGAAAGACAGAAGGAGTTTTTAAAGAACGTCTTTGAGCTTGAAAGCCTGCCGGAAGATATGGAGCTTGAGGAGTTTTTGGCCTCAAAGGGCTGTAGGCTCTATGAGTGTCTATCTTGTGGCAAGCTCATTTTTCATGACAACTACGAGTTTTGGAACCTTACAGACTGCTGTGATGACAACTCAAAGATAACGCAAGAGGGGCTTCTATGCGAGGTTTGCTATTCAAAAACTCCGGAGAACTTAAAACATTGGATATTCTTTAAGCCCACCTACTATAAGGAGGTGGAGTTTATAGACCTTAAGAGAAAAGGAGAGACCTAAGCCTTACCATCTCCTTCAATTCTATCTGCCCAGGCGCTACAGCAGAGCCCACAAAGGAGTAGGTTATAACAGAGCCAAAGACAAAGCCAGCCACCCTTGACACTTTTCCATAGTCCCCCATGGCTATGAGTATCTTTTCTCCCTCCTCTTCCTTTCCAAGGCACAAAAGCCTTGCCGTATCCTCATAAGAGTTGGCCTTCACCGCTATCTTTACAATGTCCGCAGACCACCTTTTTGCTTCTCTAAGGACCTCCCTCAGTATCCAATTGGGTGGTGTAAGTTCAAAGTTGTGGTAAGAGATGATAAGCTTTTTACCAGAGCTTTTGACTATTTCCCTTACATAGGGAAGGATATCTTGAGAGGAGAGTTCTATATCTGTATAGTGGCTTAGAGGTGAGCAGGCCTTGAATATGTCCAGCCTGTTTTCTACCTTTGAGCCTCCTTCCTTCTCACTCCTTACAGTTAGTATGGTCTTAAGGCCTATGCCTTGGACTTTTTTTATGCATTCAAGCACAAAGTCTGGGCTTTTGTTTTCAAAGAGGTCCACCCTAAGCTCTATTATGTCCGCACCCTCTTCTTTGCATAGCCTTAGATTTTCTTCAAAGTTTTTGTCCGAAAGAGGCACCGCTATAAGCATCATCTTTTCCTTACCCTTCCCAAGACCTTTAGTGGCAGGCCAAATACCTTGGTAAAGTTGGCGCCAGCCTTGTGGTCAAAGGCATCCTTTTCTGAGTAGGTGGCAAGGTCCTCCACATAAAGGCTGTTGGGTGATGTCCTTCCTACCACCTGCACATGGCCCTTGTAAAGCTTTAGCCTTACTTTACCACTTACATACTTGGCAAGCCTTGAGGTAAAGGCATCCAAAGCCTCTCTCAAAGGCGAAAACCAAAGGCCTTCATAGACTACCTTGGCATACTCATGGGGGATATGTGTCAAAAAGTAGTGGAAGGTAAAGCGGTCAAGCACGAGGGAAAGGAGGTCCCTGTAGGCCTCGTAGAGCACCGTTGCGCCGGGGGCTTCATACACCTCCCTGCTCTTTATGCCCACAAGCCTGTTTTCCACCATATCTATCCTGCCTATGCCATGCCTTCCTGCTATGGCGTTGAGGTCAAGGATAAGCTGGCTAAGATTTTCATACCTTTTGCCCTTTATGCCAACTGGCACACCCTCCTCAAACTCTATCTCTATATACTCTGGCTCCTCTGGAGCCTTTTGAGGGCTTTGTGTCCATTCAAAGGCGTCTTCTGGTGGCTCCTCCCATGGGTCCTCCAAAGGTCCACATTCAATAGATATTCCCCAAAGGTTTTTGTCTATGGAATAGGGCTTGTCCTTTGTGGCTTTTACGGGTATTTGGTGCCTTAGGGCATACTCTACTTCTTCTTCTCTGGATTTGAATTCCCACTCTCTAACCGGTGCCAACACTTCAATGTCCGGATTTAGGGCCCAGACAGAAAGCTCAAACCTAACCTGGTCGTTTCCCTTACCGGTGGAGCCATGGGCCACATAGTCTGCACCAAACTTTTCCGCATACTCTACAAGCTTTTTGGCAATAAGGGGCCTTGAGAGGCTTGCGGTAAGAGGATATTTGCCCTCATAGAGGGCCAAGGCCCTAAGGGTAGGAAGGCAGTATTCTCTTGCAAACTCCTCCTTTAGGTCCTCCACTATGGCCTCTACGGCCCCAGAGGCCTTTGCCTTGGAGGGAATTTCAGAAAGCTCTTCACCTTGGCCCACATCGGCCGTGTAGGTTATGACCTCATAGCCCCTATCGGTGAGCCATCGCACTATTACAGATGTATCCAAACCACCGGAATAGGCAAGGATAACTCTTTTTGGCATGATGGTATTATAGCATATGATAAAAGCCATAAGGAAATCTTACCTCTAAGGTATAAATTTTCTTAAAAACTCAAGGAGGGTTATTATGGAAACAAGGGAGGTTCACTATAGAGCTTACAGGCCAAGACCCTTTACAAAGGAGGAAAGGCCTCACACCACCATACTCTTTGGAGGCCTAACTTGGAAGCACGAAAGATTGATACAAGGCTCTCTGGAGAGGATGGGTTATAAGGCACAGCCTTTGCCCAACATAGAGAGGGTGGACCTGGATATTGGAAAGGAATACATAGATGTGGGCGCATGCTGTCCCACTACTTTTACTGCGGGCAACTTGGCAAGGACGCTTATAAGCATCAAGGAAAAAGAAGGTGAGGAGGCTGTAAAAAACAATTATCTTTTTGTCACGGTAGGTGCCTGCGGACCTTGTAGATTTGGCCAATACCATGAGTCTTATGAGAGGGTCCTTGAGGGCTTAAACCTTAGGGACTTTAGGTTATTCCTTTTGGACCTACTTCAGATGGAGCAGTCTGCGCCGGGGGGTGGCCTTGAGATAAACATGCCTTTGACCTTTGGGCTTATATACGCCATGTTTTTGGGAGACCTTATAACCGATATGGAGTATGCCACAAGACCTTATGAAGTAAGGGAAGGGCAAACGGACAGGGTGGTAAAAGAGAGCATAGAACTGCTCTATGAGAGGCTAAAAAACAGGCCCATAAAGGGCAAAAAGCTGGATTCTCTCCTTTGGCATGTGTTTACAGACTATTTTGTAAAGGCTTTGAAAAAAGTAAAAAGCCTTTGGGATGAGGTGGAGGTAGACAGGTTAAGGGTAAAGCCAAAGGTTAAAATAACGGGCGAGTTTTGGCTTCAGACCCATGAGGGGGATGGAAACTACAACATAAAGAGGTGGCTGGAAAGGGAAGGGGCGGAGGTGATCCCACCACCTATAGCTGTTTGGATGGACTACCTTATAAACATGGAGCTTTTCAAGCTTGAGGATGCCAAGGGCTTTGTCAAAAAGTATTACCTTAAGAAAAGCGCCGTAGGCGCCATAGCCTACCTTTACAGGTTTGTATATAACAGGCTAAGGAAGGCCTTAAACAACATACCAAACCCACTGCCAGACCAAAGGCAGTTGAAAGAGCTGGCAAGGCCATACTTTTACTACAGGCTTACCGGTGGGGAGGGCCACATGCTAATAGGGAAGGCCCTGTATGCCTACAAGAGAAAACAAGCCCATATGATATGCGAGCTTTCTCCCTATGGGTGCTTGCCCAATACCATGTCCATAGGAGCTATGGCAAAGGTTTTGGGAGACTACCCAGACCTCCTCTATGCACCCATTGAGATAAAGGGAGATGCGGAGGTACATGCCTACTCAAGATGTCAGATGATACTAACGGAGGCAAAAAGGAGGGCAAGGGAGGAGTTTGAAGAGGTGCTAGAAAGGACAGGCTTAACCGTAGAAGATATAAGGAACTTTGAGGAGGAACATCCAGAGCTAAGGAAAGCTACCTATAAGGTGCCTCACTACGGGTATGCGGGCACTGCCAGCAACTATGTGATGCATGTGGCCAAGCTTATGGGTAGGGGGTAGCCATGCTTTTGCTTGGTATAGATGTGGGAAGCACCACCTGTAAGTATGTTTTGACGGATGAAAAAGGGAACATCCTTGACAAGGCCTATGAGAGGCACAACACAAAGCAGGCGGAAAAGGTATTGGAGTTTCTCCTAAGGCTGGAAGGTCAATATGGCTTAAGGCATGGAAGGGATAGGGTTTATATAACAGGCTCCGGTGGGGGCTTTATAGGAAGCCTCATAGGTGCAAGGTTTGTGCAGGAGGTGGTTGCCGTTGCCACGGCGGTGGAAAGGTTGCATCCCGATGTGAGGTTTGTGAGCGAGATAGGCGGAGAGGACATGAAGACCATCTTTATAAAGGAGCAGGAGGGAAAAAGGAACAGGCAGGTGTATATGCAGAATGTATGCGCTGGAGGCACGGGCACCTTTATAGAAAAGGTGGGCAGAAAGCTTGGCATACCACCAGAAGAGCTATCTCAGATGGACTATGAGGGCTATACGCTCCACCGCATAAGCTCCAAGTGTGGCATCTTTGCAGAGGCAGATGTAAACTCCCTTGTAAAGGCGGGCGTTCCAGTGGAAGAGATCATAGCTTCCCTCTTTGAGGCCGTTGTCTATCAAAATTTGGCCCAGCTCACAAAAGGAAACACTCCCCTTCCAAAGGTCCTTCTTTTAGGTGGTCCCAACCTCTTCTTTAAGGGCCTTCAGCAGGCGTGGAGGGTTCACCTTCAAAGGCTTTGGAAGGAAAGGGGTGTGGGAGACTTTAGCAAGGAGGATATGGAAAAGCTTGTAATAGTGCCGGAAAACTCCCTCTACTATGCCAGCCTTGGCTGTGTCTTTACAGCCCTTGAGGAGGAGGGAGGAACTTATACGGGTCATGAGAGGCTAAGGTGGTGGGTGGAAGAGGGTCAGTATGAGCAGAAGTTAAAGGAAGGAAAGAGGGGGCTTGTAAGCTCAGAAGAAGAGCTTGAGGAGTTCAAGAGAAAGTACTCCTACGTTGTGGAAAACCGCATAGTGCCGAAGAAGGTAAGGGAGGTCATAATAGGCTGTGATTTTGGTTCCACAACGGCAAAGGCTGTATGCATAACGCCTCAGAAGGAGATAGTTTTCTCTTGCTATACCTTGAGCAAGGGCAATCCTATAGAGGATGCAAAGGAGATATTTAGAAGGATAAAGGATTATCTCGGTGATGGGAGGGTTTTGGCCCTTGGCCTAACGGGCTATGGCAAGGACCTACTCAAAGATGTTCTGGGCGCGGATGTGGCGGTGGTGGAAACGGTGGCCCATGCCACGGCGGGCCTTCACTTCTTCCCCGATGCGGACTGCATATGCGATGTGGGCGGTGTGGATGTAAAGATAATGATACTAAGGCAAGGCTCTGTGGTAGACTTTAGGCTAAATTCTCAATGTTCTTCTGGCAATGGTGCCTTCCTTCAGGGTGTGGCAGAGAGGTTTAACATACCTTTGGGAGATATAGCGGATAGGGCCTTCTCAGCCAAGGCCATGCCCAACTTCACCATGGGCTGTGGCGTTTTTCTCCAGAGCGACATAGTAAACCAGCAGAGGAAGGGCTGGAAGGCGGAAGAGATTTTGGCAGGCCTTTGCTACGTTCTGCCCTTGAACGTGTGGGTCTATGCGGGCAACATAAACAACCTGGCTCAGGTGGGCAAAAAGTTTATCCTACAAGGTGGAACGCACAAAAACCTTGCGGTGGTTAAATCTCAGATAGACTTTATAAAGTCCAAGGTGCCAGAGGCTGAAATCTATGTGCATCCTTATTCAGGTGAGGCTGGCGCCATAGGCGCAGCACTTATAGCCTTAGAGCATTATCAAAGGCATGGAAAAACCAACTTCAGAGGCTTTTCCACTATAGAAGGGCTTACCTACAAGGCCACCACCTCCAAAGATACGGTGTGCCATTGGTGTCCTATAAACTGCCAGAGAAGCTTTATAGACGTTTACATTGGAGAAGGAGAGGGAAGGCCTTGGAGTAAGGTTCCGTTGCCACCGGGATGGGTAAGGCTTATAGTCAACAACGCCTGTCCAAAGGGCCTTGTGGAGGATGAAAAGGAGCTAAAGGTGGTAAGAGAAAGGATGGAGAGGGTAAAGAATGAGTTTCCTAACATCGCTGATCTTGTTAAAAAGGAGGCCTTTAGGGTCCCAGCAAGACAGAAGGTCCATTAGAGTGGGAATCCCTAAGTTTTTGAACGTGTGGGGAACCCACCAGTTTTGGGTGGGCTTCTTTAAAGCCCTTGGCGTAGGTAAGATAATTTTCAGTTCAGACACCTCGGAAGAACAATACAGAACATACGGAAAAGGTAGGATAACTATGGACTCCTGCTATCCGGTAAAAGCCCTTGCAGGACATATGGGAGAACTGCTATATAAGGATATAAACCTTCTCTTTGTACCCATGATCTATTCCTTACCTTCCTTTTTGAGGGGTCATGTGGTAGATACCCTATCTTGCACCAGAGTTATGATGAGCGTGGAGAACATAAGGGCTGGTTTTACAAGGGAAAGGGATGAGTTCTCCCAAAGGGGTATAAGCCTTGTCTCTCCCTTTGTTCCCTTTGGAGAGCCAGAGCTCTTGCCCAAATACCTTTGGGAGTCTTTAAAAGAGGTTATACCGGGCCTAACCCTTGAAGAGACTGCAAAAGCTGTGGAAGAAGGTTTTAGAGCCCTTTCAGATTTTGAGAAAAGGATGAGGGAAAAGAGCCTTGAGATCATAAAATGGTGTGCCAAGAATCAAAGGCCTGCCTTGCTTGTGCTTGCCAGGCCATACCACATGGACCCAGGCATAGGCCATGAGATAGACGCAGAGTTCCAGCCCTATGGCTACCCTGTCCTTTGGTATAACTACCTGCCTTTGGATGATTGGCTTTTGGACTGGCTCTTTGGAAAGGAGATAAGAGCTGGCATAATAAAAAGCCCCTTTGACATATCAGACGTTTGGACCTCCTCATACAGCTCCAACACCAACGAGATCATATGGGGTGCCAAGTTCTCCGCAAGGCTTCCTTGGATAACAGGCGTTATAAGGCTCTCCAGCTACGAATGCGGCATGGACCAGCCCACCTTTACACCAGTCCAAAAGATTGTGGAAAGCTCTGGCACCCTTTACTTTAAGTTTGGAGAACTGGATGAGACAAAGCCGGCGGGTAGTGTAAAGATAAGGGTAGAAACCATAATTTACTACCTTGAAAAGTACTCAAAGGATATCATAGAGAGGAAATTAAAAAGGCTTGGACCCATTCCAAAGGAGCTTTTAGTCTAAAAGCTGTTTATAATAAAGGGGCTTGGCCTTTTCTTTTCTATGCCATATATAAGAATGTTTGCATCACCTACAGAATTTAAATTTCTGGTATTTAGGATTATAGCCCGTACCCTTCAAGCGTCTTTTTGCATCAAAATAATTTTTGCTCGTAAGTAAACCATGATACACACCCACAAATAATGCATAAGCTGTCACATACATGCGATAACTGTATGCATACTTGGAGTCTGCCACTACATAGGATTGGTTTTTAACACGGTGTGATTAAAAGCTGTTTATAATAAAAACATTTCATTTCTTACTAAAAGGAGGTATGCGGATGTTTGAGTATGCTCAGAGGATAAAGATACTTCCACCCTATCTCTTTGCCCAGATTGACCAAAAAAAGAGGGAAAAGCTACAGCAAGGAGTGGATTTAATTGACCTTGGAGTGGGAGACCCAGATATACCCACGCCACAGCCCATAGTGGAAGCTATGAAAAGGGCTGTGGAAAAGCCAGAACATCACAGATATCCCTCCTATGAGGGTATGTTTTCCTTTAGAAAAGCTGTGGCAGATTGGTACAAAAGGCGCTTTGGTGTAGATTTAGATCCGCACACAGAAATAGTTACACTTATAGGCTCTAAGGAGGGAATTGCCCACTTCCCCCTTGCCTTTGTAAACCCAGGTGACGTGGTCCTTTGCCCAGACCCGGCTTATCCTGTCTATAAGATAGGAACCATCTTTGCCGGAGGCGAGCCTTACATACTGCCCCTCAAGGAAGAGAATGGCTTTCTTCCAGACTTTAAAAGCGTGCCAAAAGACATCCTAAAAAGGGCAAAGATCATATGGGTAAACTATCCCAATAACCCCACCTCTGCGGTGGCAGAGGAAAGCTTTTACAAAGAGCTTATTGACTGGGCAAGGGAAAACAACATAATAGTTGCCTCAGACCTCGCCTATTCGGAGATATACTTCGGCAACAAAAGGCCCATGTCCATACTTCAGATAGAAGGAGCAAAGGAGGTGGCCATAGAGTTTCACTCTCTCTCAAAGACATTCAACATGACGGGCTGGCGCCTTGGTATGGCCGTGGGCAACAAGGACCTAATAGCGGGCCTTGGAAAGGTAAAGACCAATGTAGATTCAGGACAGTTTCAGGCAATTCAAGAGGCGGGCATTACGGCGCTAAGCCTACCGGAGGAGGAAGTTCAAAAGATAAGGGACATATACAGAGAAAGAAGGAATGCCATGATTAAAGCCCTTGAAGATGTGGGGCTTGAGGTCTATAAATCTGACGCTACCTTTTACCTTTGGGTAAAGGTGCCAAAGGGCTACACTTCCGCAGAGTTTGTATCCTTGCTTTTGGATAAGTGTGGTATTGTATGCACACCTGGCAATGGCTTTGGACAGTATGGAGAAGGATACTTTAGAACATCTTTAACGGTGCCAACGGCGAGGTTGCTGGAAGCCGTTGAGAGGATTAGGGGGCTAAAACTATGAAGAAAAGGGAGACTTGGGCCTCAAAGATAGGCCTAATCTTTGCCGCCGCCGGCAACGCCATAGGCTTGGGAAACCTTTTGAGGTTTCCTTCCAAAGTAGCCCTCTATGGTGGTGGTGCCTTTATGATCCCTTACTTTGTCTCCTTCTTCCTTTTAGGCCTGCCACTCATGATCCTTGAGTGGATTATAGGAAGGTATGCAGGCTCTAAGGGACATGGTTCCATGACGGGCATTATGGGATCACTCTTTCATCATGCCATCTGGGCGAGGGTCCTTGGTTCTATCGGCGTTGCCATACCTTTCCTTATAGTATGCTATTACATATACATTGAGTCTTGGACGCTGGGCTTTGCGGTACTTTCTCTCTTTGGCCAGATGCCAGAACCGGTTATAGGCCAAGACGCCAAGACGGCCATGGCGCCCTATGTGGAGTTTTTCAAAGTATATACCAAACCCTCTAATATAGCCATAATCTTTTTGATCCTAACCCTTGCCATAAACTGGTATATCCTTCAGAGGGGAGTGGTAAAGGGCATAGAACTTACCGCAAAGTTTGGCATACCAGCCCTACTTGTAATGGGTCTTTTACTTTCCATAGTATCCCTTTCCATCAGGGGTGGTAAGGGTCTTGAAGGGCTTTTATACATCTACACTCCCGATTTCAGCAAAATATGGGACCCTCATGTGTGGCTTGAGGCCTCGGGCCAGATCTTCTTCACCCTCTCTCTTGGCATGGGTGCTATAGCCACCTACGCCAGCTATGTAAAGTCTAAAGAAGATGTTTTAAAGGCGGGACTTTGGACGGCAGGACTCAATGAGTTTGTGGAGGTGGTGATCGGTGCCTCCATTGCCATACCGGCCGCCTTTGCCATGTTTGGAGCCTCTGCAGTTCCAGAGCTTGCCAAAGAAGGCACCTTTAGGCTTGGATTCATGTCCATGCCAGCCGTGCTTATGGCCTTACCTTTGGGCAGTATTCTTTCAGCCGTGTGGTTCTTCTTGCTTTTTATTGCAGCCCTTACCTCCTCCTTGGCCCTCACTCAGCCTCTAATATCCCTTTTTGAAGATGAGATGAGATGGTCCCATACAAAGGCTGTAAATGTTTCTATGGTTATGGTCTCTGTAGGTGCCTTTCTGTCCGCCTTTTTGCCCGGATTTATAGATGAGCTTGACTTCTGGGCTGGTACCTTTATGCTTGTCTTCTTTGCCCTTTTGGAGATAATAGTATTTGTGTGGATATTTGGCGTAAATAAGTTCCACCATGAGCTTACAAGGGATGTTTTTATAAGAATACCAAAGGCGGTGGTTTACTTCTTTGCCATAGTCTCACCTATCTTCTTGGTAAGCCTCCTATACCAATGGGGTGTGGTAAAGGCGCCAGAGGTGCTATCTAACACGGACCCAAAGGTGGTCGTAGCCAGGCTCTTCATAATAGCCACCCTTGTGCTTCTTGCCTTTGTGGCCATAGATAGTAAGAGAAGATACCTTTCTGGACCACACCTATGAAGGAAATAGAGCTTTCCAGCTTGGCAACGGGCGTGCCTATTATAGAGCTTTCCCTTGGAGTAAAGGAAGCACTAAGAACCTTTGAAGAGTATGGCATATACGATTTTTTAGTAGTTGTAAAGGATAACAAGCCTGTAGGCATTGTTTATAAATTTGACCTTATAAACGCGCAGCAAAGGCCAAATTTAATAGTTGGGGACCTTGTCCATCCTGTTATGAAGTTAAAAAATGTGGTAATAAAGTCGGATGAGCTTGTATATCTTCTGGACTTTTTTAACTTTTCAAAATCTCCTATACTGCTTATAGACAAAAAAGGCTTTTATATAGGTGTTTTGTTCTACCATGTGGTGCTTCATCATATAAGCCTGTTTAAGGAAACTGCCATTCCTTTGTTCCAAAAGATAAGGTCCCTTTTTGGTCAAGATTATTATTTTTATTGCTTTTATATAAAGTCTTTAAAAGGCTTTGTAGAAGCTTACGGAACCTCTGCGGGTGAAAGCGTTCAAAAGATATTATACGAGGATATAAAAAATAGCATACCGGGCGATATAAGCCTTTCCCTCGAGGAGAAGGAGGTTTATGTTCTTTCAAAGCATAGAGTAAAGGAAGAGGATATAAGGTCTTTGTATGAAGAATTTCACAAAGAGTTTACACTGCTTTATGCAGAGGCAAACCCGCTTTACATACGGGGTTATTGTATACCAATAAAGGATGTTAACAACTTTGAAGAGCTTTTTAGGATAAGCTCAGACCTTAAAAAGAGGACGGAAGGGGTTTATGATGCTTCCTTTTTCATATTTTATGATGAAAGGCCTTCCGTTGTTTTATGTGAGTATAAAAGAAAGGAATTTATACATCAGATAAAACTCAAAATAAAGCAAGATTTTGAAAGAATAGTGGAGATTTTAAAAAGGTCCGACAGAGACCTTTGGGAGTTTATACTATATGACCTTTTTAAAGAATATCCTTATTTTGAGCTTTTCTATATAATGGGAGAAAGCGGACTTCAAGTTTCCAACAATGTGGTAAACCCGAGGATAACCTATCCCATAAAAACTGGTAGAAAGGGTGCGGACAGGTCGGAAAAGGAATACTTTAAAAAGGCAAACTACGAGGATGTTTATATCTCCAACATATACATATCTCAGGCAACGGACGATTTTTGCATTACCGTATCAAAAAGGTTTAACTATGGAGGAAAGAGCTACATCCTTGCAGGAGATATAAACTACAGAGAAATACACAAACTGGTAAAGGAATATGCAAAAGAAAGCGAGATTAGTAGGTAGTTTGGCATATAAGAAGCTAAGATATACCAACAACCATCCCCTCAGAATACCAAGGGTTTCTTTGCTCATTGAACTGTTAAAAGCTATGGAACTTATAGAGGAAAAAGAGCTTGTGGAAAGTAGGGAAGCAAGATGGGAAGAGCTAAGGCTATTCCATGATGAGGAGTATTTGAGAGCTTTGGAAGAATGCGACAGGTGCATGTGTGTAAAAAAGGATTACAGAGAAAGGTTTAACATAGGCAATTATGAAAACCCTGTGTCTCCAGCCATGTGGAAGGGTTCCCTTCTTGCCACAGGCTCTTCCGTGCAAGCGGTGGAACTCTTCTTAGAGGGCCATATAGCCTTTAACCCTGCCGGTGGCATGCACCACGCTTATAAAGACAGGGCAAACGGCTTCTGTTTTATAAACGACCCTGGAATAGTTTTGCAATACCTGTTAGAAAAAGGCTTTAAAAGGGTCCTTTACATAGACCTTGATGCCCATCACTGCGACGGCGTTCAAGACTTTTTCTATCAGGAGGACAGAGTTTTTGTCTTTTCCATACACCAATCTCCCACCTATGCCTTTCCCTTCAAAAGGGGCTTTTGGGAGGAGAGGGGAGAAGGAAAGGGAAAGGGCTATAACCTAAACATACCTCTACCAAAGGGAGTAAATGACAGTGAGTTCCTCTTTGTCTTAGAAAGCCTTCTACCTCTTATAGCGCAAGCATACAAGCCAGAAGTCTATGTATTACAGCTTGGCACAGACACACTCAAAGAGGATTATCTCTCCAAGTTTGAGCTCTCCAACTGGGGCTTTTTGAAGGCCTTTGACCTTGTGAGAGAGGTTTTAGGGGAGGGCATTTACCTTGGTGGTGGAGGCTACCATCCCATAGCTTTGGCAAGGGCTTGGTCCCTTATCTGGTGCAGGATGTCCAACAGAGATATTCCAAAGGGTCTTACTCCTTTGGCAAGGGAAGTGCTATCCTCTGTGGATTTTGAGGAACTGGAAGAGGAAGACAGGAGCTATATGCTGGATGGCCTTTTGGACAGACCAAGGGAAGGAGAAATAAGAAGCGAGGTAAGGGAGATTGTGGAGAGGGCTAAAGCAGAATTTTGCTAAGACAATTAAATGTAGGGGAGGGTTCCAAACCCACCCGGTGAGACCCGATCCACCTAAATTTCAATAAGAGCGCGGTGCACCATGCCTCTACAAAGTATGAATTTCTCACCCAGCGTATTTTTGCTAAAAATAAATGAGACAAAAAATGTAGAGGCACGGCATGCCGTGCAACTACTAATAAAAAATCTACTGGTCTTGGACCCGCCCGATGCTTTATAATCTGGCAGGTTTAAAACCTGCCACTACAGAGAATAAATTTCTCACCCAGCGCATTGTTTCAAAAATTTTCAAAATATTTGAAGCAAAGTCAAAAATTAAGGCAAGACTTTTTTTGCCTCTTCCCTTTTGTGCAAATACTTTGCCAATGTGATAACCGTATATACTCCCGTTAATACAAGCCCCAAAAGTGCTATAAAGAAGAGAAACCTTTGAACTTTCTCCCACAGAGGAGCTTTGCCTTTGGCGTAATCTAAGGCTTTTTCCAACTCCCTTTTATCAAAAACCACACCATACACATACTTTTTAATCTTCATATCCGGCGAGATGAAGACCAATAGGTTTGGATGGACAAAGTCCTTACTTTCCGGTATGGACATAAACCTAAAATCTATGGCATCCAAAAGCCTAAACAGGTCTTCCTTGTTTTTTACCATAGCCACAATCCAACCCTTACCATCCAAGCCATGCTTTTCTTGAAAATCCTTTATGTTTTTAAGGCCGTCCGTTGGGTCAAAAGTGAGGGATATTACCCAAAAGTCTTCACCCGGCCTTCCGGGAAGGGCCTTTTTTAGAGAATCGGTAATTATGGGGCAAGCGGAAGAGCAGTTGGTATAGATTGGGCTTAAAATTATAGGCTTTCCCTTCAAGCTGTATAGGTCAAACTCCTCTCCATAGGAGTTTATAAGCCTTACATTGGGCAAGGGGTTTTCTAAGGTTTTTCCCTCGTTGGGTGGTATGCCAGTGGAGCCTTCTTGGGCAAAGGCTGTTAATAAAAAAAAGAGGAGGGCTAAAAGCCCTCCAAACAAATGGCGCACGACGGAACCCTCATCTAAGCTCTGCCTTCTCATTCTTGTCTTCCTTTGCAGACTGGGGCTTTGTAATAGGAACTGGGTTTTTATCGTTATATCCGGGAGAGTCAAAGAATACACCCCTCTTGGTCACATCGTAAAGGGGTGGTATGTAGGATATGAGGAATAGGAGTGAGCTAAAGACCACCCAAGGTGTAAGCTTTTGGAGAGCTGGCATCTTCTCATCGTGGTAGGCTTCAGCGGTGGGTATTTCAAGGTCTGCCTCCTTGGTGGCTGGGGACAAGAGAGTTCCAAAGAAGGAGATGGCCCAGAATACAAAGCCAACTACTATAAGCACGCCGGCAAATACGGAAAGCTCTGCATAGCCTACCCACTCGGGCCTGTAGAGGGGTGATTCTGGGTTTAGGTAAGATATGCCCGTGTTTGTCCTCCTTGGGAAGCCATGAAAACCTGCCACAGACATGGCATATTCAAATATAAGCATACCTTGCCACCAGAGCCATGGAGCCAAGACTGCCAAGCCTTTGAACTTGATCTCCTTTCCGGTGAGCTGAGAGAGGAAGTAAAGGGACATGCCAAGGAATACAAGGGTTACAAGACCACCAACGGTGGTGTGGAAGTGTCCGGGCACAAAGGAGGTGTTGTGAACCACTTGGTTCATGTTATAGGAAGCGTTGATTATACCCGTTATACCACCCACGAAGAATAAGAACAGACCAGCCATAAAGTAGGAGACGAGCCACTTGTTGCCCTCAAGGCTTATGTAGGGTATTTTTGCCAACCAGTAGAGATAAGAATCTTTAACTTCTGGATACTTGGCCTTTATAGAATACTCAAGGGATGCCGCCACAGTAAAGGCAGTTATCATACTTGGCACTGCCACACCCAAGGTAAAGAGAGCATGTATGAGCTTGTAGTTGTTGGTTATACCGGGTTCTGTAAACTGGTGGTGAAGTCCTACCGGGAAGGATAGGATTAGGAAGAGAATGAACACAAGCCTTGCTGCACCATCGGAGTATAGCTTTCCTTCACCAGTTACTATTTTAGGAAGCACTGTGTAGAGCATCACATAAGCTGGCAGAAGCCAGAAGTAGACTACCGGGTGTCCAAAGGCCCAGAAGAGGGTCCTTGCCAAGGATGGGTTAATCTCTTGCACAAGGCCCAAAGACAAAGGCAGAAGTTGGAAAAGCACCTCTATAACAACGGGCACCACCATTATGACCCACATAATATGGTTTACGAGCATACCGTAGACCGCAAGTGGCACCTTTTGGCCGGGGTTTTCCCTCTTCCATGCTATATAGTTGGGTAGCCAGTCAAAAAAGAGGGGAACTATGGAACCTACTATCAAAAGTGCTGCGCCAAGGTAGAAAGTCCAGTGGGCAATAAGTGGAGGATAAAAGGTGTAAAGCACGTTTGCCTTGCCCGTAAACATGGCCCAGGCTGCCATAAGGGTGCCACCAAACATAAGGATAAGGGAGAGCCATTGGACAGCAGGCCTCAAAGGCTTTTTAAGATAGTAAAGAAAGACAATATTTCCAAGGGCCACTATGATTATGGTTGTAAATACTATGGCGTTTATAACACCGTGCAGGGTAAGACCTTGATAATATTCAATGCCCGCCACAGACATATCTTTTATCACACCAGCCCTATATAATACCTGCATGAGGCCATGGTAGATACCAAAGACAAGCAAGACAATTGGGAAGACTATCTCCGCCACAAGTATGTTTCTTATGGTCTTATCCACCTTCATGGCAAACCTCCTTATTTAACTACTATCTTTGCAGCCATATCCTGATGGCCTATACCACAGTACTCATGGCAAACTATGTGATAAACGCCGGGCTTGTCAAACTTATACCTTGCATAGGCCACCGTTCCTGGAACTGCCATGAGGTTTACGTTTGTGTTGTCAATTTGAAAGCCGTGGATCACATCACCACTTGTTAGGTAAATATCCACCACAGAACCAGCGGGTATTTCCACCTCTGCAGGCTCAAAGTACCACATCTTGGCAAGGTAGTGAAGCTCATACCTGTTGGGAGCGTGCTGTATCACTTTGCCCTCTGTAAATGGTTTTACGTCGGTAATACAAGTAGGCACATCAATGTTTAGCGCCTTTGCAGCATAGACTATAAGCCCTGCAAAGAAAGCCATGAGGGCTACTGCTAAGGTTAAAGCGGTTTTCTCTGCCCTATCCATGGCATCACCTCCTTATGGCTGGGTTTGGCCCCTGGAGACCATAACCAAATAAGTGGAAAGCCACACAAAAGCGTAGAAAGCCATCATGAGCAAGAAAAAGGCTACTGCGCCCTTTGGAAAGAAGCCCTCGTCCTTCATAGCACACCTCCTATAAGGATTTTTTATAAAAACATAAGTTGCACCTATAAGTATATGCACTTATATGTCTTTTGTCAATAGATTTCTGAAGAAAAATATTCTCAATAAGAAGTTTTAAGATTTAAAAGTTAGATTTTTAGAATATTCTTAAATGCACTACGGTGAGAAATTAAAGTCCATAGGCTTTCATCAGCATATTGATTTTCTAAATATAGTGACACGTTGATGCATGTCCACAATAATGTAGAGGCGGGTGGCGTGTTCCAAACCCGCCCTCGTGTCCAAGAGCCCCCAATAATTTTGAGCAGGTTTAGAACCTGCCCTACAAACCTTGTAATGTGGAAGAAGCTCATCCTTTTTAGGGGCACTGTATACTGTGCCTTTGTTAAAATTTCCTACATTTTTGGTTTTTTGATGGCACGCATTAGCATGCCCTACGTTTAATTGTCTAATTTATCTTTAGCAAAGATGCGGACGGTGTCAAACCACTACTTAGTTGATTTCTCGCCCAGAGTGTATTTTCAGAATATTCTTAAAGAAACATACATACTGCCCTTGTAATGTGAAAAGATAGAGCTATATTTATAAAATCCCATGCGGCTTATGGTCAACGGAAAAGATACGCACATGCCCGAAGGCATTAGTATACTTGAACTCCTTGAAAGACTGGAGATAAAGGTAAGGGAGGTAGGCTTGGCGGTGGCCGTAAACGGGGAGATAGTGCCAAAATCAAGGTATAAGGAGTATATACTTAAGGATGGAGATAGCGTTGAGATAGTAAACATTGTAGGAGGTGGATAGATGACGGATTATGAGAAGCTTCTTGAGGATGACTACTTGGAGATAGCAGGTAGGCGTTTTCGCTCAAGGCTTATCATAGGCTCTGGTAAGTTCAAAAGCTTTCAGGAGAACAAGGAGGTCCTTGAAGCCTCTGGTGCAGAGATTATAACGGTGGCCGTGCGTAGAGTAAACATAACAGATAGGTCCAAGGAGAACCTACTTGATTACATAGACCCCAATAAGTATCAAATACTCCCAAACACAGCTGGTTGTTATACGGCGGAGGAAGCCATAAAGACGGCCATGCTGGCAAGGGAGGCCACAGGAATAAACTGGATAAAGCTGGAGGTTATAGGAGACCAAAAGACCCTTCTGCCCGATATGGAGGAAACGTTAAAAGCTGCCAAGTTCTTGGTAAAGGAAGGCTTTGTGGTATTGCCCTATATCTTTGACGACCCTATTTATGCCAAAAAGTTTGAGGATGTGGGCTGTGCTGCTGTTATGCCACTTGCGGCGCCCATAGGTTCAGGCCTTGGTATGCAAAACCCTTATAATCTAATCTTCATAAAGGAAGCCGTTTCTGTGCCTGTTATAGTGGATGCCGGCATAGGCAGTGCTGCGGACATTCCACCCGTTATGGAGCTTGGTATAGATGCCATCCTTACCAACACAGCCCTTGCGGAGGCAAAGGACCCCATAAAGATGGCTGTGGCCATGAAGTATGCGGTCATAGCGGGTAGGCTCTCTTACCTTGCTGGCAGGATGCCAAAGAGGACCTATGCGGTTCCATCCTCTCCACTAAAGGGAGTTCCATTTAAGACATGATAGATGTGGCAGTGGTAGGCTCGGGCATATCCGGGCTATCTGTAGCATGGCATCTGTCAAAAAAAGGCTTTGAGGTAAAGGTCTTTGAAAAGGAAGACCTTCCTGGTGGAAACATACAAACCGTAAAGAAGGAAGGCTTTATCTTAGAGCTTGGCCCACAGACTATAATGGCAGACAAAAGGGTGGAAGAGTTCCTTTCCGATGCAGGAATAGAACCCGAATACGCTAGCGAAAGGGCCAAGATAAGGTATATTTACAAAAAGGGAAGGCTTATATCCTTGCCCCTGTCTCCCTTAAGCTTTTTAAAATCTCCCCTCCTTTCTCTTTTTGGAAAGATAAGGGTTCTAAAAGAGCCCCTTATAGCACCCTCCATAAAGCCAGAGGAGAGCATTGCGGAGTTTGTAATAAGAAGGCTTGGAAAGGAGTTTCACGATTACATAGTGGCACCTTTTATATCCGGCGTTTATGCAGGAGATACGGAAAAGCTCTCTGTAAAGTATGCAGTAAGAAGGGTCTATGAGCTTGAAAGGAACTTTGGAAGCCTTATAAAGGGAGCTATAAAGCTAAAGGCTTTGGGACCCGCTGGTAGGCTCATATCCTTCCCAGGAGGAAATTACACCTTAATTGAAAGGCTTTCTTCAGAGCTCTCTGTGGATACGGAGAACGTAGTCCTAAAGATCAGAAGGAAGGATGACAGGTTTATAATAGATGCCAAAAATGGTAAGTATGAAGCCAAGGCTGTAGTAGTGTCTGCACCAGCCACCTCCGCAGGCTACCTTCTTAGAGACATCTCTTGGAGTGCTTCCCAGGAGTTTGACCAGATATACTACGCACCTATTGTGGTGGTGCATGCAAGCGTAGAAAAAGGATCCATTCCAGAGGGCTTTGGCTTTTTGGTGCCAAGGGTGGAAGGCAAAAGGATGCTTGGTGTCCTCTTTTCTTCTCAAATATTCACCGGCAGGTCTCCAGAGGGCAAGGAGCTTCTTACCATATACCTGGGCGGTGCCACAGACCCAGAGGTGGTTGAATATGAAGATGAACTTATATACTCGCTTGTGGAAAAAGAACTAAAGGAAATCTTAAGAATAGACAAGGTCCAATTTTTGAACCTGACAAGGTGGAAAAGGGCTATACCACAGTATACGATTGGATATGGTAAATACCTTGACCTTGCCAAAACCTTGGAAGAGGAGAACCCTGGGCTATTTTTGACGGGCAACTACCTTTATGGTGTTTCTGTGGCGGACTGCATAAGGGCTTCTCATGATGTGGCGGAAAGGGTGGAGAGATTTTTAACAAGAAGATAATTACGTCGGGTTAGAAATTCCTTTTTATAGGCACGCATCAGCGTGCCCCTACCTTTAACTGTCTCATTTATTTTTAGCAGGGTGGAAGGGCATTGGCAAGCCCAGTCCTAACTAACTCCTCACCCGGCGTATTTTTAACAAGAAGATAATACCTCTTTTAAAATCCTCTTGAGCCTTGGATGGTGTGAGCCTTTCCAATAAATTTTCCCACAACCTGGGCATAGGGTAAAGTCTTTGCCATACTTATAGACCATGGGCGGTATTTTGTCTTTTATCTCTTCCTTATCCACGGGTAAAAGTGGGGAATTGCAATAATAACATCTGTTTAGCTTTAACTCTCCATTTATGCCAAAAAATTTCAAAATAAGACACAACTGCACCTTCCAATCATCCTTTGGGATTAGAAAATACTCTACTCCCCAAGCCTTCAGATGTTCTTCCATCTTCCTTGAAGTGGTGATAAAAACCCGACCAGGGTGCTTAAGAAGGTCTTTTTTATTTATGGCGCCCTCCAAGAGGAGGGCATCCTGGCCCAAAAGCCTTAGCCAATAGGCTATTTTATGGAGGTCCGCCTCAAGCAAGAACCTCTTCAAGCTCTTCTTTTTTGACCACCTCCTCAGGGTGGGCTATTCTACCAAGCACTGCGCTGGCTGCCACCACCGCCGGATTTGCCAAGTAGGCTTCGCTCTTTGGATGGCCCATCCTACCGGGGAAGTTTCTGTTGGAGGTGGATATGCACCTTTCACCCTCTGCCAATATGCCCATATGACCACCAAGGCATGGGCCACATGTAGAAACGGAAACAGAACAACCCGCCTCAAGGAATATGTCTATGAGGCCTTCTTTTAGAGCCTGCATATAGACCTGCTTAGAGGCTGGTATAACTATGCATCTCACATAAGGATGGACCTTTTTACCCTTTAGCACTTTGGCCGCTATCCTAAGGTCCTCTATCCTTCCGTTGGTGCAAGAGCCTATGAAGGCTTGGTCTATGGTTATGTGGGTAGATTCAGAAACGGGATGCACGTTGGAGGGAAGGTATGGCCATGCCACAAGAGGCTCTATCTTGCTTGCATCCCACTCATAGACCACCTCATAGTTGGCATCAGGGTCGCTCTGGTAAACCTTCCAGGGCTTTTTGGCCCTTTGGGAAACATACTCTATGGTCTTTTCGTCCGGCGCTATTATTCCGCTTTTGCCGCCTGCCTCTATGGCCATGTTGGCTATGGTTAGCCTCTGCTCCACAGAAAGGCTTCTTATGGCTTCGCCGTCAAACTCCATGGCCTTATAGAGGGCGCCATCCACACCTATATGGCCTATGGTGTAAAGGATAAGGTCCTTGCCCGAAACCCAGGGCTGTAATTTCCCATAGAAGATAAACTTCATGGTGGGTGGAACCTTCAACCATGTCTCGCCCGTTGCCATGGCGTAGGCTATATCGGTAGAACCCATACCTGTGGCAAAGGCTCCTATACCACCATAGGTACAGGTGTGAGAGTCTGCACCCACCACAAGGTCTCCCGGCACCACTATACCTTGCTCCGGCAATATGGTATGTTCTATGCCTTCACCCTCTTGGAAAAACCATTTTATATTGTGCTTCCTTGCAAACTCTCTTACTATCTTTGCCTGCTCTGCAGACTTTATGTCCTTGGCTGGCACAAAGTGGGATAGCACAAGGGCTATCTTCTCTGGGTCAAAGACTTTGTTTATTCCGTACTTTTCCAAGGTTTTTATGGCCAAAGGCGCAGTCACATCGTTGGCCATAACAAGGTCCACCTTAACAGTGATTAGCTCTCCTGAGTGGACCTCCTTTTTGCCCGCATGGTCGGCCAATATCTTTTCTGTGATAGTCATACCCATCACTTTACCTCCTTTACTTCTTCTTTCTTTTCCTCTACTTTAAACTCCTCTTTTTTGCACTCGTTTTTGACTTCTACACCATAAAGCTTTAGTATCTCCACCACTTCCTCGCAGGACATAGTTTCCTTTTCTAAGAGCCTTTTGACTACAGCCTGTATGGCCTCTTTATGCTCCAAAACTATCCTTTTTGCATCCTCATAAGCTTTTGTAAGTATATTCCTAACTTCCTCATCTATCTCTCTTCTTAGCTCCTCGCTTATATCCACGGAGGTAGTCATGCCACCGAGGAAGGGGTTTATGGTCCTTCTTACCGCCAAAGGTCCTACCCTTTCGCTCATGCCCCACATGGAAACCATCCTATAGGCAAGCTCTGTAGCCCTCTGAAGGTCGTTCTCCGCTCCCGTGGTAATACCTTCCTTACCATAAAAGACTTCTTCCGCTGCCCTTCCACCCATAAGGCTAAGTATCCTGGTATAAAGGTCTTGCTTGTCATACATATGCTTATCATCTATGGGCATCTGTTGTGTTACACCCAAGGCCATGCCCCTTGGAATGATAGATACTTTATGAAGGGGGTCTGTGCCGGGCACCATAAGGCTCATTATGGCATGGCCCATTTCATGGTAGGCTATCTTCTCCTTTTCTTTGGGAGATATAACCATGCCCTTCCTTTCAAGGCCCATGGTAATCCTGTCTATGGCATCTTCTATGTCTTGCATCTCTATGGCTTCTTTTCCTCTTCTTGCTGCAAGAAGAGCAGCCTCGTTCATCACATTGGCCAGGTCAGCACCGGTAAAGCCCGGCGTAGCTCTTGCCACTATCTCAAGGTCCACATCGGGCGCAAGCTTTTTATCCTTTGCATGCACCTTAAGTATCTCATACCTTCCCCTCACGTCCGGTCTTGGGATGAATATCTGTCTGTCAAACCTGCCGGGCCTCAATAGGGCTGGGTCAAGTATATCTGGCCTGTTGGTAGCTGCAATAACTATGATACCTTCTGAGGTGTCAAAGCCGTCCATCTCCACCAAAAGCTGGTTAAGAGTTTGTTCTCTTTCATCATGGCCACCGCCAAGGTTTATAGCACCCCTTGAACGGCCTACCGCATCAATCTCGTCTATGAATATAATGCATGGTGCATGCCTTTTTGCCGTATCAAAAAGGTCCCTTACACGGGCCGCACCCACACCCACAAACATCTCCACAAAGTCAGAGCCGGAAACGGATATAAAGGGCACGTGGGCCTCTCCAGCTATAGCTTTGGCAAGGAGTGTTTTACCCACGCCCGGTTCACCATAAAAAAGCACACCCTTTGGAGGTCTTCCACCAAGCCTTTGGAACTTTACAGGGTCCTTTAAATACTCTATTATCTCCTTTACCTCCTCCTTCACCTCTTCCATACCCGCCACATCTTGTAGTGTTACCTTTGGCTTCTCATCTATATAAACCTTTGCCCTGCTTTTTCCAAAGCTAAAGGCCCTTGAAGTAGGGTTGCCGCCGCTCACCTGCCTCATCATGTATATCCAAATACCTATAAAGAGCAGTATGGGAAGCCAAGAGACAAGGAAAGGCATAAGCCAACCGCCCTCTTGCGTTACAACTTCAACTTTTACACCCTTTTCTATAAGCTTGTTAACAAGGTCAGAGCCAGGGGGTATGCCCGTTTCTATCCTTTGACCCTCTGTGGTTATGCCGGTTAATATATTATCTTTAATCTTTACTTCTTTTAACTTACCCTGGTCCGCAAGCTCTATAATAGTGTTTACAGGAGTTTTGACTGCAATGTGTTCTCTATTACCTTCAAAAAGGTTAAAGGCCAAAACCATAAAACCCAAAAGTATCACCCATACAAAAAGGCTCTTCATCCACTGCATTCTTTTACCTCCGTACTTAAGAATTTAATAATAATCATGTGTTAGGGCTTTTCAAGTAGGAACCCCTTCTTATACTCTTTATAGCCCTATCCACGTCCTTAAGGTTTCTTAAATTATAAACTTTATAGATAACCCTTCTTTGTATGGCAATTGGAAGGCTTAAAAAAGCTTTTCTATTCAACTCTATGCCATTAAATACTTTACTTATTGCCTCCTGCGTTAAGCTTTCTAAAACTTCCTCTTCATCTTTTAGGATCTCCCTAAGCCTCAGAAAGCTTTCTTCAAGCTTTAGATTTAATTTTTTAAGCTCTGGGACAATTTTATGTCTTATAAGATTCCTTGCTATCTTTAGGTTATAATTGGTAGAATCTTCAACCCATTCTTCACCTTTTAGTCTTACAAAATCCTCTATCTCTTCCCTTTTTGTAAGATAAAGAGGCCTTATCACATTTCCTTCCTTCTCTTCAAAGCCCAAAAGGCCCTCCCTGCCCGAACCTCTTACAAGCCACAAAAGTATGGTCTCTACCAAGTCGTTAAGGTGATGGGCTGTGGCAATAAGGTCAAAGCCCTCTTCTCTCCTTATCTCTTCCAAGGCTTGGTAGCGTAGCTCCCTCGCCCTTGCCTCCAGATTACCCCTTTTGGTATCTATCTCTAACCTCTTTACAAATATCTCAAGGCCCTTCCTTTTGGCAAACTCCACGCAAAAAGCCTCATCTCTAAAGGCCTCTTCTCCCCTTATGCCATGGTTTATGTGTGCAAGGGCAAGTCTGCCTATACCCAAGAACTCCTTTAACTCCAATAGGGCAAGGGCCAAAGCTACCGAATCCACACCACCAGAAAAGGCCACCAATAGCCTTGCACCTTTTGGTATAAGCCTTTTGCTCCTTTGAAGGGTTGCCACCTTTCTTAAAAGAACGTGGTACTTCATCCCTTAAGCCTTTTCTTTACCTCCTCGTAAAAGGGATGGGGAACGCCTTCAAGATGAAGTTTTTCAAGAAGGTCAAGGGCCTTTGACCTTTCTCCCTTTCTCTCAAGAAGGTAAACCATGATCTCATAGGAGTTAATCTGTGGCAAGCTACCTCCGTTTCTTTCCTTTAGTTCTTCCTTATATTCATCAAAAAGGCTTAGGTCCATGGAGGCATACCTTTCCATCCTTTCAAAGTCCTTTAGCTTTTGAGAAAGCATGAGAAGGTCGTTAAGTATTAGGTGTTTTTCATAGGCCGATTGGGCGAAGTCAAGGGCTCTTAAGTATAACCATTCTGCATCCTCATACTTTCCATCAAGCAGGGCCGTCTGGGCAAGGGTTCCAAGAAAAGTGGCTTTCGTATAGCCGGGGTTTTGCACCTCTCCGCTGTCAAAGTGCTTGGCTTTAAATGGGAATCTCATATCCTTGATGCTTTTTAAAGAAAAAAAGTATTTAACACGTTTTTGGTCCTTAGGGTCCAAGCCTTCATACCAATCCCAAAGGTCAAGGGTCTTTAAAATACCCCCCTTTTCTCTGAATATGCGAAAAACCTTACCAATCATAGGTACTTCCAACACCCTCTATAACCATTTCTCTCTTTACTTCCCTTATTTGATTGTCTTCGTCCACATAAACCAAAAAGGGTCTGTAATTCTTTAGTTCTTCCTCATCAAAGAGGCCGTAGGAGGCTATTATGATTATGTCTCCTACTGCTCCAAGCCTTGCGGCGGCACCGTTTAGCCTCACTTCGCCAGAGTACCTTGGTGCTGGTATTACATATGTAGAAAAGCGTGCACCGTTGCTCACATTATAAACCTCTATCTTTTCAAAAGGTAAAAGGTTTGCAGCCTCCATAAGAGCAAGGTCAAGGGAAAGGCTTCCCTCGTAGTGAAGCTCTGCACCAGTAATCTTAACCCTATGCACCTTAGACTTTAGCATAAACCTCTGCATCCTTACCTCCAAAAGGTATAAATATATAAATATAGCTTAAACCTTAAGTTGTGTGGAAATTAATACACAGGTTGAAGCAATAGTACTTTTCAACTGACGAATGTGTATTATAATTATATCACTATGATATACTCAGAAACAGTTAAATACGCTCTGTTGGCTTTGGCTTATTTAGCAGTAAATAGGGACAGGCTGGTAAAGGTGGAAGAGATTGCGGAAGCCCAAAGGATACCCAAGCCCTTTCTCTCTAAAATATTCCATAAGCTTGCAAGGGAAAGGGTTTTAAAATCCTACAAGGGACCCACTGGGGGCTTTACCCTTGCGGTGCCTCCAGATAAGATCACCATAATGGACGTTATAAAGTATCTGGATGAGGATTATAAACTGGACTACTGCGCCCTTAGGCCCGGAAGGTGTGAAGAATGGAACGTCCTACCCTGTGCAGTGCATGACAAATGGACCAAGCTTAGACAAGAGATTCTGGAATACCTTAGCACAACCACCATAGCAGAGTTGGCAGAGGTGGAAGAAAAGCACAGAAAGCCAGTCAATTCAGCTAAGTTATAACATACTCCAGCCTGTCCTTGAACTCCTCCTGCTTTCCCTTGTTCCACCTTTGCACCGGTCTATAATAACCCACTATCCTTGAGTAGGTCTCTGTTTCCTTCCCGCATATGGGACAGGTAAAGTGTTCTCCCTTTATATAGCCGTGGTCCTCGCATACAGAGAAGGTGGGAGTTATGGTAATGTAAGGCACTGGATAGTTTTCAAAGACAAACTTTACAAACTTGGCTACCGTTTGCTCCTCTGGAGACTCTTGCAGGAAAAAGTGGATAACCGTTCCACCTGTATAAAGCACCTGTAGGTCCTTTTGGTGTTCCAAGACCTCTATGGGGTCATCGGTGTAGTTCACCGGCAAGTGGGTGGAGTTGGTGTAGTATGGCTCCTTTTCTCCAGCAGTGATTATATCTGGAAACTTACTCTTATCTATCTTGGCCAGCCTGTAAGAAGCTCCTTCTGCGGGCGTAGCCTCAAGGTTATAAAGATGTCCCGTTTGCTCTTGGAATTCGGAAAGTTTCTCTCTCATAAACTTGAGGACCTTTATGGCAAAGGCCTTACCTTCTGGCTCTGCTATGGACACACCAAGGAAGTTTAAACATGCCTCGTTCATACCCACAAGGCCTATGGTTGAAAAGAAGGTATCAAAAGATTCAAGGTATTCCCTTGAGTAGGGCATAAGCCCCCTTTTGAGATTTCTCTCTATAACCTTCCTTTTTATTTCCAAGCTATCTCTTGCAACCTTCATCAGGTACTCAAGCCTTTCAAAGAATTCCTCTTCACTCTTTGATAGGTATCCTATCCTTGGCATGTTTATAGTTACAACGCCTATGGAGCCAGTTTTGTCTGCGCTTCCAAATAGACCACCCATCCTACTTCTTAACTCTCTTAAATCCAGCTGCAATCTACAGCACATACTCCTTATGTCCTCCGGCCTGAGTGAGCTGGATACAAAGTTCTGGAAATAAGGTATGCCGTATTTGGCCGTCATCTTCCATAGAAGCTCTGCATTGGGCGAGTAAAAGTCAAAATTCTTGGTTATATTGTATGTTGGGATAGGGAAAGAAAAGATGCGCCCATTGTAATCTCCTTCCATCATGATTTCCATAAAAGCCCTGTTTATCATATCCATCTCTTTCTGAAAGTCTCCATAATAGCCTATATCCTCCCTTTCCACACCGCCTATAATCACAGGCTTTTTCTTCATATCCTCTGGCACCGTCCAGTCAAAGGTAAAGTTTATAAAGGGTGCCTGAGAGCCCCATCTTGAGGGTACGTTCAAGGAGAATATAAATTGTTGCATGAGCTGTTTTAGCTCATCATAGGATAGCCTGTCTATCCTTACAAAGGGTGCAAGGTAAGTATCAAGAGAGTTAAGGGCTTGAGCACCAGCAAACTCCATCTGGGCAACGCCCAAAAAGTTTACAATTTGACCAAGCAAGGAAGAAAGGTGCTTGGCAGGCCCGGCGGTCACCTTACCCTTTCCACCCCTAAAGCCCTTTCTAAGAAGGTCCTCCATGGACCATCCTGCACAGTATCCTACTATGCCATGGGATAGGTCGTGTATATGAATATGACCCTCCCTATGGGCCTTTGATATGTACTCTGGGTAAACATGGGTAAGGGTGTAGTGGGCTATAAGAGTCCCCGCAGTATGGAGCATAAGGCCGGAGAAGGAATAGGTGGCGTTGGCGTTCTCCTGAACCCTCCAGTCTTGTTGGTATATGTAGTCGTTTACCACCTTTTCCGCATCCACTATGGCCTTTGATATGTCTCTAAGCTCCTCCCTTTTTTTCCTATAGAGTATGTAAGCCTTTGCAGTTTTGGCAAAACCATGAAGTATAAGCCTTTCCTCAACTATGTCTTGTATCTCTTCCACATGAACCTTATCCTTTTTAAGCTCCAAAACCTTTTCTATTACCTCATCGCACAGGTCCTTTAAAACACCTTCCTCCAAAGGCTCGCCAACGGCCTTAAAAGCCTTGGATATGACCCTTTCAATCCTGCTTCTGTCAAACTCTTGCAATGTGCCATCCCTCTTTATTACTTGAGGAAGCTGACCATAATACCTTTTTTTGAGCTCCAAGGGGCTTTCTATCTTCAACATGATACACCTCCTTCACAATTTATGATTTTAATATCATAAAAGTTCTTTAACTAATTTTCAATCTAAAAAACAACATAAACAAAAGGTTTAGAGTATGTTGTTTCTAACTTATGGGGAAACTATAACTTTTTTATATCCAAAAACTTTAAGGCTAAATGGGTAATTATCTCCTGCCTCTCTTTTCCCTTAGGTAGGCTTTTCCTCATATCTTCCAATGTCTGCTTTATATCCTCTATGTTTTGTGGTAGGGACCCTTCTATGTATTCCCTTATGGCCCTTGAGAGGGCGGGAACTTTACCAGAGGTGGATATACCTATAACCACATCACCTTTTACCACAAGGGCAGGAAATATAAAGGAGCAATAATCTATACTATCCACTGAGTTGCAAAGTATGCCTTTTTTCTTGCAGTATTGGTATAGCCTCTTTTGAAGCCTTATATCATCCACAGCCACTATGACCATAAAGGCACCTTTTATATCTGCAAGCCTGACCTTCCTAAGGGTAAGCTCTATTTTTCTTTGATTGTATAACTCTCTTATGCCCTCTGTTATTTTTGGGGATATGACCCTTATCCTTGGCTCAAAAAGTAAGAGCTTTTCTATCTTTCTCTCCGCCACCTTTCCACCACCAACCACCACAACTTCTTTATCCTTTAAATCCACAAAAACTGGAAAGTAGGGCATAGTTTATAATCTAAGATATGAAACCCATTTTGGACTTTTTACCTTTTCTACTTTTTTTGGTGGTGGTTCTCGCCAGCGTAGCGGGAGGGGACATATTAAGATTGATAGGAGGTGTAGCCATGAGCTTTTCACCCTTTATAGTGATAGCTATTGCCATTATTGTATTTTTGGCTGCTTCGGTAAAGATAGTGCCAGAATACCAGAGGGCTGTTATCTTTAGGCTTGGTAGGGTAATTGGGGCCAAGGGGCCAGGCCTTTTTATACTTATACCCATAATAGATAAGATGGTAAAGGTGGACCTAAGGACTGTAACCCTTGATGTGCCAACACAAGACATAATAACCAGGGACAACGTTTCTGTAAGCGTGGACGCAGTGGTGTATTTTAGGGTTATAGATCCTGTAAAGTCCATTGTGGCTGTAGAGAACTACCTTTATGCCACTTCTCAGATAGCTCAAACAACCTTAAGGAGTGTATGCGGTGCTGTAGAGCTTGATGAGCTTTTATCGGAAAGAGAAAAGCTAAACTTACAACTGCAAGAGATTATAGACAGGCAGACAGACCCATGGGGTATTAAGGTGGTTGCCGTTGAACTAAAGAGGATTGACCTACCAGAGGAGCTAAGAAGGGCCATGGCAAAACAGGCGGAGGCAGAAAGGGAAAGAAGGGCCAAGATAATAGCGGCGGAGGCAGAATACCAAGCGGCCCAAAAGCTTGCGGAAGCGGCGCAGATACTTGCCACACAGCCCATAGCTATACAGTTGAGATATCTTGAAACTATACAGAGCGTAGCCAACAAGCCCGGCAACACGGTGCTTATACCTATTCCCACAGAGCTTTTTAGAGTGTTCTTCAGTGAAGGTAAGGGTTAATAGGGCAGGGGTAATATTCATAGGGATAACCATCTTTTTGGGCGTTGCAGCGGTCAATACTGCAAATAACCTACTTTATCTTGTGGTCTCCTACATGCTTTCTTTTATGCTACTTTCCGGTATGCTTTCCCTTTATAACCTTAAGGGCCTTGAGGTTTTGCTTTTGCCACCGGAAGAAGTATATGCTGGCTTGGAAACACCTTTTAGAGTGGTAGTGAAAAACCAAAAAAGGCTACCTTCCTTTCTAATAGAGGTAAAAAGCGGTAAAGGCTATTGTCTATTTCCCTTTATAAAGGAAGAGAGTGAAGGCATCATACACATATACTTTGAAAAAAGGGGCTTATACGAAAACCTGGAGGTGGAAATTTCCTCTTCCTTTCCTGTGGGCCTTTTTGAAAGGTTTTATAGTTTAAGTGTGCCGTTGAACCTGGTAGTCTTCCCTAAGCCTTTGAAGGCCAGCGAAAGTGCTTTGAACTCCGTAGGCAAGAAGGAGGGCATTACTCCTCGCCACAGTAGGATAAAAGGTTATGAAGAGCTTGAGGGTATAAGAGAATACACGAACGAGCCAATAAAACTTATACATTGGAAGATCTCTGCAAAAACGGGAGACATTTATGTAAAGGAAATGGTAGAAGAAGCTTCTCCGCCTATCATACTATCTTTGGACAGCGTGGATGGAAGCTTGGAAGAACGTATTTCAAAGCTTACCTACCTAATTGTTAAGTTTATATCTCAAGGAAGAGCAGTGGGCTTGGAACTTCCCCATATCACCATAGAGGCTTCCACTGGCACAGCCCACAAAAGAAGAATGCTTAAAGAGTTAGCCCTCCTGTAAAAAGGCCTTTGGATAGGACCCCAAAACCTTTACCATCTGCGCCCTCTCCTGAAGCAAGTCAAGAGCCTTTTTTACCCTTTCCTCTTCCACATGCCCTTCAAGGTCTACAAAGAACACATAGTCCCATACCCTTTTCTTTGAAGGCCTGGATACTATCTTAGTTAGATTCACACCATACTTATAAAAACACTCCAAGGCCCTAAAGAGGGCTCCAGCTTCATCCTTTACTGCAAATATAAGGCTTGTTTTGTCGTTGCCCGTGGGCTTCATAGCCCTTTTGCCAATAACTATAAACCTTGTGTAGTTGTTGGGATTGTCTTGAATATTCTCCGCCAAGATGTTAAGGTGGTAGGTATAGGCTGCCACTTCACTGGCTATGGCGCCCGCATCTTCCATCTCTATAACCAGCTCGCAAGCCTTTGCCGTGCTTTCTGTCTCAATAAGGCTCACAGTAGGTAGGTTTTTCCTTATCCACTCCTTACATTGGGCCAAGGCATGCCTGTGGGAGTATATGGTTTTTATATTGCTTAATGTATTGCTTGTGGAAAGAAGGTTTAGTTTGACTGGTATAACTATCTCACCTACAATCTTTAGGTCAGACTCTAAAAACATATCCAAGGTGTAATTGACCACTCCCTCTGTGGTGTTTTCCACAGGCACCACTCCATAATCCACCCTGCCAAGCTCCACCTCCCTAAAAACATCACCTATGGTGCTTACAGGCACATAGTGGGCCGAAAAGCCAAAGTATTCAAGGGCTGCTTGGTGGGTAAATGTGGCCTTTGGGCCAAGGTAGGCGATCCTTAGTTCCTTTTCCAAAGAAAGACAGGCCGAGATTATCTCTCTGTATATGTGAAGTATGGCTTCTGTAGGAAATTCCTCTCCATATACTTCTTTGTTTAGCTTTATCATTCGGTTTATTATTTCCTTTTCCCTTTCTGGGGCATGCACTTCAAGGCCAAGCTTCTTTTTTACCTCACCTACCCTCTTTGCAAGCTTTGCCCTTTCATTCAAAAGATGGAGTATCTGCTGGTCTATTTCGTCTATCTTAAGCCTTAATTCCTTTAGTTCATCCATTAGTCTTTATATGCATATAAATACTATCCGTATAAGCCTCCGTAGGAGGCATGTGCCTTTCCTTAGATTTCCAGTATTTCCTACGCCTTCTGTAAATATCTCTAAGATACTCTTTAAGCGTAAGGCTTGGGTATTTGCCCTTTGCTACCTTGTGAAGGTGCCACCACCACTTTTCTATAGGTTGGCTATCATCATCCTCCATAGGCTCGTCAGAGTTTTCAAGAAGTTCAAGGAACCTATGCACATTTTGAAAGAGCTTCTTATCCGCCTTTCTAACATAAATGCTATCCTCAAGGCCCTCTTGATGCACTTTTTCCCTTAGCTTGATTATGAGGTCTGGATATCCCACGCCGTAGTTAAATAAAAGCTCCACCTCCGCAAAATAAATATAATCTGTATCAAGTTCTCTCTTAAATTCGCCCATAACAAAATTAAATTATATACCATGAGGAAAATCATTGTAGTGGGTAGTGGTGTTATAGGGCTAAGCTGTGCTATGTACCTTGCCCATGAGGGGCATCATGTACAGGTTATCACCAGAAACCCAGAGGAGGCCACCTCTTGGGTGGCTGGTGGCATGCTGGCACCCTTTTCCGAGGGCTTGGAAGGGGAGCTTTTTGATTTTTCTTACAAAAGCCTAAAACAATATCCAGAGTTTATAAGGTTTGTAAAGGAGGTTTCTGGCCAAAGGGTTGACTTTTGGGAAGGTGGTATATACAGGGTAGTCTTAAAGGAAGAGAAGGAGCTTTTGGAGATAGCCAAAAGGTATAAGGATATGGGATATGAGTTGGAAGTGTTGGAAAAGGGAGATTGGCTTTCGGAAGAGGTTCTTTGCCTTATTAATTATGTGGAGGAGGGCTGGGTGGATGCAGAGATGCTTATGGATGGCCTCCTTTTTGCCATGAATAGGCTTGGTGTGGAGATTAGAATTGATGAGATTGTAAAAGTGGAAAAGAGTAAGGATGAGATAACCCTTTTAAAGGGTCTAAAAGGGAATTATACGGCAGATTTTTATCTTTTTGCCCTTGGGGCCTGGACTGGAGAGCTTTTTGACCTTCCCGTATATCCTATAAAGGGCCAAGCTTTAAAGCTTAAGGGAGAAAGGCTTCCAAGGGTGCATTACTCTTCCATCTCCTACCTTATACCAAGGGATAGCTATCTTTATGTTGGTGCCACCTCCGAGGATGTGGGCTTTTTATCGGGTAATACCCTTGAGGGTATAAAGAGACTTTCGGAAGGTGCCATAAGGGTCTGTCCATCCCTTTCAAAGGCTAAGGTCTTTGGCATGCTCTACGGCTACAGGCCAGCCACACCAGACGAAAAGCCCATCTTTGAAGTGGGACAAAACTATATGGTGGCTACTGGACACTACAGAAATGGCATTTTGCATGCGCCGATAACTGCAAGGATAGCCTTGGAGTATTTGAAAGGTGAAAGGCCATACTTTATAGACCTTTTTTCCCATAGGAGGTTTTCTTAAGGAAGTGCCGAGGTAATAGATTAATCCTTTTGCAAAAAATAAATGAGACAAAGAAACTATGGCAAAAGACTAAGAAAAGAACAGGAAATAAACCTTAACCGAAACTTAACCAAACCTTAAAGATTTCTTAACAAAAAGCCCATAAACTTAGTCCAAAACCTTAAGGAGGCAAAGCCATGGGTGAGTATTTTGGGGACGTATTGAAAAGAGCCTTGAGTAGGAGAGAGGTATTAAAGTCTGCCATCTTTGGTAGTGCGGGCCTTGCTCTTGTAGCCTGTGGTGGGGGTGGTGGCTCCTTGGCGGAGGCAACCCAACCACCCTTGAGCTTTAAAACCATCTATCCAAACACAGAGGACAAGATAACTGTGCCAGAAGGCTACAAGCACAACGTGGTAATAAGGTGGGGAGATGCGCTGGATAGTGGTCCAAACCTAAATTGGGACAGCATCTACCAAAATGGTCCCACGGACCAAGATATAGAACGTCAAAAGAATTGCTTTGGTTATAACTGCGACTTTTTGGGCTTTTTCAAAACTCCCAACGGGAAAATCCTCCTTGCCATAAACCACGAATACGCAAACCCAGAGCTCATGTTTAGCAACTTTTTAGATGCTCAAGGCAATCCAAACTCTGGAAGGCCTACGGCAAATGAGTCAAGGTTTATGCTTGAGGCCCACGGCGTTTCCATAGTGGAGGTAAGAAGAAGGCCCGATGGCTCTTGGGAGTATGTGAAAGGCTCATCATACAATAGAAGGATAACAGGCTCAACGGAGATAGACATATCCGGTCCTGCAAGGGGGCACAGTTTGATGAAGACTTCTCAAGAACCAACTGGCACAAAAGTACTTGGCACTCTCAACAACTGCGCAGGAGGGAAAACGCCTTGGGGCACCATGCTAACCTGTGAAGAAAACTTTAACTCATACTTTTATGGAGATATAAACCAGGTGCAGGACCCTACAGTTAAGGCCATACACCAAAAGTATGGTGTGCCAAGTGGCTACAGCAAGTATTACGGCTTTCATAACATAGACAGCAGGTTCAACATAAACCAAGAGCCTAACGAAGCCTTTAGGTTCGGGTGGGTGGTGGAGATAGACCCAATGGACCCAAGCAAAAAACCCGTAAAGAGGACGGCCCTCGGAAGGTTTAAGCATGAAGGGGCTACATGCGTGGTGGCACCAAATGGTAGGGTAGTGGTCTATATGGGAGATGATGAGAGGTTCCAGTATGTGTATAAGTTTATAACCAAAGGCACATACAACCCAAACAACAGAGATGCTAACTGGGGACTTTTGGACGAGGGAGAGCTTTATGTAGCAAAGTTTAACGATAATCTTACAGGCCAATGGATGCTAATAGCCAGGTGTGAGAAGAATCCCGATGGCACATATCAGATCACACCAAACCCAGCCCTTCCGCAGGAATTTCAAAATGACCCAGCCCTATGCTTTATAAACACCAGAGGAGCTGCCGACGCCCTTGGAGCTACCAAGATGGACAGGCCGGAGGATGTGGAATGGAACCCAATGAGCAAAAGCGTATGGGTGGCACTTACATACAATGAGAGAAGGGGTCAATCTGGTCAACCTCCCGCAGATGCTTCAAACCCAAGGTCACCCAACTATATGGGCCATATACTTGAGATCATGGAAGACAATCAAAACCCAGCTTCCACAACTTTTAGGTGGCAGATACCAGTGCTATGTGGAGACCCAAACTCTCCGATAATAGATAATAGGCTCATCATCTACGGACAGTTTGCAAACTCTCAGGTGCCAGCCATATCAGCACCGGACAACTTTGTGATAGACAAACTTGGCAACGTGTGGATAGCCACCGATGGAAACCCAAGCTCAAGCAGGCTCAATAAAAACGATGGAGTTTATGTTTTAAATCCCTTTACAAAAGAGCTTAAAATGTTCCTTTCTGGAGTAAAGGGCTGTGAAATATGCGGTCCCGAGTTTTCCGATGATTGGAAGACTTTCTTCTGCAACATACAGCATCCGGGAGAAACAGATACCAATAACCCCTCAAGCAGGTGGCCCTATGATGGCACGGCCAACATTCCAAGGCCTTCTACCGTAGCGGTTTGGAGAGAGGATGGAAGGGAGATATTCGCATAAAGCATGCCTTGCCTTCCTTCTCCTCCTTTTTTACACAAAGCTGGGCTCATAAGCCCAGCTCTTTTATATTCTTAAGACTGCCTTGTCCTTTTCTTGATCACGCATGATAAAATAAATCCTGTGGGACGCAAGATTAAAAACATTAAAAAGAAGCTTAGAATAAGAAAGAAAAAGGAGAAAAAACTTATTGAAATATATCAAGAACGATTTATAGAGTCTCTAAAAGACCTTAAAATACCTCTACTTCTCCTACACTTTTCCATTAGCATTGGCACTTTGGGCTATATGATGCTTTCAGGTGGTAATTTTATAGACTCCATCTATATGACTGTTATTACTATTGGAACCATAGGATTTGGTGAGATAGCAAAGGGGACGGACACGCCTATTGGTAGAATTTTTACAACTTTATTGGCTGTAATGGGTATTGGCGTGTTTACTACCTCTGCCACGGTCATTATAAGCATATTTTTAAAAGGGAACTTACTAAATCTACTAAAATATATACGTATGCTTTCTCAGATAGAAAAGTTAAAAGACCATGCCATTATATGTGGTTATAACAGGGCTTCTGCATGGTTGGTGGAGGCTCTAAAAAGAAGAAAAATAGAATTTGTGGTCGTAGACGCAAGAGAAGAAGCTCTTAAGTATATCCAACTTCATAATATTAAGTACTTTATAACGGAAGAACCTTTTAAGAAAAGCGCCCTAATAGCGGCCGGTATAGAAAGGGCAAAAATACCTTATAGCCAATATGGAAGATGAAGCAAAAAATATAGCGGTAATTGCCACCGCAAGGCTTTTACAACCAGACAAGGAAAAACTCTTTATATACTCTACCGCACCCACGGACGGCAGCGCCAAAAAGTTAGAAGAGCTTGGCGCCAATAAGGTAATTGTCCCAGATAAGCTTATAGCTAACAGGATATTCTCCTACATGCTTCATGAGACAAGTGGATACGTTTCGGACCTTTTTGATAGAATAGCTTACGGGGAAGAAGGAGAGCTGGAGATAGTGGAGCTTAACGTTGGAGAAAGTAGCCATCTTGTAGGCAAAAGGTTAAGGGATATGGACTTAAGAAAGACCTACGGAGTTACCATCATAGGAATAAGGAAATTGGATGGAAGCATTGATCTAACCGTATCCGGCGATACAAAGATAGAAAGTGGGGATACCTTATTACTCCTTGGCAAGCCTTCCAATATACGTAAAGCTATGAACTTTTACAGGGAGGTTTTACATGAAGCTTAAAAAGATAATGACAGACTTCTTCCTTCTTATGGCTCTTACCACCAACCTTAGCTTTATATTCAATCCAAATCCATATGAGCTTGTAATAACGGTTATAACCAATCTTACAGCTACCATACTTAAACTCGGAGAGGGCAAAATACTGGCTACAGAGATGACTGCGGCAAGCCTTGTGGCAGACCTTCACCTTATTCCAGCCACCTTTATATATTTTTTGGGTGATGTTCAGGAAGCAGTAAGCCTTGCCATAGGGGCCTTGGCAGCCAATATAATATCCATCCTACTTTCTATCATAGAAGCCATATTTAGCTATCTATCAGAGGAGTAGGCTGTCCATAAGCCTTAGCCTTTCCCTTTCTATGGCTTCTCCAAGCTCCTTTCCTTTTAGGTGTTTAAAGTTTTCCACATCTACTTTGATAAACCTTAACCTTTCCATGTAAAGTTTTACCTTTTCCTTTTGGTAAAGCATGAGGATAAGCAAGAGTGCTGTGGGCTTTCCCTTAAGGGTAAGGTAGATTTCAGAAGGCTTTTGTGCCTTTTGGAGTTGGCTTATGAGATTGTGTAGGCTTTCTTTCATCAGTTTGTAGCTTTCTCTTACCCAAGAGGGTGCGCTAATCTCCTTGAGAAGGTCCTCTCCCTTTGTATCTTTTAAAAGCAAAAGCAAAAATACCCAGCCATAGTCCAAGGCCTCCTGTGGAAACTCTATCTTATGCCAGCTTACTATATCCTTTAGCCTTTCCAAAAGGCTTTCCAGCTCCGGCTTAAATACAAAGCCTTCTATGATCTGTTCAAGAACACCATACCTTTTGTAAAGCCTAAGTATTTCCAAAAGCCTCTCTTCTCTCAGAGCAAGCCTTAGCTCGTTGAGGATCCTACCCCTCGGTGCCTTCTTTAACAGCCCAAGGCTTACAGCCTTTTTGAGGAGCTTTTCTGTGCCTTTGGATAGCTTAAAGCCAAACCTTCCCGCAAACCTCAAAGCCCTCAAAATCCTAACCGGGTCCTCCACAAAGCTCATGGGATGTAAGACCCTTATAATTCCATCCTTTAGGTCCCTCAGGCCTCCAAAGTAGTCAATAAGAGTGCCAAAATCCTCCGGGTTTAGAGAGAGGGCCATGGCGTTTATAGTAAAGTCCCTTCTTAGGAGGTCTTCTTTTAGAGTTGCCCACTCCACCACAGGGTAAGAGCCGGGATGCGGGTAGGTTTCCCTCCTTGTTGTAGCAAACTCCAGCTTATAGTCCTTATATTTCATGTGGGCCGTGCCAAACTCTTGAAAGGTGTGGCAATTCACTTGCCATTTTTCTCCAAGCTTGCAGGCAAGAGCTATGGCATCACCTTCCACCACCAAGTCAAGGTCCCATATTCTTTTTCTCATAAGAAGGTCCCTTACTACACCACCCACCAAGTAAACCTTATAGCCCAGCCCTTTTGCTTCCTGTCCTATCTCCTCAAGAAGTCCTCTTATATCTTCTGGTATGCTTATCTTCTTTTCAATGGCTCTAAGGCCTTGTATATGCCTTCTGTAGGCATGCAAAAGGTCCATCCTTGTTATAACACCCACAACCCTATCCTTTTCCACCACGGGTATGAGCTTTTCCCCATACTTGGAAAGTATTTCCTCTGCCTTCCATATAAAGTCCTCCAGCTCCAAGGTATGAAATTCTTCCACCATAAAATCTTTTACCTTTCCCTTTATGCCGTGCCTTTGGGCCTTGAGAAGGTTTTTCTTATACACAATGCCTACAAGCCTTCCTCTATCGTCTATGACCGGTGCCCCCGCATAGTTCCTTTGACTTAGCTCAAGAAGGGCAAGGTCAACGTCCATATCTTCATGGATCAAAAAGGGTGGATAGCTCATTATCTCTTTTACCTTCAAGGGAACTTTTTCGCCTTTTAAGAGGGCTTCAAGAAGGCCCTTTAGCCTCTCAGCTGGCACTCCTTCAAACTTGCCAGCACTGGCAAACTCATGCCCTCCACCTCCAAAGCTTTCAAGCACGGCGGATACATCAAATTCACCCCTTATGGACCTACCAAAAAGGTAGCTTTTGCCACCCGCTTCCACTATAACAAAAAAGGCAGAGGATTCTTTTATCTCCTTTAGTTCATAAAGCAAGCTCAAAATATCCGGTTTATACTCTTCCATCCTAAGAACCACAAGGCTTATCTTCTTTCCATCCACATATAGGCTTTCCAAGCTTACCATATGCTTTGAAAGAAGGTCTATCTCCTCCTTGCTTATACCACCGCTAAGGCTTTTTCTAAGGAGGCTAAGGTTCAAACCCCTTTCTAAAAGCCATGCGATAGCCTTGGCATCCCTATAAGTGGTGCCTTCGTAAGTGAGCATGCCCGTATCCTCGTATATGCCAAAAGCTAAAAGGGTGGCTGATAAAGAATCTATTTCTATCTCTTTTTCCATCAGCTCTTCCACTACAAGGGTGGTGCAACTTCCCACGCTATCCACCTTTCCTTTAAAGCCCTTTGGAGCCTTTGGATGATGGTCGTAAATGTATATGTCCCTTATTCTATCTCCGAAGCTTTTGAGGTATTCTTCATAGTTGTGGCTGTCTACCAAAAGAAGGTCAAATTTCTCTGGAAGTTCTTCCAGTGTGCGGAATCGGTCAGAAAAGGAGCTTAAAACCTCGCTGGCTCTCTTAGAAAGGTAAGAGGGCCTTAAAAGATAGGCATCCTCATAAAGGAGTAATAGTCCGTAGGCACAAGATAGGGCATCAAGGTCTGCACCCTCCTCAAGTATGATAACTTTTGGCATAAGGTTAAAATTATATTGTGGAAAAGCTTTTACTTTTTTCTATTCTTGGCTTTGTATTGGGTGTAGGCTTTGTAGAGCTTACATACAGATTTATAAAAAAAGGCCTTTTGAATTTCTACTTCCTTAGCCTCCCATTAAAGCTTTCCCTTTGGGCCTTTGGCCTTTACCTTTCATATGTTTTAGGAAGCCTTTTTAGCTTTGTTTTGTGTCTGCTTGGCTTTCTCTTTGGCTTTTTTTCAATGCTTATACTTAGGGGGTATGTAAAGGATGGAAGACCTAAGGATGCTTGAACCTCTTTTTCAAAATAGCCTTTTCCAGTTTTTTCTTTATATGGCCCTTATTCAACTTCTTGCACAAGTTTTTTTAGACAGAAGGGTAGCCTTCTGGATAGCCTCGGTAAGCGCCACAGTTTTGTGGCTTAGGTCCTTTGACCCACTAACACCTCTTAAGGCATGGCTTATAGTTCTCTTCATATTTAGCCTGTATCTGATACCAAGGCTACTTTTCCACTTTAACATCTTTCTATACCTAAAAGGCAAAAAACGATGTCCAGAATGCTATAGTGAAGTGCATTGGAGGGCTAAGGTGTGCCCATTTTGTAAGCATAGGTTTAAGGGAGTGGAAAAGGCTGGAGAGGAGATTTCAAAATAAAGTTGAAGCTCTTGGTGGTAAGGAGTAAATTTATAGGTGGAGGTTTGCCATGATAGAGATGGTTGTGCATGGAGTAACCCTTGACCCTGTGTCTCAGATGCCTATAGTGATTTTGAGGGCAAAAGACAATGAGGAAGTGATCCTTCCTATATGGATAGGTGTTTTTGAAGCAGACAGTATAGTACGCCAGCTTCAAAGGATAGAACCGCCAAGGCCCATGACCTATGAGCTTACAAAGAACATAATAGAAAGTATGGGTGCAAGGCTTGAAAAGGTGGTAATAACCGACTTAAGAGATAGCACCTACTATGCGGAGCTTCATATAATACATGGGAACAACCTTTTGGTTATAGATTCAAGGCCAAGCGATGCCATAAACCTTGCATTAAGGTTTGATGTTCCAGTCTTCGTTGAGGAGGAAGTTTTAGAAAAGTCCAAAGTGCCAAAGCCGGAGGAGGATGAAGAAAAGGAAAAACTAAGAGAATGGCTTGAAAACATAAAACCCGAAGATTTTGAAAAGGGCTTAAGTTAATATAACCTCTTTTAAACACTCCAGCATAAGGTCCTTGGGTGGGCTTCCCACATCCACCACGGGTTCAACGGCTAAGAGGTCTTCTTTGTTTAAAGAATCATAGAGTAATTTATACACTTCCACAAGGCCTTCACGAAAGCTAAGCCCCTCTTTAAAAACATACAGCTCCAAATCCTCCCTGTAGCCAGACAGGTTATAGTTCTCCGGCTTTTTTATGGCTTCATCCACTCCTATAGCATAGGCCTTACCATGGTTTAAAGCAAGCTTAAAAGGTGCATACTCGGAAGCATAACATTCCATATCTACAGGGCTTAGTTCCTCATCGGAAGGCAAAGCCACCACATACACGGCAGACCTTCTTTCTTGCCTTCCACCCTCGTAATGTGCCAAAATCTCTATGTAATATACCCAAGACCTCATATCCTACCTAAAAGATAGTTCCATAGGAACAGTATGGGTGGAAATATGATCCTTCCCAATACTCCAGTAAAGAGCAAGACTGTTATTATGAGAAAACCATAGGTTTCAAACCTATAAAAAAGTTCCCAGTATTTTACGGAGAAAAAGCTCATAAGGGCCCTACTTCCATCCAAAGGTGGTATGGGTATGGCGTTGAAAAAGGCAAGCACAAGGTTTATAAGCACAGCTTGGGCGGAGAAAAGGGCAAGGGGAAGGATTATTGGGTCTCCAAGGAAGTTAAGGTAGCCCTCTTTTATAAGCCTAAAGAGGATAGCAAAGAATATGGCAAGGAAGAGGTTCATAAGGATGCCTGCAATGGAGACAAAAAAGGTGCCATACCTTAGGTTTCTAAACCTTAGAGGGTTTATAGGCACGGGCTTTGCCCATCCGAAGAGAATGGGAGAGGAGAGTAGCATTAAAAGGGCTGGGAGGATTATGGTGCCAAAGAGGTCTATGTGGGGGATAGGGTTTAATGTTAGCCTTCCTGCCTCTTTGGCCGTTGGGTCTCCCATCTTATAGGCCATCCATCCATGGGCATACTCATGAAGTATTACAGCCATCATGATGGCTGGTAAGGCCACCACTGCCTGTTGTGGGTCCATTAGTACTTCCTCTCCGCCGGTTGATGGTATTTTATGTCCACCTCAGAGTATTCTATCCTTAGCTTATCGCCCTCTTGCTTAAGGATGGTATGTTTCAAAAAGTTTTCATCATCCCTTTCGGGGTAGTCTTCCCTGTAATGGCCACCCCTTGACTCCCTTCTATGCAAGGCACAGTAGGCCACTGCCCTTGCAAGGTGTAGCATGTTCCTTAGTTCTATAGTCTCTACCAGATTTGTGTTAAAGACCTTGCTTTTATCCACCACTGGCACCCTTTCCCATCTTTCAATAAGCTCAGAAAGCTCCTCATAGGCGGACTTTAAGGATGCCTCATCCCTAAATATGCCAACCTTCTCCCATGTAATATCTCCCATTCTCTTTCTCAAATCGGCCAGTCTTTCTTTGCCTTCCCTCTTCATAAGCCCTTCTATAAACTCTTCCCCTTTTCTCTCTTCTCCCGGGGCTATGTCCAAAAAGTCTACCTGTTTGGCATACTCTCTGGCCGATATACCACAGAACTTGCCAAAGACAAGAAGCTCTATAAGGGAATTTCCACCCAAGCGGTTGGCACCATGCACAGAAACACAAGCACACTCACCCACTGCATAAAGGCCTTCCATGGGCGTGGCGGAGGTCATGTAGTTTTCCACATGTATGCCACCCATACAGTAGTGGGCTGTGGGCCTTATAGGCACAGGGTCATAGACAGGGTCCACACCCTCAAAGTCTATGGCCAATTGACGCACCTGTGGAAGCCTTTCCTTTATCTTCTCTTCTCCCAAATGCCTTAGGTCCAAAAGCACGTAGGCAGAAGTGCCTTCTCCAAAACCTCTTCCTTCCCTTATCTCATACTCTATGGCCCTTGATACCATATCTCTGGGCGCAAGCTCCATCTTTTCTGGCGCATACCTTGCCATAAACCTCTCACCCAGCTTGTTTATAAGATAACCACCCTCTCCACGACAGGCCTCAGAGAGCAAAATACCAGTTTTGGCAAGGCCAGTGGGATGGAACTGGATAAACTCTATATCTTTGAGGGGAAGGCCGTTCAAAAGGGCTACCGCCACACCATCACCCGTATTTCCCACTGCGTTGGTGCTTCTCTGCCAGTATATACGGGCAAAGCCACCGGTGGCCAAAACCACCGCCTTGGCTCTAAGCACAACCACCTCGCCGTTCCTTATATCATAGACCACCACACCCTTGACCCTTTGGCCGTTGTGAAGTAGGTCCAAGAGGAAAAACTCGTTGAAAAAGTCTATGTTATCTTTGGCAAGAGCCTGCTCAAAAAGGGTATGCAAAAGCACATGGCCAGTCCTGTCGGCCGAATAGACAGTCCTTGGGAAAGAGGCACCACCAAAGGGCCTTTGAGCTATCCTGCCATCCTCCATCCTTGAAAAAGGCACACCCCATCGGTCAAGCTCGTAGACCACCTCCGGCGCATGCCTGCACATAAAGTAAACGGCCTCCTGGTCTGCAAGGAAGTCTGCGCCCTTTATGGTATCAAAGGCATGTGCCTCTGGAGTGTCTTGGGGCATGGCATTACCAAGGGAGGCGTTTAGACCTCCCTGCGCCGCACCTGTATGTGAACGCGTGGGATATACCTTAGAAACCACAGCCACCTTTATGGATGGGTCCCTTGCACACTCTATAGCGGTGCGAAGCCCAGCACCACCCGCACCCACAATAACCACATCATAGCTTTTCATGGCTTAAATTTTAACTCAAAACCATATATCTAAATGCAACATAAAAGGATAATCTTCATCATATAAAAGGTGTTTCTACAAGATTGATGGACCAGATTTTCACAAGGACAAACATACCGACCGGTCGGTCGGTTATAATATCTTACCATGTACAGGTTTTTTATACATAGGCCAGTGACCTCTTGGATGTTCATGATAGCCTTTATCTTGCTTGGCCTATACTCCCTCAGAGTCATACCTATAGACCGCCTTCCCGATGTGGACTTTCCCACAGTTTCCATAGTTACCAACTACCCGGGTGCCAACGCTTATGTGGTGGATGTGAATATAACAAGGGAGATAGAGGACCAAATAGCCACTATAAGCGGTATAGAAAGCATATCCTCTGCCAGCTTTGCTGGCACTTCCCGAATAACCATAACCTTTTCCCTTGAAAAGGACATAGATGTGGCAGCACAGGAGGTAAGGGATGCAGTCCAAAGGGCTTTAAGTAGGCTTCCGGAGGGTGTGGACCCACCCTTGGTAAGGAAGGTGGATACATCTATTGCTCCTGTCTTTGTTGCTTTGCTTCACTCAAAGACGGCGGACTATCAAACTTTGGCCTATTGGGCGGATAAGGTAATAAAGAGGGAGTTTGAAAGGATAAACGGCGTGGGACAGGTGGACCTTGGGGGCTTCAGGGACAATGTGCTATGGGTTAGGATTGACCCAGAAAGGCTATACTCAAGAAGCTTGGCCATTCAAGATGTGGTTGATGCTATAAAGAAGAATCATTTAGAGTCCCCGGCGGGAGCCATCTATGGAAAGGACAGAGAATACATAATAAGGCTTTACGGTAAGGTAAAGGATCCAAAGGAATTGGAAGGAGTCTATATAAGAAACGGTGTAAGGCTAAAGGATGTGGGCTTTGTGGAGTTTACCGAGGATGAGTTTAGAGGTATGGCACGATATAAGGGAGAGCAGGCTGTAGCCCTTGTGGTCTATAAGCAATCCAAAAGCAACACGGTGGCTGTGGTAGATGCGGTAAAGAAAAGGATGGAAGAGCTAAACAGGGAGCTTCCGCCAGGTATGCGTATGGACTATACCTTTGACTCTTCCATCTTTGTAAAAGACAGCGTAAGAGCGGCCATAGAGGAGATCATCATAGGTAGCCTCCTTACTGCCCTTGTGGTTTATTTCTTCCTTGGCAGTCTAAGGCTTACACTTGTGCCTATCTTTGCCATACCTATAACCCTTTTGGGAACAGTCTTCTTTATATACCAGCTTGGAAACTCTTTAAACACCTTTACCCTCCTTGCCCTTGCTGTGGCGGTAGGCATAGTCATAGACGACGCCATTGTGGTGCTTGAAAGCATATTTAGGAGAAGGTATGAGGAAGGCTTTGAGCCTTTGCAGGCGGGAGAGGTTGGAACAAGAATAGTCATCTTCGCCCTTTTGGCCTCCACTGCCTCTTTGGTAATAGTATTTATCCCCATCATCTTTTTAAAGGGTGTGGTAGGCAAGCTCTTTGGTAGCTTTGCCCTCACTCTGGTGATAGCCATAGCCCTTTCTTACCTTGTGGCCGTAAGCTTTACACCTATGGCGGTTTCAAGGCTTGTAAAAGGCGAAGAACCCTCAAACCCCTTTACAAGAGCATACCAAAGCTTTGAAGCCTTTTTTGATAGGCTTTTGAGATGGTCCCTTGACCACAAAGCCATTGTTATAGCCCTCTCACTCATAAGCGTTTTCATAGGCTTCCAGCTATTTAAAGCCACTAAAAAAGAATTTTTCCCCATAGTGGATGAGGGAAGATTTCTCATAAGGTTTGAAACGCCTACCGGCTCTTCCTTTGAATACACAAGGAAAAAGGCGGAGGAGATAGAAAGGATCCTTTTGAAAAACCCCTATGCGGACCGCTTTGGTATGGCTGTGGGTCAAGGTGTGGCAGGAAGGCCCGATGTGAACGGTGGTATAGGCTTTGTGTATTTAAAAGAAGGGAAAAGGCCCCATCAGGCAAAGGTAATGGAGATGGTAAGGGAGGAGTTCAAAAAGGTTAAGGATGTAAGAATAAGCGTAGAACCACCGGGCATAGTGGGGCCGGGAGGAGGAAGACAGGTGGACCTTCAGTATGTTATAAAGGGGCCATCTCTTGAGGAGCTTCAAAGTATATCGGAAAGGCTGGTAAAAGAGTTTAGGAATAGGCCCGGCTATAGAGATGTGGATACGGATCTAAGATTAAACGAGCCACAGGTGCAGATAAGAGTAAACAGAGAAAAGCTGGG
>FWWM01002426.1_pt1 | contig 50390 bp, 36 predicted proteins | sample 2228351 | NCBI WGS metagenome assembly FWWM01 (sample SAMEA103939774, study PRJEB20133) | metagenome | reverse complement strand
GGTCAGCTCCCCGTTCAGCCCCTCCGCGTCCACCACCCAGCCGTCCGCGCTGAGGTCCCAGAAGGGCGCCACCGCCACCGTCTGGAGCGCCTGCGACGGTACCACGGGCGCTGCGGCCAGGACCAATACGGCGGCTGCGAGCAGAACCCCCCTCACGCGTACCTCCCCATCCAGGGTACCCGGTGCAGGGGGTGCGGGGAAGCCGCTGGCAGGGGCGCCGGGATTCGAACCCGGAACCTCCGGTTTTGGAGACCGGCGCTCTAGCCGTTCGAGCTACGCCCCTCCTCCGCATATCTTAGGGCGGGGGCCGGGGAAGGGGCAACCGCGCGGCTGGCGAGCAACGCCAGGGCTGCCAGGGCCGCCCAGCCCCACGCAAACCGTCCTGGGACCCCACCCGACCACTGCCCCAGGGCGTTGCCCAGTACGCCCGCCACGAAGGTGCTGCCGAAGCCCACCGCGCTGCTGGCGAACCCAGCCACCGGCCCCAGGCGCTCCAGGGCCAGACTCGTGGCGTTCGGGAAGGTCAGGGTGATGCCGAAGAAGGCCAGGCTCAGGTGCAGCCACAGGGCCCAGGGGGAGGCCGAAGAAGCGGTGTGCACGGGCAGCAGGGCGGCCACCGTGCACAGGTAGGCCGCAGCCGCCCGCAGCAACCGCCGCACGCCCAGCCTCGCCACCCACGCACGCGTGGTCACCATGGCCATGAGCTGGAACAGGGCGGTGCCCGCAAAGGCCAGGGCGAAGGTCTCGTTGGAAAACCCCAGGTGCGTCTTGTACAGCTGTGGCGCGGCCACTAGGTACGCGTACAGCATCCCGTAGGTCAGGGACAGCAAAGCCCCACCCACCAGGCTGTCGCGGGTCTGGAGCACCAAGCGCGAGGCCTCCCACAAGGGCCTCCAGGCCAACGGCCTGCGGGCGGCGGCGGGCAGGGTCTCCTCCAGGCTGCGGAGCGCCCACACCCACAGCGCACAGCCTACGGCAGCCAGGAACAGGAACACCGCGGCCCAGCCCCACCGGGACAGGTAGGCACCGACCCACGGGGCCAACACGGGCGCCACCACGAACACGCCCTGCACCAAGGCCATCACCCGGGCCATGGCCTCGCCCCGGTACCGGTCGCGCACCCACGCGGTGCCCACCGTCCGCAGGCTGGAGGCGAACAGCCCCTGGACGGCCCGGGCCGCCACCAGCACGGGGAAGTCGGAGACGAAGGGCAGCAGGGCGCTGGAGGTCCACAACACCACAAGCCCTCCTAACAGCACCCGCCTGCGTCCCCACGCGTCGCTCAACGGGCCGAACAGGAGCTGGCCCGCGGAGAAGCCGAGCAGGTAGGCCCCCACCACCAGCTGGGCGTGGGTCTCCGTGACGCCGAAGGCGGAGGCCACGGAAGACAGGGCGGGCAGCATGGCGTCCACCCCGAAGGCGCCCAGGCCGATGAGCAGGCCCAGGAGCACCTGCGACGCCAGCCCCGGGGGCCGAGGGTCCGGCACCGCGCCGCGTACGCTCACGGTCCGGGGCGGACCCCAAACCGGGTCAAGCCAGGTACTTCTGGAATTCCGCGTACCGCCAGGGGGCGATGCGGGTGGCCTTCTGGACCAGCCGCTCCTTTTCCTCGCGGCTCTTCGCCGCCTGGATGCGGGCCAACAGCTTGCGGACCTTCTCCCGCCGGTGCCGGCGGCGGCGCAGTTCGCGGTCGCGCTCGCGCATCTGGTTTTTCACCTCGTCTCGCGGTGCGGCGTGTGCTTGCGGCACCACTTGCAGTACTTGGACAGCTCCAGGCGGTCCGGGTCGTTCTTCTTGTTCTTGCTGGTCACGTAGTTGCGCCGCTTGCACACCGTGCAGGCCAACGTGACGACCTCCCGTGCCACGGCCTCCTCCCTACTCCAGGATCTTCGTCACCACCCCCGCCCCCACCGTCCGGCCCCCCTCCCGGATGGCAAACCGCAGCCCCTCCTCCAACGCAATCGGACTGATCAGCTCCACCTCCAAATTGATGTTGTCCCCAGGCATCACCATCTCCACCCCCTCCGGCAGCTTCACCGTCCCCGTCACGTCCGTCGTCCGAAAATAAAACTGCGGCCGGTACCCACTGAAAAACGGCGTGTGCCGACCCCCCTCCTCCTTCGTCAACACGTACACCTCCGCCAAAAACCTCGTGTGCGGCTTGATCGTCCCAGGCTTCGCAATCACCATCCCCCGCTCCACATCCTCCCGCTCTACCCCACGCAGCAACACCCCCACATTGTCCCCAGCCACCGCCTCGTCTAACACCTTCCGAAACATCTCCAGCCCCGTCACCACCGTCCGCCGCGCCTCCCCACGAAACCCCACAATCTCCACTTCCTCCCCTACCTTGATCCGCCCACGCTCTACCCGCCCCGTGGCCACCGTCCCCCGCCCCGTAATCGTAAACACGTCCTCCACACTCAGCAAAAACGGCTTGTCCACGTCCCGGACCGGCGTCGGAATGTAGCTGTCTACCGCGTCCATCAGCTCGTAAATCCCATCCACCCACCGGTCCTCCCCACGCTTCAACCGCGGGTTCCCCTCTAACGCCTCCAACGCCTTCAACGCACTCCCACGAACCACCGGAACCTCGTCCCCAGGAAACTGGTACCGACTCAGTAACTCCCGTACCTCCACCTCCACAAGATCCAACAACTCCGGATCGTCCACCATGTCCACCTTGTTCAAAAACACCACAATCGCCGGTACGTTCACCTGCCGCGCTAACAAAATGTGCTCCCGCGTCTGCGGCATCGGCCCGTCCGCCGCACTCACCACCAAAATCGCCCCGTCCATCTGCGCCGCACCCGTAATCATGTTCTTGATGTAGTCCGCATGCCCCGGACAGTCTACATGCGCATAGTGCCGCTTCTCCGTCTCATACTCCACATGACTGATGTTGATCGTCAGCCCCCGCTGCCGCTCCTCCGGCGCATTGTCAATGTCGTAATACCCCTTCGCCTCCGCTAACCCGTAGCGCGCCATCGCATGCGTAATCGCCGCCGTCAACGTCGTCTTCCCATGGTCCACATGCCCAATCGTCCCAATGTTCACGTGCGGCTTCCGACGCTCAAACTTCGGCTTCGCCATGGCCGTCCGCCTCCCGCTTCCGCCAGATTCCCCGGTCCCCGGCGTCCTTCACGCCGACGCCCTACCTCGACCTCTGTGGAGCCCACGACCGGACTCGAACCGGTGACCTCGTCCTTACCAAGGACGCGCTCTGCCTCCTGAGCTACGTGGGCTCGCCGAAGGACCGCCCTCCGGACCCGCCCGGGCCGCCCGCGCCCGCCGCCGGGCCCGGAAGATTATAGCAACGGCCCCCGGTCCGTCCAAGGAGGCGGGGGCTGGGGGAGGCGGGCGCGGGGCGGTAGACTGGGGGAAACGCGGACCGGAGGCGGATATGGGCGACGTGTTGCTCTGGCTGCTCATCGCCCTCCTCGTGTACCTGGTGTTCTTCGCCCCCGGGTAGGCCGCGGGGCGGCGGCGTCCCGCCGGGACGGAGCCCGGGCGGCCCACGTCCCGCGCCCTGCTACGTGGCCCGACCCAGGCAGGGTGGGTCCGCGGCCCGCGGTCCGTGCCCGCTTTCCGGGTACGCGGTCCACCGCCGCCCGCGGGTGTGGGTGTCACCTGGGGCCGCGGCTCTGGGCGGGAGCTAGGTGCCCGCCGAGCCACCGCAGGGCGACCTTCAGGACCTCCTCCCGGTTTGCGGGAGTCACCACGAGCTCCACCACACCGGGCCTTGCCCGGAAGGCGTCCGCCCAGGGATGGCGGCCGGCGAGAATCGTGGCGACGAGGCAGACCGCGTGGACCGCGGCAAACTCCACCGCCTCCCGGAAGGCGCGGCTGTGGAGCTCCATCTTCCCGACCTCGTCCACCAGGACGGCCTGGCCGGCGCGGACGGCGTCCTGGACCGCGGTCACCCCCACCCGCTCCAGCACCTCCAGGTCCACTCCGTAGCGGCCGACCCTGTACGCTGTGTGGCCCCACGCGGCGTGCGCGAACAGGGCACGCTCGCCCTGGAGGGTCGCCAGCACGAACCCGACCCGCCTGCTGCCTTCCCGGACTTCCTCCGTGTAGAAGCCACCCACCCGGCCCGGAAAGGCCTCCGCCAGCCGTCGGAGCAGGGTGGTCTTACCCACCCCGGGCCGGCCGGCAAGCAGCAGCACATCGCCCACGGCACCCATCCCTAGGCCGGGGAGGAGCTGGGCCTGACCGCCCGGAGTCCCACACCGGCCCAGCCTTCCCAGGGACTACGCGGCACCTGCCGCCCGAGCACCCGAGAGGGTACGCCCCCGCAGGCGTCCGGCTCCCCGCGCGCCTTGTCGGCCTACGCGTGCCGGAGGGCTCTGGCCAGCGGGCCGGTCAGGCCCCGCCGAGGTGCCCGGGGGACAAGCCGCCGGCACCTCCCCGCGCGCCCTACCCAGGGTACGCACCCGCCCGCCCGGGGCGACCCCCTGAGTCACCCGTCCCCGCTGGCCGTGCCACAACGCGGGCAGTAGCTGGGCCGCCAGCCTCCGACTCACCCTGACCTGCGGCGACGGAGGAACTGCGCCACCGCCACGGCGGCCACCGCCGCTGCCAGCCAGGCGTCCACTCCGGCTCGGTGCACCCCTACCAGGTTACCCGCCACCAGGAGGGGCCCGCCCGTGTAGCGCTGGACCGTGACAACCACCCCGGTCGTGGTGCCGCCCGGGTTCACCACCACCCCGTCCCGCCGGCCGAAGTAGTCGTTGAGGTCCACCTGACCGTTCCCGTTGAAGTCCTGCCACACGAACACGGACTTCGTGCCGCTCTGCGCGTTCGTGACCAGGAAGCTCCCGGTGGCCGCCACGCCCGCGAGGTTGCTCTGCCGCGTGAGCGTGGTACCGCTCGCCACGCCCACGAACGCCCGCATGCTGCCGTTGGGGTTGCTGGCGCCCACCGCGGCGGCGGCGTTGACCAAGCCGTACCCGAAGTACTGGTCCCAGCCGGTCGAGCCGAGGTCCACGGCGGTGTCCCGGAGGCGGTTCCGAATAGCGTCCGGGCCCACGATGCCCCTGGAGACGAGGAGGGCCGCAACGCCGGAGACGTGGGGGGTGGCCATTGAAGTGCCCTGAGCGTACCAGTACGCAGGGCCCGCACTCATGCTCCACCAGGTGCTCAGTACGCGCTCCGGCGAGTTGTCCCCCGTACAGTCAACGAGCCCGTCTCCTCCCGGTGCCGCTACCCAGACGTGCAGCCCGTAGTTGGAGTACGACGCCTTCTGGTCGTTGCACGCCGTGGCCGAGACCGCGATGACGCCGGGATACGCAGCGGGGTAGGAGGGTGTGCTGGTGTCGTCATTCCCGGCCGCCGCCACGAGCGTGACTCCTCTTGCCAGGGCGTAGTTCACCGCGTCCAGCAGGGTCTGGCTCGTGCCGTAACCGCCTAAGCTTAGGTTGACGACCTTCGCGCCGTTGTCAGCGGCGTACATGATCCCCTGAGCGACCATCGACAACGTCCCTGTGCCGCATTTATTCGACGACACATCCTCACCCAGTACCCGGATAGGCATAATCTTCACCGCGGCCACACCCCCCCATGCCACCCCGGCAACTCCCCGCCCGTTGTTTGTAAGCGCCGCCACAGTGCCCGCCACGTGGGTACCGTGGCTGACGTGATCGGGGTCTACCGTGGGGCAGCCGGGGTCTGTTGGGTCGGGGTCGTTGTCGAAGAAGTCGTAGCCCGGCACGGTGACGCCCGTGAGGTCCGGGTGGTCGAACCGGATGCCGGAGTCCACCACGGCGACGATCACCGGGGCACCGGTGGTGACGTCCCAGGCCGCGGGAAGGCCGACCTTCGGGTAGTGCCACTGCAGCGGGTAGTACTGGTCGTTCGGGGTGGCAAAAGCGTAGGCGTAGGCGTCCTGCTCCGCGTACTGCACGAGGGGGGAGGCGCGGTAGGCAGCCAGGGCGGAGGCAGCGGCCACACCTGGGTTGAGCTTGACCACGTGGACGCCAAGCTGCGGGATGACCCGCACCACCCGTCCGCCTGCCGCCTGGTGGAGGGACTCGACGCTCTGGGCCTGTACCCCCGGCCGGAACTTCACGAGCAGCTGGTCCGGCACGTACCTGGGTAGCGCCTGCACGCTTCTGACCCGCTCACTCCTGGGTAGCCGGGCTTGCAGCGACTGGACGGTGCCCGACGCCACGGTCACCGTGCCCTGCACAGACCCCGGTTGCGGAGTCGGTGTCGGGGTGGGCGTGGGCGTCGGGGTTGGAGTCGGCGTCGGTGTGGGCGTCGGGGTCGGTGTTGGTCCGACCCCGGTACCTCCCCCGCAGCCCGAGAGGAACAGCGCCCCGACCAGCGCTAACGCCAGCCAGCCTGGAATGCTCGTCTTGGGGAATCGTCTGATGCGCACGGCCTCCTTTCCCGCATTTCTGCTCGGCTTTTACCCCGGGCCGCGCCGCCGCAGGCGGCGCCTCGCTGCACCCGACTGCGGCCTACGGGGCCGTCTGCCCCTCAGGCAACAGGCAGGCGGAGGGCGAATGCGGCTGAGCACAGCCGGGTCACCTGCAGCACCTGAAGGGAACGCGACGCGCCTTGGGCGCACCGAAGAGGGCCGGGGTAGGTCAAGAAGGCCAGCCGGCCCCGGTTTCACCGGACCGGGGGCACCGGGGACCGAAACCTCCGGCTGGCAAGGACGCTCCCGAGGGTAGGCTCGCAGGAAGCCCTGGTGCTGAACAGGACAGTACCCGGCCGAGGGTGCCGAATGGACGTTCGCGCGGGAGCCCCGGCGGCCGGTGCGCGGTCAACGCGCCCCGCTGCCCCGTGCAGTCGGTCGAGGGAACCCAAGGTACGCCCCCGCCTGCGCCCTGGTCTTCGCCTCAATGGTGTGAGGGCCGACCTGTTGACGTCAAGCCAACTGCGCCACCCCGTGGAAGTCCAGCACGCCGGCCGGAAACCCCGGCCAGCCGACCTGTGGCCTGGGCCGGAGCCGCGGCTGTGGGTCGACGGCAGGTGCATTTGGTGTCCCCTGCCGGGGCCCCGGCCCAGGGAGGCAGTTTTCCCGCGCAGGCCCACATCCAGGCTCGTCCGGTCTGGCAGGCGCACCTGGGCCCGCGAGCAGGGCCGCAGGGCTGTCCGCCACGCCCACGCGGTCCGCGGCCACCTGCGGGCCCTGTGGGGGGGACAGGGAAAGGCGAGCGAGCAGGCCCGGGCCTTTGCCAGCCAGCATCGGCCTGGTCCTTCCGGCCAGACCTTCGTGAGGTCTCACGTGCGGGGGAGGAGGGCCGGGGGCGAAGAGCCGGTGCCGGAGCCAGTTAGGGTCGACGCACGGGGACTGGCGACGGTAGCCGCGCTGTCGGGTGGTTTCACCTTCTGCGGGCATTCTTGACACGCAATCTGCGCGTGCTAGAATGGCATCGGGTGGTGACGATGCGCGCAGAAACTCGGGCAAAGCGTGTTACGTTCCGTCTCCACGTGCCTGCCGTGGACGGAATCGAGGAGCTGGTTCGAGCAGGGTACGCCCCCAGCAAGAATGCCCTCATTGAGCGATTGGTGGAAGAAGCCTTGCGGAAGCGACGTCGCGAGCTCCGTGAGCAGCGGGCTCTGGAAGAGTACCGTCAGGCCTTCTCGGACCCCGTTTACCGCGCCGAACAGGAGGAAATCCTCCGGGAGTTCGCCCGAGCGGACGCGGAGACGGCCAGGCTCATCGGCCAATGACGCCAAGGCGATGGTCCCTGATCGAGGTGGACCTCGGAGAACCCGCGGGCTATGAGCAGGGATTTGTGAGGCCCGCTTTGGTCGTAAGCAACGAGCCGTTCAACCGCACCTCGGGGTTGCTGACGGTTCTGCCCGTCACGTCCGTAAAACCCGATCGACCACCGAGGCCGTATGAGGTGTTCCTCCCAGCGGGAGCCGCGGGCAATCCCGTGGATTCCATCATCCTCCCTCACCAGATCCGGACGGTGTCGGGGCTGAGAGCACGCAGGATGTACGGAAGGCTCGTGGACCCTGAAATCCGGTCGGCAGTAAGAGAGAAGGTCCTTCGCCATCTCGGGTTCGAAGACCCGAGGGACGTGATAGAAGAACCATAGCGGCCACATCCGGCGAGATCCCCATTGGGGAAGGGTGGGGCGGTGCCGGGGCCGGTGAGGGTACGGGCGTGGGGCTGGCGACCGTGGCGGCGCTGTTGAGGTAGAATGCCACCCGCGTCGGCTCGGCCTGCCAAGCCTGGGCACTTGTCCGGGACGGCGGTCTATTCGACGTACGTGTTGCGCACGCCGGCGAAGTGGCGCACGTTCACCCTGCAGACGGGCATGCCCTGCTCCTCGGCCACCGAGGCGAGCAACGCGTGGGCGAACCGCCCCCCGCCGGCTGCCCAGCGCCGCAGCGCCAGCAACACGGCGTATTTGTCGGGTACGTCCACGGTATCCAGCGCGAGGATAGAGCCGAGGTAGGCCACGACGTCGTCACGGCCGCGGTATCGGGCCGCACCCGCGGCAGCGCGTAGGTAAGCTCGTGCACCGTGACGGGTGCAACCAGGCTTCCGCCTCGCCTCGCTGCAGCATGCGCAAGAGCTCCTCGCAGCGCGGCCGGTGCGGGTCGTCCTCGGACAGCGGGTGGATCAAGAGGTTTGCGTCCAGCCAGCCCAGCTGGCGGGGCATGGCGTCCGTCACGGCCGGCCATCCGTCGCCGCGCCGGGCGCAAGCACGTCGCCGGCGATGGCCTCCGCCACCTCGGCCCAAGCGGATCCGGGGTCGAAGACACCCGGCCGGCGGCAGCGCGCCCACAGCGCTTCGAATCCGCGTAGGTGGGGACGACGGCCAACCGCGCCCCTCGCCCGTGACCCGGAAGAGGATGGTGTCTCCGGGGCGTATGCGCGCCGCCCGGCGTACCCGGGCCGGGATGGTGACTTACCCGCGCGCCGCTACCTTTCCCTTGCCCCAAGCTCTCGCTCCTTGACTTCCTCCCCTGTCCCGGTCACCACCCTCGCCCCTGCTAAGCACCGAGCAGCTCGAACCCGCGCCCAGCGAAATCCGCGTCGAATGCAAAGACCCGCGCTATGTTCCGCCGCCGCATAACTTCAAGGCTGACCAGGTCTACCAGGCTTAGGGAGCCGCCGAGCAGAAACGCCGACACCGCCGCGTTGTGCTCGTCTTCAGTTACCCACAATACCTCGGCCACCGGGGCCAATTCCGTCAGCCACCGCTTGGCCGCCTCGCGACCCAACCTCGCGGCTACCAAGGCCGTCGTTTCAATGACCACGTAGTTATGCGTAACCGGCCGCGCCCCTTCGTCCCGTAACCTCCGGAAGATTCGAGCTGCTTCATCGTGTCTTTCGTCGCGCCGGTTCAAAAGGGCGTGTCAGGCCGACGTGTCGATCAGAACTTCAGGCATCGGCCAAGGCCTCCGCCAGGTAATCATCGTGGCCTTCGGCCGCATCGGGCGCCTCATCCGTGAAGGCCCCCACCACGGCCATGGCCCGTTCCCAGCGGTCGGACGGGCTGTACGCGGTGACCGCCCGCCGGATGACCTCCGCGGCCGAGATCCGTTGGGCCTCGGCGACCTGCCGAACCTTCCGGTACAGTTCATCGGGTAGCTGGACGGTTAGGCGGACCATGGTCTTCACCGCATCACCATTATTGTTCACCATGATGATAACCTGTGTCGCCTTGACCGTCAGCCGCGGCCTTCCCCCGCAGGTTTACTTCCATGCTCGTCCTGTCCGGCAGGCGCACCTGGGGCCGGGAAGAGGAATGGCCCGTCCTCCACGGGGCCCACGCGGTCCGGGGCCACCTGCGGGCCCTGTGGGGGAGAGGACGCGAGCGAGCAGGCCCGGGCCTTTGCCGCCCAGCACGGCTTGGTGCTCCCGGCCAAGTACACCTTCGTGAGGCACCCCGTGCGCGGGAGGAGGGCCGGGAGCGAAGAGCCGGCGCCGGAGCCGGTCCGGGTGCGGACGCGGAGGCTTGCTACTGTGGCGGCCCTGCTACGCTAGGATCTAGGATTCTGCTGGGGAGCTGGTAACGCCGGAAAGCCTGAGACGTGGGGGAGGTTTGCCGTGAAGTCCAGGCACATCACCGTGGACCCGAATCAAATGGGCGGTGTCCCCCGCATTCGAGGGCTTCTAATCCCCGTGGCCACCGCGGTGGCCATGGTAGCCGACGGGATGACGGAGGACGAGATCCTCGAAGCCTACCCGGACCTGGAGCGGGAGGACATCCGGGAGGCGCTTCGCTATGCGGCCGAGGCGGTCCAGGAGCGTGAACTCCCACTCATCGTCCCTTGAAGTTCCTTGTGAACAGTGCCCTCTCTCCTCGCGTTGCAGATGGCCTGCGGAAGGCCGGCTATGACGCTGTACATGTCCGTGACTGCGGAATCCAAGCTGCCGATGATCCAACGGTCTTCGACGTCGCCCTCAGGGAAGCGGGGTTGATATCCGCGGACACGGAGTTCAGCCTCTTGCTTATGCAACGCGCCAGCGGTCAGACCTTCTTTGATCTTATTCCGTCGAGGAGCAGACCGCAGGCCGGAAGCTCAGGTGCGCCTGTTCCCCGCGAACCTTCCCGAAATCTCAGAGGTGCTTGGACGTGGCAGGATTGTGGTCTTCCAGAAGACTCGGATCCGCGTGCGGGCTCTACTGCTCCATCAATAGGTTGGGCGGGGCAGGCCTGCCGGTTCCCCTCAATTGATCGCTGAACGGACGCGAGCGTGGTCTGCCGCGATGGCGCCCTGACCCTCTTCCGCTCAAATGGTGCCTTCCGCTTCGCCTTCCGAGCCCGCTCTTGACTCCGTTCCCATCCGCGAGCGTCCGCGGACGCCACGCCCGCAGTTCGTCTCGACACCGGAGCGTCTAATGCCCAGGGGCTCCCCCGGCGGATTGCCTGCGGTGCGGAGTGCGGGGGACCCGGCGCGGTCCTCGTGGAACGGAGGGCCCCTTGGCCTGCCCCCGGCCCCTTCAGTGCCTCCGAGGAGGCCGTACACACGGGGCGATTCCTAAAACCCCCGGTGCCGCGCCGGACTCCCCCCGCCGGGGTGCCTCTGTGGCTGGTGTGCGGACGACGTACCCCGCTGCGCTGGGTGGTCCGTCGAGGGGTCCCAGGGTACACCCCGCCTGGGCGCTGGTCCTCGCCTCAATGGTGTGAGGGCCGACCTGTCCCGCGGGTCGTGGTGGGCGGGGTGGGATTTGAACCCACAAGGGCCGTCGGGGCCCAGCGGATTTTAAGTCCGCCGCGTTTGCCGGTTTCGCCACCCGCCCCTCCCCACCCTACCGTTGCGCAGGGGCGCGGGGCAACCCTATAATCGGTCGGTAGCGGGCGGGTGTAGCTCAGGGGTAGAGCGTCGGCTTGCCATGCCGAAGGCCGCGGGTTCAAATCCCGTCGCCCGCTCCACGGTCGGGCTTACGGCACCACCTCGTACAGGCCTTCTCCCCACCGGACCACGATGAGGTCGCCTTCTGCCTGCAGGTACGCCAGTGCGGGGGACAGCTGGCCCACCAGCCAGCGGCCGGCCGCAGAGGCCGGGTGGCCGCCTGCCCAAGGCCAGCGGGCCCCGCAGGCCTGGCACCGCAGCGAGGGCACGCTGCCGGAAAGGAGGAGCCGGCCCAGCCGGTGGCTCCGCAGCTCCCACGCCACCTGCAGGTCCTCCCCGCCGCACCGCACGCAGGTTCGCATCCAGTCCCTCCTGTTCCAACACGGTGCAAACTTGGTGCCGCGCCCCCGGTGCCCCCGTGGTGTTGACGTTGGTACTTGCCTCGTCTATTGCAAGAGCCTCCTTAGGGGATCTCTCCTCTCGGCGCCCGCGGTGCCCTGGTGAGGCTGACATTGGTACAATGCCCTCGGCCGCCAGGCCACAAACCGCCAGCGCTGCGGAGGTGTGCCGTGTCTGAGGTCCGAGTGGGGGACCAGGCCCCTGACGTCACCCTGGTCGGGTGGGACAGGCAGCCGGTGTCGCTGCGGTCCCTGTTGGGGCAGCCGTTGGTCCTGGCCTTTTTCCCTGCCGCCTTTACCCAGACCTGTACCCGGGAGATGTGCACGTTCCGTGACAACCTGGCGTGGTACGCGCAGCTGAAGGCGCAGGTGGTGGGAGTCAGCGTGGACCTGCCCTTTGCCCTCAAAGCGTTCGCGGAGCAGCTGGGGCTGAACTTCCCCCTGCTCAGCGACTACGGGAGGCAGGCGGTGCGGGCTTTCGGCGTGGAAGACCCCCGGCCGTTTGCAGGCCTGTTCCCGGGCCTGGCCCGGAGGGCGGTGTTCGTGCTGGCGCCGGACGGGACCGTGGCGTACCGCTGGGTCTCGGACGACCCGAAGGTGGAACCTCCCTACGGCGAGGTGGAGCGCGCGGTCGCGGCTGTGGCGGAGGCGGCCGCCTCCCCGCGTTGAGCAGCCGTCGGGAGGCTGGTACAATCCCACCGGGGGCGACGTAGCCAAGAGGCAAGGCAGGGGTCTGCAAAACCCCGATCCCCGGTTCGAATCCGGGCGTCGCCTCCACCTACTCCCGCCGCCACAGGAGCCACAGGAACACGGGGACCCCAACCAGTGCGGTGATGGCGCCCACGGGGACTTCCAGGGGTGCCGCGGCGGTGCGGGCGACCAGGTCGGCCCACACCAGGAGCGCGGCGCCGAACAGCGCGGAGGCCGGCAGCAGGCACGCGTGTCCGGGTCCGACGGCCCGCCGGACCCCGTGCGGGACCACCAGCCCCACGAAGCCCACCAGACCTGCGGAAGCCACCGCGGCGGCCGTCATCAGGGTGGCCGAGGTCACCAGGAGGGCCCGCGTCCTGCGCACCTCCACGCCCGCAGACCGCGCCTCGTCCTCCCCCAGCAGCAGCACGTCCAGGTCGCGCGCGAGGCCCCGGGCGAGGCCGTAGCCTCCCAGCACGGGTAGTGCCGCCAGGCGCACGTGTTCCCAACCCCGGCCTCCGAAGCTGCCCAGCAGCCACGCCAGCGCCTGCTGGAGGGAACCGTGGGACAGGGCCAGGACCACCGACAGGACCGCGGCGAAGAAGGTCCCGCTGGCCAGCCCCGCCAGCAACAGGTCCGCCGGGGTTCCCCGCCGGGTCGCCGCCAGCCGGTACACGCAGAACACCGCGGCCGCCGCGGAAGCGAACGCCGCCGCGGAGACCGCCACCCCCGCCAGACCCGCGGTTATAGCCACCACCGCGCCCAGGGCCGCACCGGGCGCCACGCCGATCACGTACGGGTCTGCCAGCGGGTTCCGGAACAGCCCCTGGTAGACGGCACCGGAGCAGGCAAGCGCAGCCCCCGCCAGCGCCGCCAGCACCGCCCGGGGAAGGCGCAGGTCCACCACGATGGCGTACGCGGCCTCCGGCACCTGCACCGGCGCGCCCGCGGCCCGCAGCAGAGCCCCCAAGGTCTCCGGGAGGGGAACGGGTACGGACCCCAGCGCCGCCGCACACCCCACGCTGGCCAGCAGGGCGGTCCAACCCGCCAGCAGGAACCGGCCTGGCGGCCGGCGCCCCGCGGGGGCTGCCAGGGGAGGCCGGCGGGAGGGGCTCAGCGGGCGCGGATCAGGGACAGGAACTCCGCCCGGGTGCGGGCGTCGTCGCGGAACAGCCCGCGCATGGCGGAGGTCACCATCACGCTGCCGGGCTTCTTCACGCCGCGCATGGTCATGCACAGGTGCTCCGCCTCGATGACCACCGCAGCGCCCTTGGCGCGCAGCTCGCCCACCAGCAGGTCCGCGATCTGCGAGGTCAACCGCTCCTGCACCTGCGGACGGCGGGCCAGGGTCTCCACCACCCGCGCCACCTTGCTGATCCCCACGATGCGGCCGTCGGGCACGTACCCCACGTGGGCCACCCCGTGGAAGGGCAGCAGGTGGTGCTCACACAGGGAGTAGAAGGGGATGTCCTTGAGCACCACCATCTCGTGGTGCTCCTCCTCCTCGAAGCCCACCCGGAGGACCTCCCCAGGGTCTCGGTGCAGCCCGCTGAACAGCTCCGCGTACATGGCCGCGATCCGGCGGGGCGTCCCCCGCAGGCCCTCCCGCTGCGGGTCCTCGCCGATGGCGTGGAGGATCTCTACCACTGCGGCTTCGATGCGCGCCCGGTCCACCGCGGGCCGGGACCGCGCGGGCACCTGCAAGGCGGCCTGCTGCCCGTCCATACTCTCCCTCCTCACCCCGTCTGCCGGACGAAGGACTCCGTGGTGTCCGGGACCGGCACCAGCCCGAGCAGCGCCTCCACCGTCCGCGCGAGCCGCACGGTGAACCGGACGTCGTGCGTACGAACGACCCTGGCCCCCCGCTGGATTCCCAACACCACCGCGGCCGCGGTGGCCTCCAACAGCTCCTCGGGCGGCAGCCGGAGGATGTCCCGCAGGTAGTTCTTCCGGGAGGTGGCCAGGTACACGGGGTAGCCGAGTCCCATCAGCTCGTCCAGCCGCCGCAGCAGCTCCACGTCGTGGGCGGGGGTCTTGCCGAAGCTGAAGCCGGGGTCCACCAGGATGTGGTCCGGCGGAAGCCCCGCGCGCCTGGCCACCTCCGTGCGTTCGGCCAGGTACGCGTAGACCTCCCCGAACACGTCCTCGTACCGGGGGTCCACCTGCCGGACCTTGTGCGGGCCCCGCCGGTGCATGACCACCAGCCCTGCCCCGTACGCCGCGGCCACCTCCGCCATCTCTGGGGTCGGCAGCCCGCTCACGTCGTTCACCGCCACCGCACCCGCGTCCAGGGCCCTGCGCGCCACCTCGGGCTTCACCGTCTCCACCACCACGGGGATCCCCAGCTCCGCCCGCACGCGCTCCACCACCGGGACGACGCGGCGGACCTCCTCGTCCGCGGGCACGTGGGGGCCCGGGCGTGCGGACTCGCCTCCCACCTCGATGAGGTCTGCGCCCTCTTCCGCCATCTCCCGGGCCCGCCGCAGGGCGGACGCGAGGTCCGGGTGCCGGGCGGCCGCGTAGAAGGAGTCCGTGGTGACGTTCAGGATCCCCACCACGTACACGCGCCGGCTGAGGTCCAGGGCGAGGTCCCGCAGACGCAGTGCCCCCACGACTCCCCATTGTACCCGGGGCCCCGCAGGGAAGGCGGGAGGCCGGGACGAAAGGCACAGGGTACTGCCTCGGGATACAGGTGCAGGTGAGCATGCTGGACCCTCTAGCGCGACGCGCCCTGCAACGCCTGTCCGCGTACGTGGCAGGCCGCAACTCCCCTGCCGCTCGGGCGGCCAGGGAAGGCCCGCCGCCTGTGCAGCTGGCTTCCAACGAGAACCCGCTGGGCCCCTCCCCCCTGGCCCTGGAAGCCCTGGCCCGTACCGCGGGCGAGTGGGGCCGTTACCCGGACGACCACTGCTCCGCCCTGCGGGACGCCCTGGCCGCACAGCTCCGCGTCCCTTTCGAGTGCGTGGCCGTGGGTGCGGGCAGCACCGCCCTGCTGAAGTCGCTGGCGGAAGCGTACCTGGACCCCCAGCAGACGGTGGTGTACCCCTGGCCGAGCTTCCCCCTGTACCCGTGGATCGCCCGGCTGCAGGAGGCACAGGAGGTGCAAGTCCCCCTGGACCCCAAGGGCCGGCACGACCTCCCGCAGATGGCGGAGGGCGCGGCGGCTGCCCGGGTGGTGGTCGTCTGCAACCCGAACAACCCCACGGGCACGTACGTCTCCGACGCGGAGCTGAGGGCGTTTCTGGACCGGCTCCCGGGCGACGTCCTGGTGGTGCTGGACGAAGCGTACGCGGAGTTTGCCCGGGACGCGGCGGCAGACTACCCGGACGGGACGCGCTGGGTGCGGGAAGGACGGCGGGTGGCGGTGTTGCGGAGCTTCTCGAAGGCCTACGGGCTTGCGGGCTTGCGGGTGGGCTACCTGGTGGCGCCCCCGGAGGTGGTGGAGGCGGTCGCCCGTGTGCAGGAGCCCTTCCACGTGTCCGCCCCGGCCCAGGTCGCCGCCCTAGCCGCCCTCCAGGACCGCGTCCACCTAGCGCGGACCCTGGCGGTGGTGGCGGAAGGGCGGAGGCGGCTGCAGGCCTTGGCCCGCCGGTTGAGCCTGAGGACGTACCCGAGCGTGGCGAACTTCGTGTGGCTGGACGTGGGCCGCCCCGCGGGGGAAGTGGGCGGTGAGCTGGCCCGGCGGGGTGTGCTGGTCCGGCCCGGGCCGGCGGGCAGTACCTGGTTGCGGGTGTCCGTGGGGACGCCCGAGGAGGTGCGGCGGTTCGAGGAGGCTCTGGAAGAGGTCTTGGGCGGCTGCGGAAACGGCAGGGGCCGGCGTGGGCACCGGCGAACTTCCTAGACCTGCACAGGACGCAAAACCCAAGGGGGGAGCGAGCGATGACAGACCGCAGGGTGTCGGTGCTGCTGGTGGTGGCGGCACTGGCGGGAGCCTCCGTGGCGGGCGCCGCAGCCGCCCCCGCGGTCCGCTTTGACCGGAACATCAAGGTGGGCGTCGTGGACACCTACAGCGGGCCGCCCGCGGTGTTCGGCAACGACGCCCTGAACGGGTTCCGCTTAGCCCTTCAAGAGGTCAACCGCGACGGGGTCCACGGTGCCCGCATCGAGTTCGTCACCCGGGACGAGAAGTTCAGCCCGGAGATCGGCCTGAGCATGGCCCGGGAGCTGGTCCTGCAGGAGCGGGTGGACCTGCTGGTGGGCACCATCAGCAGCGCCACCGCGCTGGCCATCTCCGCCTTCGCCCGCGAGCAGCGGGTGCCCTTCATCGTGTGGATCTCCAAGAGCGAGCAGATCACGGGGAAGTTGGGGCACCGGTACGTGTTCAGCACCGGCGAGAACACCGCCATGGCGGGCAAGGCCCTGGCGGAGGCCATGGTCCGGCGGGGCTTCAGCCGCTTCTGGCTGGCCGCGGAGGACTACGAGTACGGCCACGCCATCACCAACTCCTTCTGGCGGTTCGTCAAGCGGCTGAAGCCGGAGGCGGAGCTCGTCAACCAGACGTGGTGGCGGACGGGGGAGCCGGACCTGGTCCCGTACCTGACCCAGATCCTGCAGGCACGGCCGCAGGCGGTGTTCTTCGGCACGGGAGGGGCCGGCATGGCCAACGTGATGCGGACCATGCAGGTGATGGGCTTCGCGCAGCGGGTGCCCTCCGCCGTCCACACGGCCATCGACGTCACCGTGCTGCGGCCGTTGGGCACGGCGGCGCCGGAGGGCGTGTTCGGCACCACCGACTACCTGTACTACTACCCGGACACACCCGCCAACCGGAAGTTCGTCCAGGACTTCCAGGCGGCCTTCGGCACCCCGCCGGGGTTCCCCGCCTTCCACGGGTACATCACGGGCCACTTCCTCGCGGCGGCCTTCCGCAAGGCGCGCTCCCTGGACCGGGAGCGGTTCGTGGACGCCCTGGAGGGGCTGCGGATTCCCACCCCCATGGGCGAGGTGGAGATGCGGGCGTGTGACCACCAGGCGGTCCTCCCCATCATCTTCGGGGTCACCCGGCGCGACCCACGCTTCCCCCACCTGGTGGCGGGCGACCCCGTCATCCTCCGGGGCGCGGACGTGATGCCCACCTGCGACGACATCCGCAGGGCGCGCGGGCAGGCGCGCTAGGGCGCGGAGCGGGCCGCGGCGGGCGGGAAGCGGGAGGGCTGGCACGTGGACACCTCCGCGGTCCTGGCCCAACTGGTGGTGGGGCTGGGACGTGCCATGATCCTGTTCACCGTCTCCGCGGGCCTCACCTTGGTCCTGGGCGTGCTGCGGGTCCCCAACGTGTTCCACGGCTCCCTGTACATGCTGGGGGCGTTTGTGGCGTGGTCGGTGGCGGAGGCGGCAAGGGGCCACCCCGCGGCCCTGTGGCTGGCCCTGGCCGCCGCCCCGTTGGTGACCGCCGCGGTGGGGCTCCTGGTGGAACGCGCCCTGCTGAGCCGCCTGTACCACCGGGAGCACCTCATGCTGATCCTGTTCACCTTCGGCGTCATGCTCGTGCTGAACGACCTCGTGAAGCTCCTGTGGGGCCCCACCTACCGCTCCCTGGTGCCGCCCCCATCCCTGCAGGGCGCGGTGGAGGTGCTGGGCGTGGCGTTCCCCCGCTACAACCTGGTCCTGCTGGCCGCAGGCCCACTGGTGGCCCTGGGGCTGTGGCTGTTCGCCCACCGGACCCGGGCGGGGAAGGTGTCCCGGGCCGCCGCCACCGACCGGGACATGGTGGCAGTACTGGGCGTGGACGTGGGGCGCGTGTTCGCCGTGGCCTTCGCCCTGGGGTGCTTCCTGGCTGGCCTGGGCGGGGCCCTGGTGGCGCCCACCACCAGCATCACCCTCGGGATGGACCACAGCCTGCTCATCGACAGCTTCCTCATCGTCATCGTGGGCGGGCTGGGGAACCTGTGGGGCGCCCTGGTGGGCTCCCTCCTGTTCGGCCTCACCCAGTCCCTGGGGCTTCTGGTGTGGCCGCAGTTCGCCATCGCGTTCCCGTACGCGGTGACCGCGGCGGTGCTGCTGGTGCGGCCCACGGGCCTGCTGCGGTCCGCGTGGTGAGCCGGCGCTTCCTGCCCCTGGTGCTCGCCGCGGCCCTGGTGGCCGCCCCCGCCCTGCTCCCCCCCTTCTTCCTGTACCTGCTGGCGCTGGTGCTGGTCACCGGGCTGCTGGCCACCAGCCTGAACCTGGTGTTGGGCTTCGGGGGGCTGTACCAGTTCCACCACGGGGTCTTCTACGGGATCGGGGCGTACACCGCGGCCGTGGGGATCACCCGGCTGGGGTGGCCCGCCCACGTGGCGTTCCTGGCAGGGCCGCTGGCCGCGGCCGCCGCGGGGCTCGTCATCGGGTTCTTCTGCGTGCGCCTGTCGCGCCTGTACTTCGGGATGCTGCAGCTGTCCTTGGGGTCGTTCGTGTGGATCGTCGCGCTGCGGTGGTACCCGGTCACGGGCGGCGACAACGGGATCCACGGGGTTCCCCTGCCTGGCGCCCTGCAGAGCCTGCCGGGCGCCTACGCCCTGGTGGTGGCCGTGGTGGCCGCCTCCCTGGCGGCCCTGTGGGCGGTGGTCCGGTCTCCCTTCGGCCTCACCCTGCAGGCCATCCGGGACAACCCCCAGCGCTGTGAGGTGATGGGGGTGGACGTGCGCGCGCACCAGCTGGCCGCCATGGTCCTGGCGGCCTTGTTCGCGGGGGTGGCAGGGGTGCTGTACGTAGCCTTGGAGCGGTCGGTGTTTCCCAGCATGCTGTTCTGGGTGCTGTCCCTGGAGGTCCTGGTCATGTGCCTGCTGGGCGGCTGGTTCACCTTTTCCGGACCCCTGGTGGGCGCCGCGGTCCTGGTGGGGCTGCGGACCCTTGTAGGGCGCTACACGGAGTACTGGACGCTGATCCTGGGGGTGGTCCTCATCCTGCTGATCTTCTTCCTGCCAGAGGGGATCATGGGGTACGTCCAGCAACGGTGGCCCGGCCTGCGGCTGCCCGCGGCCAGGCCCGCCACGGAGGAAGTCCGTGGCTGAGCTCCTGCGGGTCGAAGACCTCCACCGGTCCTTCAACGGGTTCCCCGCGGTCCGGGGGGCTTCCCTTGCTGTGGAGGCGGGCCAGGTGGTGGCGGTGATCGGGCCCAACGGGGCGGGCAAGACCACCCTGTTCAACCTGGTGACGGGGGTGCTGCTGCCGGACCGCGGCCGGGTGCTGCTGGAAGGAGTGGACGTGACCCGGTGGCCCGCCCACCGCCGCTGCCGGGCCGGACTGGGGAGGACCTTCCAGATCGCCAACGTGTTCCCGCGGCTGTCGGTGTTCGACAACGTCCACGCGGCCTGCCTGGCTCAGGCCCGCAAGGGGTTCCACCTGTTCCGGGCGGCCCGGCGTTTCGCGGTGGAGGAGACCTGGAGGGTCCTCGAGCTCACCGGCCTGCGCCCCCAGGCGCACCGGCCCGCGGGCACGCTCTCCCACGGGGACCAGCGCATCCTGGAGATCGCCCTGGCCCTGGCCACGCGGCCCAAGCTCCTGGTGCTGGACGAGCCCACCGCAGGCATGTCGCCGGAGGAGACCGCCTCCACCCTGCAGCTGGTCACCCGGCTGAACCGGGAGCAGGGGGTCACCGTGCTGTTCTGCGAGCACGACATGGAGGTGGTGTTCTCCACCGCCCACCGGGTGGTGGTCATGCACCAGGGCCGGACCATCGCGCACGGGACGCCCGAGGAGGTGCGCGCGAACCCGGAGGTCCAGCGTGCGTACCTGGGCGGGGAGGAGCCGGAGGCCAGCCGCCGGGAAGAGCGCCTTCCGGCCTCCGGAAAGCCCCTGCTGCACGTGGAGGGGATCCACACGTACTACGGCCTCAGCCACGTGCTGTTCGACGTGTCCCTGGAGGTGCGGGAAGGGGAGGCGGTGTTCCTGCTGGGACGCAACGGCGCAGGCAAGAGCACCACGCTCAAGAGCGTGGTGGGGCTGGTACCGCCTCGCCGCGGGACGGTCCGCTACCAAGGCCGGGACCTGGTGGGACGGCCACCGCACCAGGTGGCGCGTCTGGGCGTGGGGTACGTGCCGGACGACCGGAGGATCTTCCCGGACCTCACCGTGGGGGAGAACCTGGAGGTGGCCACGCGGGGGGCCGGGTACTGGACGGCGGACCGGGTGTTCGAGCTGTTCCCGGTGCTGCGGGAGAAGCGGCACCACCGGGGCAGCCACCTCAGCGGCGGCGAGCAGAAGATGCTCGCCATCGCCCGGGCCCTGGTGGGGAACCCCCACCTCCTCCTGCTGGACGAGCCCATGGAGGGCCTGGCCCCTATGCTGGTCCGGGTCCTGGAGGAACGCATCCGCGCCCTGAAGGCCAGCGGCCTCACCGTGCTGCTGGCAGAGCAGAACGTGGGCGCGGCGTTGCGGCTCGCGGACCGGGGCTACGTGATCGACGACGGCCGCATCCGGTTCCAGGGGACGGTGGAAGAGCTCCAGGCGGACCACGAGGTCCGGCAGCGGTACCTGCTCCTGTGAGCCGCCAGGGCGGTCAGCGGACGGCCTCCTCCCGGTAGCTGGTGGGCTCGTGGGCCCGCAGGTACTCCAGGACCCGCCGGGCCGCGGCCCTGCCCACCACCGCGGCCACTTCCTCCTCGCTGGCCTCCCGGATCCGCCGGACCGACCCGAAGTGGCGGATGAGCTCCCGCTTGCGCTTTTCCCCGATGCCGGGGACTTCGTCCAGCGCAGAGTACACCACCCTCCGGGCCCGCAGCTGCTGGTGGTAGGCGTGGGCGAACCGGTGTGCCTCGTCCCGGACCCGCTGCAGCAGCTGGAGGGCCGCGGAGTCCCGGGCCAGCCGCAGGGGTTCGTCCCGGCCCTGTTGGAACACCAGCTCCTCCCGTTTGGCCAGGGCCACCACGGGGATGCGGAGGTTGTACTCGAACAGCACTTCCAGGGCCGCGGACAGCTGGCCCTTGCCCCCGTCCACCAGGAGGAGGTCGGGCAGCACGGACCACTTGGGCTGCACGGGTTCGTCCCGGTCCAGCCGGTCCTGTTCCTCCCGGGCGTTCTGGAACCGGCGCCGCAGGGCTTCCTGCAGCATGGCGTAGTCGTTGGGCCCCTCGGTGAACTTCATCCGGAAGCGGCGGTAGGCGTCCCGCCGGGGCCGCCCGCCCTCGAAGGTCACCAGGGAGGCCACCGCCTCACCGTGCTGCAGGTTGCTCACGTCGTACGCCTCGATGCGGAAGGGCGCTTCTTCGAGCCCCAGCACCTGCTGGAGGGCGCGTACGGCAGCCCCCTCGCGTCCCGCCAGACGCACCCGCTCCTGCTCCAGGTGCAGCCGTGCGTTGTCCTGTGCCATGTCCACCAGCCGGCGCCGGTCCCCCCGCCGGGCCACCACCACCCGCACCTGCGAGCCCCGCCGCTCGGACAGCCAGCGGGCGATGACCTCCTGTCCGTCCACGGGCTCCCCGATGACCACCTCGGGCGGCACCACCGGCGCGAACTCGTAGTACTGCTCCAGGAACGTCCGCAGCACCTCCGCGGTGGGGTGGCCTTGCGCGCCCGTGAGGAAGAAGTGCTCCTGCCCGGACAGCCGGCCCCCCCGCACCTGGAACACCTGCGCGCAGGCGTCGTCGCCGTCCGCGTGCACCGCCACCACGTCGCGGTCCTCCAGCGTGGCGGCCGCGGTCCGCTGGCGCTCCGCTACTGCCTGCAGGGCCTGGATCTGGTCCCGCAGCGCCGCCGCCCGCTCGAACTCCAGCCGCTCCGCGGCCTCCTGCATGGCCGCCCGCAGCTGCTCCACCAGCGCCTCCTGCTTGCCCTCCAGGAACAGGAGGGCCTGCTTGACCTGTTCCTGGTACTCCTCCTGGGAGGGGCCCCAGGGCACGCAGGGCGCCGTGCACTGGCCGATGGCGTAGTCCAGGCAGGGCCGCGGGAGCTTGCGGTCCACGTCCACGTCGCAGCTGCGGAGCTTGAACAGCTTGCGCAAAGTCCGGATGGTCCGCCCCACCAGCTTGGGCTCGTGGTACGGGTACGGCCCGAAGTAGTGGGCGCCGTCCCGCACCACCCGGCGGGTCATGACCACCTTGGGGAACGGCTCGTTGGTGATCTTGATGTAGGGGTAGGCCTTGTCGTCCGCCATCCGGACGTTGTACTTGGGCCGGTGCTGCTGGATGAGGTTGGTCTCGAGGATCAGGGCCTCCACCTCGTTGGCGCACGCCACCACGTCGAAGTCGAACACCTTCGCCATGAGGTGGCGCAGGCGGGGGGAGTCCACGGACAGGGGGTCCTGGAAGTAGCTGCGCACCCGCTGCCGCAGGGAGGAAGCCTTGCCCACGTACACCACGCGGCCCGCTCGGTCCCGCAGCAGGTACACCCCAGGCCGGTGGGGCAGGGCCCGCAGCTTCTCCTCCAGGTTCGCCACCCGCTCCATCGGCCCTATTGTACGGCGCCCGGGTGCACAGCGCGGGACAGGGTTGCGGGGCGCGGGTAGACTAGTAGCCAAAGCGCCCGTGCGTGGAGGAGGTCTTCGCATGTCCTGGACGTCGCGCCGTGCCCGCGCCATCCCGCAGTCCGTGTTCCTGCTCATGGACCGGGCCAAGCAGGAGGCCAAGACCTCAGGCCTCGGGGTCATCGACCTGTCCCTGGGTTCCAGCGACCTGCAGCCACCTCCGCAGGCGCTGCACACCCTGGCGGAGAGCCTGGAAGACCCGGCCACCTACCAGTACACCTTGCGGTCCGCCACCCGTCCGTTCCTGGAGGCGGCGTCCGCGTGGTTTGAGCACCGGTACGGGGTGACCTTCGACCCCGACACGGAGATGCTGAGCCTGGTGGGCAGCCAGGAAGGGATCGGACACCTCCTGTTGGCCCTGGCTGACCCCGGGGACGTGGTGCTGATCCCGGAAGTGGCCTACCCGCCGTACTGGGGGATGGCGGCTCTGGCGGGGTTGGAGGCCTTCCCCGTGCCGTTGCGGGAGGACTACCTACCGGACCTGGAAGCGGTCCCTGAGGAGGTGGCCCGGCGGGCCCGGGTTCTGGTCCTGAACTACCCGAACAACCCCACCGCCGCGGTGGCGGAACTGAGCTTCTTCGCGCAGGTGCTGGACTTCTGCCGGCGGTACGACGTGTTCCTGGTGCACGACAACCCCTACGTGGACCTGGTGTTCGACGGGCCGGCGCCGTCCCCCCTGTCCCTGCCGGGCGCCCGCGAACGGTGCGTGGAGTTCTTCACCCTGTCCAAGTCCTACCACATGGGCGGGTTCCGCCTGGGTTTCGTGGTGGGCAACGCGGAGGCCGTGGCGGCCTTGGAGGCGGTGAAGTCCGCCCTGGACTTCAACCAGTACCAGGGCGTGTTGCGCATGGGGGTCACCGCGTTGCAGCAGCCGGAGGCGTGGGTGCGGGAGCAGGTGGCGGTCTTCCGGCAGCGGAGGGACGTGCTGGTCCGCGCGCTGCGGCGGGTGGGCTGGGAGGTGCCGGTCCCCCGCGCCACCCTGTACCTGTGGGCCCGGGTCCCCGCGGACGTGGACGACGTGACGTTCGCGGTGGAGCTGTGCCGCCGGACCGGCGTGGCCCTGGCACCGGGCCAGGGATTTGGACCCGGCGGCAGGGGCCACGTGCGCATCGCCCTGGTGCAGCCCGCCGACCTCCTGGAGGAAGCCGCAGCGCGCATCGGCGACTTCCTGCGGAGCTCCTGGCGGTAGCGGGTTCAGGCGCGCTGCTCCTGCAGCCGGCGGACCAGCGCCCCCAGGGGACCCACTTCCGCCACCGAGCCGTCCCGGAACACCACCCCGGCGCCGGAGAGCGGGGAGACCCGCGGCCCGGGGACCAGGATGCCGGAGAAGTTCAGGGGGTCCGCCGCGTGGACCACCACCGGCCTGGAGTCTGGCGGAAGGCGCCGCACCGCCCGCAAGGCCTCCACCGCCTCCGGGGCCGCGTACTGCTCGCCCGCGAACCCGGACACGAACCGGCCGCCCCGGACGCGCCCTTGCGCTTCCCACCGCCGGTACACGGGCGCCAGTTCCCTCCAGGGCGGGGCCACGCGTTCCCGCACCAGGACTTCCCGGAAGACCACCCCGTAGCGGCGCAGCAGCTGTTCGGCCAGCCGCTCCAGCCGGTCGGCCGGACCCAGCTCGTCCGCGCCTCCCCACGGCGCCCACCGGCCCGTGGGCAGGCCGGCCCGCGCGGACAGCAGGCGTAGCCGGGACCGCCGGGGCCTCCTCCGGCCGCGCGCCAGCAGGGCCCGCAGGCCCGCGACCCCGTCCCCCGTCACCCGGCCCGCGGCCACCAGCTCCCACAGGGCGTCCTCCACCTCCCCGGGCAGCCCGCGCACCGCCCGCGCCACCTCGGGGAGGAACGACGCGCCCTTCGAGCGCAGGTAGGTGTCCACGTCCCTGGCCAGCCCGGACAGCCTCGCGGGAGGCGGGACAGGCGGGAGGTACACGCTGAGGTCTTCCCGCAGGAGGAAGGCGATGGGCGTGTGGCGGGCCAGAAGGGCGGGACGCGGGGCGGGCTCGGGGTCCTGCGCCCTCCCGGGGGCGACCCGCCCCCACGCCACCAGGCCCGACAGGCACAGGTGGTCCAGGTCCTGTGGGTTGTACGCGGCCACCCGTGCGGGCAGCACCCACTCCTCCCACGCGGACGCCACCAGCTCGAACCCCTGTAGCTGCCGGAGGACTTCCAGCAGACCCTGCCTCCCGTGCAGCTGGGTACCCGGGTACGCGTGCTGCCACCGCAACAGGAACCGGACGAAGTCCGCGGGCGTGGTGGGCTCCACCTCCCGGCGCAGCTTGAGCACCGTCAGCCTGTGGATGCGTGCCAGCAGCCTGCGCTCGCACCACTCCTCCTCCACGCCCGGGCGGAACCGGCCGCGCAGCACCACGCCCCGCCCTTCCAAAGCCGCCAGGGCAGCCGCCACGTCCCCCAGGGGGAGGCCCAGTCGCTCGGCCAGCTCTGCCACCGTCACCGGGCCCAGGTGCAGCATCCACCCGTGCACCAGGTCCCGTACGGCTTCGTCCCGGCTGCCGTGCTCCCCTGGCACGGCAGGGGTGAGGTGCACGTCCGGCCAGATGGCGGCCACCGCGGCCGCCTGTTCCATGGCCGCGTACCCCGCCACGGGCCCTTCCACCCGCACCGCCCGGCCCGAGGCCACCAGTTCCCCGGCAAAGTCCTCCCACGGGGCCGCCTCCGCCCGTGGGAGGAACACCACCGTCTGCAGCAGGTCGTGCAGCTCGTCCGGGTCCCGCACGTCCGGCCAAGCCTGCCGCCGGACTTCCTCCACCGCCTCGGGGTCCAGGGCCCCTGCGCCCGCGGCCAGCTCCGGGTCCACCCGCCGCAGGCTCACCGCCCGCGCCCGCCGCTCCTCCAAAGGCGCGTCGTCCAAAAACGCGTAGGGGTTGGCGTTCAGGATCTCGTGGGACATGGGGGACGGCTGCGGGGTGTCCACGGCTACGGTCTCGATCTCTCCCCGCTCGACCGCGGCCACCACCCGCTCCAGTCCCTCCGCGTCCATGGCCTCTTCCAGGCAGTCCGCCAGGGTCTGGTTCACCAGCGGGTGGTCGGGCGGGCTGAGGGGGCCGGAGTGGTTGTCCTGGCAGCCCACCTGCTCCGGGAACACGGCGGCCAGCAGGTCCTCTGCCCGCATGCGCTGCACCTGGGGCGGGGTGCGCCTGCCGCCCCACTGCCGCGGCACCGCCAGGGCCCGGTTGGCGTTCTGCCGCCAGCGGGTCACGAACAGGGGCGACTGCAGGGTGGCCTGCACCAGGTCCGGGCGGGCCGTGTGCGGCCGGACGAACTGGAAGATGAGCTCCAGGGGGAAGCTGTGCTGCTCACCCAAGGACAGCACGATGCCGTCGTCCGTGGCCGCGGCCTGCAGCTCGAAGTCGAAGGTGAGGCAGAACCGCTTGCGCAGGGCCAGCCCCCACGCGCGGTTGACGCGGGCGCCGAAGGGCGCGTGGAGGACCAGCTGCATGCCGCCCGCCTCGTCGAAGAAGCGCTCCGCCACCACCCGCCTGTGGGTGGGCACACAGCCCAGCACCGCCAACGTCTGCCGTACGTAGTCCACCAGCTGGGCGGCCCCCGCGCGGTCCAGCCCCGTCTCGGCCACCAGCCAGGCGGACGCCGCCTCCGGGTCCGCGGCCCGGCGGGCCAGCTCTTCCCGCAGGGAACCCACCGCCTCCGACAGCTCCTGGGTGCGGGCGGGCGCCTCCCCCAGCCAGAAGGGGATGGTGGGGGCCGCACCGTGCGCGTCCTCTACCCGGACCCGGCCCGCAGACTCCACCCGCCGCACCCGCCAGCTGGTGTTGCCCAACAGGAACACGTCCCCCGCCTGGGACTCCACCGCGAAGTCCTCGTTCACCCGGCCCACCAGCTTCTCGTCGGGCTCCACCACCACGTCGTAGTCGAACGTCTCCGGGATGGCCCCGCCGGAGGTGATGGCCAGGGTGCGGGTCCCGCGCCGGCCCCGTACCACCCCGGTGGTGCGGTCCCAGTGGACCAGGGCTCCCGTGCGTCCCCGGGACGGCGCCACCCCGTCCGCCAGCATGGTCAACACCTGGTCGAACTCCCGCCGGGTCAGGTCGCGGTAGGGGTACGCCCGCCGGGACAACCGCCACAGGTCCTCCGCCGCACACGGCTCTGCCGAGGCCTCCGCGGCCAGCTGCTGGGCCAGCACGTCCAGCGGCTTGCGTGGGACCCGGACCCGGTCCAGCTGCCCTGCCCGCACCGCGCGCACCGCGGCCGCACACTGCAGCAGCTCGTCCCGGGTCAGGGGGAACAACACGCCCTTGGGCGTCCGGTCCACCCCGTGCCCGGACCGGCCCACCCGCTGCAGCAGGGTCGCCAGCGCCCGCGGCGCTCCCACGTGGCAGACCAAGTCCACGGAGCCGATGTCGATCCCCAGCTCCAACGACGCGGTGGCCACCACCACCTGCAGGTCCCCCGATTTCAGCCGCTGCTCGGTTTCCTGGCGTAGGGGCCGCGCCAGGCTGCCGTGGTGGGTGGCCACGCGGCCTTCGCCCAGCCGCAGGGTGAGCCGGTGTGCCACCCGCTCCGCCAGCCGACGGGTGCTGACGAACACCAGGGTGGTCCGGTGTTGTCCGGCCAGCTCCGCGATGCGGTCGTACACCTCCGCCCACACCTCGTGGGTGGCCACCGGTCCCAATAGCTGCTCCGGCACCCACACGCGCAGATCCCAGTCCCGCCGCCACCCCGCGTCCACCACGGCGCAGTCGGGCTTTCCGCCCGCCACGCGGTGCGCGCCCACCAACAGGCCCGCGAGCTCCTCCACGGGACAGGCGGTGGCGCTGAGCCCGACCCGTTGGGGCCGGGACCGGGTCAGCCGCTCCAGCCTCTCCAGGGACAGGCTGAGGTGCGCCCCGCGCTTGTCCTGCGCCAACGCGTGCAGCTCGTCCACCACCACCGTCCGTACGGTCCCCAGCAGCGCGCGGGTCCGCGGCGCGGTCAGGAGGAGGTACAGGGACTCCGGGGTGGTGATGAGCACGTGGGGCGGGGTACGCTTCATCCGCTCCCGCTCCCGGGGCGGGGTGTCCCCGGTGCGGACCGCCACCCGCACCGGGGGAAGACGGTAGCCCAGCTGCTCCGCGCGCTGCTGGATCTCCCGGAGGGGCTCCTGAAGGTTGTGGTGGATGTCGTGGCCGAGGGCCCGCAGCGGGGACACGTACAGCACCCGGGTCTCGTCGGGCAGGCCGTCCGCCCGCAGCAGCTCGTTCAGCGACCACAGGAAGGCCGCCAGGGTCTTGCCGGAGCCCGTGGGCGCCACCAGCAGCACGTCCCGCCCGGAGGCCACCGCCCGCCAGCCGCGCTCCTGCACGAGTGTCGGCTGGCCGAACCGGTTGCGGAACCAGTCCACGACGGCGGGGTGGAAGGGCAGACCGGTCACCCGCCGCCCCCCACGCGAGCCCGGCCCGGGCGGGGCACCGTCACCTCCCCGCCACCTGCGCGGCCGGAGCGGGCCGGGCCGCCAGCCGCCGGCGGGCTTCCTCCACCCGGGAGGGGTCCAGCACCTTGCGGAGGAACTGGCCCGTGTAGGAGTGGTCCTGGGCTGCCACCTCCTCCGGCGTCCCCTGCGCGATCACCCGGCCGCCCAGCTCCCCGCCCTCCGGGCCCAGGTCGATGACCCAGTCCGCGGTCTTGATCACGTCCAGGTTGTGTTCGATCACCACCACCGTGTTGCCCGCGTCCACCAGCCGGTGCAGGACCTGCAACAGCCGCTCCACGTCCGCGAAGTGCAGCCCCACGGTGGGTTCGTCCAGGATGTACAGGGTCCGGCCCGTGTCCCGGCGGGACAGCTCCGCGGCCAGCTTGACCCGCTGCGCCTCCCCGCCCGAGAGGGTGGTGGCGGGCTGGCCCAGGTGGATGTAGCCCAACCCCACGTCGTGCAGGGTCTGGAGCTTCCGCCGCAGCCTGGGGATGGCGGCGAAGAACTCCAAGGCCTCGTCCACGGTCATCTCCAGCACGTCCGCGATGCTCTTGCCGCGGTACAGCACCTGCAGGGTCTCGCGGTTGTAGCGCTTGCCCTTGCACACCTCGCAGGGCACGTACACGTCCGGCAGGAAGTGCATCTCGATGCGGACGATGCCGTCCCCCTCGCACGCCTCGCACCGGCCTCCCCGCACGTTGAAGGAGAACCGGCCCGGGGTGTACCCGCGCATCCGGGCCTCCGGGGTGGAGGCGAACAGCTCGCGGATCAGGTCGAAGGTCTTCGTGTACGTGGCGGGGTTGCTCCGGGGCGTCCGCCCGATGGGCGACTGGTCGATCTGGATCACCTTGTCCACCTGGTGCCAGCCTTCCACGTACGCGTGCGCGCCGGGCCGCACCCGCACCCCCATCACCTTCTGGGCCAGGGCGCGGTACAGGATGTCGTCCACCAGGGTGGACTTGCCCGACCCGGACACCCCCGTCACGCACACGAACAGGCCCAGGGGGAAGGCCACGTCGATGTCCTTCAGGTTGTGCTCCCGCGCGCCCCGCACCACCAGCCACCTGTCCTGTGGCGGCCGCCGCCGCGCGGGGGTGGGGATGCGCCGTTCCCCCGCCAGGTACCGGCCCGTGACGGACCGTTTTTCCCGGATCACCTCCTCCAGGGTGCCGGACACCACGATCTCCCCGCCGTGTTTGCCCGCCCCCGGCCCGATGTCCACGATCCAGTCCGCGGACCGGATGGTGTCCTCGTCGTGTTCCACCACGATGATGGTGTTGCCCAAATCCCGCAGCCGCTTGAGGGTCTCGATGAGGCGGTGGTTGTCCCGCTGGTGCAGGCCCACGCTGGGCTCGTCCAGCACGTACAGCACGCCCATCAAGCCCGACCCGATCTGGGTAGCCAGCCGGATGCGCTGCGCCTCGCCCCCGGAGAGGGTGTTGGCCATGCGGTCCAGGGTCAGGTAGTCCAGGCCCACGTTCACCAGGAACTGGAGCCGGCTGCGGACCTCCTTCAGGACCTGGTGGGCGATGAGTTCCTCCCGCTCCGTCAGGCGGAGCCCCTCCAGGAACTCCAGGCACTGGCGGACGGTCAGGGCCGTCACCTCCGCGATGTTCCGCCCCCCCACCCGCACGCTCAGGCTCTCCCGCTTCAGCCGCGCCCCGCCGCACTCCGGGCAGGGCACGAGGCTCATGTACCGTTCGATCTCCTCCTTCACCACCTCCGAGTCCGTCTCCCGGTACCGCCGCTCCAGGTGGTGCACCACCCCTTCGAACTCCGTCTCGTACGACCGCAGGATCCCGTACCGGTTGTGGTAGCGGACCCGGATGGGCCGGTCGGACCCGTACAACAGCACCTTGACGAACGACCGTGGCAGCTGCCGCAGGGGGGCCTTCCAGTCCACGCCGTAGGCCTGGGCCAGGGAGCGCAGCAGCTGGTCGTAGTACTCCGCGGTGCTGGCCGCCCAGGGGACCACCGCGCCGTCCGCCAGGGACTTGTCGGGGTCCAGGACGAGCTCGGGGTCCACCTCCTGCCGGTAGCCCAGGCCCGAACACTTGGGGCACGCCCCGTACGGGCTGTTGAAGGAGAAAATCCGCGGCTCGATCTCCGGCAGGGTGGTGCCGTGCTCCGGGCAGGCGAAGGCGGTGGAGAAGGTCCACAGCTCCCCCTCCCCGGCCTCCTGTTCCCGCCACACCGCCACCAGGCCCTGCCCCAGCTTGAGGGCCGTCTCCACGGACTCGTGCAGCCGGGACCGGACCTCGGGCTTGGTGACCAGCCGGTCCACCACCACCTCGATGTCGTGCTTGCGGTTCTTGTCCAGGGGGATGGACTCCGTGAGCTCGTACAGCACCCCGTCCACCCGCACGCGGGCGAACCCCTGGCGGCGGAGGTCCTCGAACAGCTGCCGGTACTCCCCCTTGCGCCCCCGCACCACGGGGCCCAGCACGTAGATGCGGCTGCCCTGCGGGAGGGCCAGCACCCGGTCCACGATCTGCTCCGGCGTCTGCCGGGCGATGGGGCGGTCGCAGGCGGGGCAGTGCGGTTGCCCGATGCGGGCGAACAGAAGCCGCAGGTAGTCGTAGATTTCCGTCACCGTGCCCACCGTGGAGCGCGGGTTCCGGGGCGCCCCCTTTTGGTCGATGGACACCGCGGGGCTCAGGCCCTCGATGGCGTCCACGTCGGGCTTCTCCATGAGGCCCAAAAACTGCCGGGCGTACGCGGACAGGCTCTCCACGTACTTCCGCTGGCCTTCCGCGTAGATGGTGTCGAAGGCCAGGGTGGACTTGCCGGACCCGGAGATCCCCGTGAACACCACCAGCCGGTCCCGGGGGATCTCCACGGTGACGTTCTTGAGGTTGTGCTCCCGGGCCCCGCGGACGACGATGCGGTCTAAGGGCATACCGCCTCCTCAGGGCGTGGCGGCCACCACGGGCTCCGCCCGCAGCGCCTCCTCCAGTTCCCACTCTCCCACGAAACGGTCCTCCCCCTCCGCCATGAGCTCCACCTGGTTGCCGAAGGGGTCCCAGCAGAAAAACCGGCGGACCCCGGGCCGCGGCGGCGCGTCCTGCACGCGGACCCCGTGGGACCGGAGCAGGGCCCGCGCGCCGTCGAGGTCGTCCACCTCGAAGCAAACGTGGCGTCGGGACGGCGCGCTTCCCGCCTCCGGCTCCACCCCCACGTGGATCTCGCAGTTGGGCGTCCAGAACCACACCCCGCCGTGTTCGGCAAGCGGGGCGGGCTTGGGGATCTCCGGCAGCCCCAGCAGGTCCCCGTAGAACCACCGGGCCCGGGCCTCCCCGCCGGGCGGTGCCGTGACCAGCACGTGGTTGACCCGCACCACCTTCATGGCCCTCCCCCTCAGCGCCTCCCCCGCGGGCGGCCGGCCCGGCCCGCCCTGGCCGGGCGGCGCCCCGCGGGGGCGAAGTACGGCTCCCCGAGCCCCTTCTTGAGCTCCGCGATCTGGTCGCGCAGCCGGGCGGCCTTCTCGAACTCCAGGTTGGCCGCGGCGCGCCGCATCTCCCGCTCCAGCCGGTCCACGGTGGCCTCCAGTTCCTGCGGGGTCAGCATCAGCAGCCGTGCCACGTCCCACGGCACGGTGGCCCCCTGCTCTTCCACCAACCGGAGGATCTCCTCCGCGGTGAGCACCTCTCCCGGGCGGGGCCGGTACTCCGCCACAGGCTCGGCCACCTGCTCCAGCTCGATGAGGTCGCGGATGGGCTTCTGCACCGTCTGCGGGGTGATGCCGTGCTCCTCGTTGTACCGGAGCTGGATCTGCCGGCGCCGGTTGGTCTCCTCGATGGCCCGCCGCATGGACTCGGTGACCTCGTCCGCGTACAGGATGACCCGTCCGGACACGTTCCGGGCCGCCCGCCCCATGGTCTGGATGAGGGCCGTCTCGGAGCGCAGGTAGCCTTCCCGGTCCGCGTCCAGCACCGCCACCAGACTCACCTCCGGCAGGTCCAGCCCCTCCCGCAGGAGGTTGATCCCCACCAGCACGTCGTAGGTGCCCAGGCGCAGGTCCTTGAGGATCTGCACCCGCTCCAGGGTGTCGATCTCCGAGTGCAGGTAGTGGACCTTGAGCCCCATCTCCTGCAGGTACGCGGTGAGGTCCTCCGCCATGCGCTTGGTGAGGGTGGTGACGAGCGTCCGCTCCCCCCGCTCCACCTGGGTCCGGATCTCCGCCAGCAGGTCGTCCACCTGGCCCCGGGCGGGACGCACCTCCACCTGCGGGTCCACCAGGCCCGTGGGCCGGACGATCTGCTCCACCACCCGGCTGCTCACCTCCAGCTCGAAGGGCCCGGGTGTGGCGGACACGAACACGCACTGGTGGATGAGCTGCTCGAACTCGTCCCACCGCAGGGGGCGGTTGTCGTACGCGGAGGGCAACCGCCAGCCGTAGTCCACCAGGTTCTTCTTCCGCGCCCGGTCGCCCTCGTGCATGCCCTTGATCTGCGGTACGGTGACGTGCGACTCGTCCACGAACATCAGGTAGTCGCGGGGGAAGTAGTCCAGCAGGCACCCGGGCCGCTCCCCCGGCGCCCGGCCGTCCAGGTGGCGGGAGTAGTTCTCGATGCCGGGGCAGTACCCCGTCTCCCGCAGCATCTCCATGTCGTACCGGGTGCGGAACTCCAGCCGCTGGGCCTCCAGGAGCTTGCCCTGGGACCGGAACCAGCTCAGCCGCTCCTGGAGCTCCTCCTCGATGCTGCGCAGGGCCCGCTCCAGCCGTTCCTCCGTGGTCACCCAGTGCTTGGCGGGCCAGATGGCCACCACGGACTTCTCCTCCAGCACTTCTCCGGTCAGGGGGTCCAGCTCCAGGATGCGGTCCACCTCGTCCCCGAACAGCTCCACCCGGACCGCCCGTTCCTCGTAGCTGGGGAACACCTCCACCACGTCCCCCCGCACCCGGAACCGGCCCCGGGCGAAGTCCACGTCGTTGCGTTCGTACTGGACGTCCACCAGCCGGCGGAGGATCTCCTCCCGGGTGCGCCGTTCGCCCCGCCGGAGGACCAGCACCACGTCCCGGTAGTCCTCCGGCCGCCCCAACCCGTAGATGCACGACACGGAGGCCACCACGATCACGTCCCGCCGCTCCATGAGGGCCTTGGTGGTGGCGTGCCGGAGCCGGTCGATTTCGTCGTTGATGCTGGCGTCCTTGGCGATGTACAGGTCCGTCTGCGGCACGTAGGCTTCCGGCTGGTAGTAGTCGTAGTACGACACGAAGTACCGCACCGCGTTGTGGGGGAAGAACTGCCGGAACTCGCTGTACAGCTGCGCCGCCAGGGTCTTGTTGTGGGCGATCACCAGGGTGGGCTTCTGGACCCGCTCCACCACCCGGGCCATGGTGTACGTGTTGTGCACGAACAGCCCCCCCGTGCCTGCCAGGAAGGTCTCCTTCTCCGCCACGGAGAGGTCATACACACATCCTTTCCCGGGAACTTGCGCCACCGACCGCACCGGGGTCCAGAACAGGTGGCATAGGGACTCTAGACCTTCCAGGGCGGCGAGGGCGAGGAGGTCTTCCCGGGACCGCGCGACTTCGCGCAGGACCTGCACGGTGCGCTCGGCCAGAGACCGAGACGGCAAGCGACGGCCACACTCCCACAGGGACACCAGGGAACGGCTGCACCCGATGCGCACGCTCAACGCCCGCTGGGACAGGCCCAGCCGCTCGCGCACCGCCCGCACGGTCCGTCCGTCCCAGGGCACCAGGTCTACGTTTGAGTTGGCAGCTCTGTCCGTCCGCCCGAGCAAGCGAGCGTTCTTCTGAGGAGAGGCGAACCCGATCGCCTCCCGGAACCGCCGGACGCCCTCCTGCCCGGAGATGGTCACGACCCAGTGGGGTCCGGATGTCTGAGCGGACGACCGCCGGCGCTTCCGGATGCGAGCCACGATGCCAAACCGCAGGAGGGCATAGGCGAGATCGGAAGCCAGGCCAGGACTCACCGTGGCGGCGGTTACCTTGTCGTGCTCCACGCCCCCATCTGCGGTAAAGTACGCCTTCAGGAGCTCTGCAAGTTGGCCGTCCGAGAGTTCTGGCCAGAACGGGGGAAGACGCTTCGCCCCCGCATTCCCTCCGCACCACCGGCGGAGGAGCCTGCTCCATAACCTGGACCAGACCCGGTACTCGTACGTGCCCTCCGCGTGGTACCACCGCACGCCCAGCGACTCGACGGCTTGGAGGAAGTCCGCGACGACGGCTGGGTCTCCCGACGACGGGATGAAGGAGCGCTCTGCTGCGTGCCCCTCTCCCACGCAATAGCCCAGCAGCCGTAGGAAGGCATCCGTCAGGGGAAATCGACACGGTATTTGTACCTTGTGCTTGACGGTGCCGATCCGGGCTTCGGTTTCCAGCTGCGGAGCAACCGCCACCAGCGCCTCATACCGGGCCAGGGGAAGCCTCTGGCCGCCTTGCCACGGGCCGGATCCCACAGACACATACAGTCCCGGTTCTCCGTGGAGTTCTTGTGGCACCGACACAACTTCCAGTGGCCGCGCTGGTCCCGGCAGGTGTCGGGGAAGGGGCAGGTAGTCGCCCTGCCGCAGCTCGTCCGTCCGCACCAGGCAAAGCCTGCCCTCCCGGAGGACGAAGAAGTTGTGGTCGCCCGTGACCGTGACCTCCCGGCCGCAGGCCGTGCTCACCCGCCAGAGGACTGCAGGGCTCCGGTGGCGGAGGAAGAGGCGGACGGGGTCCCACGAGGTCCGGCCCGTCTTGGGGTCGAAGCTGAACGCTTCCACCCGTACGTCGACGTCGGCCGCCTCCAGCACCTCCGTATCCCCCTCCCTCCGGACGCGGCCTGGGAATCGCGCCATCAGTCGGTCGACCAGTTGGCCCACCGGCTCCACGCGGGTGCGGCCGTCCACCCGCACAAAGACCGGTGTTTCAGGCGTCACGCTCTTGCCGCTGCCCGTGACCCCCAGGAGGGTGGTGTACTTGTGGCCCGCCCGGAGGCTTTCCACCAGCTGGTCGATGGCCTTGGGCTGGTCGCCCCGGGGCGGGAGGTCGGTAACCATCCGGAACTCGGACATGGCAGCGTCCCTCGGCGTAACACGGTATTTTACCCGCGCGGGCCTCCCGGCCGCCACCGGTGCCCGGGGAGGCGTGGGTCCGCCCCTCACGGGTCCCGCCGGATGGCCTCCCAGACCTGCTGGACCTGGGCCCAGGTGTGGTCCAGGCCGCCGTCGTTGTCCACCACCCACCGGGCGTACGCCAGCTTGTCCGCCAAGGGCCGCTGCGCTTCCAGCCGCCGCCGGGCCTCCTCCTCCCCCAGGCCGTCCCGCTCCCGCAGCCGGCGCAGCTGGACCTGCGGGGAGGCGTACACCACCACCGCGGGCAGCGCCTCCAGCTCCGGGAGGGGGACGTCGAACAGCAACGGCACGTCCAGCACCACCACCGCGTCCGGCCGGCGGCCTTGAACCTCCTCTACCCTCCGGCGCAGCCGTTCCAGCACCCGGGGGTGCACGATGGCGTTCAGCCGGTGGCGGCTGGCGGGGTCCCGGAACACCCGCTCCGCCAGCTTCCGGCGGTCCAGCTCCCCGGAGGGCGTGAGGACTTCCGGGCCGAAGGCGGCTGCGATTTCCGCGAGGGCGGGTTCTCCCGGCGCCACCACCTCCCGGGCCAGCAGGTCCGCGTCCACCACCTCCGCGCCCAGCCGGCGCAGCATGCCGGCCACGGTGCTCTTGCCGCTGGCGATGCCGCCCGTGAGGGCCACCAGCTTCATCCCGCGGCCGGGTCCACCAGCTCCACCGGGTCGCCAGCCCGCACCCGTCCCGGCACCACCACCCGGGCGTACACGCGCGCCTCGCCCGGGTAGCGGTCCGGGTGCACCCGTGCGATCTCGCCACCCGAAAAACAGTGCCGGATGGTGGCGCAGGGAGTGGTGTACCGCGTCACCTCCAGCAACACCCCGCCCGCCCGGAGAAGCGTTCCTGGGGCCACCCGCCGCCAGTCCAGCCCCGCCACGGTGAGGTTTTCTCCGAGGTCCCCCGGGGCCACGGGGTGGCCCTCCGCCCGCAGCCGGTGCAGCACCTCCAGGGAGAACACGCACACCGCCCGCTCCGGGCCCCCGTGGTGGCGGGTGTCGTGGTGCAGGTCTCCCTCCAGCCCCTCCGGCCCCACCCACGCCTCGGGCACCGACCTCTTCGGTACCCCGCCCGGCGAGGTGTTCAGCCGGTAGGCCACCCCCACCTCTCCGCCCAACCTGCGGACCCGGCCGTCCAGGAGGCGCTGCGCGGCGGCGTCGAACCGGAACTCCCCGAAGATCTGGGACCCCGCCAGTACCTGCGGCAGCCAGTACCGGTCGTCCTCCCACATGGCGTCCCACGGCAGTTGGCTGGCCGGGTGCCAGCGCAAGGCCCCCTCGCGCCCACCGGCTACCGAGCCGGAGAAGTCGGTGCAGGTGAACACGTACACCGCCCACGCGGGGGGTCCGTCCTGCCCGAACCAGAACCGCAGCACGCCGTGGAAGCGCAGGGCCCGCGCCACCAGCCCCGTCTCCTCCCGCACCTCCCGGGCCGCGCCCACCTCGGGGTCCTCGCCCGGGAGCAGCTTGCCTCCTGGCCCGTTCCACTTCCCGCCGCCCCACAGGCCGTCCGCCTTGTGCAGGAGGAGGACCTGCCGGTCCCGCATCGGGAAGCACAAGGTGGCGTACGTGGTCACGCGGGCGCGCCTCCCCGCGCGGGGACCGTGGAGGAGACGGTCCTCAGGTGCTCCAGGTCCCTCCAGTTGGGACCCACCCGGAGCTCCACCACCACGGGCACAGACAGGGGCAGGGCGTGTGCCATGACCTCCGCCGCCTCCCGGCCCAGGGCTTCCGCCTGGCCGGGGTCCACCTCGAAGACCAGCTCGTCGTGCACCTGGAGGATCATCAGGGCCCCGGGGAAGCGGGGGAGGACCTGTTCGTGGATGCGGATCATGGCCAGCTTGATGAGGTCCGCCTGGCTGCCCTGGATGGGCGTGTTGATGGCCACCCGCTCCGCCGCCTCCCGGACCACGCGGTTGCGGCTGTGCAGGTCCTGCAGGTACCGGCGGCGCCCGAACAGGGTGGACACGTAGCCCGTCCGCCGGGCCTGCTCCACGGTCCGCCGCACGTACTCCCGCACCCCCGGGTAGCGGGCGAAGTACCGCTCGATGTACGCGTCGGCCTCCTGGGGGGTGCTGCCGATCTGCTGGCTGAGCCCGAAGCCGCTGATGCCGTAGGCGATCCCGAAGTTGATGGCCTTGGCCCGGCGGCGCTGCTCGGGCGTGAGGGCCTCCCGGGGCAGGCCGAACACCTCCGCGGCCACCTCCGCGTGGATGTCCCGGCCGGCCCGGAACACCTCCTGCAGGGCAGGGTCGCCGCTGATGTGGGCCAGCAGGCGCAGCTCGATCTGGTTGTAGTCCGCGCTGACCAGCACCCGGCCCGGAGGGGCGATGAAGGCCCGCCGGATCCGGCGTCCCTCCTCCGTGCGGACGGGGATGTTCTGCAGGTTGGGGTCCTGGGAGCTCAGCCGGCCCGTGGCCGCCACCGTCTGGTTGAAGGTGGTGTGCACCCGCCGGGTCTCGGGGTGGACCAGCCGGGGCAGCACGTCCACGTACGTGGACAGCAGCTTGGCGAGCTCCCGGTGCTGGAGGATCTTCGCCACCACGGGGTGGTGCGGGGCCAGGGCCTCCAGCACGTCCGCGTCCGTGGAGTAGCCCGTCTTGGTCTTCTTCAGCGGTGGCAGCCCCAGCTTGTCGAACAGCACGAAGGCCAGCTGCTTGGGGGAACTCAGGTTGAACTCCAAACCCGCCAGCCCGTAGATCTCCGAGCTCAGCGCGTCCAGGCGCGCCCGCAGCTCCTCCGCCAGCTGGTGGAGGTACGGTACGTCCACCGCCACCCCGGCCATCTCCATGTCCGCCAGGACGGGGACCAGGGGCATCTCAATCCTGCGGAACACCTCCTCCACCTGCCGCTCCTGCAGGCCGCGCCGCAAGAGGGGTGTGACCCGCTGGAGGGCGTCTGCCTCCTCGCAGCGCCGCTCCCACGGCTCCCGGGCCTCCCACAGCCCCTCCTGCGGCTCCAGCTGCCAGCCGATCTGCTCCCACGCCACCGTGGCCAGGTCGTGGCTGCGCCGGCCCGGGTTCAGCAGGTAGGAAGCTAGCCCCGTGTCGAACCGGAACCCCCGGGGCTGCAGGCCCGCGCGCCGCAGCCGCACCAGGTCCGCCTTCGCGTCCTGGCTGACCTTGTCGACCTCTTCGGACTCCAGGAGGGAAACCAGCCCTTCCGGGAACGCCCCGTCCACCGGCACGTACACCGCCTCCCCGGGGCGGTCCGACAGGGCCACCCCCCGCACCCGGCCCTCCATGGGCTTGCCCTCCGCGTCCAGGCTGACCGCCAGCTGGCGGGCGGCCCGGAACGGTTCCAGGGCTTGCGGGTCCACCTGCCGGTAGCGGCCGCGCTCGTGCACCGCGCCCACCCCCAGCCGCTCCAGCAGGCTCTTGAACTCCAGCTCCCGGAACAGGCCCACCACCCGGTCGCGGTCGTACGGCCGCACCCGCAGGGCCTCCCAGTCCACCGACAGGGGGACGTCCCGCACCGCGGTGGCCAGGTGTTTGTTCTGCCGGACCAGCTCCGCACACTCCCGCAGCCGGGCCTGCAGCTTCGCCGGCGCCTCCGGAAGGCGTTCCAGGAGCGCGTCCACCGAGCCGAAGCGCCGTACCAGCTCCGCGGCGGTCTTCTCCCCCACCCCCGGCACGCCCGGCAGGTTGTCCGTGGGGTCGCCCCGGAGGGCCTTGAAGTCCGGCAGCTGTTCCGGCTCCAGCCCGAACCGGCGGCGCACCGCCTCCCGGTCGTACGCCACCGTCTCGCTGATCCCGCGGCTGGTGACCACCACCGTGGTGCGGTCGCTGGCCACCTGCAGGAGGTCCAAGTCCCCCGTGACCACCACCACCCGGAAGCCCGCGGCCTCGGCCAGCCGCACCAGGGTGGCGAGGACGTCGTCTGCCTCGTAGCCCTCCACCTCAAAGGTGGGGATCCGGAACGCCTCCACCACCTCCTTGACCAGCTGCATCTGCGGCCGGAGGTCGTCGGGCATGGTGGGGCGGGTGGCCTTGTACGCCGCGTACCCTTCGTGCCGGAAGGTGGGCGCGGGGCGGTCGAAGGCCACCGCCACGTGGGTGGGGCGTTCCTCCTCCAGGACCTTCAGGAGCATGTTCGTGAAGCCGTACACCGCGTTGGTGGGCCGCCCGTCCGCGGTGGTGAAGTACGGGAGGGCGTAGAAGGCACGGTACACCAGACCGTTGCCGTCCAGGACCACCAGCTTGGGCTCCGGCTCCCTCACGAGGCCGATTGTACCGCTACTCCTCCCACACCGCCCCTTCCCCCAGGAGCCGTTCCAGCTCCCGCGGGAACTCCCGGTCCGCGGGCACGCCCCGCCTGATCCGGTGCACCGACTCGCCCCGCAGGGTGACCACGTGGGCGTACGCCTCCCGGGGGCCCGGCCGCCCCCGCAGGAAGTCCGACAGCTGCACCAGCTCCTCGGAGGTGCTGACCCGCACGTGCAGGGGGCGCAGGCCGTTGTGGGCCTTCCCGTTGCCCCCACCCCCGGAGTGCAGGTCCTCCACGGCCACCACCTCGTCTGCCACCACCCGCACCCGGCCCTCGGAGGCGTCCACCCGCCCCCGGACCACCACCACCGCGTCCAGGTACACCGCCTGCCCGCACCGTTCGTACGCGTTCGGCCAGACCACCACCTCCACCGAGCCGGACAGGTCCTCCAGGCTCGCCACCGCGAACCGGCGGCCGTCCTTCCGGGAGGTCATGGGGCGCACGTGGGTGAGCACCCCGCCCACCGTCACCGGGGCCCGGTCCTCCAGCTCCGACAGGTCCCCCACCCGGTGCTGTACGTGCCGCCGGAGGACCGCCTCCCAGGCCCGCACGGGGTGGTCGCTCACGTACAGGCCCAGCATCTCCCGCTCCATGCGGAGCAGCTCCCGGCGTTCCAAAGGCGGCGTGGGGGGCAGCGGCGGAGGCTGGTCCAGCTGGGCCGCCTCCCCGAACAGGCCCGTCTGCGCCGCGCCCAGCTGGGCCTGACGGCGGCTGCCGTACTCCAGGGCGTCGTCCAGCGCCGCCAGGAGGGCTGCCCGGTGGCCCAGGGAGTCCATGGCGCCCGCCTTGATCAAACTCTCCACCACCCGCCGCGTGACCACCCGGCCGTCCACCCGGGCGCAGAAGTCAAACAGGGACCGGAAGGGCCCGCCCTGCTGCCGGGCGCGGACGATCTGCTCGGTGGCGGAACTCCCCACGTTCTTGATGGACCCCAGTCCGAACCGGATGGTGCGGTCGTCCACCACGGTGAACTCTGACTCCGACTCGTTCACGTCGGGAGGCAGGACCGCGATCCCCATGCGGCGGCACTCCTCCACCTCCAGGGCGATGCGTTCCAGGTTGCCGCTGTCCGCGCACAGAAGTGCGGTCATGTACTCCGCGGGGTAGTTGGCCTTCAGGTACGCGGTGTAGTAGGCGATGAGGCCGTAGCAGGCCGCGTGGGCCCGGTTGAACCCGTACCGGGCGAAGGGCTCGAACTGCTCGAAGACCCTGTCCACCACGTCCTTGGGGATCCCGCGCTGCTGGGCCCCGCGCTCGAACTTCTCCCGCTGGGCCAGCAGCTTGTCCTTGACCTTCTTGCGGATGGCGTAGCACAGCACGTCCGCCTCCGCCAGGGTGTAGCCGGCCATGGCCTGGGCCACCGTCATCACGTCCTCCTGGTAGACCAGTACACCGTAGGTCTCCCGGAGGGCCGGCTCCAGCACCGGGTGGAGGTAGGTGACGGGCTCCTGGCCGTGCTTGCGCCGGATGTAGGCGGGGATGTTGGCCATGGGGCCGGGCCGGAACAGGGCCACCATGGCCATGATGTCCTGGATGCTGGTGGGCCGCAGCTCCTGCAGGTACCGCCGCATGCCCGCGGACTCCAGCTGGAACACCCCCGTGGTCTCCCCGCTGCTGAGCAACGCGTAGGTCTTCGGGTCGTCCAGGGGGATGCGCTGGAGGTCGATCCGCTCGCCGCGTTTGCGCTCCACGATGCGGAGCGCGTGGTCCAGGATGGTGAGGTTCGTGAGGCCCAGAAAGTCGAACTTCACGAGTCCGATGGCGGCGATGCTGTCCATGTCGTACTGGGTCATGATGACCCCGTCCTTGCCCCGGGTGAGGGGGACGTGGTCGGTGAGGGGGTCTCGGGAGATGATGACTCCGGCCGCGTGGGTGCTGGCGTTGCGGGCCACCCCCTCCAGCTTCCGGGCCAGCTCCAGCAGGCGCGAGATCCGTTCGTCCTCCTCCGCCTGTCGCCGCAGCTCCGGGTCTGCCTCCAGGGCCTGGTCCAGGGTGGCGGTGGGCGGGATCCGCTTGGCGATGCGGTCCACCTCGCCGTAGGTCATGCCCAGCACCCGGCCCACGTCCCGCACCGCCTGACGGGCCTTCATGGTGCCGAAGGTGATGATCTGCGCCACCCGGTCCTGCCCGTACTTGTCCATCACGTACCGGATGACCTCGTCCCGGCGGGTGTCCATGAAGTCCACGTCGATGTCGGGAAGGGTGTACCGCTCCAGGTTCAGGAAGCGGTCGAAGGGGAGGCGGTACGCGATGGGGTCCACGTCCGTGACCCCGCAGGCGTACAGGACCAGGGAGCCTGCGGCGGACCCACGGACGGTGGTGAGGATGCCGCGGGAGCGGGCGAAGTTCACGAAGTCCTGCACGATGAGGAAGTACGGGGCATACCCCATCCGCTCGATGACCGCGAGCTCGTAGTCCAGCCGCTCCTGCAGCTCGGGGGTGATCCGGCCGTAGATCCGGCGCAGCCCCTCCTCGCACAGGTGGCGCAGGTAGCCTTGAGGGGTGAACCCCTCCGGCACGGGGAAGTCGGGGAGCTTGGGGCAGTCCAGCTCGATCTTCAGGTGGCACCGCTGCGCGATCTCGACGGTGTTGCGCAGCGCCTCCGGCAGTTCACAGAACCGCTGTGACATCTCCTCGGCGCTTTTCAGGTAGAAGTGGGGCTCCGGCCCGAGGCGCGGGCGGTCGGGGTCGGAGACGGCCTTGTTCATCTGCACGCACATCAGCACGTCCTGCGCGGGCGCGTCCTCCGGCAGGACGTAGTGCACGTCGTTGGTGGCCACGAGGGGAACCTGGAGCTTCCGGGCGATCCGCACCAGCTCCGGGATGAGCACCCGCTGCTCCGGAAGCCCCTGGTCCTGCAGTTCGATGAAAAACTGGCCGGGCTCGAACAGGTCCCGCAGCTCCGCGGCCGCCTGCAGGGCACCCCGGAGGTCACCCCGCAGGATCCGCTGGGCCACTTCCCCGTTCAGGCAGCCGGACAAGGCCACCAGCCCCTTGCGGTGCGCGCTCAGCAGCTCCTTGTCCACCCGGGGCCGGTAGTAGAAGCCCTCCAGGTGCGACTTGGTGGCCAGCTGGATAAGGTTCCGGTAGCCCTCCTCGTTCCGGGCCAGGAGGGTCAGGTGGTAGGTGGTGGCGTCCAGCTTGGGGTCCCGGTCCGTGTAGCGCCGGACCGCCTGGTAGGCCTCCATCCCCAGGATGGGCTGGATGCCTGCCGCGGTGGCCTCCCGGTAGAAGTCCACGGCCCCGTACAGTGCCCCGTGGTCCGTGATGGCCAAAGCCCGCATGCCGAGCTGCTGGGCCCGCTCCAGGAGGGGACGGATCCGGCTGCACCCGTCCAGCAGGGAGTACTCGGTGTGTACGTGGAGGTGGACGAACTCCGACATCTTGGGCACGGGACCCCGGAGGGCCACTAGATATTGTATACGGACGGCGCCGTCCGTCACCGCCCCGGTGCTTGCCCCTGCCCTTTTTACCCCGCCTGCGCGGGCCCTTGCTCCCTCAAGCTCCCCCGCCCGGACGTTTTCAGGGGCCTGGGCGGGAGGAAAGGGCCTGGGCTTCCCGCAGGCAGTCCCCCAGGACCCCCAGGGCCCGGTCCAGGTCCTCGTCCCGGATCACCAGGGGCGCCAGGATCCGGATCACGTTCCGGTGGACGCCCGCCCGAAGGGCCAGGACCCCCCGTTGCGCCGCCCGTCGCAGGACCCAGTCCGTGTGCTGGGGCGCCGGGGTCTTGCGCTCGGGGTCTTTGACCAGTTCCACGCCCACCATGAGGCCCAGGCCCCGCACCTCGCCCACCAGGGGGCAGTCCGCCTGGACCTGGCGCAGGGACTCTACCGCCACCCGGCCCAGGCGGCCTGCCCGCTCCACCAGGCGCTCCTGCTCCAGCACCTCGAACACCGCCAGGCTGGCGGCGCAGCTCAGCGGGTTGCCCACGTACGTCCCCCCGATCCCCGCTTCGGGGACCGCGTCCACCACCTCCCTGCGGCCCACCACCGCGGACAGGGGCATCCCCGCGGCCAGGGACTTCCCCGCCACCAGGAGGTCGGGGGCCACCCCCACGTGCTCCACCGCCCACATCCGGCCTGTACGGCCCATGCCGGTCTGGACCTCGTCCGCCACCAGGAGGATGCCGTGCCGCCGGCACACCTCCCCCAACCGGGGCAGGAAGGAAGGGGGCGGGACCACCACGCCGCCCTCGCCCAGCACGGGTTCCACCACCACCGCGGCCACCCGCTCGGGGTCCACGTGTAGGGTGAACAGGTCCTCGAGCCTGCGCAGGCAGTACTCCACCGTGTCCTCGTCGGTGGGAAAGGGACTCCGGTACGGGTACGGGTAGGGGACCCGGTACACCTCCGGCGCGAAGGGCCCGAAGCCCACCTTGTAGGGGCGGACGCGGCTTGTGAGGGAAAGGGCCATGTACGTCCGGCCGTGGAAGGCGCCTTCGAAGCACACCACCGCGGGCCTGCCCGTGTACGCCCGGGCGATCTTCACCGCGTTCTCCACCGCCTCCGCCCCGGAGTTGAACAACGCCGCCTTCTTGGGGAAAGGCCCTGGGGCGGTGGCCGTCAGGCGCTCGCACACCGCCACGAACCCCTCGTAGGGCGCCACCGCGTAGTCCGTGTGGAGGAACCGTGCCGCCTGCTCCTGGACCGCCCGCACCACCGTGGGGTGCGCGTGGCCCACCGCCAGGCAGCCCACGCCGCCTGCCAGGTCCACGTAGGCGTGGCCGTCCACGTCGAACAGCAGCGCACCCTGCCCCCGGTCCACGAACGCCGGCAGCTGGGGCGCAAATGCCCGGGCCACGCTCTGGCCCGCCCGCTGGAACAGCTGGCTGCTCTTCGGCCCCGGCTGGCCGAGGTCGTCCCCGGTCACGACCCGCCCACCGGGAGCCCCAACCGCTCCCGCAGGAGCTTGTGCACCAGGGCCGGGTTGGCGCGGCCGCCCGTGCGGCGCATCACCTGGCCCACCAGGAACGCGATGGCCTTCTCCTTGCCCGCCTGCACGTCCCGGACGGGCTCCGGGTGGTCCCGGACCACCTCCTCCACCGCCTCCCGCAGGGCCGCTTCGTCCGCGATCTGCACCAGCCCGCGGCGGTCCACGATGCGGCGCGGGTCCTCACCCGTGTGCAGCATCTCCGCGATCACGTCCTTGGCGGTGCGGCCGCTGATGGTCCCGTCCTCCACCAGCGCCACCAGCTCCGCCAGCTGGCGGGGGGTGATGCGGAGCTGCTCGATCTCCAGGTTGTGCTCGTTCAGGTAGGCGGCCACCTCTCCCAGCATCCAGTTGGCGATGGCCTTGGGACTGGGGTGGACGGCCACCGCGGCCTCGAAGAAGTCCGCGGTGGCCCGGGTCTGCACCAGCAGCTCCGCGTCGTAGCGGCCCAGCCCGTACTGCGCCATCAGGCGGTCCCGCCGGGCGTCCGGCATCTCCGGCAACTCGCGGCGGACCTCCTCCAGCCACTCGGGGGTCACCTCCACGGGCACCAGGTCCGGCTCGGGGAAGTACCGGTAGTCCTCCGCCTCCTCCTTGGACCGGGAGGCAAAGGTCACGCCCCGCCGCTCGTCCCAGTGCCGCGTCTGCTGGACCACCGGCTCCCCCCGCTCCAGGAGGGCCCGCTGGCGTTCGATCTCGTACGCCAGGGCGCGTTCCACGGACCGCACGGAGTTCATGTTCTTCACCTCCGTGCGGGTGCCCAGGGGCTCGCCCGGCCGCCGCAGGGACACGTTGGCGTCGCACCGGAGGGTGCCTTCCTCCATGCGTCCCGTGGACACCTCCGCGTACTGCAGGACCTGCCGCAGCTTCAGCAGAAACGCCCGCGCCTCCTGCGGCGACCGCAGGTCGGGGTAGGTCACGATCTCCATGAGGGGCACGCCGGACCGGTTGTAGTCCACCCACGTCACCGCGCCGTCCTCCGGGTGGACCAGCTTGCCCGTGTCTTCCTCCAGGTGCACCCGACGGATCCCCACGCGGCGCCGGCTGCCGTCCACTTCCACTTCCAGGAAGCCGTCCGTGGCCAGGGGCGGGTGGTCCAGGTACTGGTACTGGGAGATCTGGTAGTTCTTCGGCAGGTCCGGGTAGTAGTAGTTCTTCCGGTGGAACTGGGAAACGGGGTGCACCGTGCAGTTCAGCACCAAGGCCGCCCGCAGCCCCAGCTCCACCGCGCGTCGGTTGATCACGGGGAGCGAGCCCGGCAGCCCCAGGCATACCGGGCACGTCTGGCTGTTCGGGGCGGCGCCGAACCGGGTGCTGCACCCGCAGAACATCTTGGACCGCGTGAGCAGCTGGACGTGGATCTCCAGCCCGATGACGGCTTCGTAGTCCATCCGTCCTCCCTACCCCAGCAGCGGGCACCGCCGCCGGTGCCAGTCCGTGGCCTGCTCGTACGCGTACGCGGCACGCAGGAGGGTGGCCTCCTCGAAGGGCCGGCCCACCAGCTGCAGCCCCACCGGCAGCCCGTCCACGAACCCGCACGGCACCGAGACGGCCGGCAGGCCTGCCAGGTTCACCGGGATGGTGTACACGTCCGCCAGGTACATCTGCAGGGGGTCTTCGGTCCGCTCGCCCAGCCGGAACCCCGCCACCGGGGAGGTGGGAGTGGCCAGCACGTCCACCTGCTGGAAGCAGCGGTCGAAGTCCCGCCGGACCAGGGTCCGCACCTGCTGGGCCTTCTTGTAGAAGCCCTCGTAGTACCCGGCGGACAGGGCGAAGGTGCCCAGCATGATGCGGCGCTTCACCTCAGGGCCGAAGCCCTCCGCGCGGGTGCGCGCGTACAGGGTGTACAGGTCTTCCGCCCGGGGGCTGCGGTACCCGTACGCCACGCCGTCGTAGCGGGCCAGGTTGCTGCTGGCCTCCGCGCACGCCACCAGGTAGTAGGTGGGCAAGGCGTACTCCAAAGTCGGCAGGGCCACCTCCTCCACCACGGCCCCCAGCCCCTCCAGCACGCGCACCGCCTCCTGTACCGCCTCCCGGACCTCGGGCTGCAGCCCTTCTCCGAAGAACTCCACGGGGACGCCCACCCGCAGCCCCTTCACCCCACCCTCCAGGGACGCGGGGAAGTCCGGAACGGGCACGTCCAGGCAGGTGGCGTCACGGGGGTCGTGCCCGCTGATGGCCTGCAGGACCGCAGCACAGTCCCGCACGTCCAGGGCGATGGGCCCGATCTGGTCCAGGGAGGAGGCGAACGCCACCAGGCCGTACCGGGAGACCCGTCCGTAGGTGGGTTTCATCCCCACCACGCCGCAGAGGGAAGCCGGCTGCCGGATGGACCCTCCCGTGTCGGACCCCAAGGCGGCCAGCGCCTCCCCCGCCGCCACCGCGGCCGCGGACCCGCCGCTGCTGCCGCCCGGCACGTGGTCCAGCTTCCACGGGTTGCGGGTGGGGAAGAAGGCGGAGTTCTCCGTGGACGACCCCATGGCGAACTCGTCCATGTTCGTCTTGCCGAGGATCACCGCACCCGCCTGGCGGAGGCGGCTGACCGCGGTGGCGTCGTAGGGGGGGACGAAGGGCTCCAGGATACGGGACCCGCAGGTGGTCCGCACCCCCCGGGTGCACAGGTTGTCCTTCACGGCCACGGGCATGCCCCCCAGCGGCGGCAGCTCCCCTCCCGCCGCCAGGCGGTCGTCCAGCTCCCGGGCCTGCGCCCGCGCAGACTCCGGGGTCACCGTGAGGTACGCCCGCACCTGGCCGTCTGCTGCCTCGATGGCCTGCAGGTAGGCCTCTACCAGCTCCCGCACCGACAGGTCCTTGCCCAGGCGCGGCCGGAGCTCGTGGTACGGGCGCCCCACCAGCTCCCTCACGCTTCCGCCTCCAGGACCCGCGGCACCACCACCCACCCCTGTTGGCCCTGCGGGGCCATGGCCACCACCTCCTCCACCGGAAGCGAGGGGGTGACCTCGTCCGGGCGGAACACGTTGGCCACCCGGATGGCGTGGGACGTGGGCTCGACCCCGTCCGTGGGGAGCCGGTCCAGCCGTGCGAAGTACTCCAGGATGCTGGAGAGCTGGGAGGCGAAGGTGGTGCGTTCCTGGTCCGTGAGCTCCAGGCGGCTCAGGCGCGCGACCCGGTCGACCACCTCCGGTGTGATCCGCATGCGGCCCTCCCAGCAGCCTCTGGTTATGGTAGCACGGCGGCGGGAACGCTCAGTCCCCGAAATGCTCCCGCAGGGCCCGCTCCACCTCCGGCACGATGGCCTCCCAGTCCGCCTCGGGGGTCCGGGTTACGGTGACGAAGTCGTTCAGGAAGAACACCATCCGCACCCCGGGGATGCCGAGCAGCCGCCGGGCCAGCGGGGAGGAGGCGGCCTGTTCGGGGGAGGTGTACGTCTCGCTGCGCCCCTCCGTCACCCGCCGGTCCAGGGTGAACTTGAGGGCGTGCACGTTGGGGGTGGGCTGGACCTCGATCCGCACCTTCGCACCCTCCGCCGTCAGGCAAGGCCCCGCAGGGCCGAACGCCCCCCTTCCGCCAGGTCCCTCCGCAGGCGGCGGACGGAGGAGGGCGGGATCCCCACCTCCTCCCGGTACTTGGCCGCGGTGCGGCGGGCGATGGCCACTCCCTCCCGACGCAGCCTCAGGGCGATCTCCCGGTCCGTGAGGGGAGCTTCGGGGTCTTCCTCCTGCACCAGCTGCCGGATCCGCTCCTTTACGGGGAGGGACGCGTCGAAGAACACCTCGCAGGACACCACGCGGCCGCTGGGCAGCAGCACGTACTTCCCGTCCAGGGCCCGGCTCACGGTGGACTCACTCAGCCCCACCCGGGCCGCCACCGTGGCCATGGTCAGCGGCTTCAGGTGGCTGGCCCCGTGGTCCAGGAACTCCCGCTGGACCTCCACGATGGCCTCCAGGATGGTCTTCAGGGTCCAGCTCCGCCGCTTCACCGTCTCGATGAACAGCTTGGCCCGGGTCACGTACTCGTGGATGTGATGGGCCGCGTTGGGCGCGAACTCCTCCGGGAACCGGCGGGCGCGCAGGTACAGCTCCCGGTACAGCTCGTTCACCCGCAGGCCCATGGTGGGGGAGCCCATGACCTCCACCGCGTACCCCCTGGGAGTCCGCACGATGGCCGCGTCCGGCCGGGGCACCTCCTGGGGCTTCAGCCTCCCCCCGCCCGTGCGCTCCGCCTCGTACCGGTCCGCGGGGTACGGGTACAGGTGGCGGCGGATGTACGTGTGCACCTCCCGGGCCTCCTGCGTGGACACGCCCAGCCGCTGGGCCAGCTTCGCGTACTGTCCCTTGGCCAGCTCGCCCAGCCACCCCTGGGCGATGAGCCGCTGGGCCAGCAGGTTCTCCCGGCTGGGCTCCAGAGCCCGCAGCTGCAGCAGCAGGCACTCCTCCACGGTGCGGGCCGCCACCCCCACCGGCTCGAAGGTCTGGACGGTGGCCAGCACCTCCTCCGCCACCCGCACGGACAGGCGGAACCGGGAAGCCGCCTCCTGCAGGTCGCACGCCAGGTAGCCGCGGTGGTCCACGCAGCCCACCAGGTACTCCGCCAGCTGCCGGCGCCGCCCCTTGAGGTTCTGCGCTGCCAGCTGCAGCAGCAGGAACTCCTGCAGGGACACCTCCGCGCTCACGTGTGCCACCGGGTCGAACTCCTCGTCCGGGTTGGCCCGCGGCGCGGGGATGGGCTCCTCCAGGAGGGGTTCTCCGGGCACGTGCCCGCAGTTGGCGCACACGCCCCCCGCCACCTCCGCCCCGCACCGCCCGCAGAACACCTCCTCCCGCTCCAGGGCCGGGTTGTTGTGGAGCTCCTCCTCGATGCGGGCCTCCAGCTCCGGCAGCGGGAGCACGAGGACCGCGCCGACGGCCATGAGCTTGGGGACCATCCGCTGCTGGGGCAGCGGGGCGACGTCCAGCCGAGGGCGGATGTCCATGCGGTCACCGACTCCCCGTCTGGGGGGCTGCGGGCACCTGCACGCCGTGGGCGTCCAGGCGTCGACGCAGCTGCGCGGCCGTGAGGCCCAGCAGCCGCGCGGCCTCGTCCACCTTCCACGCGGTGCGCTGCAGCACGTGGACGATGTGCTGCCGTTCCACCTCCGCCAGGGTAGGCACCCGCTCCTCCCCCGGCTCCGGCCCCACACCGCCCAGCCACAGGTCCTCCGCCCAGATCTCCGGGGTCCGGCACAGGATGACCGCCCGCTCCACCGCGAACTCCAGCTCCCGGACGTTGCCCGGCCAGGGGTAGCGGCGCATCTTCCGCAGCGCCTGGGGCGAGAAGCCCGTCACCGCCTTCCCGTACTTGGCCCGGTACTTTTCCAGGAAGTGCTGGGCCAGGAGGGGGATGTCCTCCTGCCGTTCCCGCAGGGGCGGCAGCTCGATGGGCACCACGCTGAGCCGGTAGAACAGGTCTTCCCGGAAGCGGCCGTCCCGGACCATCTGCCGCAGGTCCTTGTTGGTGGCGGCGATCACCCGGACGTCCACCCGGACGGGCTTGTTGCTGCCCACCCGCTCGAAGGTCCGCTCCTGCAGGACCCGCAGGAGCTTCACCTGCATGGCGGGGCTCATGTCGCCCACTTCGTCCAAGAAGATGGTCCCCCCGTCTGCCGCCTCGAACTTTCCGATGCGGGTCCCCGTGGCGCTGGTGAAGGCCCCCTTCTCGTGCCCGAACAGCTCGGTCTCCAGGAGGGTTTCGGGGATGGCCCCGCAGTTGATGGCCACGAAGGGCCCCTCCGCGCGCCGGCTCTGGTCGTGGATGGAGCGGGCCAGGATCTCCTTGCCGGTTCCCGTCTCCCCGTAGATGAGGACCGTGGCGTCCGTGGGGGCCACCGCGGCCGCCACCCGCAACACCTCCTGCATCCTGGGCGAGCTTCCCACGATGCCTTCAAACTTGAAC
>FWWM01000324.1_pt1 | contig 50433 bp, 49 predicted proteins | sample 2228351 | NCBI WGS metagenome assembly FWWM01 (sample SAMEA103939774, study PRJEB20133) | metagenome | reverse complement strand
CCTGGGGCAGTCCGTCGCCATGGCCACGGCCAACACGCTCATGCAGACCACGGTGGCCCCCGGGCAGCGGGGTCGGGCCATGGGGCTGTTCGGCACCGTGGCCTTCGGGATGATGGCCCTGGGTACGCTGCCGGCCGGCGCCCTGGCCGAGTGGGTGGGACTCTCCTGGTCCCTGGCCCTGGGCGGCATTGTGGTCATGGCCGTCGCCCTGCTGCTGGGACTGGCGGTGCCGCAGATCGGCCGCCTCTAGTCTGAAGTGTTTCGATCTACCGTTGACATACCGTGATCGAGGAGGAGACCTACAACCGCATCCTGCGAGCCTTGCCTGTCCTGCGGCAGGCTGACGCGCAACTGGCGCACGAGTTCCGGCAGGCTGCTTCGTTGGTGCGCATTCCTGCTGGCAGCGACGTGTTCGTCGAAGGCGCTCACGTGGACAGCATCGCGCTGTTGCTTGGCGGGGTGGTACGCGTCTACAAGATCGGTGAGACAGGCCGCGAGATAACGCTCTATCGGTTTGGTCTGGGAGAGTCCTGCGTTCTGACCGCGAGCGCCATCCTGAACCAGAAGACCTTTCCCGCTATCGCTACCGTCGAGCAGGACGCCGAGGCGGTCGTGATCCCTGCCGACGCCTTCCGTCGTTGGGTTCATCGCTACGACCTCTGGCGAAGGTTTGTCTTCGACCTGCTCTCACAGCGGCTGGCCAGCATGATGGAGATCTTGGAGGAAGTGGCATTCCGCCGCATGGACGCCCGCGTCGCGTCCCTTCTCCTGGCCCGGTCGCGGCTCCAAAACCCGATACACATCACCCATCAGCAGATCGCTGCGGAACTGGGTACGTCGCGGGAAGTCATAAGCCGCATCCTGGAGGATTTCGCCCGGCGGGACCTGGTGCAGATCAGCCGCAGCCAAGTGAAGGTCGTGGACGCGAGAGGGTTAGAAGCGAGAGTGGCTGTGTGACCTTGTCACCGACAGGATCCCGTACCCCTGGCACACTGGAGGCCGGATATCGAATCCACCACAGAGGGGATGGGAGAGATGAAGCCTTTTGTTTCCTTCACGGCTTCCCCGGCTGGCCGCCTGGCGCGCATCGCAGCGGGCCTGGCTCTGATAGCCTGGGGTCTACGGGGTATTGGAGGCACCACGGGCCTCGTCGTCGCTGTGGTCGGCGCGGTGCCCCTTCTCGCCGGCCTGTTCGATGTGTGCCTGTTCGCGCCACTGTTCGGCTGCCCGCTCAGCGGTGCGAGGATTCGCGCGGCAAAGCAATAGACGCCCGCCCGCTCGTGGACGAGAGGGAGGGTGGATCGGGCTCGGCGTAGAGCCGTTCGCCGCGGTGGAGGCGGTGGGCGATCTGCAAGGTCTGCTGCTGCGACCGGGTAGTGGGGCTGTGTGCGGCCAAGAAGCGCGCTGCGGCCACCAGCGTGTTCATCCCCTGCGCGGTGGGGCCGAGCGCCTGGAACTGACGGGCGGCGGCCTCCACCGTCTGGATGGCATGGAAGATGCGGTTCTCGCGCGGGAGCAGGCCGCCGAGCGTGGCCAGCAGGCGGGCGGGGTCTCCGCCGTCGTGGAGGTATCGCGCCACCAGCGTCCCGGCCTCGTTGACCTGCTGCTGCCGATCGAGCGCCGCACGCAGGGCCGCCAGCAGCCCCTCGGGCGCTTCAGAGGTCTCCGGTTCGGCCGGCGTGGGTAGGGGCGCGGGCGGCACGTTCAGGAAGCGGTCCAGGTAGACGCTCATCGCTGCGCCGAACACGCCTCGCACAAGCTCGGGGGAGCGCACCCGCCTGAGCGCCTGCTGCACCGCATTGGCGAAGGAGAAGGTGTGCAGCGCAGTGTCCCAGTCCGTGAACTCGTTGCTCGTGGGGAAGCGGGCCAGCCGCAGCGCCGCCGCGTAGGTCACGGCGGCCGCCACCGCCTCCAGGGCGGCGCCCTCGCGCAGCGCGCCAAGCAGCGCGTCCGCGATGCCCTGCGGGTCCTCGCCCAACAGGACGTCCACGAGCGCCGGACCGCCCTCCCAGGGGACGGAGCGGATCTCTCCCGTCACCTGCGCTTCACGAGCCGGCCACCCGCGCAACGCTGCACCTCCTGGTGGCCGAATAGTCTTCTGAGGAATTGCCCTGTCCCATGTCATGCACGTAAAATGTACGTAATGCGGGACACGGCGCCTTGAGGGATTCCATGCCTACTCGTGCCGAAAAGCGCCAGCGACTCTTTGAACTGGCGGCAACCCAGGCGGGTTATTTCACGGCGGCCCAGGCGCGCGCGCTGGGGTACAGCCCCCGCAGCCTCGTGCACCACGTCAACGCGGGCCACTTCGAGCGCGTCAGCCGGGGGTTTTACCGGCTGACGGAGTTCCCGGCACTGCCGCACGAGGACGTCATCGCTGCCTGGGTTAAGGTCGGTCCGGACCGGGCCATCGTGTCTCACGATACCGCGCTCGCGCTTTTCGAGCTGGCGCCGACGAGGTCCCGGGAAATTCACCTCACCGTATCCCGCGAGCATCGCCCGCGCGATCGCCCCGTCCTTCCAGCCGTGCGAATCCACACCACCACGCGGCCGCTGCGCCCCGATGAGGTCGTGTACCGGTTCGGCGTGCGAGTGACGGCGCCTGCGCGAACGATCGCCGACGCGGCCGAGGTGGGCGCAGATCCTAGCGTAATCGTGGAAGCCGTGGCGCACGCGCTCGACACGGGCCTAGTGATCGTGGACGAATTGCACAGGGCCGTCCGCGGCCGGTCCGAGCGCGTTCGGCGGCTCATCGAGCGGGCCGTCGCGGAGGCGGGCCAGCATGCGAGAGTACGGTAGCCCCGCGGCCTTTCGCGCCGCCGTGGACGCGCGGCTGCGCAGTCGCGCCCGCAAGCTCGGCGTGGAAGCGTACGTCCTTCGCCGCCAGGCGGCACTGGAGCGCCTGATGGCGCGTCTTTCAAAGATCGCTCCGGAGCGGTGGGCGCTCAAGGGCGGGCTGGCGCTGGATACCAGGCTGGGTGAGCGCGCACGCCCGTCGCTGGACCTGGACGCCGACCACCTGAGCGGCGCGGAGGCTGCAAGGGAGGATCTACAGCGAGCCATCGTAGAGGATCTCGGCGATCACTTCGCCTTTGCGATCACGGGTAGCGAGGAGTTGCGTGAAGGTGGCCTGAGCCTTGCGATGCGGTACCGGATCGAGTGTTCTGTTGCCGGGACGTTCTTCGAGCCGCTTCAGGTGGACGTGAGCGTTGCCCCACCAGAGCCATGGGACGCTGAACCGGCTCACCGTCCCGGTCTGCTGGCCGATATTGGCCTGGGCCCGGTGCAGGTGCTGGTCGTGCCGCTGGAGCGGCAGATCGCCGAGAAGCTCCACGCTTACACCCGCCTATATGACGGGGCCACGACCCGCGCGAAGGACCTGGTGGATTTTCTGCTCATCAGGAAGTTCGAGCGGGTAGGGGCGCAGCAACTCAAGGACGCTACCCGGCGCACGTTCTCCCGGCGCGGTACGCATCCAGTACCTGAGCGCCTGCCTCCACCTTCGCCGGACCTAGCCGTGGCGTACCGGCGTGAGGCCGAGGCAGTCGGCGTGGTCACGTCACTGGAGGGGGCCCACCGGCTGGCGGCGCACTGGTTGGATCCAGTGCTGGCCTGCACCGCCCGCGGGGTCTGGGAGCCCGGAGGGGAGCGGTGGACGGAGTGACCAAGCTGGAGATTGGCACCGGCGCACAGTGGTCTTGGTGGAGTGGGAGCGTCGCCCTGACCATGCAGCCGCTCACGCATAGGACGGAGATCGCCGCGAGGCCTGCGAGGCCCACAGGATCGCCATTCGGAAACCCCGAGATAGCCACTGTAGGGTTGTCGAGGCGAGCAAGCCCGCTTCGATCGGGATGAGCTTGTCTTATGTCCGACTAGGACTCACCCGCTTTCGCCCACAGTCCTGAAATCACCAAACCGCCAAGCCGATAAATGTACTGCTCGTCCGGGTGGCCATTATCCGCATGGAGCAGCACAGAAAAGCATGTCAGCGCGCAGCGCCGGAATGGGGGGCGTGGCCGGCCCTCCGGGCTCGATCGCTCTGTCCCGCCAGCCAGGCGGGGATCGCCCCGCCTACCAGCCACGCGTGGCGGAGAACGGAGTCCTCCACCCGATCATCCGTGAGTACATGCCGAAACTGGACACTCTAGGCCACCCGGCCGAAGGCCAGCACGGCGTTGATCCCCCCGAAGCCGAAGGAGTTGCTCAGGATGTAGTCCACGCGGGCCGCACGGCCGACCTGGGGGATGAAGTCCAGATCGCACTGCGGGTCCGGCTCTTCCAGGTTGAGCGTCGGCGGCAGGTAGTCGTGTCGCAGGGCCAGCAGGCACAGCGCCGCCTCAATGGCCCCGGAAGCTCCCAGGGCGTGGCCGTGCATGGGCTTGGTGCCGCTGACCGGCACGCGATAGGCGTGCTCCCCCAGGGCCAGCTTGATTGCCACCGTCTCCACCGCGTCGTTGAGCGGCGTGCTGGAGGCGTGGGCGTTGACGTAGCCGATCTGCTCCGCGACCAGCCCCGCGTCTGCCAGCGCCTGCCGCATCGCCCGCGCCGCCTGCTGCCCGGAGGGCAGCGGCGCGGTCATGTGGTGGGCGTCGTTGCTGGTGCCGTAGCCCAGGAGCTCGCCGTAGAGCGGGGCGTTGCGGCGCACGGCGCGGCCGTACTCCTCCAGCACCAGGATGGCGGCGCCCTCGCCCATGACGAAGCCGTCGCGGCGGCGGTCGAAGGGGCGGCAGGCGGCCTGCGGGGTGTCGTTGCGCGTGGACATGGCCCGGATGAGGTCGAAGGCGCCGAAGATCAGCGGCGCCAGCGGGCACTCCACGCCGCCGGCCAGGAAGACGTCCGCGTCGCCGGCGCGGATGGCCCGCAGAGCTTCCCCGATGGCGATGGCTCCGGAGGAGCAGGAGTCGGAGTTGGCACTGGTGGGACCAGTGATGTTGAGCTCGATGGCGATGTTGCAGGAGGCCGCGCCGGAGAAGACGGACAGCGCCAGGGTGGGCTTGACCCGCCGCAGGCCCTCCCGCAGGTAGACCTCGTGCTGCTCCTCGGCGAAGGCGCCGCCGCCCAGGGCGGCTCCGATGAAGACGCCCACGCGATCACGGTCCTCGTCCTCCAGATGCAGCTGCGCGTCCTCCACCGCCTGGCGCGCGGCGGCCACCGCGAACTGGGCGAAGCGGTCCAGGCGGCGGGCACGCCTTGGGTCCATGTACTGCAGGGGGTCGAAGTCGGAGACCTCCGCGGCTACCTGAGAGGCGAAGCCGGAGGCGTCGAAGCGGGTGATCCGGCCCACCCCCGAGCGGCCACGCCGCATCCCTTCCAGCAGGCCCCGGCTGCCGTGACCCATGGGGGTGATGGCGCCGATCCCCGTGACCACCACACGCCGCCGCTGCATCAGCCGGCACCTCCTGCCTCGGCCAGCGCCTTCATCCCGCGCAGCGTCCTGGCGGCGATGGGGGCGATGAACAGGCGGCCGATGATCGCCTCTTTGATCCACGAAAGCGGCGACCGCCGGGGCAGGAAGTGGACGATGACCACGCGCACCCCGGCGGAGGAGGGGGCGAAGGCCCACTCCACCGCCATCCCCCGCGTCGGCCCGCCGGTGTGGGTGAAGAGGATGCGCCGCTCCTCCGGCCTGACCTCCTGCAGGGCCAGCCAGCGGACCGGGATCCGACCGCGGCGGGCCGCCATCTCGGCCGCCGTCCGCCGCCCCTGCCGCTGCAGGAGGCGCACCCAGCGGTAGTGGGGAAGCCGCTCCGGCCACCGCTCGATGTCTGCGGCCAGGGCGAAGACCCGCTCCCAGGGAGCGGCGATGTGGATTACGCTCTCGAGACGCATGCCAGCAGCAGCCGAGCGGCGTACACAGGGTGGAGGACCGTGCGGGGCGTCGCTCCGCCGCCGACGGCGCCGAGGAAGGCGCTGGCCAGCGCCGGCCGGCGCTGCCAGGCGGACGTCAGGGGCTCGACCAGGGAAGACCGCAGGGCCAGCCGGTCGACCAGGCGCAGCAGAGCGGTCAGCCCGCGCAGGCGGCGGCGGTGCCAGCGGGCGTAGGGCGCAAGGGCCAAGGCGCCCCACTCCCCTCGCCGCAGCGCCCCGGCCACCGTCCGCGCAGCCACGGGTGCCGCGGTCAGGGCCAGGCTCACGCCCAGCCCGGTGAGGGGGTCGGTGCAGGCGGCGGCGTCGCCGACGAGAATGATGCCGTCTGCCACCACCGGACCGGTTGACGGGTGAAGGGGTCCGACCGCGCGCAGCCCGGCGCAGACTTGGGCCGCGCGCATGCGCCTCTGAAGCGAGGGGAACGGCAGCGCTTCCGCGAATGCGGGCGCGTCGGCCTCCTGGCGGCGGAGACCGGCACAGGGGTGCGCCCTGAGCGCAGCCCGGGGGAGGACCATGGTCACGTTGGCCCAGCCGTCGGGAAAGAGCGACACCCCGCAATAGGCCTCGTGGCCGAGGTGCATTTCACCCCACCCCGGGTGGGCGGGCAGTCCGCGCACGTATGTGCCCAGGGTGTAGCGTCCGCGGCGCGGGGTTGTGCGGCGCAGCCCGGCGGCCCGCGCGACGCGGGAGCGCATCCCGTCCGCCCCGACCAGCACTTTCGCCTCCAGCGTGCCGTCATCGGTGCGGATCTCCCAGCGCCGGCCACAGCGAGCCACCGCGCGCGCAGCCTTTCCCGTCTGTACCTCGGCGCCGGCGCGGCGGGCGGCCCGGAGGATTGCGTCGTCCAGGATGAGGCGGCGCAGCGCCAGCCCCATGCCGCCGGGGAAGGGGGCGAAGACCTCCCGGCCCTGCGGCGAGACGACGAGCATCCCCTGCAGGCTCTGTGCGCGCGGCCGGACCTCCGCGAGCACGCCCAGACGGTCCAGGGCAGCAGTCCCCAGCGGGTGGAGGAAGTCGCCGCATGTCTTCTCCCGGGGGAAGCGGGCGCGGTCGAGCACGACCACCTCCACGCCGTCCCGCGCCAGCTCCACGGCCGTGGCTGCCCCCGCGGGCCCTGCGCCCACGACCACCACGTCAACCCGCCGGCGCATCCCTCGCCTCCTTCACCAGGGCCAGGCGGAAGAGGAGGTGGCGGGTCAGGCGCACGCCCTGCAGCCCGGCGTCGGCAGCCAGGGCGCGCGCCTCGCCTGCGGTGTACGCCCGCAGGATGGAGCGCGGCCCATCCACCCTGGTCAGCGGGTTGCGCAGCAGCACCCGGGCCAGCAGCTTCGCCCCCAGGTAGGCGGCCCGCGAGCGCACCAGGTCGGTGACGACGAACCCCCGCCGGCTGATCCGGTCCAGCTCCCGCAGCGCCGTGACCGCATCCGCCGGGGAGAGGTGGTGGAGGGCGGTGGCCAGCAGCGCCACGTCCACGCTGCGGTCGGCCAGGGGCAGGGCGCGCGCGTCCCCGCGCAGCACCGCGATCTCCGGGATGCCGCCGGACCGCTCCCGGGCGATGGCGCAGGCCTGCGGGTTGCGGTCGATGGCCACGGCGTGCAGGCGCAACCCGCGGCGACGTCCCCAGAATACAAAGCTGCGCAGCAGGTCCGCCCCGCCGCTTGCCACCTCGGCGACGGTCAGGGCGCGGTCGTCGGGACGTACGAAGCGGCGCAGGCGGCGCATCACCAGCCCGCGCACCCCCAGAAGGCGGTTCAGCACGGCCAGCTCCTGCAGGCAGCCTTCCATGAGGGCCCTGGGCTGCGGGCCGTCCATCAGCTCCTCGACCTTCGCGCGGGGGAGGGGAGGGAGCACGGTCATGGGGAGAGGGAGCGGCGGCACGGTAGCAGCATCGTACCCGCCGCTGTGCAACAAATCTGTAACCGGGAGGGGCAGTCCCGAGACCATCGCCAATATCAGCTCCCTTCCCGGCCGCCCCTTACATCCTGAGGGCAAGTACCGGACGATCCCCCATGGTCTGCACGCATGTGCTGAACCGGGGGTCAGGGATGCGCAGCCCGATGGACGGGTTTCCGCGGCTGCAGGGCGAGGGGAGAGGCAGATCCGTGAGGTGGGATGTTAGTCGGCGGAGAAGGAGCCGATGTCGTCGGGAAGCATTAAACAGAAGATGCTTGAGGTAATCGCGAATCTCCCAGCCGATGTCGTGCTGGAAGACGCGATTGAACGCTTGGTGCTGTTGGCGAAGACCGAGCGGGGCTTGGCGGAGCTCGATGCTGGAGAGGGGATCGATCACGCGGAATCAAAGCGCCGACTTCTCCGGTGACGCGGGTCGTTTGGGCACCTCAGGCGATCCAAGATGTCGAGGCATATCGCCGTCTATCGCCCCCGCCACGACGTGGTCGAGATCGCGACGGTCTTTCACGGCGCCCGTTCGTTTCGACTTGACTGACGGCCGTAATGTCTTACATGTCCTATGGCAGATGGAGCGATCCACAGATGAACAGGCTCTGATCTACCGCAGCCGATCCCCTATCAAGGCAGCAAGCGCCTGCTTGCGCCGGAGATCCTGAGATTTTCTCAGATCGTACAGATTCGGTGATCGCGGCGGGCGTTAGCCGCTCCGGTCGAACATGGCAGCAATGAAAAGGAGAAAACGCGGGAATGAACCAAATTCTTGACGTGCGTACAGTCGCCTTGGAAACGAACTCACCGCTTTGGCAAGTAAGTGAGTTTGAAGGTGAGCCCGTACTTCAAGTTGTTGGCAATACAGATGAGGACCATATCGGTGGCAAGGTTGCATTGATTGGTGAGGTCAGACACAACTATACGATGCAAGCAGAATTTCGCTTTATTGGACATCATCTAGCTCAAGAGAGAGCGGGTTGGTTCGGCTTCGTCATGCGTACACAGGATGTGCTAAACTATGAAATTGCTTGGTTTATGCCCAATGCCGAGAGTGGGAGAACGGTCGCTTACGTGCCAGTGGCGCATGGTGTTGTCCCATGGTGGACAGAGGCCTATGCGAGCCAGGAAAAGGGCATCGCTGCCATTCCCACCAATTCCTGGTTTCGAGCGCGTGTTGATGTAGTAGATGATGAATTCACTCTTTACGTAGAAGACCGGGTCGTATTCATAAAGAAACTCACCTACTATCTCTCCGCAGGTCGTCCTGGCTTTTACGTTGGTACTGCCACAGACGCGATGTTCAGACGAGTTATCATTGAAGACCTTCCCTAAAGACCACGGTGCCTGGTCCGCACTGGGCAGACTAGTCGCCGGGCCGGCGCACCACCAGGAGCATGGAGCCCACGCCCCGCTGGGTGCTCTCGGGCCGGTTGACCACGCGCCCCCCCACAACCAGGGTGGAGGAGCCGCCGCCGTCCAGGTTCATCGCCTGGACGGCGCCCAGGTCGCGCAGCAGCCCGGCCAGCTCCACCAGGTTCATTCCCGTGCTGTGCGCCGACTTCTCCACGGTGACCAGCAGGACTTTCCCCGCAGCGGTGATGCCCACGGCGGAGCGGGAGGTGCGGCGGCGGGCAAACGCCGCCGAGAAGGCTTCCCAGCGGAACGGGACGTGAACCCGCCCGTCGCGCACCAGGCGCGGCCCCCCACCCAGCGCGTGCACCACCTTGCCCGGCCCGATGGCAAGGTTCAGGCGCACCTGCTGATTCGCCGCGAGCGCTTCGGTCAGGAGCTTTCCCTCGCCTTCCGCGGCGGAGAGGACGTAGCCGTTCTCGGGGATGGGGACGCGCCCCGCGGCGAAGCCGACGACCACGCCGGCCTGCACCACCGCGGCGTGGCGATGCCATTCGGTGAGGGGGCCGTACTCGGGGGTGTAGACGGCGAGCCCTCCCGCGCGCGGAGGACGGTTCACCGCCAGGACGGGAATCGTGCGTCCCGTGCCGGTCTCCACGGTACCACGGAAGGTGAAGGGCTGGATCACGGGTCTACCGTCGCTGGTGAGGGCGAAGACGGAGCGCCGGCCGGTGGGCGTGGACAGCAGCCTGCCGTCGATGACCAGCAGCCCCAGGGGGTGCCCGGTGCGCACGCTGAAGAAGCCCCCGTTGATCGCCGCCAGGGCGTCGTAGCGGGTGGCCGCGGCCGCCGTGGGCTCGTTGCCGGGGATGACCCCTGAACCCAGCACGGGGCGCAGGGCGATCTGCGGGTCGGCCAGGTCGACCTGGACCACGTGGACGGCGCTCCACCCCCTGGCGGTGGGTACGCGCATCGCGCGGTAGGCCACGCTGGGGGGCAGAGGCACGGCGGCTCGCCAGGGAGGGAGAACGATCACCGCCAGCTTGTAGGGGGCGTTGCGGGTGAAGAGCTTGTAGCGGGTGGCGCCGCGCAGGACGATGGAGAGGCGGGCGATGCCGCGGGCCACGGCGACCTGCCGCACCATCCCCACGCCGCCGGCATTCACGGGCAGCTCGCGAGGGGGCGGGTCGGCGATGGGCCAGAGGTCCACCAGGAGGCGTCCGCCGGCGGTGGTGGCCCGGAAGCGGACGGGGCGGTCAAGGTGGGCGACGATCTTCACGGCGCCATCCTGCGTGGTCCACCCCAGGTCCAGCAGGCGGGCGCCGGGCTGGGCGGCGGCAGGCTCAGGGGGCATCAGCAGGAGTAGGACGAGAACGATCAGCAGGCGCGGCATGATGCTGCTCCGATCCCGGGTACGGCGGCAGGTGCGCGTCGACTTGTCCCCCATTCTACGACCTCACCTGCCCGGTTTCCTGTTCGGCCAGTCGGGTTGGCTCAGCGCTCGGAGTGACGCCCCCAGGCCAGCGTCACCCGCACCACCCCGCCGGCGTCCTCCCGCACCTGGACCACGTAAAACTCCCGCCGGCGTGGGTCGGCAAGGTAGTGGTCGAAGCGCCGTCCGCTGGGCTTGTGCGTCTCATTGGTGAACGTGGAGGCCCACCCGGCCGGGATCCTGGCGGTGTAGAAGTCCCGAACGCGCTCGTAGGGGGCGCGCACCTTCAGGTCCGCGCGGGTCCAGTGCGCGGGCCCGAAGCCGAAGGCCACACCTTCCGCCTCGGCGACGGCGGAGACCTCCGCTCCGGGGTAGTAGGGGAGGATCCCCACACTTCCACGCGTCCGGCAGCCCGGGAGCAGCAGGAGCGCCAGCAAGATGGAGACGGCGGCCCTCGCCAGGCGCCGACTCCGCCGGGCCGGTGGTCTCACGGGCCGAAGACGACGCGGATCTCGTCCCCGTCCCGGGGCAGGTAACCCAGGAAGTGCGGGAGGTCCCGAAATTCCCGCTCTCCCGTGCGCCGCGCCTGCACCCGAAGCGTGCCGGCCCGCCCGTCCGGGCAGCGATCCCCGTTCTGGTAGCGCTCCCCGCCCACAGAGATGCTGACGGGGGTGATGTCCACCGGCGTCGTGCGGAAGAAGGTCTCCAGGCTGGCGTTCCTGCCGGCGGTGCGGGGCGTCTGCGGGTGGATGTGGATGAGGCCATCGCCGTGCGTGTGCACATCCCCCGGGCCGGGAGGAAGCGGCGGGAGAGTCCGGCCGCAGAGCTCGATGGTCAGCCGGGCGTGCCAGTGGTCCCCCACGCGCGCAGCCGGCGGCTGGCGGACCAATGCGGCGACCATGAGGCCAAAGACCACGACCACAGCACCACCCAACGCCCAGGGCAGAAGCCTCTTCCCCCGCCGCGCGCGGGGCTTCCGACGACGGCCGGCCATGGTCTCATTGTAGCGCAAGGGGATGTAGTGGCCGCCCCGAATCGTTTCAGCGGTGAAGCCGCGCACCCTCCTCGCCTACGGTGCGGTCGTCCTGCTGCTCTTCGCCGCAGGCCTGGGCGCCAGGCAGCTGGCCGCGTACGCCTTCCTCCAGTACGTCCGCTACGCCTCGCCCTTCGCCGTCCCCCTGGACCCCACGGCCGGCGGGCCGGGGCTGGCGCAGCGGGTGGTCCTGGTGGTCATCGACGGCCTGCGCCTGGACGCCTTCCAGCAGATGAGCCTGGTGGAGCGCTACCGTCCTTCGGCCTCACTGTGGCGCGCGTACGTGGGTGAGCCCTCGCTATCCTACCCTGGATGGACCACCATCCTCTCGGGCGCGCCCCCCGAGATCAGCGGGGTCACCACAAATTGGTACGAGGGGACGGTGCGGGTGGACCACCTGTTCGCCGCCGCAAAGCGCAGCGGCCGCGCCACGGCCGCCGCCGGCCATCCGGGGTGGGCGATGCTCTTCGCCGGAAGCCTCGACGAGTTCGTCTCCGTCCCCGATCCGGCCTACACCGACCTGTCGGCGATCCACGACACCTCCGTCGCCGTCACTGCCGCCGGGACCCGCTTCCTCCAGGGGCCCGCAGCGCTGGTGCTCCTGCACTACCCGGCGCCCGACCTGATGGCCCATGGGTCGGGAGCGACCAGCCAACCGTATCGGGATAGCGTCCGCCTCATCGACGGGGAGCTGACGCGCCTGCTGCAGGGGGTGGACCTGACCTCGACGGCGGTGGTCATCACCGCCGACCACGGGCACATCGACCGCGGCGGGCACGGCGGCCGGGAGGCGGTGGTGACCACCGTGCCGCTGATGTTCCTGGGGGCGGGGGTCGAGCCGGGGGAAGGGTTAGAAGCCAGGCAGGCGGACATCGCGCCGACGGTGGCAGCCATCCTGGGGCTGCCGCTGCCGGCGCACAGCATCGGTCGGCCGTTGATCGAGGCGCTGCACACCCTCCCCGAGGGGCTGGAGCAGCGGTGGGGGGAGCAGCAGGCGACGTTCCACGAGAAGGTCTTCACCCCGGCAGTGCTGGGGCGACGCTTCCCGGTGTTCACAACGCCGCTGGGAGGGCCCGATCCCGACGCGGTGCTGGCCGCCTCCGACGACCTGGCACGGCAGCGGGCGGAATGGCTGCGGCGGGCCCTGGCGCGGGAGCGCGCGCGGCGTCTTCCCCTGGCCCTGGGGGCGGCCTTGTTGCCTGCTGCCTTCTTCCTCCTGTATCGTCCGCGGCGCGACCTGCTGCCAGCGCTGTGGGGTACGGCGGTCTTCTTGGGCATGGTCCTGGGGCTTTTCTACGGGCGCGGCTACTACTTCTCCCTCTCAATCATCAACCGGGAGGACCTGCTGAAGGCGTTCTTCGAGGGGAGGACGGCGGACGCGGCCATCTCGGTGGGCGTGGGCGCGCTGGTAGCGGGGTGGGCCGCCCGGCGGCGCGGGGCCGGTGCGGGAGCCCTGGCGGGGCTGGGCACCGCCTACCTCAGCGCCTACGTGCTGCTGCTCTTGGCGCTGCACTTCCTGGTGCGCTGGGGAGTGCGCTATCCCTACTACCTGCCCGACCTGCGCGAGGGGTTCCGCTTCTACCTGACGCTGCTGGCCCTGGTGCCGGTGGGTCTGCTGGCGGCGCCGCTGGTGGGGGTGAGCCTGGTGGGTTTTGGGTTCGGACGGCTGTGGGAGCGTCTCTTTGGGCGGCGCCGCCCCGCGCCGCCGGCTAGACGGGATACCCCATCATCTGCAGCTGCTCCCGCCCGTCAGGGGTCAGGCGCTCCGGGGTCCAGGGGGGAGTCCACACAAAGTCCACCGTGACGCTCTCCACCCCGATCGCCTGCAGCTTGTTCTCGATCTCCGCGGCGATCATGGGACCGATGGGACAGCCCATGGCGGTGAGGGTCATCTTGATCTCCACCTTCCCCCCGCTGTGGGCCAGGTCGTAGATGAGCCCCAGGTCCCAGATGTTCACGGGAATCTCCGGGTCGTAGATCGTGCGCAGGACTTCGATGACCTGCTCTCGCGTCACCTGGACGTCCATCGTCCACCCCCAATCATTGTACCCGGCGGCAGGGGTGTTGCCAGGGGGACGCCTCCCGCGGGGCGAAACCACGGGGTATGAGACTGGGGCTGCGGCTGCTGCTGGTCCTGCTGCTGGTCCTGCTGTTCATCTTCCTGCCCACGCTGGCCCGCTGGTACACCGACTGGCTGTGGTTCGGCGAGGTCGGCTACCGCCGCGTCTTCTGGGTGCCGCTGCTCTCCCGAATCGCCGTCACCCTGGCGGTGGGCGGCGCGCTCTTCCTCCTCCTGTTCCTGAACGCGCTGCCGCTGCTGCGCCGCCTGCGCCGACCGCCGCAGGTCATCGACCTGGAGGTCGGCCCGCGTGGGCGCGTGGTCCGGCGGCTCGGCGGGGGCTTCGACGCCTTGCGGGTGGCGGCGGCGGTGATCGGGGTGGTGGCCCTGCTGGTGGGGGTGGCCGAGAGCCGCCGCTGGGCCATGTTCCAGCAGTTCGTGCACGCCGTACCCTTCGGCACCGCGGATCCCCTCTTCGCCAGGGACGTGGGCTTCTTCGTCTTCCGCCTTCCCGTCTACCAGTGGGCGGCGTCCTTCCTCTTTGGCTGGCTGATCGTGGCGCTGCTGGTGGTGGTGGTCGGCTCCTACCTGGATCTGGCCCCGCTGCTGATCCGGGGCCTGTGGAGCATCCCCCCGCGCGTGCGCGCCCATGTCTCCCTGCTGGTGGCGCTGCTGCTGCTGGTGCGGGGGTGGGGCTTTTGGCTGGACGCCTACGCCCTGGTCTACTCGCAAAGCGGCGTGGTGACCGGAGCGGGATACACCGACGTGCACGTGGTGCTGCCGGCGCTGCGGGTGCTGACGGGGCTCTTCGCCGCCGCCGGGCTGCTGATGCTGGCCAACGTGCGCCTGCGCACCACGCGCTTTGCGGTGGCCGTGATCCTGGTGACGATCGTCGCATGGTTCGCCGGCCTGCGCCTTCTGCCGGGGCTGGTGCAGTCGCTGCGTGTGCGCCCCAGCGAGCTGACGCTGGAGACGCCGTACATCCAGCGCAACATCCGGGGGACGCTGGAGGGCTTCGGGCTGAGCCGGGTGCGGGAGCGGGAGTTCCCCGGCCGGCCGGTGACGGCCGAGGACGTGGCGCGCAACCGCCCCGCCCTGGAGAACGTGCGCCTGTGGGATTACCGCCCGCTGCTGGCCGCCTACCGGCAGCTGCAGACACTGCGCCAGTACTACACCTTCGCCGATGTGGACATCGACCGCTACCGCCTGCCCGCCGCCGGGGCGGGGGAATCCCGGGTGCCTGGTGCGCAGCGGCAGGTGATGCTGGCGGCGCGGGAGGTGGACCTGAGCCGCCTGCAGGCCCGCGGCTGGGTCAACGAGCACCTGGTCTTCACCCACGGCTTCGGCCTGGTGATGAGCCCGGTGAACCTTATCTCCGAGGAGGGGATGCCCGAGCTGTGGATCCGCGACATCCCACCGCAGTCGGTGCCCGGCCTCGAGGTGCGGGAGCCGCGCATCTACTTCGGCGAGCTGACCGACCACTACGTGATCGTCAACACGCGGGTGCAGGAGCTGGACTACCCCCGGGGGGACGAGAACGTCTACACCACCTACCGCGGCCGGGCCGGCATCCGCCTCCACTGGCTCAACCGCCTGGCCTTCGCCTACCGATTCGCCGACTTGAAGCTGGCCATCTCCACCGACCTCTCCTCGCGCAGCCGCCTGCTCTTCCGGCGCAACATCCTGGCCCGGGCGCAGTACATCGCCCCCTTCCTCCGCTACGACCGCGACCCCTACCTGGTGGTGGCGGACGGGCGTCTGGTGTGGATCATCGACGCCTACACCTTCTCCTCCCGCTACCCGTACAGCACGCCGGTGGAGGGAGGCGTGAACTACATCCGCAACTCCGTGAAGGTGGTGGTAGACGCCTACGACGGGACCGTGACCTTCTACCTGGTGGATCCCACCGACCCGCTGGCGCGCACCCTGGCGGGCATCTTCCCCGAGCTCTTCCGGCGGGCGGCCGACGCCCCGCCGGCGGTGGCGGCGCACTTCCGCTATCCCGTCGACCTCTTCGAGATCCAGGCGCGCGTCTACGCCACCTTCCACATGCGGGACCCGCGCGTCTTCTACAACAGGGAGGACGCCTGGGCGATCCCCAATGAGGTCTTCGGCAACGAGACCATCCCCGTGGAGCCCTATTATGTGACCATGCGCCTGGACCCCCGGCCCGACGCCCCGCCGGAGTTCGTCCTCATCCTGCCCCTGACCCCGGTGAACCGCGACAACCTCATCGCGTGGATGGCGGCGCGCAACGACCCGCCGAATTACGGCGAGCTGGTGGTCTACCGCTTCCCCAAGCAGTCGGTGGTCTTCGGCCCGATGCAGGTGGAGTCGCGGATCAACCAGGACCCGGAGATCTCCCAGGCCATCACCCTGTGGAACCAGCAGGGCTCCCGGGTCATCCGCGGCAACCTCCTGGTCATCCCCATCGAGGAGGGTGTCCTCTACGTGGAGCCCCTCTTCCTGCAGGCGGAGCGCAGCCAGCTCCCGGAGCTGAAGCGCGTCATCGTCGCCACCGGAGCGCGCATCCAGATGGCGGAGACCTTCGAGGCGGCGCTGGCGGGGGTGCTGGGCCGGCGCCCCCCTCCCGCGCCGGCGGCGGCCCCGCAGCTCTCCCCGCCCGCCGCGCCCCCGACGGAGGGCGCGGAGCGCGAGCGGCTGATCCGCGAGGCGCTAGAGGTCTACCGCCGCGCCCGGGAGCGCCTGCGCACCGGCGACTTCAGCGGCTACTCGGAGGAGATCGAGCGGCTGGGGAAGATCTTGGAGCGCCTGGCCGCCGGCCGGTAGTCAGGCCAGCGACAGGGTGCGGAAGGGGATGGTGCAGGGCGGGCCGCCCGCGTAGCGCATCTCCAGGGCGTCCAGGTCCATCAGCACGGCGAAGACCGTCTCCGAGCGCTCCTCCTGTGGCAGGCGGGGGTTGGGGTGGCGGCAGATGGAATCGGGCCGCCCGTGGTGGTCCCGCAGCAGCGCCTCCAGGTCGGAGGGCGTCAGGGGACCGGCCGCGGTGCGCTCGGCCAGGAGCTGCGCCATCCGTTCGCAGCGCAGGAAGGTGGAGGAACGCTCCTCGCGCAGCGGCTGCCAGATGGCCAGCCGGTGTGGCTGCAGGAAGTGGTTGGCGTGGGCCAGCGTGCCCCCCACCGGGGCGTGGGCAACCCACCCCGCGGGCGAGGTCTCCAGGTCCACCACTTCCTCCGCGCCGTTGCTGCCCCCGCCGCCGCGGGCGATGAGGAAGTTGGCGGAGCAGGCGTGCACGCCCTCGGTGGCCCGGGCGACCGCCTCGGCCATGGTGCGGCTTCGCAGGATCTCCGCGGTGCGCAGGTGGAAGGGTACCCCCAGGCGGGCCCAGTCGTCCAGGTTGCTGAGCAGGCCGTTGACCACCAGGCCGATCCCCACCGCGTTCATGCCGATCTTGCCACCGGCGATGCCTGCCTCGGTGAAGGCCAGGACCCGCAGGCCGTCCTCTTCCAGGTCCAGAAGGGCGCCGCGCACGCCGGGAATCCAGTCCCAGGTCTGCCCGATCCACAGGTGGCCGTCGGCGGTGACCGCCCGGGACGCGGCGAACGCGGTGCAGCCTCCGGCGGCCTCGGACATGCCGATCGCGGAGTAGGCACTGTAGAGGATCTCGTAGCGGGCATTGAGCATGGCGATCTCCAGCAGGGTCCGCCTGCTCCCCTCGGCGATGCCCTCCATCGCCTCCCGGTATCGCGGGCTTGCCCGCGTGAATACCTCCAGATAGGCGGCGGCCCGCCGCTCCACCTCCTGGCGGGTGAGCCGGCCGTCGGTGAGGAAGCGGTGCAGGTAGAGCTCGAGGTTGTGGGCGACCGCCTCCCGCAGCGCCTCACCGTGCTGCCGCCCCTGCTCGCGGGGCTTCCCCCGCAGGGTGAGTACCGGGAGGGGATCTGCCTCCCTCAGGCGCGCCACCATCTCCTCACGCACGGTTCCAGGCGCTCCTCAGGCGCGATCTGTGGGCGGGCCTTCCCGCACCACCTTCTCGAAGGTGATCCAGGCCGGCTGGCGGACGAATCCCAGCGCCGTGTTGATGTGCAGCATGGGCGCGTTCAGCGAGTCGTTCCAGGTGCGGATCTCCCGGTAGCCCTCCCGCCGCGCGTAGTCCACGGTGCGCAGCTTCAGGGCCAGGGCCAGCCCCCTCCCCCGGTAGGCCCGCCGCGTTCCCGTGATCCCCTGGTAGAGGACGTCCGGCAGACGCTGGCTGCGGAACAGGTTGCTCTGGGCCACATAGCGGTCCCCGTCTACGACCAGGAAGTGGGCCTCCGGGAGCCAGCTCGGGTTCTCCAGCAGGTGGCGTACCTGCTCCTCGAACGGCCGCGGGGTGTACTTCCCCACCCTGGGGACGTCGGCTTCGACCTCCAGGTCCAGGTCGTACAGTTTGGCCAGCCAGTCCGGGTCCCGCTCCCGTTCCTCGGCCACCGTGGTCAGCACCAGCCCGCGCACCGCCCGCTCCGCCTTCTCCCGGAAGGGGCGGGGGTCGAAGCGCGCCACCTCCAGGCGCGATTCCCATGTCCGCCGCCGCTCCACGAAGCCGCGCCTTTCCAGGAAGCGCACCCCTCGCACGGAGGTCTCCCGCGCTCGTGCCCACAGGACCAGTGGGTCCAGCGCCGCGAGCTCCCGAAGCAGCGCCTCGTAGAGGCGCGCGCCGATGCCGCGCCCCTGCGCCTGGGGGTGGACGCCCAGGTCGATGGAGAGCTTCTGCGGGTGGTACTCGTGCGGCTCGTGGTGGTACTGTGCCCACCCCACGATCCGCCGGTATGCGTCCTCGGCGACCAGTCGGCGCATGCGCGCAGGCCCGCCGACGTACCGGCTGTCCCAGTGGCGGAACTCCTCTTCCGACCAGGGGTAGTCGGCGTACACCGCGTTGCTCAGCGCCACCAGCGCCGGATAGTCCGCGTCTTCGAACTGCCGGATGGTGATGGTGGCGGCGTCCATCCGGGTCCCTACCGAAAGAGGGCGGTCCGCGTGGAGGCGGCTTCGACGCGGTCGAGGCGCACGGTGACGCCCAGGCCGGGGGAGGTGGGGACGCGGATGGTCCCGTCCGCCTCCAGGACCACCGGGGGGTCGATGATGTCCTCCTCGTAGTAGCGGTCGCTGGCGGAGAGGTCCCCCGGCAGGGTGAAGTTGGGGAGGCTGGCCAGCGCCAGGTTGGCCGCGCGGCCCACCCCGGTCTCCAGCAGGCCGCCGCACCAGACGGGGACGCCCCGGGCGCGGCAGAGGTCGTGGATGGCCACGGCGGCGGAGAGCCCTCCCACCCGCGCCGCCTTGATGTTGATCACGCGGCAGGCGCCGATCTCCAGCGCCTTGCGGGCGTGGGAGGGGGAGACGATGGACTCGTCCAGGCACAGCGGCGTGCGCAGCTGCGCCTGCAGCGCGGCGTGATCGATCAGGTCGTCCTCCTCCAGCGGCTGCTCTATGAGCAGCAGGCCGTATCCGTCCAGGGCGCGGAAGACCGCGGCGTCCGCCGGGGTGTAGGCGGAGTTGGCGTCCACCTGCAGGGGGATGTCCCCGAAGACCGCGCGGATCTCCCGGACCACGTCCACATCCCACCCCGGCTTGATCTTCACCTTGATCCGCCGGTAGCCCTGAGCCAGGAAGCCGCTGATGCGGTTCAGGAGGATGTCCACCTCCGGCTCGATGCCCAGGCTGACACCCACGGGAAGGCGCTCCTGCGTCCCCCCCAGCGCCGCCTGCAGCGACCGCCCCTGCTGCCGCGCGTAGAGGTCCCACAGCGCCGCCTCCACCCCCGCCTTGGCCATGTGGTGGCGGCGGATGCGCGCCACCAGCGGGGGGAAGTCCCTGGGGTGGGCGATTTCCTTACCCAGGATCGCCGGGATGACGAACCGCTCCAGCACATGCCACGCCGTCTCCACGTCCTCCTCGTTGTACAGCGGCGCGCTCTCTGCGGGGACCTCGCCCCACCCCTCGGCCCCCTCGGCGAACACGCGCACCAGCAGGCAGGCGTGGGCCTCCGACCTTCCGAAGGAGGTCTCGAAGGGGAAGCGCAGGGGCAGGGTCACCTGCCGCAGCTCGACGGCGTCAATCCGCATCGGAGCGCCTGAGGACGTACTCTCCCCCCGCCGCGGTGCGCACGAAGTCCACGGCGGCGTACCCGCGGGCGAAGTAGGCCTGGAAGACGCGGCGGGAGACCTCACGCCACTCGCGGGCCAGCCCCAGGTCCGCCCGCCGCAGGGCGGTGAAGTCCGAGGGGATCCCCAGGCGGACCTGCGGGGCGTCGTGATCCAGGACGGGGTCCGCCGGCCGGGGGAGAGGACCGCCGCGCGCAGCCAGGGCCAGGGGTGCCGCTGTGGCGGGCGCGCCGGGAGGGGGCGCCTCTGCCTCCATCAGCCGCACCACGCGGGGAGCCGTCAGGTGCCAGTCCACCTCCAGGCGGTCGCTATCCACGCCGCGGTTCAATGCGTCGCTCATCTCGCCGTAGTAGTTGACGTAGTAGCGGCGCGCCTCCGCGCCCAGCCGGTGCAGGTTGAAGGAGGCGTTGAGGCTCTGCAGGGGGTCGAAGGTCCAGACGATCAGGCCAAGGCCTCGGGCCAGCGCCTCCTGCCGCTGCGCCCGCTTCAGGCGGAAACCCACCTCCCGCCCGCGCCACTCCTCCACGACGCCGGTCATGTGCGAGTGGAGGAAGAGCCTCCCCTCCCGCCGCCCGAGGAAGCCGTAGGAGAAACCGATGAGCTCCCCGCCGGGGGCAAACGCGCCCAGAACGACCCCACCGGCCGCGGCGGCGGCGCGGAGCTGGTGGGCGGGGACCACCTCGCTGTCCGGTCCGCCCCAGATGCGCCGCTGCACCTCCTCCAGAGCCCGCAGGGTGGGGCTGTCGCTGATGGGGTGGATAACCACATCATCCACAAGGATAACTCTACTGCGGGCGGAAAAAGTCTCCAAGCTGTCAGCTTTGCAGTCCCTGGTGCAGCCCAGAGAGGGGGAGGTGTGCCATTGGATCGCCTCAGGGAGGTGGTCCGTGCCAGGAGGGATGACGCGCTCGCCGACCTGCAGGCGTTGCTGCGCCAGCCGTCCGTCGCCGCCACAGGGGAGGGGATCCCCGAGTGCGCCGCGCTGGTGGCCTCGCTCTTCCGGGAGGCTGACGCCGAGGTGACGGTGCTGCGGACCGAAGGCGCGGCGCCCCTGGTGGTCGCCCTCTTCCCGGGCCGGGGGGCGCGCACCCTGCTGTTCTACAACCACTACGACGTGCAGCCGCCCGACCCGCTGGAGGAGTGGGTCACGCCGCCCTTCGAGCCGACGGTGCGGGACGGCCGGCTGTATGCGCGCGGCGCCGCCGACAACAAGGGGGACCTGGTCTCGCGGCTGTGGGCGGTGCGCGCGCTGCGGGAGGCGCACGGCGGCCTGCCCTGCCGCGTGAAGTTCATCGTCGAAGGGGAGGAGGAGACCGGCAGCGTCCACCTGGCGCACTACATCCGCGAGCACCGCGACCTCCTGGCCGGGGACGCCTGCATCTGGGAGTTCGGCGAGAGGGACATGCAGGAGCGCCTGAACCTGGTCGCGGGGGTGAAAGGCATCTGCTATCTGGACCTGAGCCTGGTGGCGGCGGCGCGGGATCTCCACTCGCAGTATGGGGCCATCGTCGAGGGCGCCGCCATGCGCCTGATCTGGGCGCTGGCCACGCTGAAGGATCCGGCGACGGGGCGGATCCTGGTGGAGGGCTTCTACGACCGTGTCCGCCCCCCCACCCCGGAGGAGGAGGCCGCGGTGCGCGCGCTGCCCTTCGACGAGGCGCAGCGCAAGGCACACTACGGGGTGGAGTCGTGGATCGGCGGCAAGACCGCGGAAGCGGCGCAGTATGACCTCTACTTTAGCCCCACCTGCACCGTCTGCGGCTTCCAGAGCGGCTACACGGGTCCGGGGAGCAAGACCGTCCTGCCGCACCGGGCCACGGCCAAGGTCGACTTCCGCCTGGTCCCCGACCAGGATCCCGAGGAGATCGCCGCGCTGGTGCGGCGACACCTCGCCGCCCGCGGCCACGGCGATGTGGAGGTGCAGCTGCTGGGCGGAGAGCGCCCCTACCGCTCGCCGCTGGGCGACCCCTTCGTCCGGCTGGTGGCGCAGGTGGCCGCCCGGGTCACCGGGCGGGAGGTGCTGCTCAAGCCCACCTCCGGAGGCACCGGCCCCATGTATCCCCTTGGGACGACCCTGGGGGTGCCGATCATTAGCCTCGGCTGCTCGTACTGGGCCAGCGGGGGCCACGCCCCCAACGAGCACATCCGGCTGGCCGACTTCGAGGAGACCATCGATCTGGTGGCGCGCATCGTCGCCGCCTACGGGGAGGAGGGGGCGTAGCGGCGTCCCGCCTACTCCACCGTGATCTCCCAGACGATGCCGGTGGGGGGGTTGAGGCGGAGGACCACCGCCATCCCGGGAACGATCTCCTCCCGGGTCCTCACCCGGCCGGAGACCGTCAGGTCTGGGTGCAGCGGGTAGGCGGAGCCGTCCTGCAGGGTGACCGTCCGCAGAGTGATCAGGGCCACCGTACCCCGCACCTGGCGGTAGGCCGCTCGGATCGCCGTCGCTTCCAGGCGGGCGTTCACCACCGCGGTCACCTGATCGCCGGGCCGCAGCTCCCCCAGGCTGACCGATCCCCCGGCGCCGCTGCCCGTCTCCCGCCGCAGGATGGAGGTCTCTGGGGTCACCGCGATCACGTGCAGCAGGGCGCCCGACAGGAGGTGCAGGCGGCCCTGGACGACGTCAACCCGCAGCAGGGTGCCCTCGATGGTCTGTGCCGCCGGCGTGGGAGAGGGCAGGGGCGCGGCGGTGTAGATCATCACGGTGCGGGTGCGCTCGTCCCAATCAACACGCGCCCCCAGGGCCTCGCTGACGAAGCGGAGGGGGACCATGGTGCGGCCGCGCAGCGCCAGCGGGGGGATGTCCAACAGGACAATGCGCTGGTTGATCCGCGCCTCCCGGCTGCCCAGGCGCAGGACGACTGTGACGGCGTCGCGGGTGGCGGTGACGGTCTGCGCCACGGGGTCATAGACCACCTGCGCGCCCAGCCTCTCGAAGATCCCCCGCAGCGGGACCAGCACCCGTCCCGCGATCTGCACCGGGGGGACATCCAGGGGCAGGGCCGCACCGTCGACGATGACGGTGATGGGCTCCGCTGCGGCCCCGGCGGACGCCACCGCCAGCAGCGCCACCAGTGCGACCGCCGCAGCCCTCACCCGTTGACCTCCTCCGCCTGGGCGTACATGCGCTCCCGCAGCGCCTCCAGGGCGGGGCTGAGGCGCACCGGAGGGCTACCTGTGCCGCGCAGCGCCAGCAGCGGCGGTGGCAGGTGTGCCAGGCGCTGGCGGCAGCGGTCCCGCATGGCCGCCAGGGTGTCCGTGTGCACGGTGCGCCCGGCCCGCATGACCTCCACCAGCAGGGGGATCGCTCCCTCGGGCCCGGGCTCGTCGGCCAGGGCCACGGTGTCGTGCTGAAGAACTCCACCCGGGTCGGTGCTGCGCCAGACCTGCTTGCGCCCCGGCAGCGTGGCCTTGCCCGTGCTCAGCTTCACCCGGTACCCGGATGCATCCTCCACCAGCTTGTAGACTCCCTCCACGAAGGGCGCGTCCGCGGAGGTGCCCAGCTCCGTGCCCACACCGAACGCGTCGGCGGCGGCGCCGGCATCCAGCAGGTCCGCGATCTTGTACTCGTTCAGACCCCCTGAGAGGACGATCTGCACCTCCTGCAACCCGGCGGCGTCCAGCATGGCCCGCACCTGCCGGCTGGCGGCGACCAGGTCCCCGCTGTCGATGCGCACTCCGCGCAGCCTACCCCCGCGCGCCGCCAGCTCCCGCGCCACGGTGATGGCGCGCGCGGCGCCCTTGAGGGTGTCGTAGGTGTCGATGAGCAGGACCGAGCTCTCGGGGAAGTCTGCGGCGAAGGCGCGAAAGGCCGTCAGCTCGTCGGGGAAGGACATGACGTACGAGTGGGCCATGGTGCCGAAGACGGGAATGCCGTAGAGGTGCCCCGCCAGCGCGCAGGAGGTGCCCACGCATCCGCCGATGTAGGCGGCACGGGCCACCTTCAGGGCGGCGTCGGCACCGTGGTCGCGGCGCGGGGAGAAGTCGATGACGTCCCGCCCCCGGGCCGCCAGCACCACGCGGGCCGCTTTGGAGGCTATGGTCACCTGGAAGTTCAGCGTGTTCAGCAGGAAGGTCTCTATGATCTGCGTCTCGATGCGCGGCGCGGTCACCTCCAGCAGCGGCTCCTGGGGGAAGAACACCTCTCCTTCGGGGATGGCGCGCACGCTGCCGGAGAAGCGGAAGTCCCGCAGGTAATCCAGGAAGCCCGGGCTGAAGCGGCGCAGGGAGCGCAGGTAGTCCAGCGCCTCACCGTCGAAGCGCACGTGCTCCAGGTAGTACAGCACCGCCTCCAGACCGGCGCTGACCAGGAAGGCGCGGTCGGCGGGCAGCTCGCGGATGAAGACGTCGAAGGTGGCCGGGTCGTTCATCCCCTGGCGGAAGTAGCTGTCCGCCATGGTCAGCTCGTAGAGGTCGGTGAGCAGCCCCATGTTCTGGTGCGTGAGGAAGCCGAAGGATGGGTAGGCTGCCATCTCAGACCCACCCCGCGCGGCGGAAGAAGGCTACCATGGCCGCCGCGAGGAGCGCCATGGCGCCGATGATCACCCAGAAGCCGTAAGGGGCCTCAAACGGGGGGAACGGCCGGACGAAGTTCATGCCGTAGATCCCCGTGATTACGGTGAGCAGGGCGAAGACGGCCGTGATCACCGTGAGCACCTTCATCACCTCGTTCAGTCGGTTGCTGATCAGCGTCAGGTAGATCTCCAGAGCGCCGCTGAGCAGGTCGCGGTGGGTGTCGATCTGGTCGGTGATGCGCAGCACGTGGTCGTAGATGTCACGGAAGTACAGGATGACCGCCTCCGTGACCAGGGCCGTCTCCCGCCTCATGAGCACGTTCAGCGTATCCCGCAGGGGCACCACGTGCCGCCGCGCCTGGAGCAGGGCACGCTTGGTGCGGAAGAGGGCACCCAGCGTGCGGCCGGTGGGGCGGCGGAAGAGGTGGTCCTCCAGGCGCTCGATCTGGGCGTCGATGCGGTCCAGCACCGGAAAGTATGAGTCCACCACGGCGTCCAGCAGCGTGTAGAGGACGAAGTCGGGCGCGCGGCGCAGCCGTCCCGGCGCGCGGGCCAGTCGTCCCCGCGCCTCCTGCAGCACCGCCAGATCACCGCGGCTCACGGTCACCACGGCCCGCGGGGTGAAGAAGATGTCCACCTCTTCCAGGGTCAGAACCGTGCCGTGGTCAATTCGGGCGGCATGGACGGTGAGGAAGAGGTGCTCGTCGTAGGCCTCGATCTTGGGCCGTTGCCCGGTCTTCTGCGCGTCCTCGACGGCCAGGGGATGGAAGTGGAAGACCTCGGTGAGCGCCTCCAGGTCGGCGGGACGGTTCCGGTCCAGGGCGACCCAGACGGCCTGCCGGTCCTGCTCCAGAAGCGCCGGGAGCGGCTGCCCCGGGTCGGTGGCCACCTCCTCCTCGCGGTACACCGTGACCTGCATCAGGCCGTCACTCCAGGTTCGCCACGACAGCGTGCTCCACCTCGGCGGGGAAGAGGTGCACGCCGGGCGGGAAGTCGCCGTAGCGGTGCACCATGAAGCGCACCCCTTCCAGCATGAGGGCCGCGGTCAGGTCGAAGGCGTCGAAGGGATCGCCCGGCCCGGCGGCCAGGTTGATCATGGCCCCGCCCGCCAACAGGTAGACCCGCCGCCCGCCCGTCAGGTCCACCGCCTCGATGTGCGGGCGGACCGGCGCCGTGGGGAAGCGGCGCAGGGCGGCCACGTCGATCTCGCCGGTGGAGTGGCCGGCGTTCAGCAGGATCGTCCCCGGCGCCAGCAGGGCGAAGTGCGACGGTCCCAGGACGCCCTCCCTCCCGGTGGCCGTGACAACCACCTGCGCCTGGGGCAGCGCCTCCTCCAGGCGCGCCACAAGGCATCCCTGGTGGCGCGCCTCCACCTGGCGGCGCGGGTCCGGGTCGACCACCGCCACCACCGCTCCCCAACGCTGCGCGTAGTCGGCAATGCCCCGCCCCACCGGCCCGAAGCCCAGTACGAGGATCCTCCGTCCGTGCAGGGAGAGCCCGGTGACGTTCAAGAAGGTGTTCCAGACCATCAGCCCCACCAGGTGGCGGTTGTGCAGGCCCTGCTTCAGGGGTAGCCGGTCCCAGTCGAAGACGGGGAAGGGGAGGTCCACCTCCGCCAGGCGGCGCAGCCCAGTGCCGGTGGCCTCCATCCCCGCGCGCACCCCCGAAGCCACGTCGGGACGCGTGCGTACGAGCCGCACCGTCACCTCACCGCCCATCTCGCAGAGGAAGGTGGGCCGCCGGGAGATGGCCCAGTCTGCCGCCGCCAGGCGGGCGGCCTCGTCCATCCCGGCCGCAGCCTGCGTCACCGCGCCCGCGGCGGCCAGATACGCCACCACCTCGTCTCGGGTGGTGGCCGGATTGGCCCCCAGCACCAGCACCTCCGCCCCGGTGCGCAGCAGGGCCTCGACCGCCGGGACCATCTTCAGATCCAGGTGGATGACCAGGCAGAGGACCTGGCCCCTCCAATCCTCACCGGCCAGGCGCCCCGCCGCCCGCCGCACAAGCGGGGTGTGGGCGCGCACCCAGGCCAGGTCCGCCTCCAGGGCCATCAGCGGGCGAGAGGACGCCGGGAGAATCCCGTCACGTACCTGACTATACCACCGGCTGCGGCGAGGCCCACAGGGAGGCGCGATGTGCAGGCGAATCCCGGAAGCCCGCCAGCGCGCCGCTGCTATCGGTAGGGAGCTCGGGCCGGGCTGAGTTCGGTATCTGGCGCAACTTGCTCCGGGCCGAGTTCGACCGGCGCGGCCCTCTCACGCTTCGCTTCCTCGGGCCCTGGCTTCCGCCGCAGCTCGATGTTCTCCACGGTGGCCGGTCCGCCCCGGGCATACGGCCTGAGGTGGTGGAACTCCAGGAAGGCGGTCTGGCCGCAGCGGCGCCCATCGGGAGCAACGAAGGCGCACCGTCCCCTGTCCCGCGCCCAGACCTCCGCCTCACGGATGCGGGGATGCCGGGGTGCAGGCGGCCGCTTCTCCGCGCCGGCCTTGCGCCGCACCAGCTCCCGCGGGAGGGCGGTGAGGGCCCGGTCGATGACCTCCCCCAGGTCGCCGTCTCGGACCTGGTGGCGCAGCAGGTCCTGCACCTGCCGCAGCTTCGCCACCGTGGCCGCGCCCGCGGTGAACTGGATCTTGTAGCGCTGGGGCGCCAGGGGCTGGACGACCGGGCGCTGGGTGGGTGGCGTCGGGGTCACGCGCATCGGCTCGATGGGCGCTTCTCCCGGCGCGATTGACGCCTGTCCTGCTTCTAGGCGTGTCTGGCACGCTTCCGGCGCGCCCGCCGCAGCCGCCCCGGGCCGCGGCTCAGGCACACCCGCCGCAGCCATCATCGGGCGCGGCTGAGGGAGACGCCGGATCATGGCCGGCACCGGCGGCTGGGGTTGCAGCTCCGCCACCAGCACCTCCACCTCCCGCTTCGACCGGTTGCTGGCTGCTTTCAGCACGTCGCGATGGTTCGCGGGGGTCAGGTGCGGGGCGAGGAGGGTCACCGTGGTCAGCGTCAGCGCCCCACTGGCCAGCAGCTCCAGGATCACCGGGAAGCGCCGCAGGGCCCCCGCCAGATGGGCTCCGGCCGCCTGGCCCTTCGGCGAAGACTCGCCGGCGCCGGGAGCACCACCTGCGACCTCTGCGCGCAGTCTGGGGCCATCCTGGTGATGCGGCCTGCGGGAGCGCAGGTGCGCAGGAAAACTTGGTCAAGTCCCAAGATCGAGGGACTGAAAAAACCTGGCATGACGATGCAGCGAACTCGGCCTGGGCCGAGTTCCGTCACTACGACTCCGCCAGCCGCAGCACCACCATCTGGATGTTGGTCATCTCCTCCATGGCATAGCGGACGCCCTCCCGGCCGATGCCGCTGCGGCGGTTGCCGCCGTAGGGCATGTGGTCGGCACGGAACACCGGAGTGTCGTTGATGATCACCCCGCCGAAGTTCAGGCGGCGCACCGCCTGGAAGACGCGGGAGATGTCCCGTGTGAAGACCGCGGCCTGCAGGCCGTACTCGGTGGCGTCGGCCTGTCGCAGCGCCTCCTCGAAGTCGTCGATGGCGATGACGGAGGCCACCGGCGCGAACGCCTCCTGCGCCACCACCTTCATCTCCGGCCGGACGTCGGTGAGTACCGTGGGCCAGTAGACAGCGCCATCGCGCCGGCCTCCGGTGAGCACCCGCGCTCCCCCCGCCATCGCCTCCTGCACCCAGTTCTCGATGCGCTCCGCTTCGCGGACGTCGATCATGGGGCCCACGTCCACCCGCTCGTCCAGAGGGTCGCCCACCACCATGGCCTCGCTGGCCTGGACGAAGCGCTCGGTGAACGGCTCGTAGACCCGCCGCTCGCTGTAGATCCGCTGCACGGAGATGCACACCTGTCCCGAGTTGTAGTAGGCCCCCACGGCGCAGCGCCGGGCGACGAACTCCAGGTCCGCGTCGGGGGCGACGATGACCGGGGAGGTGTTACCCAGCTCCAGGGTCACCTTCTTGATGCCGGCTATGGAGACGATGCGCTCCCCCACCGCCGGGCTGCCGGTGAAGGTGACCTTGGCCACGTGGGGGTGGGTGACCAGCCACTCCCCCACCGTGCCGCCCGGTCCCGCCACCAGGTTGATGGCTCCCGCCGGCAACCCCGCCTCCGCCAGGACCTGGCAGAGCTTGACGGCGGTGAGCGGCGTCCAGGTGGCCGGCTTCAGCACCACGGTGTTGCCCGCCGCCAGGGCCGGTGCCACCTTGTGGGCCACCAGGTTGAGCGGGAAGTTGAAGGGAGAGATGGCGGCCACCACCCCGACGGGCCTGCGCAACCAGAACCCGAAGTAGCCCTCCCCCGCTGGGACCGCGTCCAGCGGCACCGTCTCCCCGTGCAGGCGGCGCGCCTCCTCGCCGGCGATGGTGAAGGTGGTGATGGCGCGGTCCACCTCGACGCGGGCGAACTTGAGCGCCTTGCCCGCCTCCGCGGCGATGGTGCGGGCGAACTCTTCGCGCCGCTCCCGGATCAGGGCGGCGGCGCGGGCCAGGATTTCTGCGCGGCGGTGCGCCGGCAGCTCCGCCATGAGCGGGGCGGCGCGGGCCGCGGCCTCGACGGCGGCGTCCACGTCCTCGCGGCGGGCCGTGGGCAGGGCGCCAATGACCTCGCCGCTGTACTTGTTCCGCACCTCCACCGGCGGCCCGCCCTCCACCCAGCGGCCGTCAATGTACAGTCGACCCTCCAGCACTGCAGCCATAAGCCCTCCTCCGAGCGCCGAGGCAAGACCGCCCCTCGGGGATTTCACTTGATGGGTTCGGTCATCCCCAAAGCGACTCCTTGGGCGCCGCCCCGCCATCTCCCCTCCGGCGACAGTGCGGCGTACACTGGAGAGGATTTCCACACGGAGGTGGGATGCCTATGGCCGAGGTACTTGTCGGCGATCACGCGCCGGACGTCACCCTGGTGAACCGCGACCGACAGGTCGTCCGGTTGTCTCAGCTCTTCGGAAGGCCGCTGGTCCTGGCCTTCTTCCCCGGGGCCTTCACCACGGTGTGCACCCGGGAGATGTGCACGCTGCGCGATGAGCTGCAGGCCTTCACCCAGGTGGGAGCGCAGGTGGTGGGGATCAGCGTGGACGGCCCCTTTGCGCAGAGGGCCTTCGCCGAGCAGCACGGCCTGTCCTTTCCCCTGCTCAGCGACTTCCACCGCCAGGCGGTGCGGGCTTTCGGCATCGAGGACCCCAACTTCGCCGGGGGCGCGCTGGCCGGCGTGGCCAAGCGCTCGGTGTTCGTGCTGGACGGGGAGGGCCGGGTGGTCTACCGCTGGGTCAGCGACGACCCGGCCGTGGAGCCGGATTATGCTGCGGTGCAGGCGGCGGTGCGCGCGCTGCAGCGCCAGTAACCCGCCGCTCAGCCTGCGCTGGCGGCGGGGCTGGTAGAGCCGGCGTCCGCAGGCGCCACGCCCCGCGCCTGCGGCACCAGGTTGGAGAGGCGAACTCCCACCAGGCGGACGGGGCGGTCCAGGGTGAAGCGGTCCAGCAGGCCGGTCGCGGTGCGCAGCAGCAGCTCCCGGTCGGCCGTGGGCTCATGCAGCGTCTGCGACCGGGTGTGGGTGCGGAAGGTGTGATAGCGGATCTTAACGGTGACCGTGCGGGCCAGGTATCCTCCGTCGGCCGCTTCGGCGCACACCTCCTCCCCCAGGCGCCGGATGACCCGCAGCAGCGTCTCGCGGCGGCGGACGTCCACCTGAAAGGTCACCTCCCGGCTCATCGACTTCGGCTCCCACTCGGTGACCACGGGGCTGTCGTCCTCCCCTCGGCAGAGGCGGTAGAGCCACTCCCCCTGGTGCGGGCCGAGGAACTCCTGCAGCTGCTCCAGCGGGACCCGGCGCAGGTCGCCCACCGTCTGCACGTTCAGGGCCTCTCTGAGGCGCGCCGCGGTCTTGGGGCCGACGCCCCACAGGACGGTGGCCGGAAGGTGGCTCAACTTCTCCTCGACCTCCTCCTCCCAGATGGCGGCCAGCCCGTCGGGCTTTTGCATGTTGGCCGCGATCTTGGCCAGGAGCTTGTTGGGCCCTATGCCCACCGACGCGGTCAGCCCCAGCTCGGTGGCGATGCGCCGCTTTATGGTGCGGGCCAGCTCCACCGGGTCCTCGGCGCGGTGGGAGACGTCCACGTAGGCCTCATCCAGGCTAAGCGGCTCCACCAGCGGCGAGTACTCCCGCAGGATGCTCCTCAACCTGCCGGAGAACTCCTCGTAGGCCGCGAAGTCCACGGGGAGGAAGACGGCATGCGGGCAGCGCTTGAAGGCGGTGCGCAGGGGCATGGCGGAGTGGATGCCGTAGGCGCGGGCCTCGTAGGAGGCGGTGGAGACCACCCCGCGGCGGTGAGGATTGCCGTCGCCGCCTACTACCACCGGCTTCCCCCGCAGCTCCGGGCGGCGCAGCTGCTCCACGGCAGCGAAGAAGGCATCCATGTCCACGTGCAGGATGACCCGCCTCACGCCAGGTGAGTTCGACGGGAGGCGGCCATGTTCCGGCCCGACGGCGGGATCGGGCTGGTGGAGGGTGGACGGCGAACTCACCGCTCGATAAGGTCCCGGTCGGCCACCGGTCAGGCCAGTCGCCACAACAGGTCGGGGAGGGTCCAGGCGTGCTCCCCCGCCAGCTCCGCCTCCACGGCTCCGCTGCGGGCGGCGGCCGCCTGCAGGAGGGAGGGCGGCCAGCGGAAGAGGTCGGCCACCTGCCGGGGGGTCGCCGCGCCGACCATGCGCAGGTAACCGCGCAGGATCAGACCCGCCGCCTCCTCGCTGTTGATGCGCGCCGCCCGGGCGACCACCTCCGGCATCCACCGGGTAAAGGTGTCCCAGATGTAGGCGTAGCTGCCGCGGCCCTCCACCTCCGCGACCTTGGCGATGAGGAACCGCTCCTGCAGCTCCTGCAGCGCGCGGTGCAGCCGGCCGCCGGACTCCCCGCCGGAAACGAACCGGCGGCGTAGCTGCCAGGTGTCCAGCGGTCCGTGCCGCTCGATCTGCTCGTAGAGGTCACGGGCCAGGAGGCTGAGGTGGCCTGCCCGGTAGGCCAGCAGGTAGTCGTCGGGTTCGCCCACGTTGCCGGAAAGGGCGTAGAAGGCCGGCAGGTAAGCCAGAGCGATGAAGGTGGGCTTGCGCCGCAGGACGCGCCCGTAGTAGATCTGCCGCCTGGTTACCAGCGAGTCCTTCCAGGTCCAGGCCCAGGACCACATGCGGTCGGTGCTGCGCGTGCCCATGACGTCGAAGAGGCCGGGAATCCCGCCCGGACCGGAGGTGAAGGCGTAGCAGAACCCAAGGTGGTCCACGAAGCGCCGGCACGCCGCCGCGGTGCGAACGCGAAAGCGGAGCAGGAGCCGGCGGCGGTGGCGCCGGACCTCCGCGGGGCTCAGGGGAAGCGGGCCGGCGGCGGACGGCGAAACGTGGCGTGCGGCGGCCATCTCCCTGGTACAATGCGCGTAGCGAATTCTCGCCTCATTCTACTCCGCCCGCGGCGCGGGCGGACGGCGCGCGTGGGAGGCGCCATGACTCCGCTGGTCACGGAACTGGGCAACGGACTGCGCGTGCTGCTGCTGGAGAGCCACAGCGCCCCGGTGGTGACCTTCTGGGTGTGGTACGGCGTGGGCAGCCGCAATGAGGCGCCCGGCCGGACCGGGATCTCCCACTGGGTGGAGCACATGCTGTTCAAGGGCACGCCCGCCCACCCCAAGGGTTTCCTCACCCGGGCCATCGAGCGGCTGGGCGGACGGTGGAACGCGTTCACCAGCTGGGACTTCACCGCCTACCACGAGGTCCTGCCGGCGGAGCACCTTCCCGTCGTCATCGCCCTGGAGGCGGACCGGATGCGCAACGCCCTCTTCGATCCGGAGGAGGTGGAGAGCGAGCGCACCGTGATCATCGCCGAGCGGGAGGGGGCGGAGAACTTCCCCACCTCGCACCTCAGCGAGGAGGTCAGCGCCCTGGCCTTCAAGGTGCACCCCTACCGCTATCCCGTTATCGGCTGGAAGAGCGACCTGCGGCGGATCACCCGCGACGACCTGCAGCGGCACTATCAGACCTACTACCACCCGCGCAATGCCCTGGTGGTGGTGGTGGGGGCGTTCGATCCGCCCGCGGTGCTGGATCAGCTTGAGCGGACCTTCGGCGCCTGGGATCCCGGGCCGGAGATCCCGCCGGTGCAGGTGGAGGAGCCGCCCCAGGAGGGAGAACGACGCGTGGTGGTGCAGCGCCCCGGCGGGGCCACCGCCTACCTGCAGATGGCCTTCCGCGTGGCGCCGGCCTCGCACCCGGACTTCCCTGCCCTGCTGATCCTGGACGGGGTACTCAGCGGGCTGGGCGGAGCGCGTCAGACCAACGGCGGCGGGGCGGCCCGCTCGTCCCGCCTCTACCGGGCGCTGGTGGATCGGGGGCTGGCCGCGGAGGTGACCTCCTCGATCTACCCCACGCGCGATCCGGGGCTGCTGCGCATCGGCGCCACGGCGCAGGCGGGCGCCCTCCCCGCCGCCATCGAGGAGGCGGTCCTGGAGCAGCTGGACCTCCTGACTCGGGAGGAAGTGCCCCCGGAGGAACTGAACCGGGTGAAGCGGCAGGCCAGGGCGCAGTTCGTCTACGCCCGCGACGGGGTGCACGGGCTGGGCTACCTCATCGGTTTCTACGCCATGGTGGACCGCCCCGACGCCTTCTTCACCCTGCAGGATCGCCTGGAACGGGTGACGGCGGCGGATGTGCAGCGGGTGGCGGCCGCCACCTTCTCCCCGCGGCAGCGGACGGTGGGCTGGTACCTGCCGGTGGGAGAGGCGCAGGGTGCTGCCGTGGCCGCCGCTGCCGTCCCGCCCCTGGCCCGCTACCGGCCCGCGGCGCAGGGCGCAACGGCGGCATCCGCTTTTGTCGGGCCCGCGCAGATCACCCGCACGGTCCTGCCCAACGGTCTGCGACTGCTGGCCGTGGACCGCCCCGGCAGCGGCATGGTCGCCCTGCACGCCCTGGTGGCCGCGGGCTCCCGGTTCGACGGCGACCGCCCCGGGCTGGCCCGATTCGTCGCCGCGTCGCTGCAGCGCGGCAGCCGGGAGCACAGCGGGCAAGAGCTGGCGGAGGAGCTGGACGGAATGGGGGCGACACTGGCCGTCCTCCCCGGCGCGGAGGTGGCGGGCGTGGCGGGGCGCGCCCTCTGCGAAGACCTACCCGCCTACCTGCGCCTGGTGGCGGAGGTGCTCACCGCCCCCACCTTTCCCTCCGAGGAGGTGGAGAAGGTCCGCGGCGAGCTGCTCACAGCTCTGCGCGTCAGCGCCACCGACACCCGCTACGTGGCCGAGCGGCTCTTCCGCCGCCTGGCCTTCCCGCCGGACCACCCGCACGCGCAGCCACCAGCCGGCGAGGCGGAGGTGCTGCAGAGCCTGGACGCCGCCTCCCTCGCCGCATTCCACGGCCGGTTCTTCCAGCCCCAGCGGACGATACTGGTCCTGGTGGGGGATGTGCGGCCGGACCGGGCGGTGGCAGAGGTGGAACGTGCCCTGGGGGACTGGCGGCGTGGCGCCACGATCGCCGATCCTCCATCCCCTCCGCTCCCGCCGCCTACGCTCCGGAGGGAGACGGTCGTCCTCCCGGGGAAGAGCCAGGCGGACGTGGTTCTGGGAGGCGTCGCCGTGGAGCGCCGAGACCCTGAGTACTACGCCCTGGCACTGGCCACCCACATCCTGGGCGGGCAGGGGATGATGGGGCGAGTGGGGGAGCGCGTGCGCGAGGCCATGGGCCTGGCCTACTACGCCTTCGTCGAGGCGCGGGCCGGGCTGCTGGCGGGGCCCTGGTGGGCCAGGGCCGGTGTCCATCCCGACCACGTGCCCAGGGTGGTGGACGCCGTCCTTGAGGAGGTGGAGCGTTTCCAGCGGGAAGGACCGACGTCGGCGGAGGTCTCCGACGCGCGGGACTACTTCATCGGCTCCCTGTCGGTGCGCCTGGAGACGCACGGCGGCCTGGCCGCCGCGCTGGCCGAGATGGAGCTGTACGATCTTGGCCTGGACTACCTGCTGCGCTACCCCCGGATCATCCGGGCCGTGAGCGCCGCAGAGATCCAGCAGGCGGCACAGCGCTTTCCCTCCGACCGCTACGTCCTGGCCGTGGCCGGGCCGCCGGCCGGCCTGGCGACGGTCGCCGGCGGGGCGGGGTGAGGCGTGCGGCAGATGCAGCTGTGGGCGCTGGAGCATTTTCCGGAGGTCCGCCCGGGGACGGACCTGCCGCAGGCCATCGTGCAGTGCCTGCGGGACAACGGGCTGGTCCCCGTCGACGGGGACGTCCTGGTTGTGGCCCAGAAGGTGGTCTCCAAGGCGGAGGGCCGTGTGGTGGACCTGCGCACTGTGCAGCCGGGCCCAGCTGCCCGGCAACTGGCTGCGGAGACCGGCAAGGACCCGCGCCTCGTCCAGGTGGTGCTGCAGGAGGCCCGCGCCATCAACCGCCGCCGTCCGGGGCTGATCATCGCCGAGCACCGGCTGGGGTTCATCTGCGCCAACGCGGGGGTGGACCACTCCAACGTCGCAGGCAGCGACGAGGTGATCAGCGTCCTGCCCCTGGACCCCGACCGCTCGGCACGGGAGGTGGCCGCGGCGGTGCAGCAGGTCTTCGGCGCCCGCGTCGCCGTCATCGTCAGCGACAGCCACGGCCGGCCGCACCGCGAGGGCGCGGTGGGGGTGGCCATCGGGGTCGCCGGCCTGGCCCCCTCGCGCAGCTACGTGGGTCAGAGGGATCGCTACGGGTACGTGCTGCGGCGCACCGTTGAGGCCGTGGCCGACGAGCTGGCCGCCGCCGCAGGGCTGCTCCAGGGGCAGGCCGACGAGGGGACGCCGGTGGTGCTGATCCGAGGGGCTCCCGTGCAGGCGGGGGAGGGGCGGGCGGGGGAGCTGCTGCGGGCCCCCCAGGAGGACCTCTACCGGTGAGGATAGAGAGTATCGCCGTCCACCCGCTGGCTGCGCAGGCCGAGCGGCCGGTGCTCTTTGCCATCGGCCCCTACCAGACATTTGTGGCGACGCTGGTGGAGGTGCGCACGGACGACGGTCGCGTTGGGGTGGGAGAGTGCATAGTCCGCCGCGCGCCGCGGGTGACGGCGACCATCGTCCAGGACCTGCTGGCCCCCGCGCTGCTGGGCCAGGACCCGCGGGATGTGGGGCGCCTGTGGGAGGAGATGTTCGCCCGGCTGCGCCGGTGGGGACATTCCCGCGGCTTCGTCCTGGAGGCGATGAGCGGGGTGGACATCGCCCTGTGGGACCTGGTGGCGCAGGCCGGCGGGGAGCCCCTCTACCGCGCGCTGCGGGGCGCGGGGAGGGAGCGCGTCCCCTGCTACGCCTCCAAGGTGTACCTGGCGCCGACGGAGGAGATGGTGGAGCAGGCCCGGCAGCAGGTAGCCGCCGGCTTTGCGGCGGTGAAGGTGCAGGTGGGGCGGGGGGAGGCGGAGGGGGGATTCCACGGCGACCTGGCGGCGGTGCGGGCCATCCGCGAGGCTGTGGGGCCGCAGGTGCTGCTCCTGCTGGACGCCAACGGAGCGTTCGACGCCGCCACGGCCATACGCTTCTGCCGCCGGCTGGAGGAGCTGGACATCGCCTGGCTGGAGGAGCCGGTCCCTCCCGACGACGTCTCGGGCTACGCGCTGCTGCGCCGCAGCACCGCGATCCCCATAGCCGGGGGGGAGGCGGAGTCGGGGGTGTTCGGCTTCCGCGACCTGATCGCCCAGCGGGCCATCGACATCCTGCAGCCTGACGTGGCCCGCATCGGCGGCTTCACCGCCGCCCTGATGGTCGGCGCTCTGGCCTACGCCTACAACCTGCGGGTGGCCCCCCACACCGGGTACTCCGCAGGGGTGGCCCACCTGGCCGCCCTCCACCTGGCCGCGGCCACGCCCAACCTGACGCTCTACGAGTACATGCTCCCCTACCTGCTGGCCGCCGGCGGGGGGACGGTGCAGAACCCCCTGCGCGAGATCTTCACCGCGCCGTTCCCCGTCCCCCGGCAGGGCCTGGTCGACCTCCCCTCCGCACCCGGCCTCGGCCTGCAGGTGGACTGGGATCGCCTCCGGCGGTTCGCGGTGCCGTGATGCTGTGAGCAGGACGGAGATCACGTTCTCCTACCCTGCGGCGCCCACGCGGCCGGTCGCCAGCCTGGTCCGGGAGCTGATCGAGGAATTCGAGCGCGGCCATCCCGCCGTTCGGGTGCGGCCCGCATTCCTGGACGGTTATGAGGCTGCGCTCGACCGTGCCCTGGACGTGGCGGCCGGGACACGGCCGGACGTGGGCCTGCTCTACTCCGGCGCCCTGCTCACCGCGCGCCGGGCCGGCGCCGTCGCGCCGCTGGACACATATGTCGCCGCCGCGGGCGGGCAGGCGTTCCTGGACGACTTCCTCCCGGGGGCCCTGGTGAACACGGCGGACGAGGGCCGGCAGTGGGCGCTTCCGTTCCAGAAGAGCACCTATCTGCTCTTCTACAACCGCGCCTTCTTCGCCGCCGCCGGCCTTGACCCGGCCGCTCCGCCAGAGACCTGGGAGGCGCTGGTGGCGGTCGCCCGGCGACTCACGGTGCGCCGGGGCGGGCAGGTGACCCGGTGGGGCCTGGAGCTGCCCGAGGCCGGTCTCACCATGACCTTCCAGGCGCTGGTCGCCCAACAGGGCGTCCCGCTGGCCGGGGCGCGCGGTACAGCCGTCTTCCTGGACACGGTGGAAGCGTGCCGGGCGCTGCAGGCGCTCGCCGACCTGAGCCAGCGGTGGGAAGTGACGCCCGCCCAGCCCGTGGAGTGGTACGCGGTCCCGCGGCATTTCGCCGCGGGACGCACGGCTATGATGATCCACTCCACCAGCACGCTGGCCGCCGCCGGTGCCGGCGCGGCCTTCCCCCTCGGTGCCGCCTTCCTGCCGCGGCTGGGGCAGCGGCCGTCCTCCACCGTCGGTGGAGGCGACCTCTACCTGTTTCCCGGGCCTGCCGAACGGCAGGAGGCGGCCTGGACGCTCCTGGCCTGGCTTGTCGCCCCGGAGCAGCAGGCCCGCTTCTCCGTCCGATCCGGGTACATGGCGGTACGGCGCTCGGCGTGGGCCACAGAGCCCCTGGCCACGCACACCCGCACCTTCCCCCCGGCGGCAGTGGCGCGCGACCAGCTGGCGCACGGCGCACCCGAGCTCATGACGTACGCCGTGGAGGAGGTGCGGGGCGTGTTGAAGGAGGCGATCCTGGCGGCGATGGCCGGCCGGCGGAGCGCCGCTGATGCGCTAGGGATCGCGCAGGCGCGCGCGGAGAAGTTGCTGGCCCCCTATCGGAGGGGAGGGAGAGAAGGATGATTGTCATCGCCACGGGGATCTCCGGCTGCGGCAAGGTGCGGGAGCTGGGCGGCGGGCCCGGCTACCTGGTGCGTCTGGTGGATGACGCGGCGCGGTGGATCTCCGAGGCCCAGCGGGCCGGACGCTGGGCCTCGCCCATCAAGCGTCTGCGGCTGGTGGACGTGGGGCGGCTGATGCTGGAGCGCGCCCGCGACCTGGGGCTGGACGTGGGCACGGAGACCATCCTGGACATGGCGCCCGAGGCGTTGCAGCAGCTGCGGGCGGTGGCCCTTACCGAGGTGGTCAACGACCCCGACCTGTGGCGGGAGGACTGCGCCACCATCCTGGTGACCCACGCCTGCTTCTGGTGGAAGGGACACCTCATCCCCGGCCTGGACACCCACTACCTGAAGCTGATCTTCGACGAGACCCGTCGGCGGACGGCGCAGCCGGCCGCCTCCGCCGTGCAGGAGATGCTCCCCGAGCTCCGGCTGTCGCCTCCGGTGCGCCCGGAGGGGATCTTCTACGTGACCATCGTGGACAGCATCTACCAGATCCACCGCCGCCTGAACGAGACCGAGCAGTGGCGGGGCCAGGTGCCGGCCAGCGAGCTGATCCTCTGGCAGGAGCAGGAGGTCTTCCTCACGCGGACTCTGGCCGACTACGAGCGGGTGCCGCACTACGTGGTGGCGCACGACGAGCCCACCAAGACCCTGTTCGACCTGATCTGCTTTAAAAGGCCCCGCATCTACCTCGGCTACCCCATCACCCACCTGAGACGGGAGGGGCACTGGCACCTCATCGAGGAGGCCCGCGCCTTCGCCGACCGCCTGCGCCAGCACTTCGTGGTATTCGACCCGCTGTCGGTGAAAGACGAGGAGGCTGCCGCCCTGGCCCGCATGGGCGCGGATTTCGAGGAGCAGTTCTCCCCGCAGCAGCGGGCGGAGATCGAGGCCTGGGCGGGGTCGCTGGAGGAGGCGCGGGCGTGGGCGCAGACCCTGGACGAGCGGACGCGGCTCACCCTGGGGCGGGCCACGGTGGTGCGCGACCTGCGCCTGATCGACCAGAGCGATCTGAACGTGGTCTTCTACCCCACCAGCCAGATGTCGTTCGGCGTCCTCTCGGAGATGATCCACGCGCACACCACGGGAAAGAAGGTCTACGTCATCTACCCCTTCCCCGCCATCTCGCCCTTCCTGGAGTACCACGCCACCCGCGTCTTTGCCCCGCCGCCGGACGCGCCCGCCCCGCGGACGCCCGAGGAGATCGCCGCCTTCATGGCCCGGGCCGCCGACGAGGTGATCGAGGAGCTGCGCCGGGACTACGCCCTGACCTAGGGAATCCCGGGGGTGGATCCAGATTCCCGGGGACCGGCCGTGCCGGACTCCCCCACGCTGCCGTTGCTACAATAGGCCCGGGACCCATGCCTGCGAACCTGACCCCGGAATACCTGGCCGCAGAACGGAAGTGGAAGGAGGCGGCCACCCCGCAGGAAAAGCTCGCCGCCCTCGAGGAGATGCTGGCCACCATCCCCAAGCACAAGGGGACGGAGAAGATGCAGGCGGACATCAAGCGCCGCATCGCCAGGACGCGCAACGAGCTGCAGCAGCGGCGCAGGGGGGCGGCCCGGCAGAAGCCCCTCTACCACGTGGAGAAGGAAGGCGCCGGTCAGGTGGTGCTGGTGGGGCCGCCCAACAGCGGCAAGTCCTCCCTCCTGCGGGCGCTCTCCCGTGCCGAGCCCGAGGTGGCCGACTACCCCTTCACCACCCGCGTGCCCCTGCCCGGCATGGTCACCTTCGAGAACATTCAGATCCAACTGGTGGACCTGCCGCCGCTGTCCCTGGAGCTGTCCGAGGGGTGGCTCTACGGCATCATCCGCACCGCCGATGCCGTGCTGGTGGTGGTGGACCTGGCGGACGACGATGTGCTGGACCAGACGCAGACGGTCCTGCAGTTGCTGCAGGAGGCACGGGTGCCGCTGCGCCCCCCGGCCGCGGTCCCGGCACCGGGCAAGCCCGCCATGATCGTCGGTCTGAAGTTGGACGTCCCGGGAGCGCGGGATCGACTGGCGCTTCTGCAGGAGGCCGTCGGTGCAGCTCTGCCGGTGCTGGCCGCCTCCACTGTGACGGGGGAGAACCTGGAGGCGCTGCGGAGGCGGCTGTTCGACCTGCTGGAGGTGATCCGCGTCTACAGCAAGCCGCCGGGGCGCAAGGTCGACCGCAGCGCGCCCTTCGTCCTCAGGCGCGGGTCCACGGTGCTGGACGCCGCCGAGGCGATCCATAAGGACTTCGTGCAGCGCCTGAGGTTTGCCCGCCTGTGGGGACGCGACGAGTACTCCGGACAGATGGTAGGGCGCGACCACGTCCTGGAGGACGGAGACGTGGTGGAGCTGCACACCTGAAGGGCGCGGATGGCGAAGGGGCCGACCGCCTACACCCTTGGGACCAGCACGCGCTCCCCGGAGGAGTTCCTGGACTGCTGCCGGGCCTTCGGTATCGCCCGCATCGTCGACGTCCGCCGCTTTCCCACCAGCCGCCGCTTCCCTCACTTCGCGCAGGCCGCCTTCGCCGCCCTGCTCCAGGCGGCGGGGATCGCTTACGTCCACCTGGGGGAGACGCTGGGCGGCTTCCGCACGGGCGGCTACGAGGCCCACACCGCCAGCGGCGACTTCCGGCGGGGGCTGGCCCGGCTGGAGGCGCTTCTGAGGGAGGCGCCCGGCGCGGTGGTCTGCAGCGAGCGCTTCCCCTGGCGCTGCCACCGCAGGTTCATCGCCCGGGAGCTGGAGGCCCGGGGCTGGGAGGTGGTGCACATCATCGACCCCCGTCGGACCTGGAGGCGCGGGGGACAGCGGGCGCCCCACGCCGGGGAGGCTTCCGGCAGGGCTGCACCCGGGGACGGCGTACAACATCCGTGAGGCCGGGGCGGGGAGGGGGAGCCCGCTTTGCCCGGCGCAGGCGGGCGGACGCGGCCCCGGTACGCAGAGAGCGGGAGGTCCCACGATGGAGCTGACCTATTACGGGCATGCCAGCTTTCTGCTGCGGGCGAGCGACGGGACCACGATCCTCACGGACCCGTACGACGCCAGCTGCGGCTATCCCATCCCGGATGTGGCCCCCACGGCCGTGACCATCTCCCACGAGCACTTCGACCACAACTACCTCCAGGGGGTGAAGGGACGGCCCAAGGTTGTCCGCGGTCTGGCCCGGGAGGGGAAGGAGTGGGCGAAGGTGGACGAGCAGGTGGGGCAGGTGCGCATCACCACCGTCCCCACCTTCCACGACGGCAGCGGGGGAGCGGAGCGGGGCCGCAACGCCATCTTCATCTTCGAGGTCGACGGGCTCCGGGTCGTCCACGCGGGCGACCTGGGCCATCCGCTGGATGCGGATCAGGTGCGAGCCGTGGGGCGGCCCGACGTGCTGATGATTCCCGTAGGCGGCCACTACACCATCGGCCCCGCCGAGGCGGCGGCGGTGGTGTCCGCGCTGAACCCGCGACTGATCATACCCATGCACTACAAGACGGAGGCCACCGGGGGGTGGCCGATCGGGCCGGTGGACGACTTCCTGAGGGGCCGGACCGCTGTGGTCCGCCAGGGACAGACGGTGTCCATCACCAGGGAGGACCTCCCTCCCGATGGGACCGTCTGGGTCCTGGCCCACGCGGCCTAGCGGGAGGCGTCCAGCCGCCGAAGGTAGGTAAGCAGCGTCCGCACCCCGAAACCGGTGGCGCTTCCCTGGGGGCGGTAGGGCCCCGCCCCTTCCTCCGTGTCCACAAAGGCCACGGGGGCGATGTCCAGGTGTGCCCAGGGCTTACCGCCGGTGAACTCCTTGAGGAAGGCCGCCCCCTTCTCCGGGGACCCCCAGCGCGAGGCGGAGTTGCGCAGGTCGGCCACCTTGCTCTTCATCGCCTCGCTGAACTCCTCGTAGAGCGGCAGCGGCCACAGCCGCTCCCCCGCTTCCTCTCCCGCCCGGCGCAGCGCCTCCACCAGCTGCGGGTCGGTCCCCATGATGGCCGCGGCGTGCGGTCCCAGTGCGATGCGCGCCCCTCCGGTGAGGGTGGCGATGTCGATGATCTCGTTGACCCGCTGCCCGGCGGCATAGGCCAGGGCGTCGGCCAGCACCAGACGCCCCTCCGCGTCGGTGTTGGTGATCTCGATGGTCTTCCCGTTCATGGCCTTGACGATGTCACCCGGTTTCATAGCCGCCGGCCCCGGCATGTTCTCCACGGCGGCGGCGATGCCCAGCACGCGGACCGTCTTCACCATCTGGGCCACCGCGGACATCACGCCCAGCACCGCCGCCGCCCCGGCCATGTCCTCCTTCATCGTCACCATGTCCTCGGGCCGCTTCAGGTCCAGCCCGCCGCTGTCGAAGGTCAGCCCCTTGCCCACGATGGCCACGGTGCGCCGCGGGCTGGCTGGCGTGTAGTCCATGACCACAAGCCGCGGTTCCTCGGCGCTGCCCCTGGCCACTGCCAGGAGGGCGTTCATCCCCAGACGGGAGAGACCGCCGGGGCCCAGCGCCGTCACCCGCAGCCCGGCCTGCTTCCCCACCTCCGCCGCCCGCTCCGCCAGCCGCGCGGGGGTGAGCACGTTGGCCGGCTCGTTGACCAGGTCGCGCGCCAGCACCGTGGCGTCGGCCAGGAGGCGGCCATCGGCCAGCCCTCGCTCGCTGGCCTTAAGCTGCGCCCGGTCGGCCAGCAGCAGGTCGACGCGGGCCAGGGTCCGCGTCGGCTCGCTTCTGTAGCGCTCGAACCGGTAGGCGCCGAGGATGACGCCCTCCACGCGGGCCTGGGTCAGCAGCCGCAGCCGGGCGTCTCGCTCCGGAAGGGAGGCGAAGGCCAGGTGCTGCAGGCGCATCTCCACGGCCCGGCGCACCGCCGCAGCCGCCGCGGTGCGCACGGTCTCCGGCGACTGCGACCGTGCCGGCCCCAGGCCGACGACGATGATCCGCCGCGGGGCCACCCGGCCTTGGGTGTGTACCACCACGGTGCGGCCGAGCTTGCCGGTGAAGCCCTCCTCCGCCAGCACCTGCTGCAGCCCCCGGCCCAGCGCTCGGTCCAGTGCCGCCATCGGACCCTCCAGCCTGCCCGCCGGCTCGGGCAGCCCCACGGCCAGCGCGTCGCAGGCGTGACTGGTGAGCGGCTTGATGACGAGGTGGAAGTCCATCAGCGTCCGATCTCCTCTCCCCGGCCGGCCTCCCTGGCCCGCGAGTACACCAGGTGCATCAGCGCCACGTCCTCCTGGGCGATCCCCAGGGACTTGAACAGGGTGACCTCATCGGCGCCCTGACGGCCCGGCGCTGCGCCCGCCACCACCGCGCCCAGCTCCGTCACCTGCTGCCAGGAGAGGCGGCCCTCCTGCACCGGCACCAGAAGGTCCGCCGCCTCCAGCACCGCCTGCTCCCTGGAGTCGACGACGATCCGGTCCGCGCGGGCCACGGCTTCGGTATCCAGCTCGCGGCGGTCGGCGGCGTTGGCACCCGCGGCGTTGATGTGCATCCCCGGACGCAGCCACCGCCCCAGCAGCACCGGCTCCCGCGCCGTGGTCATGGTGACGACGATGTCGGCGCCGGATACGGCCTCCTCCGCGGAATCCACGGCCACGACCTCCGCCCCCAGGACCCGCACCATCTCCGCGGCGAAGGTCTCGCGACGCTGAGGGGTGCGGCTGTAGACCTGCACCAGTGCCACCGGGCGCACCCGGGCAATGGCCTCCAGCTGCGTGCGGGCCTGCCCGCCGGCGCCGATTATGCCCACCGTGCCCGCATCGGCCCGCGCCAGGTACCTGGTGGCCACCGCGCTGGCCGCCCCCGTGCGCAGCCGGCCCAGGGTGTCGGCTTCCATCATCGCCAGCAGCTCCGCCGTCTCCGCGCTGTACAGGAGGGAGACGAACCGCCGTCCCCGCCGGGTGACGGCGTAGCTCTTCAGGCCCAGCACGCCCCATCCGGGGATGCCCGCGGCCATGACGTGCAGGGTGGCGCCTTCCACCCGCACCCGCTGCCGCGGCCGGTTGACCGCTCCGCCGGCGGCGTACTCGCGGAAGCCGCGTTCGACGACGTCGATCACCTCGTCGATGGTGACGAGGGCGGCCACATCCGCTTCGCGGAGGAGGAGGACCACGGGCAAGAGTGTAGCACAGGGGCTATGCGGTCACCTCCGGGAGGGCGGCGTTCAGGAAGGCCTGCAGGGCCGCCTTCGCCGGCCGGGGCGCGTCGGCGTATCCCTGCCAGGTCGACCGCAGCCGCTCCACCTCCTCGGGATCGGCGGACAGGCCCAGCGGCGGCTCATCCCAGGGGAGGACCTCCACCTGCAGGGCCAGATCGTCGCAGTAGTCCAGGACGGCATCCAGGAACGCCCGCGGGGGACGTCGGTCCGGTTCCGGCCGGAGATGCAGCCCGTCGCGGTCCTCGCACAGGGCGACGAGTACCCTGCTCAGGGCGGCCAGCGCGGCCAGCGCCCGCACCCCAGCCCAGCGTGCCTGGATGTCCCCGGAAGCGGAGGTGGCCGCCCACCCGCCGAGATCCCGCGTCCAGACCTCCAGGCAGCCCAGGCAGCGGTCCAGAGCACGCCGCAGGGCCTCCTGCCGGAGAGGGTGGCGGCGGGCCAGGAGGAGCATGGCCACGGCGGCCTCTCGCGCCTTCTCCCCCTGCAGGGGCGTGGCGATCCGCGGCATGACCACCTCCCGGGCAAAGACGTCCTCGACGAGCACCGCCGCCTCCGGAGCAAAGCTGTAGCCCTCCCGCCGTCCCCGCAGCCGCTGCGCCGTGCGGTGGCGCAGCGCGGGGCCGATAGACTCGAAGGCCGCGATGACCAGCCAGAGGGGGACGAAGACCAGCACCAGCCAGACCGCCAGGACGAAGAACCAGCGGTCGGTCCCCCGCCCACTGGAAACCAGGAAGAGCATGGTACCGCCGAATCCGAGCAGGGACAGCGCCGCGAGCCACCGCGTCGCCCGCCGCCGCCCGCGGGGGTCTGCCAGCCTCGACAGCCACAGGGAGGCGCGCATGACCCTGATCTTCTTCGGGCGGCCGGGCATCCCCTCGGTGGCCCCCGCAGCGCTGGAAGACCGGCCGGTGTGACACGACCGTGACAGAGCCGGGCGCACTCTCAACCGGAAAGGGGGTCCCCCGTCCCGAGATGAGGCTCCTGGCCGCCGTCGCCGCCACCGTCCTCCTGGCTCCCGCCCCCCTGCCGGTCGGCGCGTTCACCCTGCGGCCGCAGGAAGGCCTGGTGAGGTTCTCCGTCCGGGACAACCGCGGGGGCTTCGTCGGGGAAACCCGGGAGGTCAGCGGGAGCGTCCTCGTGCGCCGGAGCGAGGGCGGGTACGCCGCCGAGGTGCAGGCGCAGGTCGACGCCCGCACGATCCGCACCGGCATCAGCCTGCGCGACGCCCAGATGCGCAGCCCCGCCTTCCTGCACACCGCGGCCCATCCCTTCATCACGTTCAGCGGGACCGTCGTTGCCGAAGCACCGGCGCCTCCGCAGTTCCCGGGGCTGATGCGCGGGCAGCTCACCATCAGGCAGGTGACCCGGGAGGTGGAGGTGCCGCTGACCATCACCGTGCAGGGCAACACCTACGCGGCGGAGGGCGCGTTGGTGGTCCGCTTCACCGACTTCGGCCTTCCCGTCCCGCGCTTCCTGTTCTTCGTGGCCGAAGACGCGGTGCGCGTCACCCTTCAGGTCAGGCTGCACCCCAGGGAGCCGTCTCCCTGAACCCGGGCCGCCGAGCCCGGGCCGGCGGCGCCCGCGGGCGCGCAAGGGAGAGCGTGGCTCGATCCCGAATCAAGAGGAGCCGTGGACCCGCAGACCTACGCCCGCGAGAGGCGTCCCCAGTTCCTGGAAGAGCTGAAGACGTTCCTGCGCATCCCCAGCATAAGCGCCCTGCCGGAGCATGCGCCCGACCTGCGCCGCGCCGCCGCGTGGCTGGAGGAGCGGCTGCGGGGGATGGGGCTGCGGGCCCGGATCATCGAGGACGGCGCCCACCCCGTCGTCTACGGAGAGTGGCTGGGCGCCCCGGGTCGGCCCACCCTGCTGTGCTACGGGCACTACGACGTGCAGCCGCCCGACCCGCTGGGCGAGTGGACGTCGCCTCCCTTCGAGCCCACGCTGCGCGGGGAGGACCTCTACGCACGCGGCGCCTCCGACGACAAGGGGCAGGTGATGATCCAGCTCTGTGCGGTGGAGGCGTGGCTGCGCGCCGCCGGAAGGTTGCCCCTCAATGTCAAGTTCTTCGTCGAGGGGGAGGAGGAGCTGGGCAGCCCGCGGGTAACGGGGCTCATTCCGCGATACCGCAGGTTGCTGCGGGCGGACGCCTCCCTGGTATGCGACGGGATGTTTTTCGCGCCCGAGGTCCCCGCGCTGGTGACGGGGCTGCGCGGCCTGGTCTACGTGGAGGTGGAGGCCCGGGGGGCGTCCCGCGACCTGCATTCCGGACAGTATGGCGGCGCCGCACCCAACCCCCTGGAGGCGCTTTGCCGCATCATCGCCGGCCTGCGCGACCGGCGGGGGCGGGTGGCCCTCCCCCGTTTCTACGCCAGGGTACAGCCGCCCTCGCCGCTGGAACGGGAGGCGTGGCGGGAACTGCCGTTTGAGGAATCGGCCTACCTGGCCGATCTGGGCATCGACGTCGCGCCCGGAGAGGAAGGGTTCACCATCCTGGAGCGGCGCTGGGCCCGCCCCACCCTGGAGGTGCACGGCATCGTGGGCGGCTTTGCCGGGCCGGGCCCCAAGACGGTGATCCCCGCTCGGGCCACCGCCAAGGTCAGCATGCGCCTGGTGCCCTCGCAGAGGCCGCAGGGGGTGGTGCGGGCGCTGACCCGGAAGGTGCAGCGGCTCACGCCGCCGGGGATCCGCACCGAAGTGCGCGTCCTCTCCATGGCCGACCCGGTGCTGGTCTCGCCGGAGGAGCCGGCGGTGCGCGCCGCGGTCCGGGCGCTGGAGGAGGTCTTCGGCCGGCCGCCGGTGTTCATGCGCGAGGGCGGCAGCGTGCCGGTGGTGGCTGGCTTCGTCAACGTCCTGCGCGCTCCCGCCGTGCTCATGGGGTTCGGGCTGCCCGACGACCGGCTGCACGCTCCCAACGAGAAGTTCCACCTGCCCAACTTCTTCCGCGGGATCGAGGCCGTGATCCGCTTCCTGGAGCTGGTGGGCGAGCAGGCGCCGCGGCGGTGAGGCCGCCCGCCCCGGGTCAGCGGTGATCGTGCGCCACCTGCTCTGGCTTGTGGGCGTCTCCCTGGTCCCGGGGGTCGAGCTGCGCGGCTCCATCCCCCTGGGTGTGGGCCTGGGGCTGCACCCGCTGCTGGTCTTCGGCGTCGCCGTGGCTGCCAACTGCGCCCTGATCCCCCCGTGGTTTCTCGCCCTCGACCTCTTCTACGACCGCGTCCTCTCCCGATGGGGCTGGTTCCGCCGGCTGATGGTGGAGCGGGCGCGCGCAAGGGGCGCAGGGCTGGTCCACCGTTACGGCCTGCTGGGGCTGGCCCTGTTCGTGGGCGTGCCCCTGCCGGGGACCGGAGCGTACTCCGGCGCGGTGCTGGCCTGGCTGCTGGGGCTGGAGCGCCGCGGGGCCACCCTGGCCATCGCCGCCGGGGTGCTCCTGGCCGGGGCGGCGGTGACGCTGGCGGCCACGGGCGTCCTTGCCGCCATCCGCAGCCTCCTGCTCTAGGCAGGTCGGGGGAAGGTGGGGAGAGAACAACGTCATCCCCGGCAGCCGTTCGGTCTGCGAAGGGGAGACCTGATGAGAGGAGGGAGGTTGTGCGTACCATCTTCGTCGCCTTCAACACCCAGAGGCCCCCGTTCAACAACAAGAAGGTGCGCCAGGCGTTGAACTATGCCGTCAACAAGGAGGCGATCGTCAAGGACCATTCTGGGGGGGGACGGCGCGCGTCTCCGACGCCCCCATCGCGCCGGCGATCCAGGGCCTCGCCCGGCGGATCGGGGTGGACCTGGAGCTGCAGACTATGGACTGGGCCAGCTACGTCTCCTTCGCCTGCAAGCCCCTGGCGGAGACCACGATGCAGATGCACATGCTGGAGTGGGGCACGGTTACCGGAGTGCCTACTACGGCCTGCACCAGTTGTTCCACTCCGCTTCCTGGCCGCCGCTTTTCTTCAACCTGGATTTCGCAAGTTCTGATTGTGGTGGGTCTTTGGAGCATATGGAGGCCCCTAAAACAACTCTCAGTCGTGTCATGATCGGTGCTCAAGGGGGGTGCTTCAACCAGGGAAGTGGCTCTTGGGTGCGTTGATTAGGGCTACTGGGCGCAATTTACCGATATGTCACCCCTGGTGAGCTGGCGATATCCTGCGGTTGGTGTTTCGCTCAGCCAATTGCCAGCACGCGTCTTCGCATTTCCCAGAAGGCCTGCTGCCGTGGGAACCTACTCCACAGGCGAAGGATCCACTGACGCGCGTGGCGGACCAGAACCGCGGGAATCGTCCAGGACATCCTGCGCATGCGCGATACGGTATAGCTGCGCTAGGCTTTGGGAGCAACCTCTTGTAGGAAGCTCACGTGCAGGTTATAGGCAATTATCTTCACAGCAGGGCAGCGTAGTTTGGCCAGTAGTCGTCTGTGGGGATGGCGTCGGTGCCGAATCCGTGCTTTTGTTCTTTGATGTAGTTCTCAGCGGTGCACCGCTGGTGATAGAAATGCCAGATGTCTTCCTTATTCCAATCCAGGGTTGTGGCCATGGCGTCATATCGCCACAGAACTTCCTCGAACAGAGCGATTTGTTCAAGGTCAGCTTCTCTGCGCCGCGCGAACACCACCCCACGAGGCTTTTGCCAAGAGTTGCCTGGTAGTAGGTACTAGTCACCTCAACGATCTCCTCGCTTTCTTCGATGCGCTGCCACTTGAAGGGTTGCCGGAGCAGCCTATCGGTAACCTTGCTCTTTGTCACTTAGTGGGTGCCCTCTTTCTCCAGGGACCCAAAGGTCTCCTCACCAGAAAATCCCCGATCGAGGCGCACATACCAAATGCGCATGCGAGGAGGAAGCTGTGCGATTGTCTGACGATAAGAGTCGGCAAAGCCCGTTATGGTATGTACCGCCCCTCCGCGGAGATGCACATTGGCACAGGCGCGACGTTGTCCTTCGAACGCCAGGATGGGTCGGTAGCTTGCTCGGCCAGGCCGGGTAGGGTTGTAGCCGACATCCGCTTCGGCCTGATCGCCATGAACGGTCTCCACCGTGGTGTCGATGTCCAGGATACCCTCCTGCAGGCGGCGCAGCGAGCGTTGTAGGACCTCCCGATGGACTGCTCTCAAGGCCTCTACTTCCAGGAGTCGGGAGAAGCGGTGACGGTCTTTGTTCAATACCGTATGATTGGGAAGCTTGAGCATTCCCAGCTTCAACGCCAGCAAGGGATCAGCCTCCAAATCTTCGAAGTGGAACAGATGCTCCTTACCAAGCAGGTGGCCGGTCACCATGACCCTTTGATGTTCAGGATCATGAAAAAGGCGATCAGGACCAGCGATTCCAGGCGCAAGATGGGGTTGATATTTTGAAGGGCCCGAGGGTCGTCCTGAACTCCCGGATCGAGGGGAAGAAGAAGTTGAGGAGGATGTACACCGCCCCTGCCAGGGCAAAGGCGAGGGATAAGACCCCGGGCGGCAGCCATCACAAATCCTTTGAAGTACCCGGCGGAAGCGGTGGCGAAAGGGGCAATGTCGAGCGTGTAGTCTAGCAGGAGGGCCGATCCGCCGAGGAAGCCCCAGATGTCGCCGAGGCCGCGGAGGGCATAGTATTGACCGCCTCCGGCGACGGGGTACGCAGCGGCGAGCTCGGTGTAGGCCATGCCGATGCCGCAAGTAGCCGACGCAGGAGAATCCCCCTGCTGCCTGCCATGCGTGCGACCGTCACGTGGAAGATCAGGCTTGCCATGGATGCCAAGACCACGCCGAGGCCTGCAATCTCCGGAGCCTGTTTCCCCTGAACAGCAAGGCTCGCAGCAGCGGCTGACGTGGACGCGCTGCTGACTAAGCCACCGAGGGTCGTCACCACGAAGAACCCGGGCGGTCCGAGATACCAACGGGCTAGCACTGCCGCAACGCTGATCGCCAGATAGATGAGTCCGGAGAGCAGCCCGTGGCGCAGAGAAAAGGAGAAGGCGAGTTCGACCGTTGCCGTAACGCCCTGGGCGTGCTCCCGAGATACCCAAATTGTGAAAAGGACAGTGGTGATGAGTATGAGGCCCACTGGAAGCCAGCCATAGTAGAGGGGCGAAGGGGGCAAGAATGCCCGAAATGATCCCGTTGCTTACCATCATGGCACATCCCCAAGAGCGCTACCGCCGTGAACCAGGGTCGACCAATTCCAGCGGGTCAACCTCGGCGGGCAACCGTTGTGGCAAAAGCGGATAGATGGCGAAGCTCAGCATCCCGAAGAGCACCACGGAACGGAGTTCGTCGAGCGTGAGGGCTCCAGCAAAGCGCAGCAGCTCACCTTTCCAGGCCAGGAGCGTTGTCACTAGAATGGCCGCGGCAACGGCAGCAAACACGTAGCCTTTCGCCACCATGGTGCCCAGCGGCAAAGTGACCAGCAGGGGAATGGAGGTTGTCATTCTTCAGGGACCATGTCCGCATCATGCTGCGAATATTGAGAATCGCGATCAGCGGGATGGCTGCGCCGAGTGCCAGGTACGTCGCGATCGGGCCGATGATCCAAGCGATGTTCCCCGCAAGGGCGGCAAGATCGAACGTGCGAAGCCCGACATCCTTGTGGGCCTACTCGCGCTTCAGTCCGATGAGAAGGCCTATCCCTAGGAAAACGGCCATGGATTGCAGGATGTTCTAAGAACCAATCATCTCGCTTCAGGCGGACCACTCCAGGCATCGGTGATGTGCTAAGTTTCCTGTAAAAGTTGACGGCCTGGGCTACTCTGGTGTTGTTGACGACACCAGCTCCCAAGGGGAGC
>FWWM01002423.1_pt1 | contig 50508 bp, 51 predicted proteins | sample 2228351 | NCBI WGS metagenome assembly FWWM01 (sample SAMEA103939774, study PRJEB20133) | metagenome | reverse complement strand
ACTGACCCACCTTGACTAGTTGCATTTTCATCGTCTCCCTCCCCAAGCACGTTCTGGCGGTTATTTTACCATCAACGGTTTAGAGGGAGACTACCGTCTTGTTTGCCTCACCGAAGGGGTGATAGGAGTAGAGTATCCGATTGCCCAACGGGGACGCTACTACTTTTTGGAAAGGCTCTATCGAGAGACAGTGGTATTTCGTAGCGCTCAACCACGCTTCAGTCAAGTGTGGTTCGCAGAGGCTAGTCGCCACATCACAGATCCAGAGGAGGGTACGCTCATCCGCGATAAGCGATTTTTTGACCCACCTTTGGTAATGACCTACAAAAAGGGTACTAATGAATAACGATGCTTGTCCCACTGAGGTTCTGCTTGGTCTGTAGGGCTACTCAGTTGAACTGCTGACACACGGTCGGTATACCTGTGTACACGAAGCAGTAGGATTTCAGATTGTGGAGACGAACTGCTTGCTCACGAAATCCCTACCCAGAACTGCTTGTCAGAGTCAGTAGGAATCGGCAAGGCTGGAGTGAAGCTCCTATCACGGGTGAGTGATGCCTGCTTCCAAAAGGTAAGGCATACCGTGAAAGAGAAGGAGTAGGGCGATGAGCCTGCTCAACATTGGAGAGTGAGGCGACGATGAGACGAATAGTGGCGCTGATTTTGGGGCTAACCTTACTTACAGCCCACCCGCAACCTTTGGTCGTAGCGGGCTGTGAAAGCGAACAACAGCTCAAAAAGGCAGAAGAACTCATCGAACAGACACGGAAAGCGGACTGGAGCCGAATTAAGTGGGAAGCGCGCTGTCGCGAGGCAGGCTTCGAGGTGGTGGGCAGTGAGCAGGTTGTCTACCTCATTCCTCTCTACTACACACCTGCCTTTGCCGACCGCGTGGTCATTCCGCTCATCGAGGGGCTACTGAAACAGCAGGTTCCACTTGCCCGCCTTGAGGAGTTGGAGCCTCATCTACAGGAAGCTCTCTTGGCACTCACCTATCGCCCATCCATCCCTCTGCAGGTCATTCAACAGCCTTCTGGCGAGCGTATGCGTGCAATGCTCTCAAGCGGAGAGATATTGATTGGTTTCCTCGATACGTGGGATTTCAAGGAGGGTGAATCTGGAGAAATTCTGCCGATACTGCGATCGAGGCGTAGTCAAGTCTATCCCCGTCAGGCTTTGGAGCGTTTTGCTTTGACTACCCCTCCTCCCCAGCCGACACCTCTACCAAGACCGAACCGTTCAGAGTTATCCTTGAACCGCTGGCACTTTCTCTTTTCCATGCCCTTACGGATGCAAAAGCAGGTGGAGCATATGCAAGCCTACCTGCAGTGGCTTCAGGCTCTACAGGCTCAGGTTGCTAAGACAATTCCCAGCGCAACCGAGCAGATATGGGGGTTGCTATATCAAGAGCAGGTTCGTCCTGCTGAAGGGACACACTACACCGAGGAGGATCTTGTTGAACTGGCGAAGGAACAGAAGCTAGAGTTCCTCGTACGGATTGACATGCTTCCCCAGTTTGCTCAGAAGAGCTGGACTTTCCACCAGTGGAAGGTGGGTTTGAGCTTCGTGATGCGCTCCCCTGAGGGGAATGGAACCATAAAAGCGTTCATTCCACTTGAAGTTCTGCTTGGTTTGAGAGACTACTGAGCGATACCGTTGTGATGCACGGGCAGGATGCCTGCACTCTGCTCGGTAGGATTTCAGGTTGCGGGCACGAACTGATAGCCCTATGAAAGCCTACTGGCAAGCGAACTTGGCGCTGATCGCGAGCCTGCTTAGTGTGTGGGCGTTCGTCTCGTTCGGCTTGAGCATCTTCTTGGCGGAACCGCTGAGCGGTGTGCGCATCGGCTCCCTGCCTCTGAGCTTCTGGTTCGCCCAGCAGGGCAGTATCTTCACCTTCGTGGTGTTGATTCTCATCTATGCGTGGCGAATGGACGCCTTAGACCGCAAGTACGATGTTCACGAGTGAGGCAAAAGGATGAGCACGGAACTCTGGACCTATCTGGTTGTGGGGCTGACTTTTGCAGCTTATCTCTACATCGGCTATCGCAGTCGGGTGCGCGATACGAAGGGGTTCTATGTGGCGGGGCGGGGCGTGCCTGCAGTTGCCAACGGCGCAGCGACCGCTGCCGACTGGATGAGCGCAGCGAGCTTCATCTCGATGGCAGGGCTTATCTCCACGCTCGGCTACGACGGCGCTATCTACCTGATGGGCTGGACAGGAGGCTATGTGTTGCTGGCGCTCCTGTTAGCCCCCTACCTGCGCAAATATCGCAAGTTCACCGTGCCCGACTTCGTGGGCGACCGCTACTACTCGAACACGGCGCGAATGCTTGCGGCGCTGGCGACAATCTTTATCTCGCTGGTCTATGTGGCAGGGCAGATGCGCGGGGTGGGCATCGTGTTCAGTCGCTATATGCAGGTGGACATCACGCTTGGGGTGTTGGCGGGTGTGGTGGTGGTCGCCTTCTTCGCGATTATCGGCGGGATGAAGGGGATTACTTGGACGCAGGTGGCGCAGTACACCGTGCTGATTTTCGCCTATCTGATTCCTGTGGTAGCGATTGCGCTCATCACGACGGGTAATCCTATCCCTCAGTTGGCAATCGTCACCAGCGACCTTGCCGAACGACTGAACCAGACTCAGCTATCGCTTGGCTTTCCTGAGTACACTCAGCCGTTTCAGAATAAGAGTCTGATTGATGTGTTCGCGATTACGGCGGTGCTGATGATGGGCACGGCGGGCTTGCCCCATGTGATTATTCGTTTTTACACCACGCCCGATGTGCGATCGGCGCGCTACTCGGCGTTTTGGGCGCTCGTTTTTATCGCCCTGCTTTATACTTCTGCGCCTGCGTTGGCGATGCTCGCCCGCTACAACCTGATTACCACCCTGCACGGCAAGCCGATAGAGCAGGTGCGCCAAATCGACTGGGTGGCGAAGTGGGAGCAGACAGGACTACTGGCAATCGTGGACAAAAACGGCGACGGCATCATCACGATTGCGAAGGGCAACGCCTTCCAGATGAAGGGCGGACGCCCCGACTTCGAATCGCCCGATATGAGCAACCCGAACGAGGTGTTTCTGGACAACGACATCATCGTGCTCTCCACGCCCGAAGTGGCGGGCTTAGCGGGGATTGTGATTGCGCTGGTCGCAGCGGGCGGTCTTGCGGCGGCGCTCTCAACGGCGTCGGGGTTGCTGATTGCGATGTCGAGCGCGGTCTCGCACGATATTTACTATCGCATTTTGAATCCGAGTGCGCCTGAGCGGTTGCGCTTGCTGGTAGGACGCCTGATGATTCTGCCTGCGGTCGCCATCGCCGCGTATCTGGGGATTAATCCGCCGGGCTTTGTGGCGCAGGTGGTGGCGTTCGCCTTTGGACTTGCTGCAGCAGGGCTGTTCCCGATTATCCTGCTGGGCATCTTTGATCGTCGGATGAACAAACAGGGCGCCATCGCAGGGCTGATTGTGGGCTTGGGCTTCACGGCGGTGATGATTGCGCTGATGCGCTCGCCCCAACTGTTCGGCACGGCGGAGCCGATAGTGAAGGACTTCTTCGGCATCAGCGCAGAGGGGATTGGGCTGATTGGGATGCTCCTGAACCTGACCACCGCCCTGATCGTCTCGCGCCTCACACCGCCACCGCCCCACGAAATTCAGCAACTGGTGGACGATATTCGTATCCCTCGTGGGGCAGGTTCCGCAATAGAGGAACACTGACGCTAACTCGCTCCGCTCTTCTCTGCGGATGCCTCCTTCTTCATCACCTTGCCACCCTCTTTAGGGCTGGCGTCGATTTCGTTCTTGAAGGTGTCGCGCCCGACCCGCTTCTCCTTGTAGTAGCGCCCGATCACGATAACCTCATTATCGTTCGCCAGCTCCAGATGCCCATAGGAGAAGACGGTAATCTCGTCGTTGCCCTGTTTGAGGGTGAAGGTGGTGTAGGCATTTCCTGCACGCGAGGTACGCTTGCGGAACTTCGTGACCTTGCCCTCCACCTGTACCAACTTCTTGTGGAACTTGTCCTGATTTTTTAGTATCTCCCCGACGGTTGTCTTGATGGGGGTTTCCTTCGGCTCCTCTTTCTGCTGGGCAAGCATGGGCATCCCCAACAGAAACGCCACCAAACCGATGCACAAAATCGCTCGCATAGGATTTGTACCTCCCATGAGGAGGATTCGTGGAGGGATAAGGGATTCCTGCGATTATATGTCAACAACCTTCCCCAAAAGCGAATAAGACCAAAAGCAGGTCTGCGTCGTCGACGACGCGGTTGCGGTCAATATCCTCTTCCAGACTGCATCCTGTATTGCCAAACGCAAACAGCACGCGCAGGAGGTCGGCATCGTCCACACAGCCGTCCTCGTTTATGTCTGCAGGGTGCGGTGCGGGGGCGATGATAAGGTAGTCGAACCAAGCGACGGGCGGATTGGTGCCACTCCAGCCTGCCGTATCGGTGTATAAGCCCACATACCCCCCTTGAGTCAGGAAACTGCTGAGTGCAGGGAGGGCGTTGGGAGTTATGGGCGAGCCGTTTAGTTCACGCCAGCCGTTGCCGTCTTCACGGTCGTAGTAGAAGGCGATAGCCCCTGCTGGCTCACGCTGGCGTATCAGCAGGCGTACTGTATCACTTTGCACGGGTGACCATATCTCTGCCGAGGCTAAGCCTGCGAAACTGTACTGTCCCTGCCACTCCGTGCCCGTGCTCATGAACAGATTATTCGTGACAGGGTCTATCACTAAGTGGAAGTTGAAGTAGGTATCAGCGTTTTGGAACAGCACCAGTCCTGCCTGCACATAGAACCCGCTGGCGTTGTTTCTCTGGAGCCGAACACGGGTCTCGATGCGCCAATCGGTTCTGAGTGGCGATACCGCCACATTCGGCAGATTGCGAATACTGTTGTAATGCTGGTACAGGGTACCGGGTTGAAAGGTGATTCGAAGCCATTCGCCTGTAAGCTGGTAGCTGGTGGGGTCGCGGGTGTCAAGCGGATTATTGCCCGACACTCGCCAACCCCACTGGAGAGAGAGGGTGGAGGTGAGAAAGTCGTCTTCTACGGGCTGGCAGAAGAGCCATCCCATCAAAAGTCCTCCAACCACCACGCTCAAAAATGTGCGCATAGTCGCTCATAAAGGCAAAAACTCGAAGCGGGCAATCACCACTTCCACCTCACGGTTGTTGGTGGGGGGACGCCCGTCTAACAGCCACAGGTTCATACGCGGGTTCTCCCCGCCAGGCACAGGGCGTGTGGGACCTGAATAGACCCATTCGCGATGGATATATTTCGGGTCGGGTGGGGGTACACGATGCCCCCGAATGCTTTGGAACACGATTCGGCTCGGTTCCCAGCGGAACCAGTGAACCGATTTAGGCGTGTTGCTTAGCCAGTTGAACGCGTCCTGCGGGGCGGAACTGCCGATATGGGGCATAATCGTGTAGTAAGCATTGGCGCCCGTCGGTCCTTGAAACCGAGCGAACTCGATGTCGATCTCGCGGTGGGCATAAGCGGGGTCATCGCTCCAAGTGAACAGCCCCAGCACCACGCGCGGGTCGAGGTCATGCACTTCGCTGTCGAGGTAGAAGCGGTAGGTGCCATAGCCCAACGATTGGGTATTGATGACCTCAGCACAGTCCCAACGGTTGCCCGTGCGCGTTATCTTGAGGTGGAGCCGACCCCTTGAATCGACCCACACATTGCAGTCGCTGTCCGAAAAGTAGTTAGGACCGGGTCCTGCTGGTGAATTATGGCGTTTCACCAGCCATGTGTAGCCCGAAAACTGGATACGCCGTGTGTATTGTAGCATTGCTTTCATCGGATATTTGGGTCAGCCGTGTCGCCGCCAAGTTGCCAGTTCCAGGGGATCTGGATCATCCCGCGTCGCATGGCTTTCACATGTCCATCTGCCCACACAATCACAGCGGTTTTTCCTCCGTGGCGGTAGCGCACTTGGAAGGCTGAGTGGAGGTTCGCCCCTAAGCCGTTGAAATCGCGGTCGATGCGGTCCCACTCTTGGTCGGTGCGTGCAGGATTGCCTCCCCAGCCGTTGAGCAAGCCGGGCGTCCACCAAAAGAGCGCACCACAGTTGCCCGCCCACTCGGCGTTCTGGGTGCCATCGCCATAGGCAATCGTCTCGGCAGGGTGGGTAAGCATCGCCAGCGAAGCAGGTCGGCATGGGTCTAAGTTGTTCGAACATCGCCAGATTTCCTGTGCGCCTTGAACGCGCCCGTTGCCTCCGATGCGCTCGCTCATCGAGAAGGCAAGTGCCGTTCGATAGGTAGCGGAGGGGCAACTGCGCACTTGAGGCGCAGGACGCTGGTTATTCGCACCATCCGCATACGACTCGAAACGCCCTTCTCCCATGTAGGGCGAAATCAGGAAGTGCCAGATAATCTCGCGCCCAATTCGGGGGCGTGCATCGAAATAGCCAATCGGGTAGACCTCCTCATAGTCTTGTAGGTACATCTTGGTTGCCAAGCCCACCTGTCGGGCGTTGGAACTGCACTGGGTTTTGCGTGCGCTTTCGCGTGCCTGCGCGAACACAGGGAACAGTATCGCAGCCAGAATGGCAATAATCGCAATCACTACCAACAACTCTATCAGTGTAAAGCCTGCTTTTCGCATTGTTCTACCTCCTATAGGGGTGGGGGTAAGCATGGGCTTACCCCCAAGGGGAGCCTTAGCAACCACTCCCGAACTCAAAGAGCACGGTCAACAGGTCGGCGTCATCCACCGTGCCGTCGCCGTTCACATCCTCGCTTTGGCATAGCCCTTCACTGCCGAAAGCGAAGAGCACGGATAACAGGTCGGCATCGTCTACACAGCCATCACCGTTGACATCCCCCAGCGAAGCGCGGGTGGCAACGGGCAGGTTGGTCTCGAAGTAGTCGAACTCCCAAGTGTCAACATAACCACCGCCTGCGTTATCGGTGTAGACTCCCACGCGTACACTGCCTGCTTGGCTGAGCAGGTTTACAATCCAGTCGTACTGGCGACTCCCAGCAGGATAGACCCCACCAGCGAAGCCGTCGAAGAGAGCCCAGTTGCCACCCGTGGCAGAGCTGGAGTAGTAGAGCTCAATCTGGGGCACAGACGAGTTGTGCACAATCTTCAGTCCAATCCACTCGTTGGAAGGGTTGGGCGTCCAATTATTCGTGACGCGCTCACCCCATTCGAAGGCATCGTTCTCTTCCACATTAGTAGAGCCGTACACCGTCTGGGTCTGGTTAAAGGCATCGCGTGTTATCAGCAATTGGAAGTAGTTATCAGCACCTGTCGCAATCACAATCCCTGCTTGCACATAGCTGTACACATCGATGTTCGACCAGTCGATACGAAAACGAGTCTCGATATACCAGTCGTCTGGTGCGGGTCCCGTCACAATCAGGTTGGGCACATCGCGATGGCCATTAAATCCTGCGAACATGCCCCCATCGCGCATCTGAATTTGCAGGGCGTCTGAGCTAAACGACACGGCGGTCGGGTCGAGCGTGCAGGTCGGGTCGTTATTCGGAAGTATCCAAGACCAGCGCAGGGTAGGGTTGAAACCACCGCTGAAATCGTCGCGGTAGACTTGCACATACGCTGTGCTCATAAGCGACAGAAACAAGCTCCAGAGAATCATGCGTCTCATGGTTGACCTCCTATGGTTTTAGATTGGGGAGCACAAGAAGCCTGCGGGGGAGCAAGGCGAACCACCGAAGAGCGTATCACCAGTTCGCCCGGTAGGCGAATAGTGGTCGGCTGGGCATGAGGATTCTGAATCTGTTCCATCAGCAGTTGCGCGGCGAGATAACCGACCTTGACCTTATCGTGGCGCACTGTTGTCAGGTTTGGCACGATAGGATGGTAGCTTGGTTCATCGTCGAATCCCGCTACAGAGAGGTCTTCGGGTATGCGGACGCCCTGTGCAATACATTCCTGAATGAAGCCGACGGCAGAGCCATCATTGGCGCAGATGACGACCGTGGGGCGGTGTTTGAGCGCGAGCAGTTGTTGCGCACATCGACGCCCCGATTCGGGCGTATAGTTGCCCTGAAGAATCCACTCTTCACGGGTGATAATTCCCCAGTCGGCAAGAGTCTGGCGAAAGGCGCGTTCTCGCTGGTGCGCGCTCCAGTGAAGTGGGTGTCCTTTGATGAACCCAATCTGGCGGTGTCCTTGATGAATGACCCACTCGGTGAGGGCGCGCATCGCCGTCTCGTTATCGATATCCACACACGAGATGCCCGTTTCAGGGGGTAGCAGGCTCCCTACCGAGACCGCAGGGAGAGCGAGGTGTCGATACCATTCCAAGAGGGGCGATTCCAGCACAGGCGCAAGCAAGAGCGCGCCGTCCATCGTGCCGTTCTCCAGCCGTCGCCACAGATTTTTGGGGTGTTCCGAGGCGAGACTGATAATCTTCACATCGTACTCGTGGGCATAGAGATACTCAGATGCGCCGTCCAGAATGGGCAGAGCGTAGTCGTTGCGGGTGAGGCGGGAGTGGTACCGTTCAATCACTAAGCCGATGGTGTGGGTGCGTTGTTTTGCCAGCCCGCGCGCCAGCAGGTTCGGACGGTAGCCCAATCGCTCCGCTGCTACCAGCACCTTCTGAACCGTCTCTTCTCGGTACAGCTCGTGGCGTCCTTGCAAGATGTTCGAGGTGGTCGTCATCGAACAACCTGCGTATTGCGCCACTTCGCGCAAAGTCGGTTTCCGTGTTCTCATCGCTCTTCGGATGGAATCGCTTCCATAAGTTCAGGTAAGCGATTTATGGAAGCGCTTCCATAGTCCTATTATAGCACATTTTTCCGCCGATGTCAAGGGGTTAAGGGGCTATCCCCTTGATTTTTGCCCTCGAAGTGGGATATAATAGTAAGTGATGCGGACGCACCACCTGATTCGGTTCGACTCGGAACGCTGGAGCACAGGCTCCTGGTTCGGCACTCGCGGGCGTTTCCGTTGCCAGCTTGCTTGGCGTGTGCTGACGAGGGAGCCTGCGTGGGTCGGTGCGTTAGGCTCCCTAATTTTTTTAGGGATGAGGAGGTCGCCTCGGTATGCCTGAGGTTTTGGTATTGAACCAGAATTTTGAGCCGTTGAACATCTGTACGATGCGCCGAGCGGTCAACATGGTGCTGACTGGTAAGGCGGAGGTCGTGCGCACCAACGGTCATTTTGTGCGTACGGTCAACGGGGGGTTTGAAGCACCGTCGGTGGTGCGCTTGCGCTACTTGATCAAGCGCCCCCTGCCAGAGGTGCGGGTGAGCCGTCGCGCCATCTTGGCGCGCGACAACTTCACCTGCCAGTATTGCGGGCATGTGTCGCGCGACTTGACGGTGGACCATGTGATTCCGCGCCGAATGGGGGGTAGCGACACCTGGGAGAACTTAGTCGCCTGCTGTCGGCGGTGCAATCTGAAGAAGGGCGACCGCACGCCTCATCAAGCGGGGATGAAGCTCGCACGCAAGCCCCGACGCCCGAACTTCGTGCCCTATCTCAGCATCACGCAGTATGCGCGCGCCATTCGGCACGAGGCGTGGCGCGACTTCCTTCCCATCTACGGCGACTTCGTCCCTCAGGAGCTGGATTAGGGCTTGCGCAGGATACAGTAGAGGTTCGCGGTCATGTATTCCGTGAGAAACGGCATGCGCCCTAAGACCGAGAAGAGCCTCTGCACAGGATGCCGACTGTTGTTGGGGCGGAAAAACTCCACCTCGAAGCCCGAGTTGTACAAAATCCGCTTATAGTCGCGGAACGCCAACATATTCATCCCCAAGTCGCGGTAGCTTTCGAGGGGGCGCCCCAACCGTCGGCTGGTGGCGCGTAGCACCCAGCGGTCTGGCAAAATCAGATGTGCCCACGGCAGATTAATCCCTATCAGGCGTTTAATCGTGTCGTGGTCGCCAAACGGGCTGTTCCATAGCGGACCTATCGCGGCATAGAGCCGTCCGCCTGACTTGAGGCGTGCATGCATCTCCGATAGCACCTTCGGTAAGTCCATCACATGCTCGAAGGTGTCTTTAGAAGTCATCAGGTCGAAGTCCCCTTCAGCCAGGTCAGCGATATCGAGGCAGAAGAACTCCACCTTGCCCACCAGTTCGGGATAGTTGAGTTGTAGGTTGCGCTGGGCGAACTCGATAAGGCAAGCGTTGAGGTCTACTCCCACCACCCGTTCTGCCCCTGCTTTCGCCATATCGACACAGAGGCTTCCGTGCCCACAGCCGAGGTCGAGGACGCGTTTGCCCTGCAGGTTGGGCTGACCGCCCAATCGACTCCAGAAGCGCGGGTTTTCCCATCGCCCACGCCCAAAATATTCCACATCGGCTGGGTCTAACGGTTGAACGCTGTGCTGGTCGCTCACGACTGACCCTCTGTGTCTGCTATATCGGACAGTCTCATCCGAAGCCGTCCTATTAGTTCATTTTGGGGAATAGTGTGCTGTTCACGAGTCTGGAGGTGGCGCACGGTGAAAGTGCCGTGCTGAAGCTCGTTCTCGCCGATGAGAATAGCGAAGGTTGCCCCCGAACGGTCTGCCAGTTTCATCTGCGCTTTCGGGCTACGCCCTTCCAGGTCGAGTTCGGTGGCGATGCCCGCATAGCGAAGCTCTTGCGCCAGTTGGAGCGCTCGTACCCGCGCCGAATCGCCAAATGCCACCAAGTAGACCCATGGCACGGGTGGTTTCGGCAAGGGTGCGCCCACCCCTTGAAGCAGGAGCAGGGTGCGCTCTACGCCTATGCCCACTCCAAGCGCAGGGGTGGGTGGTCCCCCACACTCTTCCACCAGCCCGTCATAGCGTCCGCCCCCACAGATTGCATTTTGCGCTCCTAACCCCTTCGCCAACACTTCGAAGGTGGTGCGGGTGTAGTAGTCGAATCCGCGCACGAGGCGTGGATTGCGCACATAGGGCACTGCGGTCGCCCTCAACAGCGATTGAAGCTCCTCGAAGTGGTGTCGGCACGCTTCACATAGGTAGGGGTCTATTGGGGGGGCTTGGTTCAGCACAGGCTGGCAGGAGGGTACTTTACAGTCCAGAATGCGCAGGGGGTTGCGCTCTACCCGCACTTGGCAGGTTTCGCAAAGCTCATGATAGTGTTCGCGCCCGAACGCCTGAATCGCATCCCGATAAGCAGGTCGGCAGACTGGGCATCCCAGCGTGTTCAGGTGCAGTTCTAAGGCGTCCTCAGGTATCTGAAGGGTGCGGAAGAAGTGGAGGATCATCGTGAGCAGTTCGGCATCTGCGCTTGGGTGTGCTGAGCCGATTATCTCCGCGCCGAACTGGTGTGCTTGTCGATACCGTCCCTTCTGAGGACGTTCATAGCGGAAGAAGGGGGTGATATAGTACAGTTTCGTGAGCGTGCCTTGGGCGTACATGCCATGTTCGATGTAGGCGCGCACGACGGGTGCGGTACCCTCGGGCTTTAGGGTGAGACTGCGCTCGGAGCGGTCTTGGAAGGTGTACATCTCCTTCGACACAATATCGGTCATCTCACCGATACTGCGGGTGAACAGCTCTGTCTCCTCGAAGATAGGGGTGCGGATTTCGCGGTAGCCGTATAGGTGACATAGGTCGCGCCACTTCTGCTCCACATATTGCCAGAGGTGGCTCGTATCGGGCAGGATATCGAATGTGCCACGCGGGGCAGAATAACGGGTCGCCATCGCTGTTAGGGTCTCTCTACTTTCGGCTCGATACGCTTGCCAAGATACTTCTGGATCTTGGGGTGATTGTTCAGCAGGTTGACGAGGCTCAACATTCCGGGCGCGAAGTGGATTTCGTTTTCGTACACGACGATAAAGGTAGGGGTGGAGTCGACACCGAGCTTAGAGCCTTCCTCAAAATCGCGGTAGATTTTGGCGAACATCTCGCCTTCATCGGAGGTTTTAATCGCTTGGCGCACTTTTTCTGCGTCTAATCCGAGCCTCTTAGCGATTTCGACCATTCCCTCATCGCTCAGCGTTTGTTGGCTCTCGAAGAGCGCGCTATACATCTCCCAAAACTTGCCTTGATTGCCTGCTTCTTCGGCAGCCGCCGCAGCACGCCATGCCAAGGGGTGAAGTTTAATCAGAGGATAATGACGAAAGACGAACAGCACCTTGTCGCCCAGCTCAGGCAGGATTTGCTTTTCGAGAATCTCGTACGCCTGCTTGCAGGCAGGGCACTGAAAGTCCGAGAACTCCACAATTACCAGCGGAGCGTCGGGATTGCCCTTCCGCCAGCCCTGCCCGTCCATATAGAGCCAGCCAAGCCGTTGCTGGTCAAACGGAATCTGGGTGGGAGTCACGGCGCGTTGCCACTGCCAGTAGCCATATCCAATACCCACCACAATCATCACCAGCGAGACCGCCACCAAGCGCACCAGCTCGCGCGGGGGCGTCCATTCGGTGGAAGGGACAGAACGCAACCCTAAAAGCGCAAAGAGCCACACCAGCAGGTTCGAACCAGCGGCGCCTAAGCACCACCAGCACGGAGTACCCTTCTTGTAGAGTTCCAGCACGACCAGCTGGATATAGGTGAAGTAGACAAATGCCAAAAGCCCCAGCGTGCTAAGCGCAAAGATGAGCTTACTGTAGGTAGACCAGTTTTCGGGGTTTTGCAGGCGCGACAGAGCCAGTGTCAGCAGAAACGCAAAATATCCAAAGCCGAACATCGCCACAGGGAAACCGAATATTTGCGAATAAGGCGAGCGGGCTACTTCATCACAGCCACCCCCTGAACACGGCAGAGCGTAGCCCGCCGAGTGGGAAAACCACAAAAGCCCCGAAATAATCATGCCCAGTGTGGCAAACAGGATAACAAGACGATTGAGATAGATAGCACCCATAGAGTCGCTTCCTCCGAGCTATAACTATACCCGAAAATAGGAGCCTAAAACAGGCTCAGCTGGTCTTCACCTTCTGGGAGGAGGGGTTTCTGCTCCTCTTGTTGGCGTTTGAGATCAATAACCTTCTGGCGCGCCGCCTCAAGGTCTTGCACCAGCCATCGGTAGGCTTGCTCGTATGCCACACCTGCTTGACGCAGAACATAGGCGGGGTGGAGCGCGGCGATTGCTGCAGGAGCCCATCGGCAAGGGAACCATTTGCCCCTATCCTGCATAATCTTGAAGCCTTTGTGAATAATGGTGGACGCAGCGGGGGCGCCGAGGCACACAATCACCAAGGGGCGTATGATGGTTAGCTGGGCGTCGAGCCAAGGCAGGCAGGCTTGGATTTCGTCTGCGCTGGGCACACGGTTGCGCGCCCGCCCATTTTCTATGGTGAAGGCTCGGCACTTGACGATATTGCAAATGTAGACATGCTTGCGCTTCATGCCCGCCTCTTGCAGGGCTTTATCCAATAGCGCGCCTGCGCGCCCCACAAAAGGGCGTCCTGTTGCATCCTCTTGCTCTCCTGGACCTTCGCCCACCAGTACCAAAGGCGAGCGGGGATTGCCCTCCCCAAACACCACATGGGTGCGTGTTTGAGCAAGCCTGCAGAGCGTACAGACCTTCGCTTTTGCCTCGACTTCCGCCAGCAGTTCCTCTACGGGTCGCTCATCCACTCGCCCTCACCTCCTGAAGTGCCTGTCGAAGGCGTTGATAGGTCTGCTCCAGCGTTTCAGGTAGGACACGGGTGTTGCCCAGTGTGGTCATGAAGTTGGTGTCGCCATACCAGCGGGGCACGATATGCAGATGGAGATGCCCTTCAATGCCTGCTCCAGCCGAGCGTCCGATATTGAAGCCGATATTGTAGCCCTGAGGCTTGTAGGTGGCGTTCAGGGCGCGCACGCAGGCTTGCATTAATCGCCATAGGTCGAGGCTCTCCTCATCCGTGAGGCTCGTGATGTCGCCTGTATGCCGATAGGGTACCACCATCAGATGCCCGCTGGTATAGGGGAATAGATTCAAGATAGCGAAGCTGTGGGTACTGCGCCAGACGATAAGGTTCGCCTCGTCATTCCCCTCTTGGGGCTTCGTGCAGAAGATACAGCCCTCGTCCGTTTTCCCTGCGGAGCTCACATACTCCATCCGCCATGGCGCCCACAATCGCTCGCTCATGTCCCGATTATACCACTCAGGTATAATTCCCAGCACTATGGATGCAAGACGCCTCTCGCGTCGGGAGTTTCTGACCACCGCTTCTGCGCTTGCAGGGCTGTCTCTGGTCGCTCCCCACGCGCTGGCTCGACCATTCTCTAACAGGAGGAGTGCTGAAATGAGCGAGATTCAGGTAGTGGAGGTTGTGGCGAAGCCGTTACCGGAAAAAGTGTTCCAAACAGAGAAGTTCGGTATCTCTCGCAAAACCCATGAAGAGCATTATAAGCTCTATCAAGGGTATGTGAACAAGACCAACGAGATTCGCAAAGCATTAGCGTCGCTCACTTCCGACGACTTTGCGAAGGGCAACCAGACCTACAGTCTCATCCGTTCACTGAAGGTGGACTATACCTTCGCTCTCGGTGGAGTGAAAAATCATGAGCTCTACTTCGAGAACATCGGTGGAGGTGGTTCCGAGCCGAGCAGTGAACTGCGCCAAGCACTGGCACGCTACTTCGGCTCCTACGAGCGTTGGCTCGAAGACCTGAAGGCAACGGGCATGTCGGCGCGCGGTTGGGTCTGGCTGGCATACGACCATGACGATGGCTCCCTGTTCAACTACATCGGGGATGCCCAGAACACCTTCCCCGTATGGAATGCGACCCCCATCTTGGCGGTGGACACCTACGAGCATGCCTACTACTACGATTTCCAGACTGCACGGGCACGCTACCTCGACGCGTTCATCCAAGCCATCGACTGGGATGTGGTGAACGCCCGCTATGAAGCGTGCCTCCGAAGACGATAGAGCGTTGGGTAGGGGCATTCTTCTCCCTACCCACCTTACCCCCTCTTGACTTTTCGAGGCAAATTCCGATAGAATCATGACGCTTTGGCAGGAGAGGGCATAGTAGGGTAGAATCAAGACCCATCCTGCACAAAGGAAGGAGGCAGAAACAAGTTGGCACAGATACAGGTTCGTCAGAACGAGTCGATCGATAATGCGCTCAAGCGCTTCAAGAAAGCACTCGAGCAGAGTGGGATTCTGCAAGAGTACAAGCGCCATGTACACTACGAGAAGCCGAGTGAGCGTCGGCGCCGTCAGAAACAGCGCCGTCGTAAAAAATAACCGACACTGATGCGCGCGTTCGGAATGCCTTCTAAGCGGGGTCGTGAGCGAATCGGCTGGAGACCCCTGAAGCGAGTGCTAACCCTTACAGGGTGGACTCCGCTGGTGCTTGGGGGCATTTCGATAGCCCTGCTCACTCTGCTGAATGGCGAGTGGGCGACGCTCAGCTCGGAGTGGCTCAAGCGGGTGCTTATCGCCTTGGCTCAGGTCGGGGTGATGGCACTCCTTATTCATCAGCTGGGGCTACTGCGTCCCTCCGGGCTACTTTTACGCTCTCCGATTGCCCCAAGCGCCCGCGAGGTGGGGTTAATTCTGCTGCTGATTATTGCCTTTGTGAGCCTATTTGGTTTGCGATTAGCCAGTGCGATAGCAGATGGGGGCGCACTTACCCCTCGGCATGGGTTCCTCTCGTTCGCACCTCTGCTGGCAGGGGGCATGCTGATGAGCGCACTGATTCAGCCTGTGGTCGCCCTGCTCTGTTTTACGGTGCTACTTGCGGGCGTTGCGGTGGCGATGAACCTCCCGATTACCACCTTCGGGGTCGTGGGGTTGGTTGGGTGGAGCGGTATCTTTGCGGTTGCAGGGCTTCGTCGGCGTGCCCAGATTGTGTGGGTAGGGGCACTCGTGAGTGCCCTTTTGGCGGTGCTCTCGGCGGTGGTGGCGTGGCAATTCGGAAGCACCCTCTTGGAGGGCGCGCGCAGTGCCTTCTGGGGAGCAGTAGGCGGTGTGGGCGCGACCGCACTCTTCTGGCTGGGACTAACCTTGCTGGAGCGCCCCTTCCAGTTGGCAACTCCGATGGCGCTGATGGAGTTAGCTTCGCCCGAACAGCCTCTCTTGCGCGAACTGCGCGAGAAAGCCCCTGGCACCTATTTCCACAGCCTCCATGTCGGGCAGTTGGCAGAGGAAGCGGCGCTGGCGATAGGCGCAGATGCCCTCTTAGCCCGCATTGCAGGCTGTTATCACGATGTGGGCAAGCTTACCAAACCCGATTTCTACATCGAGAACCAAAGTGGTGTGAACACTCACGAACGGATTAACCCGACGCTTTCTGCGATGATTATCGCTTCCCATGTGCGGGACGGTGTGGAGTTGGCACGCCGACATCGCCTGCCCGTGGCGGTGCGCGATATTATTGCTCAGCATCACGGCACAAGCCTGATTACCTATTTCTATCACCAAGCGATTGGGGACGGCTACGACCCCGTGCTCGAGCAACATTTCCGCTACGACGGTCCCAAGCCTCAAACCCGCGAGGCAGGGATTGTGATGCTTGCCGATACGGTGGAAGCGGCGACGCGCAGTTTAGGCGAAGTCAGCCCTGCACGCTTGGCGAACTTCGTCCACGAGATGGTGATGATGCGCCTCCAAGATGGACAGCTGGACGAGAGCGCACTGACCTTCCGCGACCTCAGCCTGATAGAGGAGGCGTTCGTGCGGGTGCTGGTCGCCACGCGCCACCGTCGGATCGAATACACCCCGTCATCCCCCACTGATGAGGGGGAGAATGCCTATGTTGCCCAATCTCTGTGAAGTGTCGGTGGCGGTCAAAATCGCCCCAGAGGTGCTTCCCCTTTTAGAAACTCCACGAACGCTGGAGGTGGCTATCAGACAGGTGATAGCGACCCTACTGGAGGAGCATCGCCTGATGTGCCCCTCACCTCTGGAGGTGAGCATCCTGCTCACCAGCGATGGCGAGATAGAGGAACTCAATCAACTCTTTCGTGAGGTGGCTCAGCCAACGGATGTGTTGAGTTTCGCTTACCTCAATATCGATACAGACCTTTGGGAAGACCCGACCCAGAAAACGCTCCCTGTAATCGAGGCGAGTGCAGAGGGGGAACCTGTTCCTTTGGGCGATATTGTCATCTCGGTGGAAACCGCTCAGCGTCAAGCCCCTCTGAACGGGCACGATTTGACTACAGAACTGCTGATGCTGGTGGCGCACGGAATGCTCCACCTATTGGGCTATAACGATGAAACGGAGATGGAACGGCAAGCCATGAACCGACGCGCGGTAGCGGTTTTGCAGAGTCTGGGCTACCCAGCGAAGGAGGTGTGGTGCTCCCGCTACGATGAAGCCTAACACGGAATCACAAGAGACCATCTCGGAAGTTTCGCATTCGGGCACTTCCACCCCGACCGATGGGGAAGCACAAGAATCGGCTCAGGCGCGACGCCACCCTCTGGAAGGGTTCCGCTACGCGCTGGAGGGCATTATCGTAGTGGTGCGTACCCAGCGCCATATGCGTTTCCACTTCTTCAGCGTGGTGCTGGTGCTGTTGATGGGGTTCCTCTTCCGCCTCGACAAGCGCGAAATGCTGGTGCTTCTGTTCACCATCTCGCTGGTGCTGATTGCCGAGATGTTTAACTCAGCAATCGAAGCGACCGTGGACCTCGTGACCGAGGAGTATCACCCGAAGGCAAAGTTTGCGAAGGACATCGCAGCGGGTGCGGTGCTGGTCGCCACTTTGAATGCGGTGGTGGTCGCATGGGTGCTGTTTATGGGCGACCTACGCTTAGAGCAGATTCGCCTGCGAATGGAACGCGCCGAGCCGACCTTATTTATCGCCTTGCTGATGGGCACGATTATCATCTTCGTGGTGGTGTCGTTGGCAAAGGTGCTTTCCACGCAGGGCAAAGTGCGACTCTTTCACGGAGGCGCAGTCAGTGGGCACGCTGCGCTCGGTTTCTTCTTCGCGCTGGCAATTGTGATGGTATCGGGGAATCTGCTGGCGTCGATTCTTGCACTTCTGTTGGCTGCGCTGGTGGCTCAAAGCCGATTGGACGCAGGCATCCATTCCCTGCGCGAGATTGTGCTGGGAAGCCTGCTGGGAATCGGCGTCGCAGGAATTATCTACTGGTTGGTACCACGGTGAGGAGGTTGAGATGAACCGATGACAGACAGTGCAGACAGTAGTCGCTTTCGAGCCAATTGGAAACGCATCGTTCTGATTGCTGTCGTTGCGACTTGCGCGGTCTGGTTCCTGTACGGACAGTCTTCCTCTCCTGAAAGCGCCCCAGACTATTCCGATTCGGCAGGCTGGACACCCTTGACCAGTCTCTTGGTAATCCTGCTTCTATTGTTGCTGAGTGCGTTCTTCTCGATGGCAGAAAGCGCTCTCACCTCGATTCGGCATAGCTGGGTGCGCATGCTGTCCGAGCAGAAACATCCATTAGCCCCCTATCTATCTGCCTTTAAGAGTGAGCCATCGCGGTTCCTGTCCACAGTGCAGGTAGGGCTGAACATCGTGGCGTTCCTTGCGTCGGCGGTCGCTGCCACGAACCTTGCGGAACCGCTCCATCGCTTGGTCAAGCCCTTAGAAGAGCCTCTGAATCTCAATTTGTATGGGATCTGTGTGGCAATCGTTGCCATTCTGACAGCGTTTACGAATGTGATTATTGGGGAGACCGTGCCCCGCAGTATCGCCATCACCCATTCGGAACGGGTTGCACTGGGGGTGGTTGTGCCCCTTATCGTGTTCGACCGCCTATTTGCTCTGCCGATTTGGCTGGTAAACCTCACGACGCGCTCGTTCCTGCGCCTGTTTGGCATTCAGATGCAGAGGTTAGCCCCCGTGGTCAGCGAGGAGGAACTGCGCGTGCTGGTAGAAGCGGGCGAAGAGCAAGGGGTGATTGAAGAGGAAGAGAAGGAGATGATCCAGTCCATCTTCGAGTTCACCGACACAATTGCCCGTGAAGTGATGACACCGCGTGTGGATATGAAGTGTGTGCCTGTCGACGCCGATATGCACGAGGTGATCGAACTCATTCGGAAATCGGGGCACTCGCGCCTGCCCGTGTATGAGGGGAGTGTAGACAACATCTTGGGGATTGTGCATGCCAAAGACCTGCTCCAGCTCTGTGAGGGTGGGCGCAGGCTGAACCTACGAGAAGTAATGCGCCCTGCCTACTTCGTGCCCGAAAGCAAGCGAGTGGTCGACCTCCTGCGCGAACTCCGCCTCCAACGCACCCATATGGCAATCGTACAAGATGAGTATGGGGGCACTTCGGGCTTGGTGACGATGGAAGACCTCGTGGAGGAGATTGTTGGCGAGATTCAGGATGAGTACGATGTCGAACCTGAGACATTCGTCCAGGAGTTGCCCGATGGAAGCCTGCTAATCGATGCACGCATGCACTTAGATGACGCGAGCGAGTTGCTGAAAACTCCGCTGGAATCGGAGGAGTTCGACACTTTGGGAGGCTATGTGTTTGGCTTGTTAGGGCATCAGCCGACGGTGGGCGAGACGGTGATTGCCAATGGCTGGCAGTTGCGCGTTCACGAGATTGAAGGACACCGTATCCGATGGGTGCAGGCGATACCCTGTGCACCAGAAGCCAAAGAGGAAGCGGGCACAGAAGAAGAGCAAGCGCGCTCTTCTTAGTCCTCCTCGACTCCGAAGGCTTTCAGGCGTTCCCTGAGACGCTGAACCTCTGCTTCCGCTTGCTCTGCCCGCTGGCGCTCCTGCTCTGCCCGCTGGCGCTCTGCTTCTGCAAGGCGTGCCTGAGCCTCTGCATGGGTGAGCACCAGTTCGCCCTCAGGAGTATAGAACCGAATCCATCGGCGGTTGTAGCGTTGGAACTCACCTTCCCACTCGCCTATCCAAAGCCCCAGCTTTTCGCTCCAGAGCCAGCCTCGCTCGTTGGGAGTCTTGGGGTGATACTCCCCTACTATCAGTTCAAACCCCGCCAACTCGCGCGACCTCGGCTCGTACCAGAAATACTCGTCAGTGTGGAACACCTTCTCGTACAGCTCTTTCTTGATTGTCTTATCGATGCGCGCAGTGGAAGGGGAAAGGAACTCGATAATCACATCGGGATAGCGTCCGTCTTCCTCCCAAACGACCCAATAGCTACGCTCGCGAAACTCTGTGTTCAACACCACGAAAAAGTCGGGACCGCGATAGTAGGGTTTGCCTTGAATAATCCCTTGCGCTTGCTCGAGACTGTAGTAGATGAACATATTGCCCGCCACGAAGAAGTCGTTGCGGTCGCGCCAGTGATACACAAGGCTGTCTATCAGTAAGTTCATCTGCAGACGGTGCCAAGCATCTTCCATAGGCATCCCATCCGTTTCAGGAAGTTCCAGTTTGGGAATTTCGGGAACCTCCACCTCTATCGGAACTAAAACCTCGCGCGTCATGGGTGCTCACCCCAAAGGAGTATACCTGTTGGCTAACGCGCCAAGCCGATACGCGTGGGGGGCCAAAAGATGAACAAGGCTTTGCCTACTACCCGCTCGGCATCGAGCAGACCCCAGTGATGGCTGTCACTACTGCCGTTGCGATTATCGCCCAACACGAGATACTTCCCCGACGGGATTGGTTCTGAGGGTGAGGTAAGCACCTTTTCAATCTCAGCGTCGTCTATCACAGGCACGCGGTTCATGTTGGGTCCCCCTTTCCACACATTGCCGAACTCATCATATTCGTAGACCAGCCCGCCAATAATTTTCATTGAGTATTGGGGGATGCCGTTGATGTATGGCTCTTTTAGTAGCTCGCCGTTGAGGTAAAGCCCTTCTCCTGCTTTGATCTCAATCACATCGCCCGGAAGCCCTATCAAGCGCTTCACGAAGTCGGTTTTGCCGGGCACTTGCCATGGGTTGAGTGCCCAATCGGGGGCGCGAAAGACGACGATATCGAACCGTTTCGGCTCGCCTATACGGTAGGGATATTTGCCCACCATCACCACATCGCCCACAAGAAGGGTGGGCACCATCGATTCGGAGGGAATGTAGAAGGGCTGAACGAGGTAGGGACGGATGATGAGGTAGACGAGAATACCCGCGTAGACAATTGCGTCCAGCAGGTTGCTAAGGAAGCGGGCGAAACGGTGGCGAAGAGGCGCCAGCGCTAAACGTGCCACCGTGCAGAGTGTCATTACCACCACGATTGTGGCGACGGGCAGTCGCGCCAGCGTCTCAATCCAGGTAAGAGGTCCCGACGGCTCCATCAGCGGTTGATGTCTTCCTTCAGGCGGGCTGCCTTACCCGATAGGTTGCGTAGGTAGTAGAGCTTGGCGCGTCGTACCTTCCCCTTCCGCACCACCTCGATTTTGGCAACCGAAGGCGAGTGAACAGGGAAGGTTCGCTCTACGCCCACGCCATAAGAGACCTTGCGCACGGTAATCGTGTCGCTAATGCCACCGCCTCGACGGGCAATCACCACGCCCTCGAATATCTGGATACGCTCCTTCCCTCCCTCGCGCACCACCACATGCACACGCACGGTATCGCCCGGACGAAAATCGGGCAGGTCGGTTTTCAGTTGCGACTGTGTAATCTCATGCAAAACGGTTTGACTCATGACGGTTCACCTCTTTACTTTTCTCGCGGCTCGATTAGGGGCGTTCCGCTCGCCCTGTGGAGCCGTCTTCTGTGCCTGAACCATAAGGATACCCGATAGGGAGTTCGATTTTGCAACCTGCGACGAGGGTGTTCGAGAAAAAAACTTGGGCGTCTCGCGCAGGCAGATACACGGGCGGGACGCCCGTGCTACGGTTGGGTTAATGGGCGGGATGCCTGGGCTAAAGACCCTCGTATCCCACTCCCTCTACATTTGCGCCCATACCTTCTGAATCCTATGAGGGGTATAGCGATTCGCGGAGCCATTCTGCTCGGTTGCGTGCGACCGATTCGGGTTCGGGTGGGGGATAGACTGCCAGCGCAAAGAGCAGTTGGTCGGCATGGTCACGCTGGGCAAGGTTCTCGTTCAGCACGGCGCGCATGCGATAGACCGCTAAGGCGCGCAAAGTGGTGCCTAACGAGAGACTCTGGGTGTGCTGAAGGGTGGTGGTGAGCTCCTCCCACTCGGCTTGGAGGTCGTGGGGGTTCAGTCGGGCGCGTTCGGTGCGTTCCGCCTCGATGAGGGTGCGCAGAGTGCCTCGCAGGCGCGCTAACAGTTCGGGCAGTGGGTCTTGCCTGCCCAGAAGCGAAATCTGCACATAGCCCTCAAACGCCAGACTGCCCTCGCCATAGAGACCTCGCGTGGAGCAGCCGAGCGTTTGCAGAGCGGTGAGCCAGCGGGTGATCTGACGGGCGCGCTGAAGCCCCATCAGATGCATCAGTAAGCCCAACCGTAGCCCCGAGCCGAGGTTCACGGGCGAGGCGGTCAGATAGCCCAGCTCAGGCGCATAGCCCCACCGCATAGGAAGCCCGTTCAGGATACGCTCCCAGTGGCGCAGTTGCTGGATAAGCGAGTCGGGTTGCCACCCTGCACAGGTGACCTGCAGGCGCAGGTGGTCTTCCTCATTCAGAATGGCGACGATGCTGGCGGACTCGTTGAACAGCGCCCATCGGTGAGGGAGGGGGTCTAAGAGTGCTGGGCTGAGGAGGCGCGCCCCCACCAATAGGGCGCGCTCATGCTGGCTCAGTTGGTCGAGACGAACCGCATGTGGGAGACCATTCTGCTGAAGTGCAGAGCATAGGAGTTCCGCAACCTGCTCAAGTTCCGAATCGCTTGCGCGATGGGGAAAAGGATATGCCAAGAGGTTGCGGGCTATGCGCACACGCCCTGAAATCACCACATCTCTATCGGGTGCAGGCTGGTTCAGCCACTCCAGGCGCACAGGTAGGTTCATGGGTCGCTTTTCCTACAGGAGGACGGACACGCGCTCGATTGCAGTGCGCATTACCACCTCGCTGGGGGCACGACTGCGCAGATGCTGTTCGCACATGCGGAACGGATAGAGCAGGCGGTCGTAACGGGGATCAGGCAGGCTTAGCGGGCGCGTCTCCTGTAAAAGCCAGTTTGAGATGATGTCTGCCCATTCCTGTGCCTCGTCGGGCATCGTCAGCACGGGAATTTCCACGCGCACCAGCCCATAGGTGGGCGAGGCAGACTCGTGCCAGCGAAGCCGAAGATACCAGCTATAGACCTCCGCCACCTTCTGCCGTTGCGGACGGAACAGCGTACTGCGATACCCAGCAGGCACCGTCATCACCTTCATCACCCACTCTGGCGGAAGATAGCCCGAACGGTGGGATTTAGAGACCCCAACCACATGCACAAATCGTCGCTCAGGCAGTGCGCTCAACAGGTCTGCTATGGAGCCATCGACTAAGAGCCAACAGTTGTCCTTGGGGGGATGTTGCTCGATCCATTCCAACGCCAATCGTCGTTCCAGATGGTCGCGGATGCGCGCCACAGTTGCCCCTGCCCGAACGAGCATGGTGGCGAAGGGCGTCTCACTAATCTCTCGCTCTTCCAGTATATCGTAGACAGGGATGCCTGCACGCCTAAAAAGGGCACTGTTGAACGCCTTGAGTGGGAGGTAGAGGGCTTCTTCGGTCTCCATCGTCTGCAGATGCAGTTGACGGTCTCTGCGCTCTAAAATCCCTGCCGAAACATAGCCATAGACGACGGGCATATAGCCCAACTCGGTCTGCTGATAGTAGAGCAGGTGCGAGTGCTGAATGCCGTCGGTGAAGTGGGTGAACTGGGTGGGGGTTTCGAGGGGCGGGACGGGGAACACCTCGAACTCCTTGCGTCCTGGCTCTGGCACGGGGATAGCCCCCAAAAAGGCTCCCTCTTCCTCATCAGGCGGGTCAAGCGTGTCTTCTGTGCTAATCCTGCGCACAATCTTGACCCCCTCAGGATGTTGACGCAGGAACTCCGTGACCTTGCGCAAGAATGGTGTCATCGCTCTCTCGATTCGGCTCTCCTCGATGAACTCCTGCCTCCTGCGAGGTACAATATTCATCAAGGAGGTTGGTATGGAACGCGAGCAGGTGGTGGTTTCAACCGAGTGGGTTCAAGCGCATTTGAACGACCCTACGATTCGCCTCGTAGAGGTGGATGTGGACACGACTCTGTATGAACAAGGACATATCCCAGGTGCTATTGGTTTCAATTGGCAAAGTCAGCTCCAAGATAATGTGCGTCGCGACATCATCTCCCAGTCCGAGCTTGAGGAACTGCTGAGTTCGCACGGAATCGCTAATGACCATACGATTGTGCTGTACGGCGATAACAACAACTGGTTTGCAGCGTATGCCTTCTGGGTGCTGAAAATCTACGGGCATGAAGATGTGCGGATTATGGATGGCGGGCGCAAAAAGTGGATTGAGGAGGGGCGTCCGCTGACTACTGAACTGCCCTCCTACCCGCGCACAAACTATCGGGCGAAAGAGCCTGATTTCTCTATACGCGCATTCATGCCCGAAGTGAAGGAGAGTTTAGGGCGACCTGATGTTGCTTTGGTGGATGTGCGCTCCCCACAGGAGTTTACGGGCGAGGTATTAGCCCCTCCAGGGCTGTTAGAAACTGCCCAGCGCGGGGGGCATATTCCGGGTGCTCAGAACATCCCGTGGGCGCAAGTGGTGCGCGAGGATGGCACCTTCAAGTCCGTCGAGGAACTTCGGCAACTTTACGAAAGCAAAGGGATTACCCCCGATAAGAAGGTCATCGCTTATTGCCGTATCGGGGAACGCTCCTCGCACACTTGGTTCGTGCTGAAATACCTGCTGGGCTACCCTGATGTGCGCAACTACGACGGAAGTTGGACCGAATGGGGCAACTTGGTGGGCGCACCCATAGAGAAAGAGGTGGTCACCGTAGCGCATGGGGGTGCCAGCACTGCACCATGCCCACCTTAAGCAGCGTTCTGTGGTGGTCTGCTAAGCAGAACACAGACCACCGCTCCTAAGAAGAACGCCTGTGCCGAGAAGTAGACTCCCAACAACAGCACCACCACGGAACCTGCCGAACCATAGAGGGTGGCAAGCCCCGTCGTGGCGAGGTAGAGCCATATCAGACGACGAAGCAGAACGAGTATGAAGGTCGCAACAAGCGCGCCGATGAGCGCATAGCGGAACTTTGGGCGCGTCGCAGGAAGCCACCAATAGAGAAGGGCACTGCCGAACCAGACCAACACAGGCGGTAGACCCCACTGAAGCGCCCTGAGCCACACGGTCCATGTGGAGAAATGCGGTTTGAGATGTGTCTCCATCCGCATGAGTACCACCTCTAAGATGAGGCTTAGGCTCAGCAACAGCACCAGCAGGATGACTCCAGCACCTGCTATCAGGCGGGCAATGAGCCAGTGCAGGATTCCGCTCTCGGCGTGGGGCGGTGCTTCCCAAAGGGTGTCCAGCGATGCCTTGAGGTGTTGAAGCAATCCCGACGCGCCCCAGAACGCCAGCAGGATGCCAATCAAGGTGGCGGTCGCTCCTGAACCCCTTAGCACTGTCTGCTCAATAATCCCGCGCACCAGCTCGCTTGCGCCTTCGCCCAACCCCTGTTCCACGGCGCGAATCACCTGCTCGGCAACACGCTCACTGCCCAGAAAGTAGCCGCCTATCCCTGCCAACACGACGAGCATGGGCGCAAGGGTCAGCAGGCTGAAGAAGGCAAGGCTTGCCGAGTGGCGCGTGAGGGCGTGCTTCGACCACAGTTCTGCTATGCGCTTTAGAACCATCGCCCTGCTATCGTCGGGCTGCGACGAGGCTGTTGCGATAGGTTGGATGGCTTAGGTGGTCGATTGCCACGCCCCGACGCGAGCGCGCACTATGGATAAAGTATCCATCCCCGATATAGATACCCGTGTGGTCGATATAGTTCTCTTTGATGCGGAAGTAGAGTCGGTCGCCGGGGCGTAGGTCTTCGAAGCGGGTGATGGGCGTTCCCACAAGGGCTTGGTCGCGTGCTCGGCGCGGGAGTTGAACCCCCATCTGCTCGTAGATGAACTTCACGAAGCCTGAACAGTCGATGCCCGTTTGCGGGTGATTTCCGCCCCAGCGGTAGCGCGCGCCTAAATATTGCATCGCAAGACGCGTCACATAGTTTGGGTCGACCCCATGCGGGAGGGTATAGACGACCTCATAGGGTGTAATCTGCAGGGCGCGTTTAGGTACCCAGCCGATGGCACCGTTCTGCATGAGCACACCGCACCATGCGCCCCGCTGTTCGCGCATCATGAGGTAGTAGCGAGGCTGAATACGCCAGTAGACAGGCGACCTGGCATCAGGTGCTTGGTGAATGTTCGTGGCGGTTTTCACCAGCACCAGCGTTCCGAGCCGATACTCCTGATACTGCTGGCGTGTTCCGTTCCGTGCGCTCAGTTGGTTCGGTGTCTGTCCCATCTTAGGCACTCTGGGCGGTGACCGACTCCTCGATGCGATGGCGTACTCGATGGCGCTCTGCGATGAGGATACAGCGCAGGGTCTCCAACGCTCGGTTGAGGTCGTCGTTCACAATCACATAGTCGTATTGGGGGATATATTCCATTTCCTCGATGGCGTTTTGGAGGCGGAGTTGAATGGCTTGCTCATCGTCGCGTCCGCGCTTGCGCAGGCGTCGCTCCAGTTCTTCCAAGGAGGGCGGTGCTACGAAAATCAACACCGCGTCGGGGTATTGCTCGCGCACCTGCATCGCCCCTTGCACATCGATGCGCAGGACCACATCCCGCCCCGCGTTGCGCAGTTCCTCCATCTTGTGGCGGGGTGTGCCGTACCAGTTGCCGTGTACACAAGCATATTCGAGGAAAGCCCCTTGCTCGATCAGCTGTTGGAACTCTTCCTCTGTTACGAAGTAGTAGTCCAGCCCGTGTCGTTCCAGTGCGGTTTGAGGGCGTGTGGTGTAGGTGATGAGCCGACGCAGGTTGGGCGCCACGAGCTGCCAGTGCTCCAGCAGAGTGTCTTTGCCGACCCCTGCCGGTCCTGAAAGCACAATCAGAAGCCCACGCTTCGGTGCTTCTAACAATCGATTCGTACTCGTCATCAGTGCGATACCTCCTCCTGTTCGCCTCGCAGCACCCTCACTGCGGTCGAGGATACCAGCCGTTCAGGTCTCCCTTGACCGTTCCACCTGCTCGAATTGTCGGCACTTGCTGGGAAATCAGCAGGGGCATTTCGCATGCCCCCACGCTTGGCTATAGATTATACATCATGAGAAGCGATTCCTGCCAGGCGGGTATTCTATAGGGTAACTCCTACCCCCTTCAAGCGTCTAACCTAAAAGAGGAGGGAGGGCAAGGCTACGGGAACTCGAAACGCTTCCGATTCGTACCCCTCATGGGAGCGGAAGCATCGATGACCCAAATAGCCGTCGCCAATAGTGTGGAAGAGAGACACGATTACGAGCGTGAGTTCGAAGCGCTGTTCAATCGTCATTATGGTCAGGCATACAATATTGCCTACCGTTTGACGGGCAACGCGGCGGATGCAGAAGATCTGGTGCAGGAGGCGTTTTTGCGCGCTTACCGCTCTTTTAGTCGCTACGACCGCAGTATGCCCTTCATGAACTGGCTCAACCGCATTCTGGTGAACCAGTATATCGACCTCTATCGACGCAAAAAGCGCATGCGTATCGTCTCGCTGGACGAGACCTTCACCACCGAAGATGGGGAAGAGGGACCTGCTATCGACATCCCCGACCCATCCGCCAGCCCCTTAGAACAGGCTCTGGCAAGCGAGCATGTAGAGCTGGTCATGAAGGCGTTAGACCAGTTAGCCCCTGAGTTCCGCACTGCGGTCGTGCTTGCCGATATTGAGGGCTACTCGTACGAGGAGATTGCCGAGATTATGGGCACCTCCATCGGCACGGTGCGCTCACGCATTCATCGAGGGCGTAACCAGATTCGCGACTACCTTCAGAAGCGCTACCCAGAACTTTTTGAGCGAGGTGACTTGAAATGAATTGCCGATATGTTCAGTCGCGCTTGTCTGCGTATGTCGATATGGAACTTTCGGGACATGACCAACAGCAGATACGCGCCCATTTAGAACAGTGCTTAGAATGCTCGTGTGAATACGAACGATTGAGAAAGGTCAAACTTCTGCTCCGCCAACTCCCCAGTGTATCCCCTACCCGAGACGCCCAAGCGGTTTGGCTCTATATTCGCCAGAACACTCAGGTTTCCCCTAAGCGTGCACTCATTCAGTTCAGTTGGCAGGGGGTCTCGTGGTGGCGGATTGCGGGGAGTGTGGCGGCGATAGGGGCATTGTTCTGGTGGAGCCAACTGCCCGAAACAAATCCAATAGAGTCCCCTAATCCCATCCGTAGTAGTGTTTCGTTTAATCCTTCCTTTAGACCCGTGAGTGCCCCTGTTCTGATGCCCCAGTCCCTCTCGATGCCCTACCACTCCTTTACCGTTCCTCAGCCTGCATTTTCTCCTACAGTTCAAGCCACTCCTCTTACTGTTTCGGAACATCCTGTGTTTGTGAGCGTCTCAAACGGTAGTGGAGCGCAACAGGCGTTTGAAATCCAAGTGCTACCTGCCCCTTATGCGGGGTGGGGTTTGGAACGCTAATCAGGAGGTGATACAAGGATGAAGCGCTGGTGGATATTGTTGGGAGTTGGAGTGGTGTTAGGCGTTGGAATTACGCTGGTTTCAGTTCGACCTGTAGCCCAAGAGCGCACCACCATCAACTTTACCCCTCAGGAGCGTACAACCCTTGCCAGTTTCGAGTCGGCGCTGATGCGGATTGCCGAAGCGGTTCAGCCGACCGTTGTGCACATTCGGGCAATACGCCAAGTCGAAACTCCTTCCGTACCCCGCTGGCGGTTGCCGATACCCGATCAGGATGACTCCTTCCCGTTTTTTGAGTTTCAGATACCCTCGCCTCGCCCGATTATTGGGCAAGGGTCAGGCGTGATTATTCGCTCGGATGGCTACATCGTGACAAATGACCATGTGGTCAGCAACGCCACGGAGGTAGAGGTGACCTTCCACGACGGTACAAAGGCACGGGGGACCGTCTTGCGTGCCCCCAGCGCAGATATCGCACTCGTGAAGGTCGACCGACGCAATCTACCCGCAGCGGTGTTGGGTGACTCGTCCACTGTCAAGCCCGGACAGATTGCGTTTGCGATTGGCAGTCCCTTCGGGCTGGAGAACACCTTCACGATGGGCATCATCAGCGCAGTCGGGCGTCGGGAAGTCATCTCCGGTTCCGACACCACCCGCTACTACCCAGACCTCATCCAGACCGACGCAGCGATTAACGCAGGCAACTCAGGTGGTCCGCTGGTGAACTCCCAAGGGGAGGTTATCGGCATCAACACTGCTATCGTGAGCAATGGCTTTACTGGCGGGAATGTGGGAATTGGGTTCGCTATCCCCATCAATCGGGTCAAGATTGTTGTGCGCAAGTTGCTGGAAGAAGGCTCGTTCCGCCGTGGATATCTTGGAGTCGGTTTGCGAGACCTCACGGCAGAGGAACGCGAGGAACTGGGTATTCGCGAGGGGGCGTTAATCACCAGTGTGGATCGTGGAACCCCTGCCTACAAAGCAGGCATCCGCCCAGGCGATGTGATTGTGGAGATTAACGGGCAACCTGTGCGCAATGAGGTCAGCCTGCGCGATATTGTGGCGGAAAAAGGTCCCGGTAAGAAGGTGACCATCAAGTATATCCGTGATGGCAAGACCTACACTACTCAGGCAACCCTGGATGTCCACCCGGATGATGAGCGTACTCCTCCACAACGGCAACTCGCAGAGGAGCCGAAAGCCGTGGAGCGGTTGGGTATCTCGGTCAAAGAGGTGCCCAGCGAGGCACGCGCCATGCTGGAGGGCAAGTCGGGAGTCTATGTAGACAGTATTGACCTTAATAGCCCCGCCTATCCGGAGCTACGCAAGGGCGACATCGTCGTGTCGGTCAACGGGCAGTCGGTGAATAGCCCCGAGGATTTCGAACGGGTGCTTCAGAAAATCGGCTCTGGGAAGACGGTGCGCCTAATTGTCGTGCGCGAGATTGAGGAGCGTGTTGTGGAGCAGCTCGTTGTGTTCCCGATGCCCTAAACAATCTGCGTAGCACGGGCGAGACGCCCGTGCTACGCCTCTACGCCTATCCGCTATACCATGCTACCTGCCTCCCCTACCGTCAGCGTGCTTATCCCCAGTTATAACCACGCGCGCTTCCTGCCGACTGCGCTCCAAAGCGTGTTCGACCAGACTTACCGAGACTACGAAACCGTGGTGGTGGACGACGGCAGTAGCGACGAGTCGGTTGCCATCCTGCAGAGCTATGGCGACCGTATTCGGCTCTTTGTGCAGTCCAATCGGGGCACCTACCCCACGCTCAACCGTCTGATTGCCGAGTCGCGCGGACGCTATTTGGCTATCCTGAACTCAGACGATGTGTGGGCGCCATCGAAGCTGGAAAAGCAGGTGCCCATCTTAGAGCGTCAACCTGAGGTGGGGCTGGTGCATACAGGGGGCTATTTCATCGATGGGGAGGGCAGGATACAGCCGGGCAACCCGCTTGGGTTTGCATGGCCTCGAACGCCTTCTGGCAACATCATAGAGGCGCTGGTACGCCATAACAAAATCATCGCCTCGTCGGTGCTGGTACGGCGCGAATGCTTCGAACGCTTAGGCGGTTTCCGAGAAGACCTCTTCGGCTCTGGCGATTGGGAAATGTGGTTCCGAATTGCACTGGAATACGATATTGCCTACATCGATGAACCACTCACGATGTATCGTGTGCATGGGGCGAATGCCTCCTTTCAGCATCGACGAGTGTATGAAGATGATATCAAGGTGCGCGCTGAGACGATTCATGCATGCGAGGCACGCCTTTGGCAACGGGCGAACAGTCGCCATGCGATGCGCCTTGCCCTCGCTCATTCCTACGCATGCTTGGGCACAGAGTATGCCCTGCTGGGCGACCGACGCTCGGCACGAAAGGCATACCTCCACTCCCTTCGGCTCTATCCCCTTCGCTTGAAGAGCCTGCTTCGCTGGGGGCTAACCTTTCTGCCTATCAAACCGCCTTTGTAGCACGGGCGTCCCGCCCGTGCACCTGCTTGGACGAGACGCCTAAGCCACATTTGTAACACCCTTGCAACGGGTCTCACCCATCTATGAGCAGGAAAACGGAGGCAAAGCGCATAGAGAATCTCCTATGAAAACCCTCAGTCGGCGTGAGTTTCTGGTGCAATCGGGTAGGCTTGTCGTGGGCGCAACGGCGGGGCTGACCTTCCTGCGCAGTTGGAGCCACAGCCCCAACGATACGATCGGAGTTGCGGTCGTGGGGTTCAACGGGCAGGGCAAAACCCACATTCGTCAATTCGCCCAAATCCCAGGAGTACGGATTGTGGCGCTTTGTGATGTAGATGAGCGTGTGCTCCAGCAAGGAGGGGCGATTGTAGAACAGCTCACCGGTTCGCGCCCCAAACTTTACACCGATGTGCGCAAATTATTGGAAGACTCGCAGGTCGATGTCGTCTCCACTGCTACCCCTAACCACTGGCATGCCTTGCTCACTATCTGGGCATGCCAAGCGGGCAAGGATGTGTATGTGGAAAAGCCTGCGTGCTGGGGTTTCTATGAGGGCGAGAAGATGGTGGAGGCAGCGCGCAAATACAATCGCATCGTGCAGGTGGGGCACCAGACCCGCTCGGACAAGACCACCCGAAACGCCCTCAAACGCGTGCGCGCAGGGGAAATTGGCGAGGTCTACATGGTGCGGGGGCTATGCTACAAGCCTCGCGGACCGATTGGCTTCCAGCAGGATACCGACCCGCCCCCATGGCTCCACTGGGAACTGTGGCAAGGACCTGCCGAGCGTCGCCCGTTCAATCCCAACTATGTGCATTACAACTGGCACTGGTTCTGGAACTACGGCAACGGGGATATTGGCAATCAAGGCGTCCACCAGATGGATATTGGACGCTGGTTCTTGGGCAAGGGTCTGCCCGTGAAAGTCCACTCTACGGGCGGGCGCTATGGCTACAAGGACCAAGGCGAGACGCCCAACACCCAAATCGCCACCTTCGAATATGAAGATGGCAAACTGCTGGTGTTCGAGGTGCGAGGTCTCTACACGAACGACGAGCAGGGTGCCAAGATAGGCAACTTGGTGTACGGTTCGCTGGGCTATATATCCTCGGGAGAGGGCTACAAGGCGCGCCGTTCCCCCACTGAAGAGCTACCCCCTGCAAAGGAGCAAGAACTTCAGCCCCTGCCAGGAGATGAGGATGAGAACCCCTATGTCAACTTTATCAAGGCGGTGCGAAGCCGTCGTCGTGAAGACCTCCACTGCGAGGTCGAGGAAGGCGTTCTCTCGGCTCAGCTGTGCCACTTGGCGAACATCTCGTACCGACTGGGACGTTCTCTGCGCTTCGACCCTGTGCGCAAGCAGTTCCTCAATGACCCTGAGGCGAATGCCCTATTGCGTCGCCAAAACGAAGCGAAGGGGTTCGAGATTCCAGAACGGGTATAAGGTAGGTTGGCTGCCGGGGGTGGATTCGAACCACCACTACCAGATCCAAAGTCTGGCGTCCTGCCATTAGACGACCCGGCACCACCCAGATTATACCCGACCTACTCTGCAGAAAGGGGTGCCCCCAAGGGAAGCACGACGCGGAAAGTGCTTCCCACACGATACTCGCTTTCCACTTCCACGCGTCCCCCGTGCGATTCCACAATATGTTTAACGATTGCCAAGCCTAATCCTGTTCCCCCTGTCTCGCGGGAGCGGGTTTTATCGACGCGGTAGAACCGTTCGAAGATACGGGGCAGGTCCTCGCTGGGAATACCGATGCCCGTGTCTTGAACTTCCAGCACCGCCTCGTGGTCGCGAGTAAAGGTGCGCACCCAGATTTTACCTTCGGGCTTATTGTAGCGGATGGCGTTCGTCAGCAGGTTCAGCACCACCTGCACCATCTGGTCGCGATTGGCGGGCACAATCAGTGGTTCCTGAAGGTGGGACTCGATGGTAATCTTCGCCTTTTCTGCCTCTGCCTGTACCTGAGATAGCGTATTGCGCACCACGGTGTTGAGGTCTAAGGGTTCCTTCGTAGGGGGCAGGGCTTCGGCTCGTGAGAGGATAAGTAGGTCTTCCGCAATCCGAGTGAGGCGCTCTGTTTCCTGGATGATGAGGTTCAGGAAGCGGTTGCGCGTCTCGGCAGGCATCTGGTCATCGTGGAGGATGGTCTCAGCGAGGGCGCGGATAGAGGCGAGAGGGGTACGAAACTCGTGGGAGACATTCGCCACGAAGTCGCGCCGTACCTGTTCCAACCGTACCAGCTCGCTCTTATCCAGCAAGGCAATTGCGAACAGTTCGGTATGGTCGAGCTCCCCGATGAACCAGACGGTTGCTACTACATGGCGTTCTTGAGGAAAGCTAAGGGTCACCTCGCTCACCGTGTGGGCGCGTCGTCGAACCGCTCTCAGGTACAGCACATATAGGTCGTACGAGAAGGTCAGCGCCAACAGGGATTTGCCTGTCATCGGGCGGTAGCCGAACCATTCCAGAGCGGTGTGGTTCACAAAGCGCAAAGTGGCGTCGCGTTCGCCAATCATCAGCGGTATGGGCAAACCTTCCAGCAAGGTGATGTGGCGCCGATGACGACGGTTCAACTCTAAGGTCAACGCTTCTTGCTCCATCTGAAGCGTTTGCAGGCGGTCTTGATGGGCTTGAACCCGTTCGGTGATGCGCTGAAGCAGATAGAGGCTTGCTAACAGCGCGCCCAAAGTTATCACGAGCGCAATCTCGACAAGGACACCGCCAAAGACTCCTACCAGACTGAACCCTATGAGTAGGACGCACCCAAGCAGAAGCAGGCGCAGTCCACGAAGGCTCATTTCTCGAAGCGATACCCGCTCCCACGAACCGTCTGGATGTAGCGCGGGTGTTCTGGGTCGGGCTCCAGTTTGGCGCGGAGCCAGCGGATATGCACATCCACCGTGCGCGGGCTTACATAGGCGCCCAGCCCCCACACATGGTCTAAAATCTGGTCGCGTGTGAACACCTTGCCCGGATGGGTGGCAAGCAGAACGAGCAGGGCATACTCCTTAGGAGTCATCGGAACTTCCTGTCCGTCGCGGTAGACCTTGTGCGCGCGGAGATCGATTTCAATAGAGCCTGCCTGAATCCGCTCCTGCTGGCTGGGCAGGGCTCGACGCAGAATCGAGCGGATACGCGCAATCAACTCAGGCGTGCTGAACGGCTTGATGATATAGTCATCCGCACCCAACTCGAACCCGCGTATGCGGTCTTCCTCTGCGGTGCGCGCCGTGAGAAACAGTATCGGCACTTGGCTATGCTGACGAATGATGCGACAGAGGTCGTAGCCACTGCGTCCGGGGAGCATCACATCCAAGATAATCAGGTGAGGATGCTCTTGGTGAAACAGGCGGAGCGCCTCCTCGGCGGTTTCTGCGGTCAGCACCTTCAGTTGTTCCCGCTGGAGGTTATAGCGCAGAGTCTCGGTGAGCACGGGGTCATCCTCCACCAGCAACACGCGCACAGGTGGCAGCTCTTGAGAAAGAGGGGGTTCCGCATCAGGTTTCCGTAGGGTCTGTGCCATCGTCTATCCCTCCGCGATAATCTCCACATTCGCACGGGGCACGACCGCAATCGTGCCGTCTTCCAGTTCCGCCTTCAGCACGCGTGCATGGGTTCCCGATTCGATCTCCACCAGCTCAGGAGGGAGTTCCAGCACGCGCCCCAACTTGCCGAAGTATGGCTCGCGTATAACCCGAATAGGGGTACCAATCTCCAACTGCTGGGTCTCTGCAGTTGGGGGGGCTTCAGGTAAGCGTGAGGGGTCTTGGAGGGGCACAATAATTTCAGGGCGTATCACCCCCGCACGGATTTGCGTTGCCCCATTGATAGAGGCAACTTGACCTTCCAGGCTTTGCAGGAGGCGGAAAGTGCGGTTCGCCATTCGGATAGCTCCAAAACCTTCCGTAAGGATAATCGTGAGCGGGATGTCCTCCGTGCCCGTGATAGCAACCCCTATATCGTAGCCCAAGTAGTTAATGAGGTCGGTGTCCCGAATGCCACCCACCACGATGCCCACTGCGCCCAGTTCTCCTGCTTTGGCGATGGCGTCCCTCTCTATAGCCGAACCGCCCACGATAATCTTGCCCTGCACATCGGGCGGAATGTGGTTCGCTGTCAGCACCTCATCAGGGTTTTGCACGAGCATACGCAAAACGCCGCGACGCTCGCCCCCTACTCCAAAGATGCCCTGAATGAAGGCGCCTTGCGTCTCAATCGTTGCGCCCTCACCAGGCAAGATACGCACCACCTTGCCTTGCACATACGCATTCACATCGATCACGGTCGGGGGTTCCCGCACGCCCACATGCCCCGTTACGGGGGAGATAAACTCCACTGTGCCCTTCGTAGGTGATTTGCAGATGCCCCGAAACAGCCCAAACAGCCCTTTGGTCTCCGCAATCACCTGGTCTTTTTCGACCGTATCGCCCTCTGTAACCCTAAGCACATCGTAGATGGTCTTCGGCTCGATGCCGAGCTGTTGTGCCACGCGCACCGTTTGCAAAATGCCAGGCAGAAGGGCGCGTGCCACCACGGTGTCAGGCTCTACAATCTCACCTTCCTGCACCAGCACCTCCCCTTTGATAGGCAGGCGTCGCGTCTTGAGGATAAGCGTGTTTGCGCTTACGGTAAGTCCCGGTGTATAGGCAGTTCCCATCGTTAGTCGCTCCTTAGGGACGATTCGGCAGAATGCATGTGCAGTTTGCGCCGTTTGGCAATCCGCCCCACTATAAGGATACTCAAAAAGTAGAGGAAGACCATCGGCAAGCCGATAGCAAGCATCGAGAAGGCATCGCCAGAAGGGGTGATGAGCGCAGCAAGCCCAGCGATGCCCAACACGGCATAGCGCCATGACCGCCACATCCGCTCAGGTGTCGCAATTCCCACATGGGCAAGGAACATCAGCACCACAGGCATCTGGAATCCCAGCCCAAATGCAAACATCATTTTGACCACAAACAGCACATATTGGGCAGGGTTCTGATAGAGCTGCGCTCCAGGATAATCGTTCAGAAAGCTCAGGAAGAAGCTGAACGCAGCGGGCAAAATGTAGTAACCCATCGCAACCCCAAACAGGAACAGAAACAGGCTGAAAGGAGCGACGAAATAGACCGCGCGTCGCTCTTGACGGGTGAGCCCAGGAGCGATGAACCCCCACAGTTCACGCGTAATCAACGGAAATGCAAGGATTAGCCCTATCACCAGCGAGAGTTTGAACTTCAGGAAGAATGGCTCCGTGGCGTGGGTGAAGACGAACTGAGTGCCTGCAGGCTTGATGCGCAACAGAGGTTGGGCTAAGAACGCGTAGATATACGGCTCGATCGCAAACGCTACCAGCCAGCCGACCATAATATACAAGAGCGTCCGGAAAAGCCGTTTGCGCAGCTCTTCCAGATGCTCCATAAAGGTTGCCTTTGGCTCTTCATCATAAGAGCGCACCGTTGGCGGTTCTAATCCTGCTGGACTTGCCATAGTTGCCATAAGGGGAGGAGCAGTTGCCCCCTCCCCAAACTACGCCTAAAGAATGCGGTCGAGAACCATGTCCATATCGAGGGTAAGGCGGTTGACGGTTGTCTGTAGCGATTGCCCTGTCTGAGGAGCACCGAACTGACCACCTGGGGGCGCGCCAACACCCAGTCCGGGCTGTCCGCCCATCATACCACCTCGTGGACCACGCATCCCGCCTCGCGGACCACGAAACGCACCTTCATCGTCGTCGATTCCGCCCCCTCCGAACATGCCACCACGTCCACCAGCAGGGGGACCTCCGAATGTGCCTGCGAAGCCACCACCCGTTGGGGATTGCCGTTCCGTGATCTCTATCTCCACGCTGGTGCGCTGGCGCACAATCTGTCCAATATCGTAGGCGAAATAGACTTCGCGACGAAACTTAACTTTGGGCTTGTTCAACTGGGTGGCGCCCAAATCCAGCCGACCGGGCACCTCTCCGCTGAACTCGTAGACAACTTTGGCGCACTTGTATCCGCGCTCCCACTCAAATCGCTCTAAGGTTGCCATAGCGGGAATCTGAGTTTGGATGCCTTCGGTCGCACCTCCCGTGCGGATAGGGTTGCCCAGAGTGATTTGTCCTGCCCAGCGATCGCCTGGTTTCAGTCGGCGTGGTGGAAACACCGCCAAATCGCCCGCCCACACATAGTAAAACTGGTATCGTTGACTATTCTCCACACGCACCATCTGATACTGCAGGCGTCCGAAGGCGTCCACTTCCTGATAGACAGGTGCGAAATTTTCAGCAGTCAAAGCACTGTACTGACCAGAGTAGCCCTCAATAAGGGGTGGGATGAGTATCCACGAGATGAGGGTGAGGTTCTCCCGCTGGTCCAGAATATAGAGGTCGCCCTTGCCTCGGAGGTCGGCTAAGAGGGTCTCCTCAGGGGTTAGCCCTGTGTATTTAATTTCGGTGCTTTCTTTGACGGTGTAGTTGATGTTGTAGCGTACCGCTCGCCCCAGAGGCGACCAGCGATAGCGCAGTTGAATCCCTTCTGCTGGGGGTTCAATAGCGTTCTCCACGACCACCGTCACGGAACTGCGCCCCAGAATGCGCTGAGCCCCTTCACTGGCATAAAGCGTCAGTTCAATCGTGTGCTCGCCATCTGACACATTGAGCTTCTTCGTATCCCAGTAGTAGATATAGTGGTCGCGACTTTCGTCTTGCCCTAAAGAGCCTGTGGAAACCGCCTCGTGGAACTTGCCATCGATAGACACCCCGATGAAGCCTCCTGGAGGCACGCTGTTGCGCGGGAAGCGCACTTGCACCACCTCGCGCACGATCGCCCCCTCCTGCGGGCGCACAATCGTGAAAGGCGCTTGTGCCGACGCCACGCCCAATATCATCAACAACCCTATCGCCACTCGGTTCATTCTCGTCTCCTCCGCAACAGGGATTGTACCCTATCGCTTGTCTTTTTCACATCCGACGCAGAATTCCTGCTATGACTCCCCCTCGAACAGGCTCTTCACAGGGATGGACACTTCAGGGTCAAACAGGGGACTGATCGTTTCCTCTTGGGTGTAGCGTCGAACCTGTTTGTAGCCTGCCCCGAACGGCGTGTTCTCCAGCGGGGCAGGCTCCCGATAGACCTCCAGCACGCCCTCGTTCAGGTTCACAATCCAGTATTCGGGGATATTGGCGCTGGCATAGAGGCTGGCTTTGTGTGTGCGGTCAAACTGAAGTGTGGTATCTGAAACCTCAATGACCAGCAAGGCTGTCGTTGGGAGTTGCTTGCGATAGTCGCTCGACTTGCCCTGCACAACGGCGACATCTGGCACGGGTTGATTGTCGCCTATCTTGAGCGCTTTCTCCTCGCGCACATAGTGCCCTCGCTTAGACAGAAGTTTCCTTAGGCTCGAGCTCGTTGACTCGACGGTGTACGAGTGTTCAGGACCAGTGGGAACCATATAGATATCGCCTCCAATCAGCTCAGTGCGTTGGTCACCAAAGAATCCCAGTTCACCTATTCGTAAGTACTGCTCAGGTGTGAACCGCCATCTGTGCGGAACCTGTACAGGAGCCTGCACCTGCTCTTTGGACTGGAGTACCGTTGCCATTCGCTATCACCCCACCCATAGGATACCTCAGCCTAACCGCTTTCGTCCTTTATTCCCCAGACTTGCCCTTAGCAGGCGCAAGCGATTCGAAGCGATTGCGCAATTCCTCGATGCACCAGCCCTGCTTGTATCGCTCTGCCATCTCGAGCGCGCGCTGAAACAGCGCATACGCTGTTTCAGTGTCTCCCTCCTCTTTGGCGACCTGCGCAAGGTTCGCCAAAGCGGCCACTTCGCCCGTGTAATCGTGCAGTTCCCTCCAGAGGGCGTGTGCCTGCAAAAAGCGTTCGCGGGCTTGGGCATAATCCCCCGCCTCCTGAAGCCAGACCCCCCAACTGTTGAGCAGGATTGCCAGTGTGCGCTGGTCGCCCAGCTGCTCGGCAAGCGGAACCGCCTCCAACAGATGAGCGAACGCCTCCTCCCTCTGACCCAGCTGATACAACACATTGCACAAGTTGCTCAAGGCGACCAAGCGTTGGGGAAGCGCTTGGGGCGTGTCGGTAAGTGCAAACACCTTCTGGAAGGTGTCCAAAGCCGAATGGAGCGAACCCTGGAGCCACTGCACCACCCCCCTGTGCAGAAGCATCTCCATCAGGTCGTGTGGCGACTCTTGCACACAGGGTTCCGCAAGGGCGCGCTCAATCCAACCCAGACCGCGCTCATAATCGCCCTGAAGCCAAGCGTAATGGCACGCAACTCCCCAAAGGCGCGCCGATTCAAGCGTAGTGGGCACGCGCTCGGCAAGAGGAAGGAACTCCCCCAACAGTCGCTCCGTATCCTCGGTCTCCCCGCGCCGTATCGCCTGAACAAGCGCAAAACGCACCGCTTGCAACTGTTGCAGAGGCTCACTCAATCGGTCTATCAAAGAGAGCAGGAGGCGATAGACCCGCCCACCACAGCCGCGTCGCTCCCAAAATGGTGAGCATGCGCGTGCCAATCGCAGGGCAGACTCAGGGTGATGGCTTACCGCCCACTCCAAAACCGTCTCGATGTTCGTCCGCTCCTCTTCAAGGGCATGCCAGCGATGGCGAAGGTCTTGAACCTCAGGAGCCGAGTTCGACAGATGGTCTATGTAGCGCAGGTACAGGGCATGCACTTCCTCCGGGGCAAGCAGTTCCTTTGCGAACATGCGGATAGGGGTAAGCATGCGATAGCGTTCCCCCTCTTGCTGGATGAGCGACAGCGCCTTCAGCTCGTGGAGGGCGCAAGCGAGTTCCGAATCGCCATTCTCTGAACCCTTCGGCTCAGGCGTTAGATTAGAAGTCATCGCCTGTGCCGATTCGAGCGTCCAGCCATCAGGGAAGCAGGCGAGCCGAGCGAACATCGCCCGTGCCATAGGCGAGAGCAGATGGAGCGCGGTGCGAAGGGAGGCAAGCAGAGAGGACTTGAGGCTTCCCACCGAGTGACCACCAAGCCACTCAGGTGAAACTGCCAACCGCTCGCGCAGCTCTGACAAGCTCATCCGTCCCACCCGCGCGGCAGCGAGTTCAATGGCGAGCGGTAAGCCGTCCAGCAGCCGACAGATTTCCGCCACCGCCTCGCTGTTCTGCTCCGTGATACGAAACGGAGGAGCCACTCGGCGTGCCCGATCCAAAAACAGCTGAACCGCCTCATACTGCAGTATCTCGGCAGGGGCACTCGCACCTGCTGGCGGCACCGACAGGGGCTGAAGCACAAAACAATGCTCCTGCTCGATGCCGAGCGCGGTCAGTGAGGTGCTAAGGCAACGGAGGGAGGGGCAGAAGCGCAAGAGGCTCTGCAGTTCGGCACTCTGCTCTGGTGAGGGGCGGGTCGCAAAATCCACCACGAGGAGCGCAGGCTGATGATGGAGAAACTCGGCGAACGCCTCCCCAAACGGCTGGCGCCCCCGCCACTCCCAACCGAGCAGGCGCGCCAACCGCTCGCCCAAACTCTCTTGCGCATCATGAACCGAAATCCACCAGCGCGCCTCCCCAAACAGAGCCGACATCCGCCACGCACACTCCAACGCCAGCCGACTCTTGCCCACGCCCGGCGCCCCTATGACCGTGATGAGGCGCGAGCCATCCCCATCCCCAAGCAACGCTTGAATCTGGCTCAGCTCCGCCTCGCGCCCGATAAAGGGGGTCGGAACCTCGATCAACGCTTTGCGCAAAGCAGGCAAGGCACGCAAGGGCATAAACACGCGCTCCCGCCCCGCGAGGTCGAGCTGATAGACCTGCTCATTGCTGAGGTGCACGCTCAGGCGATAACAGCCCAGATGGCGTCCGCGATAGTTATGGCGTGTCCGGGCAGAGGCAAGGAGCACCACGAGACGCTCCGTGCCTAAAATCTGGGCAGGGTAGCCCGCCTGAAGAAGCCCGTTCACCGCCTCCATCGGCACGCCCCCATAACTCCCGTGATGCGACTTGAGCTCCCCTACATCCAGCGCAAAGCGACATCCCCCTAACTGTCCATGCAGAGCATCCAGCGCCTTGAGGGCATTCTCAAGGGAGACGAAAACGGCGCGTATGCCCGTCGGATAGACCGCCACCAGATGCCCCCGACACACCGAAACCACCTGCCGTATCCACGGCAGTTTCGGCTCCAGGGGTTCTTCGCCCTCCACGCCCAGCACCACTCCCAGCCCCGCAACGCCTTGTGGAGGCGCAAAGCGAGGCATACTAAGTGCCACCCCCTTTGCAGGAGTGGGCTGAATCTGGGCAAGCAGTTGCTGATAAAGCCCGTTCAGCCGTTCCCGCTCGGCAACCACCCACGGCTCCTCAAAACCGCTCAGAAACTCGCCCCGATAGAGGTGGTACGCTTGCTCCAGCCAATAGCGTCGCTCGCTCTCGCTCTCGGCGTTGTTGGCGTTCCAAAGCGCACCTTCAAACGCGCCCACATCGGTCTCCACCCTCTGCGGGTTCAGCCCCACTCGACGATGGTCCGCGTACAAGATAGAGCCGATGGGCGTGTTGGGAGGCTCCAAAAGGCGTCGGATATAACTGAGAGCGACGCGCAGATTGTTTTGTGCAGCCTCCTTCGGCAATCCTGCCCAGAACAGCTTGAGCAGGTGCTCGCGCGGATGAGGCTGAGGATAGCGCAGAAGGTAGGCGAGCAAAAGGGCGCACTTATGGGTGCGGAACCGCTCGATTCGCCGTCCCGCCACCTCCACTTGGAACCCGCCCAACATCTGTGCGCGTATCACACCCTCGCTACCCCGGTATCGTCGCCGACACCGTCTCGCTCAGCGGTCCCGCCTCGCCCCGACGGTTCACCCAACGCCCAATAAAGTGCGCCGTCTGGTTCGCATCCCTCCCGCTGAACACCGCCACATAGGGCGAGTTCGTGTCCAACGCCAAAAACTGGCACTCGCTCAAGTCCGCAGGTGGGTCGCCCCCAACCTTCACCCAAATCTCACAGCCCATCACCCCTGCAGGCTTGCTCGTGCGACGAGGCGTCGTCTCGTCGGTGAAGGCTATCGTAATCTGCAGGCGTTGGCTCGTGTCGGCTTTCAGAATCGGGCGCGTGGTGGGCACGGGCACGGGCGTCGGCTCGCGGTCAGGGATGGTGATGCCCAGCGCCGCACGCTCGGTGTCGTCTACCGCAGGGCTTTGTTGCAGGCGTTGGGCGAGCCGTCGCAAGGTGCGCTCGTAGGCTTGGCGCGAGGCGTCTTTCGCTTGGGTGGCAGATTGGGCGGCGGCTTGGGCGGCGATATGCGCGGCGTACTTGGTGCTCCAGTCGGTGGCGAGCGTGTTCATCGCCAGCACATCGGGGTCGGTGGCGGTCAAGCCCAGCCCCGCAAGGTTCGCATTCACATACGCCTGAAAGTTCGCTTGCCAACTGTCAAAGTCGGCATCCCGAACAGGAATATAGTCTCTGCGTCGCATGCTTTGATTGTACCTGCTTTTGGAGGTGGCTGTCCCGAAACGATTCCGTGATGTCCCGAAATGATTCCGTGATGTCCCGAAATGATTCCGTGATGTCCCGAAACGATTCCGTGATGTCCCGAAACGATTCCGTGATGTCCCGAAATGATTCCGTGATGTCCCGAAACGATTCCGTGATGTCCCGAAATGATTCCGTGATGTCCCGAAATGATTCCGTGATGTCCCGAAATGATTCCGTGATGTCCCGAAACGATTCCGTGATGTCCCGAAACGATTCCGTGATGTCCCGAAATGATTCCGTGATGTCCCGAAATGAGTCGTTGAAGCCCTCACCCACCCATACCCTCCCTCTGAATCCCCCCTTTATCCCCCCTTAGAAAGGGGGGTAGGGGGGATAGGAGAGGGAGGGAGCCAGACTCCCCTCTCCCACAGCGTGCTTACTGCACGACAGTTTTTCGTACTTGTGCCTGAGTCGGCTTCTGTTGGGCAGGGCAGACACGGGGGTCTGCCCCTACAGGCAGGACGGTTGAGTAGGGGCGCACCCCCGTGTGCGCTCCTTTTCGATTCTCCCTCAAAAAGTGTCGTGCAGTAAGCCCACAGCGTGGGAGAGGGGATGGGGGTGAGGGCTAAATATGGACACCTGCCACGCTAATCATCACACCCACTGCCGAAGTTGAACAGCACCGTCAGCAGGTCGGCGTCGTCCACACAACCATCGCCATTCACATCGCCTTGTGGTCTTGCACGCCCGCGCACGACCCATCTGAAGGCGTTGTTGAACAGCTGGCGAAAGTTCGGGTCAGCCAGCTGGCTCGGACCGTTGGTGGTCGAAAACTGAATCACACGCCCTCCATTCGCCAGTTGCCACCCCACTAATCCCGCACCATTAGGGTCAAAATCGCTCATGTAAAAGGCGGTCGCCCCAGTCTTTGGGGTAATCCGACTTTCGGTGCCTGCATAGTTATCTACAGGAAAGGTGAAAGTGGCAGGGACACCACTGTCCAAGATGGGGTCTTCAACGGAGCGTGTGAAAGTTGCCGTACTGGTCGTACGATAGCTGTTGTAAGAAGCGGGGAATATCTGGGAAGCCAGAGAGGAAAACGCATAGCTGGATAGGTAAAGCACCCATTCGCAGGTTACGATACCACGCCCTCCTGAGAGCCAGTTGACAAGAGTCGATACTCCCATCGCACTCGGTGTATTGCACACCCAGAGTGGGACTATGCCCACCAGCGGTGAGCGCACCCAGCACAGCGTTGTCTGTGGCTGCATCTCCACTGGACATCACATAGACCCGAATTTGCGCCATCACGCCGCTGGTGATAACGGTCGCTACCGCCAAAGCAGTTAGGAGCTTGCTCAGTCGCATTGTCTATATCCTCCTTTCTGTGGTTTTGGTGTTGCCGTGTTCAGGGCGAAACTGAAACGGCACTGCAGCGACTACGCTGCATCAACACATTCCCATCGGTTGACTGCGGGAGAGTAGCACTCTCCGCATCGCTCTCTAAGGCACTAATCGGGCACCACTTACCGATTAGCGTCTCTATTATAGCCCGTTTTTTGTGCGTTTGTCAAGGGGTAGCAGGGGAATTTCGGGTTTTTTTAGGGGTAAAATCGTCCGATAGGGTCGCTCCTTACCGCTCCCAAAATGCTTTTAGCACACGGGTGAACTCGTCAGGACGATTAAGATACGGAAAGTGCCCTGCCCCCGAAAAGGTGTAGACCTCTGCATTCGGATAGGTTGCCTTCAACTGCTTCCGTAAACTCGGCTCTATCAGCGGGTCATTATCCGACTCGATGATCAAAACGGGCACCGCGGGCGTGGCTGGGGAGAACTTCTCAATAATACACCGATAGCGCTGAACGACATGCGCCTTTCGCATACGCCCGTAGCCCATCTCGTTCAGAAAGGCGAGCGTCAATTCGTCCCTCCCTGAGGCGGGGTAGACCACCTGTTCCGTGTTGCGCCTGAGAAACCCCATCACCAGCCATTCGGGAAGAAACGGCAAAAGCGTCCCCAGCCGCCGATTCTTCCGAGCAATCAGGTCATTCGGGGGGAAGGTACAGCACAAGACCACACTCCGAATCGTCCCCGGCGGATGAACCAGCAGATATTGAGCGATATAGCCTCCCAGCGAAGTCCCTACAAGATGAAACTCCTCTACCCCCTCGGTTTTGAGGATGACACTCAAACCCTTCTGCACCTCTTGGAGGCTGGGGAGAGGGGGATAGGTTACGGAAATAATGCGATAGTTCGGTTTGAGTGCCTCGATCTGTTGCCACCAGATGTCGTAAGCCCCTGTCATGCCGTGTATCAAGAGGACGGTTTTGGTACCGTTGCCCACCACAACATAGTCCCATACCGCCCCATCGATTTCTAATCGTTTTGGGGGATAGGCTCTGCGAAACGCCAACAGGGATTGAACACTGTCTGGGTTCACCTTCGCATACAGTTCCTGAAAGGGCACTTTAGGCACGGGCCAGAGATAAAAAACCGCCAGTCCTGCACCCACCACCAGAAGCCCCATTGCCCATCTTCGCCTTTTTCGTGACATGGCAATAAGTGTAGCACATCCTCTCGAAAAAGCGTCGTGACTACTGCTCCCTTAATCGGTGGGCGCCAGCACTCGATGCGGCGGTCATGCGTCGCTCGTCGAGTTGGGGGTCACGGTCGTAGATGCCTCCTATCTCGGCAACGGGGAGGTTCGGCTTCACGCCAGGACGGTCTTGGCAGTACCAGTGGTTGCGGGCGAAGCGGAATGTTTCTGAGTTGGTTTTTTGACTTTCATCAACCCTGTGGGTCCGAATCTGCCAAAATGAACCTCACAGTGCGTCGCGCATCCGTACCCATGCGCTTTTGTGCGTCGCTCCATCGGGTAGTTAGGTATCTTTCAAGTAGGAGAAAATCCTTTCAAGATTATCCCGAATCAGTATACTGAGATATTGAACAGTGCGCTCGATGTCGCTTTCGATCTCTTGGCGTTGCCTTTCTGGGTCTGGCGAGTAAGCCTCATGGCTTGGTCTTAGTGAGGATTCATCAAACGGAATCTCCAAGGCACCGAAAAGGTCGCGCTCATAGACTCGCTTAGGCACACCTATTCGCTCGAGGCAAACGGTAACCCAAGCAGGGTACTCATATTGTATACAAACCCTGATGTCTTTCGACAGAAACTCGACTATCCCCTCATCCTTCCAAGTATCGAGCCGGGGTTTGCGGAACCCACACTCTTCTGTCAAAAAGTAAAAGTGATTGAGTGCGTGTGTGAAGAAACAAGGAAACACAGCGAAGTGCCGCTGATGTTTCTTAGATAAGGTGATGCGTGCATGAAGCGACATAAACCTCACCTCCTATATACATGGTTACGCAACAGATGGCGTTTATCCTCCGTCGGGTGGTTCATTCCCAAAACAGGTGAACCCTCTCAACAAGCAGAACGGGCGAGACGCCCATGGAAAACCAAAAGGCGTCCCGCATGAGCTACTTTATGGGTAAGATGCCCAAGCCACTCGGGACAGACGTGAGGGCTATTGGCACCCAATACCGATGTTGAACAGCACAAGCAGGAGGTCGGTGTCGTCTACAATACCGTCGGCGTTAACATCTGCGTCTTGGTCATCAGAACTATAGGCGAACAGCACTGTCAGCAGGTCGGCGTCGTCTACACAACCATCTCTGTTCAGGTCCCATATTAGGTTACGCGACTTGAAGTAGACCTGCTCTTGATTGTCCCCGTTGCGCCGATCACTCCAGCAAAGGTAGATGCGTCCATCTCTTCCGCAAGTGATGCCGGGAAACTTCACTTCGATATCACCCAAATCCGTTGCGAACTCCATTCGTCCCCAACTCCTTCCTCCATCCGTAGAGTATTTGCAGACAACATCCGCTCTGAAGTTCTGAGTAGGAGGGGGATCGGCATCGCGTTCATCCTTCCAAAACAACCATAGCACCCCATGCCGATGGTCTGGAACGAAAAACGGAAAGCGACTGCGTTCTTCTGAAAGGGTGATCTCCGGTGACCAGGTCAGACCCCTGTTCAGGGAGTTGATATAATCGACTGTAATCCCGCTGGGACGGTAGGTCATATAGGATAGATGGATAACCCCATGCCGATCTACAATCGATTCGGGGTCCCAGTCCCGATATGGGGTTGCTCGTCCGACGCGCTCCACGAAATTCTGTCCACCATCGGTGGAGATTGCGAGATAGACATCCCAGTCGGGCAAGCGGCGGTTATCGCGCCAGGCGATAGCAATGAGGTCGCCATTGGTACCTTCCACATTGAACCGTGGGAAAGCCGCATGCCGTGTCAAGTTGGTGTTAAGACGACGCGGGGGTTCGAAGGTGTTGCCCCCGTTGACTGAACGGGTGTAGAAAACCTGAGCCGGAGTCTGCTGTTGTTGTTCGGGATTGCCGATGTGATAGGCAATATGGACTCGGTTACGGGTATCCACGGATATAATCGCGGGACCCGTATCGAGAGTAGAAGCCCCGCTCAGGTCGCGGGGTGCTTCCCAAGTGTCCCCTCCATTGAAAGAGCGGCTGTAGTACACGCGGGCGTTGCCGCCGTTGCGTCGGTCGTTCCAAGTTAGATGGAGCACATCATCGGGTCCGATGGCGAGATTGGGACCATAGGCAGGTAGGGGGCTTTGGACAATATCGCATGGCGTGCTCCAAGTGCTACCTCCATCGGTAGACCGAGCATAAAACACATCAAAAGAGGCGCCATTCTGTTCCGTCCAAACGAGGTGTATGCGATGGTGCGAATCCACTACCAGATTGCGTCCCACCACGCCCGATGCAATGCCAGGAGATTGAGACACTTGAACCTCTGCTTTCCACTGGGGAGCAACCCCATGTTGGGCAAAGATAGAAGCGCTGATCAGAAACAACAATCCAACCAGCTGCAGCCGAGCAAGCAAGCACTCTAAGTGTTGTTTTGATTTGAACATGGTTTCCTCCTATGTTAGCCTTGACGATGCCAAACGGCAGAGGTTCACTAATATTGGCGTCTGGCGAACTTAATGAGGTGTCATCTTTTGGGTTCACTTGCCCTCCCACTGCCTACACTCTCCTCCTGCCGTTATTCCCCGACTGCGGATCCCCGCCGGCTGGGAGATCAACTCACTTTTTTCGGTTCCCCCCGCTTAGGGGGAACCTTAATGAGGGGGGAACCACCTGCCGAAAAATGTGGGGCGGCCAACAGATAGTGAACATGAGACGTTTACCCTTATCAGCCGCTTGCGGGGGGAACCTTAATGAGGGGGGTAAAACAGCGGCACACCGGGGGTGGAGGCTAACACCCGCTACCGAAGTTGAACAGTACCTCCAGCAGGTCGGCGTCGTCTACAATGCCGTCCTTATTGATGTCCTCGTGGCGGGTGAGTCCTGTGCCGGGCGTGCCGAAGGCGAACAGCACGGCAAGCAGGTCGGAATCGTCGATACAGCCGTCGCCGTTCGTGTCGCCTGTGCGCCAAGTGTCCAACAAGAACGCCTCTTCGCGCCCGGTGCTTGCATTCACTCCTTGCCCCACGATGTAGCGCCCATCCAGCGAACAGCCATAAGCCACCTCCATCTTGGAGCCATTGCTGACCAGATCGGCGAACACGGTGTTGAGATTTTGCACGGCATAGGTCTGCCCGTTTCGCACCCAGCGTACTGCAGCCCAGTTCGTGGTGTCGCGGGGATCGGTATCGGACCAGCCCACGAGGATGCTCCCATCGTAGTTCGCATCCCAGGCTTCGCCCCAATCGCGGGGTGAGACCAGCGAGGGCAGTTCCCTCATGCCCGTCTCGGCAGTCCAGACAAAGGGGTAGGCAGGTGTGAAGGATGCATCGCCCCACGCGCCCACGACCACATTGCCATCTCCAGAGACGCCCCACGGCTCGCTGTTGCCCCATGCAGGGTTGTGAATGCGCACCATTTGGTTGTTGGTCCACCGAAAGGCATTGTGGATGCCGCTACCGTCTCCCGACCATCCAACCACGACATTGCCGTCTAAGGAGACGGCACGCGCGACACTTCGTATCCCGCCGGGGAGCGTGCCCAGATTGACCATTCCCGTCTCAGGTGTCCAGCGGAAGGCGCGGTTGAAGCCGTTGGAGAGTTCGGCTGCGCCCACCACGACCGAACCATCGATATTCGCATCCCAAGCCCAGCTGGTGGCTCCGCCCAGCGTGCCATACTGCAACATGCTGGTGCCATCCCAGCGGAACCCTCGGTACTGGCTGGAAGTGATCATCCCATAACCGACAACAACCTGCCCATCGGCAGACATACCCCATGCCTCCACAGAACGACCATCGACTAAGGCAGGAAGGTTCTGCCATCCTGCATCGCGCGTCCACCGAAATGCCACATGGGGGCTATAGACGCCTCCCCACCCGGCAACGACCGTGCCATCTGCTGAGACCTCATGGGCTTCTGCGTAGTAGAGTGTGCCCGTGCCCCAACTACCAAGCCATGTCAGGGTCTGAGCAGAAGCACTGCTAACAAGAACCATTCCCGCTATTGTCAGGTACACCTTATGCTTACGAGTCATCGTTACGCACCTCCACAACCAATATACCCCGATTTCGCCTTGCCCATCATTATCAAATCATTAACCGCGTCCCAATAGGGTATCCTATCCCTGCATAGAAGGTGGAGGCACCCTATGGCATATCGAGATTTCCAAGAGTTCCTACTTAGGTTAGAACAGGCGAATGAGCTGAAGCGCATCCACTACCCCTTAGACCCCTACCTCGAAATCACTGAGGTTGCCGACCGCGTGATGAAATCGGGCGGTCCTGCCCTGCTCATCGAGAAGCCCAAAGGCTACGACTATGCCGTTGCGATTAACACGATGGGTTCTAAGAAGCGGATGAGTATGGCGCTCGGCGTGGACGATTATGAGACGATTGCCCAAGAGATTGAGGCACTTACCAAGCCCGAACTGCCCCAAATGGAGGGCGGACTGCTCGGCAAGCTCCGTGCCCTGCCCGAACTGATGCCCCAACTGGGCAGATTCCTGCAGGTGGCGCGCAGTGCGCCCCCGACCACCGTACGCGACGGCATCTCCCAAGAGATGGTCAAAACGGGCGACCAGATCGACCTGTTCGAGTTCCCTATCTTGCACTGTTGGCCGCTGGATGGCGGACGCTATATCACGCTCCCGCTGGTGTTCACCCACGACCCGAACACGGGAAAGCGCAATGTAGGCATGTACCGCATCCAGGTGCTGGACAAGCGCACAACGGCGATGCACTGGCAGATTCATAAAGTGGGTGCAGAGCACTATCAGCACGCCGAGAAGCGTGGAGAGCCGATTCAGGTGGCGGTGGTGCTGGGCGACGACCCTGCGCTTACTTTCAGCGCGATTGCACCCCTGCCCCCTGCAATCGATGAGCTGATGTTCGCAGGGTTCCTGCGCAAAAAGCCTGTTGAACTTGTGCCCGCCAAGACGGTCGACATCAAAGTGCCCGCCAACGCCGAGATAGTGGTCGAGGGCTACATCAACCCGGGCGAGCGGTGCTTGGAGGGACCGTTCGGCGACCACACAGGCTACTATAGCCTTGCAGACTACTACCCCGTGTTCCATGTGACGGCAGTCACCCACCGTGCGAAGCCTGTGTATCCCGCCACGATTGTGGGCATACCACCGATGGAGGACGGCTGGATGGGCAAGGCGGTGGAACGGCTCTTCCTGCCCCTCGTGCGCCTGACCGTACCGGAGATTGTCGATATGAACCTGCCTGTGGAGGGCGTGTTCCACAACTTCTGCTTCGTGAGCATTCGCAAGCGCTACCCCGGACATGCCTTCAAGGTGATGAACGCCATCTGGGGGCTGGGGCAACTGATGTTCAGCAAGTTCATCGTGGTGTTCGATGAGGATGTAAATGTTCACGATTTGGGTGAGGTCATCTGGCGTTGGGGTGCGAATGTCGACCCCGAACGCGACACGCTGATTGTGAGGGGACCCGTGGATGTGTTAGACCATGCCAGCCCCTATGTCGGCTATGGGAGCAAAATCGGCTTCGACGCCACCACCAAGTGGAAAGAGGAAGGCTTCCAACGCGAGTGGCCCCCCGTTATCCGAATGAGTCCCGAAGTGAAGGCGAAGATCGACGCTATCTGGGACCAGCTCGGATTGTGAGCCACAGGGCGGGGTACACTTCCTCTATGCAAACTCGAAGCCAACTGCCCGAACCGAGCCACGCGAAACTACCCCGCTGGCGAGGGTTTAATCTGCTCAATCG